>ERZ773185.1912-NODE-1912-length-14373-cov-4.463542_pt1 | contig 14373 bp, 11 predicted proteins | sample MGYA00580531_ERZ773185 | MGnify/ENA primary metagenome ERZ773185 (study PRJEB29015, sample SAMEA2737799) | human gut metagenome | biome: human gut; feature: human-associated habitat; material: faeces | place: China | collected 2012 ...
TTACACATCAGCAGTAGAGCATTGTAGCGGATGATTTCTACATTGGACTTAAGCCAATGGAAAGACCGAAAATTGTTTTCGACCGGTTATCTCTTTCCGGTCTATTTCTGGTACGATAAAAACAGTACCGACTATAATATGTAAGAAAAACATTTTTAAACTCGTTCGATTGCACTAAAAATCGGAGACTTTTTTATTTTTTTGTTTGTAATTGAATCATTACAGGAAAAAACAGGCAAAAAAATAGACCCGACCATCTATGATCGAGTCTATCCATTTCCTGTTTAAACTAGGACAATATTAATTCGTTATTTTCTTTTTCCACAGGAAGAGCATTTCTGACCAGTAACTACTGTTTCTGTCCAGGCCGCTTTATCAGTAACCGTTCTTGTACCAACTTTTACTCTCTGAGTTTCGTATACAGCATCGTGATGAACTGTTTTGTTTTCCGTAATATTGTGACTAGTATGTCCATACTCAAGACAATGCATAGTCATATCATCTGGATTTGTTGTTCTATATCCACATTGGCGGCACTCTGCCCCCGCATCAACTCTCACTTGCTCATCCCAGGCATCCTTTACTTTGACCTGTCTATTTTCATAAACATCTTCCTGGTGAGTTACTGCTGGATGATTCACAGTCTTTGTAACGTTAACCCAGGTATGTGTGTGAGATGGCTTGCTGTTTGAGCTGTTTCCGCTATTTGGCTTGTTTGAACCAGAATCTGGTTTGTGAGATGGCTTGCTGTTTGAGCTGCTTCCACTGTTTGGTTTGTTTGAACCAGAATCTGGTTTGCTAGATGGCTTGCTGTTTGAGCCGCTTCCACTGTTTGGCTTGTTTGAACCAGAATCTGATTTGTGAGATGGCTTGCTGTTTGAACCGGAATTTGGTTTGTTTGTGCTGCCAGAATTGTCTTTACTGCCAGATGTAGAAGGCTTCTTAGTTTCTTCCTTCTTATCATCCTTTTTCGCTTCTTCTTTCTTAGCTTCTTCTTCTGGACTCATTGTTGGTGCAGCTGTAGTTTCAGGCTTTACTTCTGTCTTGGCAGAAGCATCAACCACGTCGCCTCCAGTTACAGCTGTAGAAGCAGGAGCTTTCTGTTCTGTTTTGACTTCGGTTCCATCAGACTTTTTAACAGTTTCTCCATTATCTGTACGGACTAGTTTATTCTGATCAGCAAGCTTTTGCGCTTCATCCCTGTTTACAACGACTGTATCTTTTTTAACCTTGACTGTTTCAGTTTTAGTCTTAGTCTTATCAGTAGATCCTTTATCTGTCTTGGCTTTATCAGCAGACAGCTTATCCTTTACAGTTTCAGACTTGATGAAAGCATCTCTGAATGCGTCATAAGCTTTACGATCAGCTGTAATACTGAAAGTAATCTTGTAATTTCCTGTTTTTGAAGTGTCTACTTTAGAACTGTCTACATCAATGCCTTTTACGATAGAGCTATCGTATAACACTCCATCAAGGTAATCCACGTCTTTGGAACCTTCTAATACATACGTATCATCGATACCGGTATATGTATCTTTGATTGCGTCCTCGTCAAGCTTAGCCGAATTCGCTGTTGCTTTATTCGTACTTTCCACTTTCGTGTCTTCCTTTGCGCCGCATCCTGTTGCTGCTCCAGCAACCATGAGCGCAGCTAAAATCATTGAAATTCTTTTTACATTCTTATTTGCCATGTTTGTTCCTCCTGTGCAATATAATTTTTTCTCCATGAGCTTTTTGAAGTCGCTCATGATTCGAAGCTTTCTTCTTCGCCTCTCGCTATGTATATGTCAGAAAATGTAAAATTCTTCATTTTTACATACAGCTATTTTTCTGTATCTAATTTTAGGAACATTTTTGGGCAAATATAGTAGCTTTATCATAATTTTAGCAGAGCACCCCGCCTCTACAGGTGGTGGAATGAATGCCTTCTTCTAAAGTATTTTGGCTTACGCATCTGACCATAAAGCTGTCGGGTTCTTCCCTTGCGGGAGTGGTCCACATCGCCAATGTTAATGACAGACTTTTCGATATGCTCACTTCTCCTACCTGTCAGAGATGTTTAGATTATATCCGTAAAGGCCAGAACCTGTGAAGCCTCCTGACGTACCTGTCTATTCTGTCTTAACGTAGTTCTCGTAGAACTTAGGCTGATCAGCAGGGCTTTTACAAGCCCCTGCTTCAAGGCTTTAGCCTAAGTGGTGGGTTGTTGACTGCATAATATTTGATTCTGGACCTAAGGTTCTATTTTTCAAAAGGATTCTTAATATTCATGACGTCTGGATTTACATATCCGTTTCTTTCCTTTTCTCTTTCAAGCATGCCGACTAAGCTCCCGGGTTCATAATTCCATCTTTTTGGCTCAAAAGGGGTGTTAAAAGAAGAAATTTCAAATCGATGCTGAGGGGCGCCATATCGTTGCTGTCTTGCTCTTTGGCAATAAGGCTTAGCAGTGAATTTTACATCTCTAGTATTATCCCTAATTGTAGTGACAATATTATCTACTAATTTATTCCTAAGTTCATATCTTGATAAATCCCCATTCTTAAAAATGTCTTTTCCTGCCCCGTTCTTCTTTACCATATAACAAATACAGCCGATAACCGCAACTACGATAATGAAAACTGCAAACGGTCCAAACAAAAAGAGAATAATCGCCAACACAGTAAAAAGAATGGTCTTTTTTGTGTTTTCGTCTTTCTTAATACTCATCCTCAATTACCTCATCATCATCGTCTCCATATATATTCGACGCCTCTGTTTTCTTTGTGGGATTTTTATTTTCTTCTTGACTATCATCACTAGAAGAAAGCTCTCGTATTTTACTCATAATTTTTTCTTTCAATTCAGGATTCTTCTTGGTCACATAGAATCCGAATCCTGCAAATCCTGCGAGAATTAAAATTACAATAATCCAAATAGGAAGAACAAACATAACAGATCCAGACTTATTAAAGAAATAAATTTTTCCGCTGACATTAGCTATATCTGTAGTGACATGTCCATCTTTATCGAGATAATATTTCTTTCCATCTATCTTCTGCCACCCGGTCCCGATTTTCCCGTCTTCTCCGAAATATGTCTTTTCTCCATTAATTTTAATCCAGCCGGTTTGCATATACCCGGTTTCCCTGTCGAAATAGTGCGTTCCACTAGAAACCCTGCGAATCCCTTTAGCCATTTTACCAGTAGAATCAAAGAATCGTTTCCCATCTTCGAATTCGTACCAGCCGGTTTTCATTAAACCGCCTTCTTCAAAGAAATAACCCTCTCCGTCGATTTTTTGGAAACCAGTCACCATAATTCCGTCTGGCGTATAATATCGGACCCCGTCATTTTCAGTATTCCACCCAGTGGCCATGCCACCTTCTTCAAAGAAATAATAATGTTTCCCATCGAGTTCGTACTTGCCGACGGCCATAACACCACCGTCTTCAAAGTAATATTTCTTTCCATCGATAGTCTGCCAGCCAACTCGCACGCCACCGTCTTCATCGAAGTAATACGTTTTGCCATCAACTCGCGTCAAACCGGTAGTAACAGCACCATCTTCTTCAAAATAGTAAGTTCTGGTTCCGATTGTCCACCAGCCTGATAAGCAGACACCATCTTTGTTGATGTAGTATTTTTCTCCACCGTATTCCTGCCATTTATCGAGTCTGGCTCCATCTTCTCCGAAAATAGAGTATTTTCCATTGTCTATTTTTACAAGACCTCGACTCATGAGCCCAATTGAATTAAAGAAGTAGGTTTTGCCATCAATTTCCTGAAGCCCTTTTAGGCAATGTCCGTATTGATCAAAATAATATTTGCCACCTTCGATTTCGTACCAGCCAGTAACAATTTTCTGATCTCCGTCGTAGTAAACAGGCTCTCCCTGCTTATCGATTCCCCAGCCATTAACAGCTTTTACTTCCTTATTGGCGTTCGCTTCTTTGATTTTATCTTGCGCGATTTCTTCAGCTGTCTTGAGTCCAATTGCATGGACAACCTGCTCATAGATTACACGATATTCGTCTTCCGTAAGGTGGTACCCGTCATTTTTTGTCTGAAGATTTTTGCTTACCAATGAATATGCGTCAACATAAACAACTTTTTTATTAAGATTATTTCGCATGTATTCATTCCATGCTTCAATCTTAGAATTTAATGCAGTACCATATTTATGCTCATCGACAGGTGTTACATTAACATAGTAAAAAGGGACAGCCCCTCTTTCATTAAATTCATCTGCTTTTTGGTTTATATAATCTGCATAATCTTTTGCTTTTAACGTATTTGAACATTCATTAAACCCGGCAGCTATTACTACAGCTGTTTTTTTCAAATATGTAATGCCTTTGTAGCTGTCGAACTGAGATTTTAACCAAGTAAGCCCCTTACCTCTTTCACAGCACCACGCTTTTGTATTGTCGTTTCCAGATGCAACCTCTAAACCGACGCCACAATCATCACCAAAAAATGTAATGGTTTCAACATTAGATGTGTCAGCCGGCCCATTGTTTTTTGCTTCAGTCCTTGCTGTAGAACCTGATTCAGCATATACGATTGTTGGAGCAATATACCCAGCTGTCATAGCCGCCACCATAGAAAGTATTATTAAACGAGACTTCAATATCTTTATTATTTTCTTTTTCATGTATATCCCCCTTCAATAAAAATTCTATATTCATATATGTCAGAAAGCAGATTAAAAACGCTGTTTTGTTTGAGTAAATCGCAAAATCGTAACAACTAAAAAATAAAAGCCTCGGGATATATTCCTAGGGCTTTTATTATACCTATAAATAGAGATAGACTTAGCGATAATTTTAGAGACAAATTTATTCTTAAATGTAGTTATTATCTAGGTGCTGTTTTTAGTGTCTTTTTTTAGTGTTTTTTACAAAATATTAAAGCGGGAAAGCCCACGGTTTTAACCGTGGGATGAAAGCACATCTTCAAAAAAGCTACAATCTATCGTAAAGAATTATAGCTTTTTCTATTGACTTTGTGTATATAGTATGCTATATTATACACATGAAAAACAAATATAAACACACAAAAACAACAGTATCTTTAATAAATTATCATATAGTATTCTGCCCTCGATACCGCAGAAAGATCTTTAATATTCCCGGTGTAGAGGAAAGATTCAAAGAACTCACAGCCATGGAATGTGAAAAGAACAATATAGACATTCTTGCAATGGAATGCCACGTTGATCACGTCCACATGTTTGTAAGTGTATATCCCCAGCAGACAATCCCTGATGTAGTAAAACAGATAAAAGGAGCTACATCCAATAAGCTGCGTGAGGAATTTTCACAGCTTGAAAATATGCCGTCATTATGGACGCGTTCCTATTTCGTAAGCACAGCTGGCAGTGTAAGTTCGGAAACTATTGAATGGTATGTCAGTACACAGAAAACGAGGTATTAAATGCACACACTACAACTATCATTAAAAACAACTTCATACGATAATCATCAGATAGTGCGCAGGTTTCATGCGGTATCTCATATTCACAATGTAACTGTAAAACACGCAATAAAGCTGATGAACCAGCTGAAGCGTGACAAAGCTTACTGTTCCTATTTATCAGAATACGCTTCCATCAAAAAGAAAGAGAAGCTATCATCTGCTGATAAAAAACGACTAAAGGCGTTGTCAAAGCTTATGTCAGATATCCGACTATCTATCGGCTTATCTGAATATGGATTGCAATCCTATATCAAAGTCTGTGCCAGACAATACACGAAATTATTGTCCTCACAGCAGGTTCAGAAGGAAGCTACCCGTGTCTGGAGAGGCGTAGAAAAAGTCTTATTCAGCAACGGAAAGAAGATCCATTTTAAAAAATATAGAGACTTTGATACTATAGGTGGTAAAACCAACACAAACGGGGCAAAGTTTGATAAAGCATCCATGACTGTAGACTGGCTGGGCTTATGTTTGAAATGTAAGCCTATAAGTAAGAACGATGCCTATAAGACAGAAGCTTTATCACATGATATTTCTTACTGCGAGATAAAGCGTATGATGTTCAATAATGGCTGGCATTACTATGTAGTGCTGTATTTAAAGGGAGACGCACCTAAAAAGCTTATCAAAATTGGTTCTAACGAGATGGGAATCGATCTAGGTGTTTCAACAATAGCTGGAGTATCTGATGACAAGGCTGTTTTAAAGGAACTTGCACCGAAATCGAAAGACTACGATAAGCAGATCCGAAAATTACAACAAAAGATGGACACGTCAAAGCGTATTTCAAATCCAAACAAATATAACCAGGATGGAACGATCAACAAATCAAACCGTGACAGATGGGTTTATTCGAATACATACAGAAAAAACAGACGCCAATTAAAATGTGTGTATCGTAAAAAATCAGCATATACCAAACAGTCACATGAAGAACTAGCCAACGAGCTTTTAGAAGATTCCAGCACCTTCTTCGTAGAAGACATGAATTATGCCGCTCTTGCCAAGAAATCAAAGAAACCGGCTGAACGCCAGGATAAAACCACTAACGTAAAACAAAAAGACGGAACAATTAGAGCTGTTAAAAAGTACAAAAAGAAAAAACGATACGGCAAGTCATTGAATAACCGTTCACCATCTTTATTTTTGAGCATACTGAAACGTAAATGCGAGCTATACGGCGGACAGATGCAGACCGTTAATACGAGAGCTTTTAAGGCAAGTCAGTATGATCATGTAAAAGACGAATATATTAAAGTTCCCTTAACACAAAGGGAAAAGGTAATCGGCGGGCATACAGTCCAGAGAGACTTATACAGCGCTTTTCTAATAAAAAATGCGGACTGCACATTAGAACATGCAGACCGCGATAAATGCATCCATGAATTTGAACATTTTGTAATGATACACGACCAGTTAATAAACTGTCTTAAAGCATCAAATACAACTATGAAACAATGTTTCGGTTTTTAAAACCATAAAAAACGGTTCAGACATCAACCGTTCCTTTGGCTGGTACGGCTCCCCTGTAGCTGGAACGCCTATAAAGGATAAACCCTGACAACAGGCATCTATATCGGAGAATTTTCATATCGAAGTGATGTTGCCTTTATTTTAAGGAATCCCATGTCTTTAGACGTGGGAGGATGTCAAATTAAAAAAGCTGCTTTCTGAGATGACTTTCAGACATATAGTTATTAACAAAAAATAAGGAGGAAAATTATGTTATTTTTTATTGTTTTGATTGTGCTGATTACGGCATTGGTTGTTACAAATATCGTAATTGTACCACAGGCGCAATCATATGTTATTGAACGCCTTGGCCAATACAAGTGCACATGGAGTGCGGGACTCCACGTTAAGTTCCCGATTATCGAGCGTGTTGTACGCAAAGTTTCTTTAAAAGAGCAGGTTCTTGACTTTCCGCCACAGCCTGTAATCACAAAAGATAACGTCACAATGCAGATTGACTCTGTCGTGTTCTGTTCTATCTTTGATGCACGCTTATACACTTACGGCGTCGAAAACCCATTATCAGGGCTTCAAAACCTTGCAGCCACTACCCTTCGTAACATCATCGGCGAAATGGAACTTGATAGCACGTTGACTTCAAGAGATGACATCAATACTCGAATGAGAGCTGTTCTTGATGAAGCTACTGACGCGTGGGGCATGAAAGTAAACCGTGTAGAGATTAAAAATATCCAGCCGCCTCACGAAATCGAAGATGTTATGACAAAACAGATGAGAGCTGAACGCGAAAGACGTCAGACAGTCCTTGAAGCACAGGCTCACCAGGAAGCCGTAGTAGCTCGTGCAGAAGGTGATAAAAAAGCGAAACTCCTTGCAGCGGAAGCAGAAAGAGATGCCCAGATTGCTTTGGCAGAGGGTCGTGCAAAGTCTATCGCTCTTGTTTACGAAGCAGAAGCAAAAGGCATCCAAAAGCTCAATGATGCAAAAGTTAGCGAAGGAGTTCTTCGATTAAAAGGAATTGAAGCTCTTAAAGATGTTTCCGATGGCAGAGCTACTAAAATATTTCTTCCATCAGACATCTCCAGCTCGGTCTCATCTCTCTTAGCCGCAGGGGAAGCTCTTGGAATCGGAGATGCTGCTCCAGTAGATAAAAGCCCAAAGCCAAAAGAAAAAGCTGAAACAGATCCTTGTATTAGAGAAACCACAAGCGAAGAAGGAAAAAAGGCTGCTAAGACATCTATGGATATTAAAGATGAAGTTGCAGAGCAATATATGGATCCCGACTATGATTCTGATAAAAAGAAATCTAGTCGACATCCATTTGGCGATGCATGGGTGGATAACATGTAAGCAGTATTCCATATAAAAAGCGTCTCATTCTGACAATGAGGCGCTTTTTTAATACCTGTTTTTATCTCTATTTTTATCCCTATATTTAGATATATGAATAGGTATTATATTATATCTTATATTAGTTATACTACCTATCCATCCCGGTTGGAGTGCTAAGCGAACTAAGTTCCAAGACTGTTTGTTTAATCGTATGTTCATAGGCGTTTGCTTCTGCTTTGGCAACTGAGACAGAGAAATCTTTTGCAGCTAACATTTCTTTTGTTTTGTCTGGGAATCCCATGTATTTATACGCTGATTCTGCCATTTCTGGAGCATAAACTTTATCAAGAGCTGGTTTTACGTTGTGATCAAACCATTCCTGGTCTGGCATAATTCCAGCACGGCCATAGATTCGCCCCACCATGTAGATAAATCCACGTTCTTCGATATTTAACGGCGTTCATGCGTACTCCATCTATAATCTTTGATTTAGGTGGAGGTAATGCCGTAAAATTATCGTTTTTTGTCTTTTAGACCCTGCTGTTTAATGTACTCATTGATGATAGTTTCCGTAACGTCACTGACACATCCTATGAAATAGGTTCTGCTCCAGAATACATCTTTCCAGTAGTAAGCATTAACCTCCTCCGGAAATTCTTTTCTCAGCATACGGCTGCTGACAGTCTTAAAATTGTTTACAAGCTTTGACAGCTGCACCTGAGGTGGCGCTTCAAACAGAATGTGGAGATGGTCCCTGTCTGCCTTTACGGATATGATTTTACATCCCCAGTCATTCTCAAAGCTGTTTTTTACCAGCTCATAAAGACGCTGTTCCAGTACGCCGCATATAACCGGATGACGGTATTTTGTAACTACAACTAAGTGATATTTTAAAATATAACAGCTGTGTCTATTCTTTGATATATTGCTTTTATTATCTACACTTTTATTCATTCAAAACAACTCCTATCTTCGTTGACAACTAAATGTTCCTTAGCTATACTATATATGATAGTAATCATTGTTTCAAGTGCTTTTTCAGAAAGGAGGTACGCCATGAAAATTTCATCATCTTATGGAGCAAGACTGAACGGAAACAGCTGGCGTATCTTCACGCCTACGGTAAAGATCTTCCGCAATGCGGTCAAGTTTCTGATCATTCCATGTCTGGAACATTATGACGACTGCATTAAGGGGTTCAATCCAAATGAGGCGCAGCTGAATATTGACCATCTGATTCACTCCGGTGGTAGAAGAGTAAAGCATGCAGCTTCCTACCCATCTTTTGACAGGAAATTTTACAAGATGCCAAATGCAATGAGACGCGCTGCCATCGACAAGGCAATCGCTATTGTAAAATCCTATAAGGAGCTTTATGCCCTCTGGGAAGAAAAAGGATCAAACGGCAAACCTCCAAGGTTAAATTACAATCAGCTTGCTATGCCATGTCTGTTTAACCGGGATGAGTTCAAAAATCTCGGCAGCAACAGGTGCAGTATCAAGCTTTACGTAAATAACGACTGGGTATGGGTTAATTTCAGTCTGAATACGTCAGATATGAAATATATCAAAGCGCATGCTAAAAACTTAAGGCTATCCGCGCCAGTACTTGAAAAACGTTATCACCATTACTATGTCCGTTTCACGTACGAGGAAACAGTGAATATCCCTGTTTGCTCCGTAACCGAAGAACCGGATACAGAACCTGCAGATATTATCTGCGCTGTGGACCTTGGCATCAACACGGATGCTGCCTGTTCCATTATGAGGCCAGACGGAACTGTCATCGGACGTAAGTTTATCAACGCTCCGGTAGAAAAAGACCGTATGTACCGCATTCTTGGACAGATAAAGCGTTCACAGTCAAGGGATGGGAACTACTCGCACCGAAAGCTGTGGCGATTTGTGAATTATTATAATGAACAGATCAGTATCCATACTGCTTCTGAGATCGTTGCATTTGCAGCTTCTTTTAATGCCAAGGTCATCGTGCTGGAGCATCTTGACATAAATGTCAAAAAGAAGGGCTCGAAGAAACAACGTCTACATCTGTGGCGCAAAAAAGATGTCTTAAATCGCGTCACCGAGCTTGCGCATAAGAAAAAGATGCGTATCAGAACAGTCTGTGCATGGAATACCTCTAAACTCGCCTATGACGGTTCAGGCGAAGTAAAAAGAGGCAGTGATGCAGGATTTAATACCTACAGCATCTGCCGCTTCAGTAATGGTAAAATTTATAACTGTGATTTATCTGCGTCCTATAATATAGGTGCCAGATATTTTATAAAAGAATTTTTCAAGTCCTTTTCGGAAACGGAAAGGCAGCTGTATACGGCAAAAGTTCCGGATATAGCAAAACGGACCTTATGTACTCTGTCCACACTCATTAGCCTTTATGCGGAGTTAAGTGTGCCTGGTGCCGCTTGATTCTGAGTTTAGGCTGTATCTGTGGAGGAGAAATCTGCGTTCCCCTAAAGGGAACAGGAGTAATCTTTTACTCTGAGGTAAAAACGAAGCACCACCTATAATCTTTGATTTAGGTGGCGAGGTTCACATCTGCAATTAAAGAACGAAACTCTTTACCATTAAACATCGCTCCTCTCTTTGCTTTACCTCCAAGGGCTGCTTCAAGCGGCGTTTGCTCATTGAGCTTATAAAATCTGTCTTCATACTTTTCGCTACAGTCAAATTCCGTTCGAATTAGGCAGTCAAAAGTCACGTTCTGTTTAAGATGAGCAAGAATCCCGTAATAAAACTCGGGGTTGGTTTCTTTGAGCTCTGGATTTGACTTCTTAAACTGGTCAATATTCGTATCTCCACCAATTACAGCTTTACCGAATTTTTCACATATTTAGTGTCTAGGAAGCTGCCATCGTAAGGTGTGCAGATCAGTTAGCAACATGACCGGAAGAAACAAGTTCCTGCACGGATTCCTTTGAAAGTGACTTAAGATCTGCTGGATATGAGAAAGAAGAATCTACCCCTATTTGTTAGAATATTTTTGTTCTTAAAGGTATATCTTATAATGTATTTATTTTTAGATATAATTTTATCACTATTTATATACCTAATATTAGCTCATTTATTATCCCTAGTTCATTCCCTATTATTGTTTACTTTTATTTCTCTGCAAATAGTCAGCTACTCTGCTACTAAAGTCAGGAGATACCTGCTCAAATTCTTAATTGAAAAATAGCCTATGTTATAAAACATAGACTATTCTAGTTATCTTATTGGGAAATGTTTTATCTACAAAATTATCCCTATTTTTGTATATTATTTAGTTCTTTTCTTACGTGTCTTTTCTTTTTCGATTTCTGTCAAAGCAGACATGTACTGATAATAGCTGTAAAGAAATTCGTCACGACTGCTCCCGAGCGACTCGTGCAGATATTCTAATGGAGTATCATAAAGTTCATGATATGCGTAGAACAGTTTGGCATCATGCATTAAGACATTCCCTTTGGCGCTATCCCCAAAAATTTCGTAAAGTTCGGCAACACTTTTAGCTACTAAGTTCTTCGAAATAAAATCTTTCAATAAAATAGCAAGCTTCTGAGCCCCATTGTCGCCCTCAAACACTCGCTTTGGAAATCTTTTAAGCTCACCACTCTTTACGCGTTGATAAAGCTTTAGAACCTGCTCCCCGACATCGTAGCGAGTCTCGTTTGGGAATGCAAGATGGATCATCCAGCTAAAATCTTTCTTTTTACTAAGATCCTTTGGATAACGAATATACGTAATAATCTTATCGAGCCTGAGCTGTTCCATAATTTCTTCGTTCATAGAGTCCATAGCGTCTTGAGGAGTCCATTCCAGTAGTTCCGTAACTGCGTAACGGACAATAGCGAGCGCTTCTTTTTGCTTCGCGTCTGCAATCTTTCTTTTTCTTTCAGCTTTAGCTTCTTCAATATCAGCACCATCCCCTTCCGGTTCTTTTTCTATATCAGAAGGCCCTTTAATAGAGAAAGCAGCTTTTCCTAATAAAAAATCTTCATATTTGCGAAGTGTGATTTCATTACCTGTTGCCATTTATAAACAATCCCCCTGTCTGCGAGTTGCGCATAATATATCTAAGGAAATATATGTCAGAAAATCGTTGTATTTTGATGAATTCATACACGTTTTAAGAAAAATACGTATTCTTAAGCCGTATATCGTCAACAATATTCATGCGTCACATGGCGAAAAATTAAAAATTAAATGAAAATTTATCTTACATATAAAACGTTGTTTTTCTTGGCTCATAGGTTTCTTGTTCTATTTTTGTTATTTGATAATATTTCCGACAAATAAATATTGATATGGTGATGAATGGAGAAAACGGAATTCTTAAAAATCAGTTCCATATCGAAACAATGTATGCGCAATATCGCAAAAATGGAGGAAACAGTATGATTAGAAGAAATTATGCGCTTATAAGCGGAAGAGTAGAATGGAAGGCAAACGATGTTCGAAACGTTACCTTCCGAAATGGAAGTTCAGAAGCGTTCTACAAAGTTCGCATCTCTAGTAAAAGAAATACAAAGAAAGATGCAGAAGCAGTCTACGACAGCTTCTATGTAGAATTTTCTGGGAAAGATGCTGCTTTCGCAAAGCAGTATCTAAATGTAGGAAACTACATAGCTGTAGAAGGCGAATGCATGGTGAACTCGTCTAGAAAAGATGTAAACGGACTAACAGTATACGAAGAAATGTATACAATTAAAGTCCGCGAATTTAATTGTAGCAAGGGACTTTATCTTAATGAAAACGAAATAAAAATCATGGGATACCTTGCAAAAGATCCCAAAGTATTCGCAGGAGCTGTCTCTTCTGTAGCAATTACTGTTATTGTTAACAGAAAAGGCGGTTCTGCAAATTCAGACACCTTCAATATTAAGGTGTTTGGAAAATCGGCAGAATATGTGCAAAAACATTTTCGTAAAGGGAATGCAATTGCCGTAGACGGCCGCATGCAGCCTGCATACTTCAAGGACGGCGTTTGGCATAATAACGCTGAGATAGTTTCTAATTATGTTAGAAACCCGCTTAGCAATATTAACGAGGCAGAGCCAGCGAATGAACCTGTTGAAACACGAAACGAAGCTCCTGCTCCTGCTCCTGCTCCTGCTCCTGCTCCAGCTCCAGCTCCAGCTCCAGCTCCAGCTCCAGCAGAAGATCCAATGTCAGATTTTGATAACGACATCTTATCAGGATTAGGATTGGACCTAAATGATATATCTGATTTATTTGGATAAATCGCAAAATCGTAACAACTAAAAAATAAAAACCTCAGGATATATTCCTGGGGCTTTTATTATGTCTATAATTAGGGATAATTTTAGATACATATTTATTTATAAATATAGTTATTACTATATGTTGCCGTAAAGCCCCTTGCTTTAGCAATGGGGATATAAGGCAACTTATACAATAATTATATTGCTAAAAGCTATATCTTCATTTGTTTCAGGCTTATTATCTGGGGATTTATTTATGCCTGAGCCTGTTCCTGTTTCAGGGACTTTATCAGGAACCTTGTTTGTATCTGGATTTGTGCCTTCGTTTGTCCCTAAATTTGTATCTTTGCATGGAACTTTTTCTGTACCCTCGTTTGTATCTGCACTTGTCAAATCAGATGGGGGTAGACGAAAGTTCCTCTTTCGCCACTGGAATGGTGTTTATTTCGGTTTTTTCATTAGTCGAAGTAGGCGTTCCAGCCTCCTCTGTCGCTTGAGGATTTTCCAATTCGTCAGCATATACTGAAATTGGAGACGCCGCAATGCCCGCGGCGAGAACTGTACTGATTGCACACGGGACAATTTTCTTTGCAATTTTTTAATCATTTTGGTTGTAAATTAGTGGCGAAAGACGCTCATAAAAAGGGAGTTTTTTGAGATTTTTTAGCAAAAACAAAAAAGACCACGGTCGAAACCGTGATCTATCTGCTTATAAAGTTTTCTTTGGTTAGTTTAAAGCATCTTTAAGGGCTTTCCCAGCTTTGAATTTTGGCGCTTTAGATGCTGGAATAACCATTTCTGCTCCAGTCTGTGGATTTCTTCCTTCTCTTGCTGCTCTCTCAGATACTTCGAATGTTCCGAATCCAACTAACTGGATCTTCTCACC
>ERZ773185.1925-NODE-1925-length-14288-cov-10.462025_pt1 | contig 14288 bp, 13 predicted proteins | sample MGYA00580531_ERZ773185 | MGnify/ENA primary metagenome ERZ773185 (study PRJEB29015, sample SAMEA2737799) | human gut metagenome | biome: human gut; feature: human-associated habitat; material: faeces | place: China | collected 2012 ...
CTGACGAAAAATTTGACGACGCATCTGTCGCACAATCTTTGTGCGGTATTGCCCATTTCTTTTTCTTGTTATTTTTTCCAGTTATTCTGTAGATTAAGCAATAGGAAATCGGGGAAAGATATGGATACAGCAAGGAGGTCGTGTTATGGCGTTTCAAAAAGTGATGATTTCCGGTATCAATACCGCTGACCTGACAGTACTGAAAGAAGAAGAAAAAATGGCACTGCTGCGGGAAATTCGGGATACCGGCAGCAAGACAGCCAAGGACAAGCTGATTCAGGGCAATCTGCGGCTGGTGCTGAGCGTGATTCAGAAATTCACCGGTCGGGGAGAAGATATTGACGATCTGTTTCAAATTGGTGTCGTTGGGCTGATCAAAGCGATCAACAACTTCGATCTTTCCAAAGAAGTCCGCTTCTCCACCTATTGTGTGCCTATGATCAGCGGCGAACTACGGCGGTATCTGCGGGACTTCAACCAGATCAAGGTCAGCCGTTCCCTCCGTGATCTGGCTTATCAGGCAATGCAGGCAAAGGAACGGCTAACGACCAATCTCCAGAAAGAGCCGACTGTCAGCGAGATCGCGGCGGAGATCGGGGCAAAGCGGGAAGATGTGGTGGTGGCACTGGAGAGTGTCAGCGAACCGGTTTCCATTTATGAGCCGGTATATTCCGAATCCGGAGATGCGTTGTATGTGCTGGATCAAATCAGTGAACGGGATACTATGGAAAACTGGCTGGGAGAACTTTCTCTGCGAAATGCCATACGACAGCTGGGAACACGGGAACAGAATATTTTATACCTCCGCTTCTTTCAGGGGAAAACCCAGACAGAAGTGGCAAAGGAAATCGGCATTTCACAGGCACAGGTTTCCCGACTGGAAAAAAATGCGATTTTACAGGTGCGGGACGCTGCCAATCTGCATCACCATTCCTAGGGCAATACTGTATGTTAGGAGAGGATCCGCTTGGGCATATCCCACAAAATCCCTTGCCAGACACACTGTCTGCCTGCGGAATTTTTATGCAATCTGCCGAAAAATCTGACGATGCATCTTACGCACAAGTTTTGTTTGGTGTTGCCCTTGCTTTTTTTTATCGATTATGGTATAATAAATGTAAATTCTGATGCGGAGGCGTTTCTTTCACGTTTTCACATCTCTCACGCGAATGGAACAAAGAACCACTTATATAATAGTATAGCGTGCTCACATAAACTGTCCTGCTTTTATGTGAACACGCTTTCGTACAATCTGCTCAACGGAGGGAAATCACTTGAAAATTCAAAAATCTGCAGAAGATTATCTGGAAACCATTCTAATCTTATACAACCGCCGCGGCACAGTACATGCCATTGACATCGCCAACGAACTGGCATTTTCCAAGCCCAGTGTCAGCGTTGCCATGAAAAATCTGCGGGAAAACGGATACATCTGCGTCAATGAAAACAACGAGATCACACTGACGGAATCCGGCAGAAAAATTGCCGAAACGATCTATGAACGGCACACGCTGCTTTCTAACTGGCTGGTGGCTCTCGGGGTAGATCCGAAAACAGCTGCGGAAGATGCCTGCCGCATGGAACATGTCATCAGTTCAGAAAGCTTCGCTGCAATCAAGCAGCATGTGCAGGACAACAACGAAATTCCCGCAAAAGCTGAAATGTAAGGAGCGAAAACCATGCTGAAACGAATCGTCACCATTCAGGACGTTTCCTGCTTCGGAAAATGTTCCTCCACCGTTGCCCTGCCTTTGATCTCTGCTATGGGCGTGGAAACTGCCGTGATCCCTACCGCCGTTCTGTCAACACACACCGGCGGATTCACCGGATATACTTTTCGGGATCTGACGGCGGACATTCCGCAAATCGCGGCACACTGGAAAACATTACAGCTACATTTCGACGGCATTTACACCGGCTATCTGGGGTCCAGAGAACAGGTACAGATCATGGCAGACTTTTTCGATGCGTTCCGCAGCGAAGATACGGTCATTGTGGTTGATCCTGTCATGGGCGATGCCGGCAGCATGTACGCCGGCTTCACACCGGATTTTGCAGTGGAAATGCGAAAGCTTTGCGGAAAAGCCGATGTTATCGCTCCGAACATGACAGAAGTTTCCCTGCTGCTGGGCATTCCCTATGCGGAACAGTGTCCGCTGGAAACTGTGAAAACATATCTGAAACAGTTGACAGAGATCGGCTGTCCCATCGCCGTCATTACCGGTATCCGAAACGGCGACCAGCACGGTGCCATTGCCTACGACAGTACCACCGGCAGCTACTACGCCGCCTATCGGGAACATGTTCCCGAGCCAATGCATGGCACCGGTGATATTTTTGCCAGCGTACTCTCCGGTGCTCTGGTCCGCGGGGCATCGATCGAACAGGCTCTTTCCATTGCGGTCAACTTTACAGCCGACACCATTCAGGCAACCTTGCCGGATCTGCGGACACTTCCCAGCGAAGAAGCACCGTGGTATGGTGTGGAATTTGAAGCTTGCATCGGAAATCTTGTAGATTATGTCAAAGAAATTCATTCCTAAGAAATAAACACATAAGGCAAAAGAGGTCACAGAAAATTTCTGCGGCCTCTTTTTTCTGCAATATCACACCGAATACGCTTGACATTTCCAATTTCTATCGATTTTTCCGGAATATTTATTATACCATGTCACGCAAATCATGACAATATAAAATGACAAAAAAGAGTTTGCTTTTGTCATAATTTTGTACTTCCTCTTGTGGAAAATCTCCTGCATACACATTTTCAAAACAATTTCATCGTAGGATATGCTTTTTTTAACGTAGTATTTATGCTATACTAAAATTATACCACAAAGAACTACGTGAAATGCACAAGCGTGTTCCCATAAAATGCTTGTGAACATACTTTGAGTTATGAGGGATTGGAAAATGTTAAGAATTGTGATTTTTGATGATGAGGAACGCATCGGACTGCAATTAAAAGAACTCTTAGAGCAATCTGGTGACGATCTGGTTGTGGATTTTTTTCAGGACTGGCATGCCCTACAATTTTATTTTTCGCAGCATGCACATATTGACGCTGTATTTATGGACATCTGCTTTCAGGGAAGCACCAGCAGCGGCATCGATTTCGCGGAAAAAATTGCACAGTCCCATTCACAAACGAAGTTTATCTATGTGACAGGACACCCCAGGGAATATTTGCAGCAGATTTTTATGAGCAAAACAGTGAACCCGTTCGGCTATCTGCCAAAGCCCTTTGACCGGAAGGCGGTGCAGGATTATCTGCAAAAAATTCGGGCAGCATCGGCAGACAGTCAGGATCTGTTCCCTTTCAAACCGAAAAAGGGACAGGTGGTCTACCTCTCTCTGCCGGAAGTGCTGTATTTTTCCAGCGACAGACGCTGCGTCACAGCACACACCCTTCACGGTTCCTATGAGGGCTACTACCAGCTTTCCAAACTCATGGAGAGTCTGCCGCAGTATTTTTATCAGTGCTATAAAAGTTACGCTATCAATCTGCACTATGTACAACGAATTGACACCAAGGAAGTACATATTCAGGAGAAGATCATTCCGATCAGTGCATATGGGCACCGCTCTGTTGCAGAAAATCGGGCAGAGTTGGTGCAACGTAAAAGCGAACTGTATCAATCGTAAAACATACGGCAATACCGCACAAAGGAGTCCTATAGAAAATGGATAACTTTTTTTACACCATGAATTTTACGGTGTCGAATCTGCTGCTATATGGCTTTTTGCTGCTGTATAGCCACATCTGTGTGGGAAAACCCCGAAAAGGCTGGGCATTGGCGACTGGTTTGATCATCTTTCTGATCGATCTGATCTTCGCAATTATCCCGTGGGTTTTGTACGGAGATGCTTCCTGTTGGATCATTCAGACACACCGCAACGGGTTCACTGCTCTGCACTGGTGCATCTTTCTCTTGTTTTTCCTGACGGGATTTCCCCAAGAGAAGCTTCTGACTCGTTTTTTTCTCACGACGATGTCATTTTTATTCATCTTTCTGGGAGATACCATACAGATCATCGCCATGGCTATCATAGACAATCTTGCCGGAACCAATGTCTACAGCATTATTTCCAACTATGAAAACTGGCATCTCTGGTACCGCACATTTCTCATACTGCCGGAACTGTTAATTATGGCTGGTCTGGCATTTGTGTTCCAAAAGCTGTTTCTCAAGATCCGTTCACAGCTGTATTCAGCCAAGATGTTCTGGCTGCTGATTTTTCCGGTGACACAGTTTTTTGCCATTTACACCCTGATCGCAATTTTACAGCAATTCGGCACGATCAGCACCTCCCCGAAGATTCTGGCGGTGCTGATCGTTACGATTCTGCTGAATGTTGTTTCCAATATCATGCTGCTGCATCTGATGAAGAGAATGCACATCAAAGAACAGGAAAAGCAGAAAGTCCGTTTTTATGAAGAATACGAAACACTGTCGGCAAAATATCAGGAACAGATCGCACAGGCTTCTCACGAACAGGAAAATCTGAAACGGGATTTCCACAACCAGATGCAGGTCTTTTCCGGATTGATGCAGACTGACCATGTGGAAGATGCCATGCAGCTGGCAGAGGAATTGCAAAGCAAGTTCCGGCAGCAGAAGCAGCGGCTGTATTTCTGTGAAAACACTGTTGCCAATGTGATCTTACAGCAGACCGCAGAAACCTGTGCAAAAGAGCACATTGCATTTCAAACAGACTGTGCTCTTGCGGAGGACATCGGAATCCGCAAGGTTGATCTGTGCAGCCTGCTTATCAATCCGCTGCAAAACGCCATTCAGGCATCGGAAGCTGTTCCGGAGGCAGAACGAGAAATTTCCTGCACTATCTGGCAGGACGGAGAAATGGTATTCCTGCGAATCTGCAACCGGAAAAATCACCAGATCCAGACCCAAAACGGAAAAGTACAGACTACAAAAGCGGACAAGGAAAAGCACGGATTTGGTATTGAAATTATAGAACATCTTGCCAATACTTACGGCGGAATAGCTGTCGCCAGCTATGATGACCAGTTTTTCACAGTCACCATTCAGCTAAATCTGCCGGCAGAGAACAACACAGAAAAAATTGCAGAGGAGGCTGCTGTGGTATGTCCGTAACTGAATCCATCTGGGCAATGGTGAATCTGACGCTGTCTGCTTTGGCAGTGATCTGGCTTACTGCTTCCTATGCCAAAGTCGCGTTCCAAAAGACGAACAAACGGGCAAATCTCCTGCTGCTTGGCTATGCTGCATTTTTGACGATCTGTTTTTTCGCAGTTTCTTACGGCATGTATGGCGATGTGAAATATCTGATTCTGGAAAAGGCCCGGTCGTTGTACTCCCTGCTCTTTTGGACGGCAATCTTCTTCTACTACATCTTTGCATATCGAAAGCAGCCCCTGTTCAAGCGGATATTTCACAGCATCATCTGCAGCATTGCAATGGCTTTTTCCGATATTATCAGCGTCACTCTTCTCACTACTTTCGACTTTATCGCCAAGACCGATTTTTGTTCTTTGATTTTGAGCGATGAGCGTTGGAGCCACTGGTATTCCTTTTTGGGGTATATTCCCACGCCGGTTATTTATTTCACGTTTCTATTCTTCTTTCGGAAAGTTCTTCAAAAAAGGCGGCTGCATCTCACTTTTGAAAGCACAAAGCAAAATCTGATCCTTTTGATTTTTCCGATTGCACAAGCCGCTATCATTGCTACATTTACCATCATTATTCAGCAGCATAAAGTTCTCACGTCCTCTCCGTTGATTCTGTTTATGGTAGGAATCACATTTCTCCTTGACATGATCTCCAGCATTTTTCTGTTCCGGTTCATACAAAGATTACAGAACGAGGAACGGCTCACCAGAAAGCTGCAATTTTTTGAGAAATACGAAACCCTTTCCCTGCAATTTCAGGAACAGGCAGCAGAAGTTTCGCGGGAAACAGCGAAGCTGCGTCACGACTTTAACAACCAGATGCAGGTCTTTTTCGGATTGGTCACCTCCAATGCAATCGACGATGCAAAACAGTTTGCCGCCGAATTGGAGGAGAACTTTCAGAATCCGGAATTGCAGCTGCAATATTGTGACAACGAGATCATCAATGTGATCCTGCATCAGACTGCTGCGAAATGTGCGGCAAAACAAATTGCATTTCCTGTAGAATGCGACTTGCCAAAAGCACTGCCCTTTTCCAAGTTGGATCTGTGCAGTCTTTTAATGAATCCATTGCAGCGTGCAGAACAGCTGGTGCAAACCGTTTCAGAGGCAGAGCGAAGCATTACCTGCCGCCTCTGGGAGGAGAACGGCAATTTCTGCTTCCGCGTGCAGAATCCCAAAGGCCCCGCATCTGTCCAGCCTGTACCATTGGATACTGCCGCACAGATCGCCAACAGCTATCACGGTACACTGACACTATCGGAAGATACCGGCTGCGAAGTTACGGTACAAATTCCGCTTTCCTAAGGAGTTGCTATGCGATACCAAGAAGTGATCCCTGCCGTTTTTCTGGAACGCCCGAACCGATTCATTGCACTGGTACTGGTCAACGGGCAAACCGAACGGGTACATGTCAAAAATACTGGTCGCTGTCGGGAGTTGCTGATTGCCGGCTGCACGGTGTATCTGGCTGCCGGCAGGAACCCCAGCCGCAAAACCAAATACGATTTGATTGCCGTGGAAAAGGTGCTGCCGGATTCCACGGCATTGCTGATCAACATCGATGCACAGGCTCCCAACGCCGCGGCGGAGGAATGGCTGCACACAGGGGCACTCTTTCCTCCGGCAGCTGAAATCCGGCGGGAAGTGACGTATGGGAATTCCCGCTTTGACTTCTGCATTACCCACGGAGAAACTACCGCGTTTCTGGAAGTCAAGGGGGTGACACTGGAACAAAATGGTGTCGTTTCCTTTCCTGATGCCCCGACAGAACGAGGTACCAAGCACTTGCTGGAGCTGGCTGCCTGCCGGCAGAAAGGCTATGAAGCATACCTGCTGTTCGTTGTTCAGCTGAAAGGTGCTGAACAGTTCCGCCCCAATGACAGTATGGATCCGGCATTTGGAAAAGCTCTCCGGCATGCTGTAGATTCCGGCGTACAAATTCTGGCAATGGACTGCGTTGTCACGCCGGATTCTATGACGATCGATCAGCCGGTTCCGATCATTCTTCCCTACGAAAAATAATCCTCGATCAACCGCTGCAAGGCTGCTTCATCGGACACAGTAATTCCCTGCTCCAATGCGTGCCGGTCATAGTCGGACAGCAGATTCAGCGGAACTTGCAGTTTCTGATACGGCACACTGCTGCCCTCCCGAAACAGTCCCACCTGCCCGTCTGTGATACGCATGGTATAGCCTGCTTCTGTTGCCGCTTCGGAATAGGTTGTCCCCTGTGCTGCACTTTTTTCCTGCCGCAGAGATAGGGACAGCGAGCCGCCTACGATCACCAGCGATATGGTGAGAGCCGTCAGCAGAATCCACACTGCATTTCGTTTTTCCATTTTTCTCGTCCGCCTTTCTGTTTTCACATCGCAGAATAAAACCAGATTTTTCTGCGAATTTGCCTGAATATATACCAAAAGTATTCTTTCCAAAATTCCGAAGTTTATACAATCTGCATATTTTTCGAAGAAAATCCGCCGTACCTCTTAACATTGCCCGTAAAATGTGCTATAATAATATGGTATACATTCCGGCAGTGTGCATCTCGGACAATGCTGCCGATACGTCTTACGTACAAATTTATTTTGTGTGGTACTGCTCCTGCAAAACAACAACAGATTCCCCTGTGTGTATTCTGCCGCACAGCGGGCTTTTGGAAGGAATCAATACTATGGATAACAACAAAAGACGAAACAGTTCTCCCCCCGCTGACAACCGAAAGCGAGCCAAAAAAGGCGGGACAGGCATTCCGATGCGGAAATATTACGGACCGACCGGTACACCGGAATATCCCTATCACAGTCCGGAACTGGAAGAAGCCGCTACCAAGCCCAAATGGGTCCTCGTTCTGCGGCAAACGCTTTCTATTCTGGGTTCCACACTTGCGGCGATGTTCATGATTCTGATCATCACCTGCACCATTGTGGCAACGGCACTGGTCGTCTATGTCATGAACTTTCGGGACGATGTGTCCAATGTTACCATTGAAGAAATGGAACTTTCCTACAATACCAACATCTATGCTCAGGACAGCAGCGGCGAATGGGTGAACATCTATGAGGTCACCAACGAATCCCAGCGTATTCCCGTTAACATCGATGAGATTCCCCAGCATACGCGGGACGCTTTTGTCTGTGCAGAAGATGAACGTTTCTATACCCATGACGGCGTGGACTATAAGCGTACCGTTTCGGCCTTTGTCAACATGTTCGTACACATCTATGATACCAATCAGGGTGGTTCGACCATTACGCAGCAGCTGATCAAAAATATCACCGGTGACAGCGAGCAGTCCCCTTCCCGTAAGATCCGTGAAATTTTCCGTGCCATGGAACTGGAACGTGCTTACTCCAAAGATAAGATTCTGGAAACCTACATGAACTACATCGGTTTCGGCGGCACCTCCAACGGAATCGAACATGCCGCACAGAAATATTTCGGAAAAAGTGCCAAAGATCTGGACGTAGCAGAAGCGGCTTGTCTGGCAGCAATTCCGAAAAGTCCGGAAACACTGAACCCCTTTGCCGGATATAAAGATGATACCACCGGAGAATGGGTCAATACCGGCAAAAAAAAGAACAAAAAGCGACAGGAATATGTCCTCTGGCAGATGTACAACAACGGTGCTCTCACTTATGACGAGTACCAGTCGGCTCTGCATGAGAAGCTGATCTTCACAGACTCCGACGAGTACAAGGCAGCTCACCCTGATGCACAAAAGGAAGAAGACACCGATCCCAACAAGCCCACCTCCTGGATCGTAGACGCGGCTCTGTATGAAGTGGCAGATTATCTCAAGGACAAGTTCAATCTGACTACACAGCAGGCCATCTCCCGTATCAACCGCGGCGGGTATCAGATCTATACCACGGTCAATCAGGATATGCAGGCTTATGTGGAGGAGAAGTACAAGGATCTAAACAATCTGGTGGAAAAAGACCGCGTTGCCCAGTGGCAGGATCAGGACGGCGACGGCGAATATTCCTCCAGCGAAATCGTTTATCCGGAGTCTGCTTTTATTGCAATGAACTATAAGGGCGAGATTCAGGCAATGGTCGGTGCAGTCGGCGAAAAGACAGAATCCCTGTGCTTCAACTACGCCACCATGGAACAGCGGCAGCCCGGTTCTACCATTAAGCCGCTGACTACCTACGGACTGGCTTTGGAAAGCGACCTGATTCACTGGGGCTCTATTTACAAGGACGAGCCGATCGAAGTTGAGGGCAAGGCATGGCCGACCAACTACAGCGAGGACAGTTCTGCCATGTCTATCAGCCACAAGGAACTGAAGATATATGAGGCACTGGAAAAATCCTACAACACTGTACCGGCTCAACTTTGTCAGGCTCTGACACCGCAGAGCGTTTTCGACTTTGCCACCTCCAAAATGCGTCTGGATCTGTGCAAGGATTCCGGCGACGGACACACCGATATGGCATACTCTCCGCTGACAGTTGGTGCGTTGACATATGGTGTTACACTGGAAAATCTGGTCAATGGCTATGTCCCCTATGGCAACGGCGGTACACAGTATCAGGCTCACCTTGTCAGCAAGGTGGTACAAGGTGCCGGCGACCTCATTTATGAAAATGACGGCAGTCCGGAAGAAGCTGTCAACAGCGAAACTGCGTATGTCATGAACAAGCTGCTGCAGGATGTTGTCAACAATGGTACTGGTCAGAAGGCAAAGCTGGAACACAAGCATGTTGCAGGTAAGACGGGTACTACACAGGACTGGAACGACCTGACCTTTGTGGGACTGACAGAAGATTTCGTCAGCGGCGTATGGCTCGGCTACAAGGAACGTGCAGAACTGAAAGACCACCACATCAAGTCTGCACAGATCTGGCAGAACATCATCGGTGAATATGCCGACCAGATGGACACCGGTGCGGAATATCCTGAAGACAGCAGCATAGTGGAAGGTAAGGTTTGTACCAAGAGCGGCAAGATCGCTGGTCCGAACTGCACCGCCACCACTACCGGCTACTGGAAGTCCAGCAATGCTCCGGTTTGTGATGAGTGCACAAAGTACGGCAGCAAAACGACAAAGGCTACCAATGAAAACAGCGGTTCCACATCGGCAACCACTGCTGCTGGAGAACAGCATAGTGAAACCCAGCATCCGGCAGAAAACAATAGTAATGCTGCCGCAACAGAAGCAGCTGCCACACAGGCACCGGCTCAATAAGAACCTGTCTTCGCAAGAAATATATGTGGATTTTCGAGCATAATTTTGTTGCAGACAAGGGAAAAAATACGCAGGCGGGCTGTCGCCCGGCAAGTATTTTTTACGCAGTATGCAGCAAAATTTGCCGAAAAGACACGTATATACGCTTGTGAAGACAGGTTCTAAATCAAAACCATTTTTAAATTTCATACACCGCACAGAACCAGCTGTTTTGTGCGGTGTTATTGTGAAGGAGTATTTTTATGATGCAACAATCATCTTACCTGCTTTGCTGCCCCTGCCATTTTGGGCTGGAACGCACGCTGCGGTTCGAAATTTCCAAAATCGGCGGCACTGACATTGCAGCTCAGGACGGTCGTGTTCTGTTCCGCGGCAATGCCGAAACCATTGCCAAGGCAAATCTCTGCCTGTCTACGGCAGAACGTGTTCTGATTCAGCTGGGACAGTTCAAGGCGTATAACTTTGAAGAATTGTTTCAGGGTGTCCGTTCCCTGCCGCTGGAACAATGGATCGGTAAAGACGATGCTTTTCCGGTAAAAGGACATGCTCTGGACTCCAAGCTGCACAGTGTGCCGGACTGCCAGTCTATCATCAAAAAAGCAGCTGTGGAACGGCTGAAATCGGTATACCACACCAATTGGTTTACAGAATCCGGTGCGGCTCACCCGATCCAGTTTACCATTCGCAAGAACATTGCCACGATTTATCTGGATACCACCGGAATCGGACTGCACAAGCGAGGCTACCGGAGAAATTCCAATGCTGCCCCGATCAAGGAAACGCTTGCCGCTGGTATTGTTGACCTCGCCAGAGTACATTCGAACAGCGTTGTCTGTGACCCATTCTGCGGCAGCGGTACCCTGTTGATCGAAGCGGCATTCAAGGCAATGCGTATGGCTCCGGGGCTGAACCGCCGCTTTCTGGCAGAGCAGTGGGCACAGATTCCCAGAACTGTATGGCAGAATGCCCGTGCAGAAGCCGTTGCGGCAATCCGGCATGATGCTGCTTTCGAAGCATACGGCTATGACATCGATCCGGAGGCAATTGCCCTGACAGAAGAAAACTGCCGTAAAGCCGGCGTTCAGCCGAGGATTCATCTGATGCAGCGGGACATCGCCGATTTCGAACCCGTAGAGCATGCCATTACCATTTGCAATCCGCCCTACGGCGAACGCATGCTGGACATTCAGCATGCACAGTCTATTTACCGCATCATGGGTGACGTGTTCCCTGCCGACAAGGCTCACCCATGCTACATTATCACGCCGGACGCAGATTTTGAGCTGCATTTCGGAAAGCCGGCAAACAAAAAGCGAAAGCTGTATAACGGTATGATCCAGTGCAATCTGATGAGTTATTATCAGGATTGAGAAAACGCTCCCACTGACGAAAATGGTGTCAGTGGGAGCGTTTTGCAGTTGTGGGATTTTATGGAGTTAGAGGGTACTTTTGTAGTGAATTAGGGTTTGTTGGATTTCTTGCTGCTGATTGTCAATGGCATACTGTATGTACTTGTCAATGTTCTTCTTAGTGATAAAATCAGTTTTTTCCAGAATCACTTTGATTAGTTCCAGATTGTCACTATCAGTCAGCACTCTCATGCCTTTGGTGAGCATCTTTTTCAGGTATACTTTTGCTTCCGTGTTGTCGCATAATTCAACTAATGTCACAGCCAGCGGGAATTTTAAATTTAATGAAATTTTTATATTTACATCCATTTTTCTGGCTTGAAGTATCCTCCCAATTTTTTCAATATTCTTTTCTACCTTATCGTCTTTAGCTACGATAAAAAATTTTTCAGGCGAAATTAGAATTCTAATATTGAAAAGTCTTTTGCAATTATAAAATATCTTATCTCCAATGCTAGTCACGCTTTCAGGTATCGTGATACTGGTTAAGCTTACACAATTCCAAAATGCCTTATCTCCAATTTGAGTCACACTATTTGGAATTGTAATGTCAGTCAAACTCATGCAAGAGAGAAACGCCTCACTTCCAATACTAGTTACATTATCAGGAATTTTGATACTAGTTAAACTTTCACAACCCCAAAACATTCTTTTTCTGATACTGGTTATATTGTCGGGAATTGTAACACTGGTTAAATTTTTGCAACTATAAAATATCTCATCTCCAATGCTAGTCACGCTTTCAGATATCGTGATACTGGTTAAGCTTGTACAATTCCAAAATGCCCTATCTCCAATTTGAGTCACACTATTTGGAATTGTAATGTCAGTCAAACTCATACAAGAGAGAAACGCTTCACTTCCAATACTAGTTACATTATCAGGAATTTTGATGCTAGTCAAACTTTCACAACCCCAAAACATTCTTTTTCTGATACTGGTTATATTGTCGGGAATTGTAACACTGGTTAAATTTTTGCAACTATAAAATATCTCATCTCCAATGCTAGTCACGCTTTCAGATATCGTGATACTGGTTAAGCTTGTACAATTCCAAAATGCCCTATCTCCAATTTGAGTCACACTATTTGGAATTGTAATGTCAGTCAAACTTTCACAACCCCAAAATGCTCTTTCTCCAACATGGATTACTCCATTTGGAATTGTAATACTGTTTAAGCGTGTACAGTCTTTAAATGCACTATCACCAATACTGATTATTCCATCTGGAATCACAATATCTCCGCCATCACCGGTATATCTTTTCAATACATTATTTTCAATTTCAAAGTCTTTTACTTCAATCATATCAATCATTCCTTTCTGCCTTTTCTTAGGCACTTTTATTGCACTATTATTTTTTTTACACATTCCAGCCAATCGCAATAGCGATGATCGGGAGCAGAACCAGCAGAGTGTTCCGGTACATTTTCTTTCGCAGGCGTTTCCATTCCGAAACAGACATGGCTTTCACTCGGGGTGTGCGGAGCAGCACCAGCATAAGATCCGACGCAATGTAGATAAAATAGGCGTTGATGATAAACAAATAAAACGCCCCCAGCAACATGCGGAGATTTCCGTTAGCAATCGCATAGCCGCAGGTACAGAGTGGCGGCATCAGTGCTGTAGCAATTGCCACGCCGGGTATGATATTGTTCGCCTTGTCCTGTCTGGTTTGCCCTACAATACCGGCGATTCCTCCGGCAAGTGCAATCATCACATCGAAAAAGTTAGGATTGGTACGGGCAAGCAACTGTTCTGTCGGTTCTTTGATCGGCGACAGCAGGAAATAAATGGTGGCAGTTGCCACGCTGATCAAAATTTGCACTGCGAATCCGACAGAATGTCGTTTCATCAGATAGGCATCATTGGAAACTGTTCCGTAAGAGATTGCCAAAATACTGCCCATGAGCGGTGAGATCAGCATAGCCCCGATAATTACCGCCACGGAATTGGTGTTCAATCCCACCGAAGCAATCAAAATGGCACAGATCATCACCACCATATTGGTGCCGGTGATTTTTCCGCCGGTCAGAATACGATCCCGAATTTCTTCATTGGAGGCCGCGTCCTCGGTAATTGAAAACATTTTCTTGAAAACGGTTCTTAGATTTTCCCGTTCCTTTTCTATTCCCTCCCGATGTTTCATGAAACGACTCCTTTCGACATTTTTCTAAGGAAACACTAAATAATATTATACAATGGATTTCTTAGTTTGTCAAATTTCAGAAAAAATAAGCAGTGCAGCCATATAGCTTTGCCGGATTGGAATTTCGCAAACGAAAAAAACGCTGCATAAAGCCGTCAGGTGGGCTTCATGCAACGTTTCTTTAGTCTTTGTAACTCCTATGTTTTCGGATCACGCCTCAAACGGTGTAATGATAAATTCCAATTTCATCGGCTGATCTGCATGGATTCTGTACGCCTCATGCACCGGTGCACCCCAGGAATCATCGCCGCCGACACCCATTTGCTTTGCAGCGATTCTGACCCATGTGTAGCGAACACTTGGAAGTTCATCCAGATGTATTGC
>ERZ773185.1928-NODE-1928-length-14266-cov-2.967842_pt1 | contig 14266 bp, 10 predicted proteins | sample MGYA00580531_ERZ773185 | MGnify/ENA primary metagenome ERZ773185 (study PRJEB29015, sample SAMEA2737799) | human gut metagenome | biome: human gut; feature: human-associated habitat; material: faeces | place: China | collected 2012 ...
CCGGGGCGCATACGTACGCTCATCAGGTAATAGCAGAGCAGGCCAACGACAGTTCCACTCATGCCGCCCAGTAAAAATGCGTACCACACATCGTTCCATGTCCAGTCATCTGCATAAAGCCGAACGGTCAGAGGAATGCCCGCAATTTTAGTTTCACGGACTGGCATGTCGGTTAATTCGTTAACGTTCATCAAACGTGAAGAAAAGGTAGATAGCGCAGTATTGCCAATAATGAGGGCGACGCCATCGTAATCTTCCTGCCGTGAACTATAAAAGAGTGAAGGCGTCAGGTTGAGATTCAGAGCGGCAAAGACGCCGCTATTTTTCAGCAAAGGGTTGCGATACCAGATGACGATTGCGGGTTTGTTCGGCACCATCGGCGTGCCGGGTAAGATCGCCATATCGACGTTTTTATTAATGTCGAGCGCCGGAATCAATTCATTGAGTGGAATGTCCATCTCACCGGTCGCAGATGAACAGAATGTTTTTTTATCTTTCACCAGCACAAACGTTCGGACATTCATGCTAAACGCTGCGCGGGCGGTCAGTTCGGGGTTAGCTTGCTGGCAGGTATCTAAGGTCAGCGGCTGGAGCCGGTCAGTAGTGGATTTCAGGTCGGCAAAATAGGTATCGAGATACTTTTGTACGTCGGTAATCAGTGTGTCGTATTTGACTTCGTGCTTATGCCAGGCCACTAAAAACTGAAGGCAACTCACCAGTATCGCAATCATTACGCCTGCAACAATGCAGGTAAGCAGGAGCTTACGTCCAAAATTGGGAGCGCGTATGAACATGATTCCGTTAATTTCCTGAAATTACGACAACATTTAAAAGATAACAATGACCGGACTATAGCCTGGATCAAGACGCGGAAACATCATTTTCTCTGATGAATGAAAACAAAAAAGCACTGCCTAAGCAGTGCTTTCAGTTAACTCGTCAGGATAGCCAAGGGATTGCATCCAAACGGTTTATTAGCTGCGGCTGAGAACCCGGCGTGCTTCGTTGTAACGCTTCTTCCAGTACGGTTCATTCATGCTGGAAATAATAACACCACTGCTGGTGGAAGCATGGACAAACTGATTGTTGCCGATATAAATACCGACATGGCGTCCCGTTGAACCGGCACGGAACAGAACTAAATCACCCGTACGCAAATTACTGCGGGAAACAGATTTACCCATTTCCTGCTGTTCGTAAGTCGAACGCGGAAGTTCTAAGCCAAATTGCTCACGGAATGTACGCTGTACGAAACCAGAACAATCGATACCTTTTTTAGTGCTGCCGCCCAGACGATAACGTACGCCTTTCCAGTCAGCATACTGATCCATAATTCGCGATTTTACGTCGACATTACGAACCAGGTTTTCAAATTCATCCTGAGAAGCTTGCAGTGATGATGTTTCACTACCCACTGCACGTGTCTCAGGATGCATATTCTTTGCGGTGTTATTTGCACTACATGCAGAAAGCAGAACCGCTACTGCAATCGCGGGAATCCCGCGCAAGATATATCTCAAAATCGGTTGAGATTTGACCATGTTGTTTGTTTTCCCTTGAAGTCCTTAACGACAAATATCGTTATAAAAAAATGCCAAGCGACACGAGACTAATTACCTGGGCATGTTGAAACAATTCCTTAAGGCCAAATCTGTGGACTAACGCACAAAATTATATGCTGTGAGGATAATCTACCGCCGAGGCAAAACGAGTTCGAGATTACCCGATTGATGCGGTCTTGGCGAGCGGTTTTGCATGATTTTTTATAAGAAAAAGTGATACAGAAAGTTAATAAGCGGGATTGGTCAATTAAAGTACGATTGAGTGAAACGCATGCAATCCATTCATTTACTTAGAGAATGATTTTTGCGCGCGATGGATGAAAGCACGGTGCGCATCATCAGGATTATCCTCACTATAAAAATAAGCCTGATGATGTTAATTACTGTGAGTTATTTGTTTTGGAAATGTTTGTTTTTTCCCGGTAGTGATTTGTCAAAAAAGGTGATTAATCGATCACTTAATGGCGTCAGCAACACCCAGGGCAAACCGATCAATATCACGGTCATCGAACCGACAATGATGTCAGTAAACCAGTGTGCGCCAATCATTACTCTGGGAAATGCAAAAACCACAAAAATAATAAGGGCGATAAGGCCTGCAACTTTGCCGAAATAACGCCACATGAATGCCGAAAAAATAAGCAGCATCATGCCGTGATCGCCCGGGAAGCTGTCTTTAGACGCATCTTTAGTCGGAAAGGAGATGACATCTCGTGAGGCATCTTTCGTGGGAACAGAGAGCAGTTCGCTGACGCGGTTAATATCGGTAAAAGTCAATGTTGGGCTGGCCCGTTTTACAGGAATTAATGCCTGACCCAGCTGGTTTAATACCACTGCAGTTAATAGCATGACCAGACCCATAATCACGATACGTCGTCTGCCAGGGGCGTTTTCTTTCAGCCAGAAACCCAGCATCAACATTCCCATCGCCAGCAGAGAACAACCGTCGAAAGCGCGATTGTTGGTCAATGCAACCAGCCACAAAAAGGCCTTACTTTCGACCAGTTTCTGATTAAAGAAATAAAAAATATCCGCATCAATCGGCAACCAGAATCCATGATTAACGGGAATATACCAGGAAAGAAACAGCGCGAGGCCGACAATATTCAACAACACTATTTGCGGCAAATTTTTAATCATATTTTCTCTAATTATCTTACTGAAAAACGCAGGCAACCTTACGCGGTAGTCGCTAAACGAAGCTTCAACAGCGCGCTCTGTAAGGCATTCCAGTCAGCTTCGCTGCTGGAAATCAGCTCAATACGGCTGTCCGGTGGCGCAACGTTTTGCGTTTCAATGTGCAGGTCATCGCCCTGACGGTTGATTCGTACCAGCCCTTCGGGAATACGCAGCACGCCTTTGACGCGTTCCACCGGTGCAAGTCGCGCCCATTCCAGAATGCCAATGGTGTCGAATACCGTATCAGCGTCGAATATCCAGCCGCAGGCCTGATATCCTTGCCCGCTGTTCAGACTGCGACGCCAGCGTTGATGCTCTGGCAGGCTTAACGCTGCTAACCCTTTTTTCACGACATGCTGATGAGAATGCGCGGCGCTGGCGGGCAACTCGGCTAAATTGCGACGCGGCAAATCCAGAAGATGACCGTCAACTTTCCCATGCTCACTGTGAATTAATTGTCGATCGCCACCATTTTGCTGCCACCAACGCTGTAGCGCTTGCTCACTTTCGGGCGTCGCACGGTCGGATTTATTGGCGACAATGATGTCTGCGGCAGCCAGCTGGTCACGGAAGTTTTCATTGCTGGCGCTTTTTTCGTCCAGCAGCAGGCGTGGATCGAGAATGCACAAGGTGGCGCGCAGATCTATCCACGGTTCATAGACTGGTGCGGTTAACAGATCGAGGATCTGTTTCGGATGGCCCAGCCCGGTCGGCTCTATCAACAAGCGGTCTGGTTTTCCCTGACGCAGTAAGGTATTCAACCCTACCTGCATGGGTAAACCATTAACGCAGCACATGCAGCCGCCGGGGATCTCTTTCAGCAATGCGCCGCTATCGGCGAGCAAAGCACCATCAATTCCGACTTCCCCAAATTCATTAACCAGTACCGCCCATTTTTCGTTGGGATCTTTATGGGCTAACAGATGAAGAATCGACGTGGTTTTCCCGCTGCCGAGAAAACCGGTGATGAGGTTGGTCCTGGTCACAACGGCTCCGCAATACTCTGGTAAGTTAACTGAGCGTTAATCCTGGCTAAAAAAGGCAGAAAAGAGAAGGGGAGAGCGGACGAAGGTGAGCTTCATCCGCTTTAACCGCAGAAATCGTTAAATTTTGAGGGTGTTTAATAGCGCCTGATGTGCGCCGAATTGTACGATTTGTTGCCAGGCTTGTTCGATGGCCTGCACAAAATGCGGGTTATCTGGCAGATCATCACCGAAAACTTCACGCAGGGAAAGCAGGGCGGTTACGCGTTGTTCACTGCTGCTGCCCGCAACAAGTTCGCGAATTTTATCGCTAAGCGGATCGCGAACATCAATGGCATTTCCGGCATCATCAACGCCGCTGACGTAACGCATCCAGCCTGCAACGCCTAATGCCAGCAACGACCAGTCCGTTTCGCGCCCCTGATGTATGCGAATACCTGCCAGCATGCGTTGCGGTAATTTCTGGCTACCATCCATTGCGATTTGCCAGGTCTTATGTTTCAGCGCCGGATTAGCAAAACGTGCAATTAACTTGTCCGCATATTGTGTTAAATCGACATCTTTAATTTGCAGTGTCGGCGCTTGCTCATCCAGCATTAATGTTCTGGCGGCATGGCGAAATGCGCGATCCTGCATGCAATCACTGATATGGGCGAATCCTGAAAGGTAACCCAGATAAGCGAGAAAAGAGTGGCTGCCATTAAGCATCCGCAGTTTCATCTCTTCCCATGGCAGGACATCATTCACCATTTGTACACCTGCGACTTCCCAGGCAGGACGCCCAGCGACGAAGTTATCTTCCACCACCCACTGGATAAACGGTTCGCAGCTAATCGCGCAGGGATCATTTACCCCCAGATGCTGGCTGATTTCTGCCAGTGATTCGTCGGTTGCAGCCGGAACAATGCGGTCGACCATGGTTCCCGGAAAACTGACGTGTTCTTTTATCCACCCGGTGAGTTCTGGCGAACGTTTTTCTGCCATTCCCAGCACCGCGTTTTTCACCACATGGCCATTGTCGGGAATATTGTCGCAGGAGAGCACGGTAAACGGTGTAAGGCCGCGCTCACGGCGGCGTTTCAGTGCTTCGACGAGAATACCCGGTGCGGAGTGAGGTTCTTCAGGGGTTTGTAGATCGTGAATAATCCGCGGATTACTGGTGTCGAGTGCACCGGTGGCCGGGTCAATACAATAGCCTTTTTCGGTAATCGTCAGGGAAACAATTGCCACCTGTGGCTCGCAAAACTTCTCAATAATTGCCGCTAAGGAATCCAGTTTTGCATTAAGGCATTCGTGAACGGCACCGACAATTATCGCCTGATTGCCGTCCGCCCCTTTCTCCAGCACGGTATATAAATGGTTCTGTGCGCGGAGCTGGCTCATCAGTTGATCACCGCTGAACAAGCTGATTTCACAGATCCCCCAGTCGCCGCCCTGGGCATTCAGCACACGATCGGTCAGTAACGCCTGATGAGCGCGGTGAAAGGCTCCAAAGCCAAAATGAACGATACGTGATTGCAACTGCTGGCGATCATAGCGTGGAGCGTGTACATGATGTGGGAGCGTAACGGAGGCAATTGTATTCATAGGAGTCACGTCTTAGTAACGATTAATTAACAATGACAGTGTAAAGTTATATGACAGCAATTGAAATTGGTCTGGATTGTTAATGCGATGAAGTGTGAGGGCGATCAATCAACGAGTGAATATTGCGGGCGTAAGGTGTTCAGGAAGCGCAAAATAGAAGATTGGTATAATAAATTAAAAAAGGGACAGCCTGAGCTATCCCTTTTCTGCATGCGGCTGAAGTTAGTCAGCACGCCCCATATAACGGCGTTCTTCGATATGGATACGAATTTTTTCGCCTGGGCTTAAGTATTCTGGTACCTGAATCACCAGACCAGTGCTCAATGTCGCCGGTTTGTTACGGGCGCTGGCAGATGCCCCTTTGATGCCTGGTGCGGTTTCAACGATTTCCAGATCAACGGTCTGCGGCAGCTCAAGCGCCAGCAGTTGACCGTCCCAGGTCAGCACCTGCATGTCCGGCATGCCGCCCTCTGGCATAAACAGCAACTCTTCTTCAATCTGATCTTTGGTGAAGGTATACGGGGTATAGTCTTCTTTATCCATAAAGACATATTCGTTGCCATCGACATAGGAGAAGTCAACGTAACGGCGGGTCAGCGTCACGGTGTCAACGATATCATCACCTTTGAAACGCTCTTCTACTTTCAGCCCGGTACGGACATCAGAAAAACGCATTTTGTACAGCGTAGCGGCACCGCGGGCAGTGGGCGACTGAATATCAATATCCTTAACCAGCAGCAGTTTGCCGTTGTAATTCAGTACCATACCTTTTTTAATTTCGTTCGCTCTTGGCATCGAAAAATTCCTGTAGTCGAAAATGTCAAAAATATCGCGACAAAGTACTCGCGACGGGCCTTTCGGGCAAGTGGTATTCGCACTTTTGCTGGTGCAAAAAAGGTGGTACTGTGCGCGCTCATCAATCCGGTGGTTAACCTTAAGAGAACAACGTATGGAATGCCGTCCGGGTTGCGGGGCGTGTTGCACTGCCCCTTCAATTTCCAGCCCTATTCCCGGTATGCCAGATGGCAAGCCCGCCAATACGCCCTGCATTCAGCTTGATGAACAGCAACGCTGTAAAATTTTCACCTCGCCACTGCGACCGAAAGTCTGTGCAGGCTTACAAGCCAGCGCTGAAATGTGCGGTAACTCGCGTCAGCAGGCCATGACCTGGCTTATCGATCTGGAAATGCTGACCGCGCCTTAAACATCTTTAATCCGCAGTAAGCAAAACAGAGTGGCGATAATCATCACCATCGCAAACCAGAACACAGCGTGATAATTCCAGATCTCGGCGACGATGCCCGCCACTGATCCTGCGATGATCCAGCCCACGCGCGAAGTGTTGGTATAGAGCGTGGTGGCTGAACCCGCCTGACCGGGCATCAGATCCTGAAAATAGAGCATCCCGATGCCGCCCAGAATGCCAATAAAAATAGCATTTAGCAGCTGCAAGCCCAACAGAATGACAGGTGAATGCGCCATCAGCATTCCTGCGTAAAAACAGACGCCACCCACGGCAGCAACGCGCATTAAGAAACGCTTACCCAGACGTTTGGCGAAATATCCGGCAATCAACATCGTCGGGATTTCCAGCCCGGCGGCGGTCCCCATCATCACACCGGCCAGTTTCTCGGGAAGATGCAGTTCGTTGATAATAAATAGCGGCATGTTGATGATGTACAGGCTGTTCGAGCCCCACATCAATGTACAAATGACAAACAGCAGCAGCGTATCGCGACGGTTACGGCGCGGCGCTTCGATCGTGCCGGTCGCCAGCGGAAGCTCTTTTTGCATCGACGGTAAAAACAGCCACACCATCACACCGCAAACAATAAACGCTACCGCTGCGCTCAGATACATTACCGTAAAGCTGAAACCCATCGCTAAGGCATAAGCCAGCGGTGGGCCAATGACCCATGCCAGTGAAACCTGAGCGCGTAAAAAAGAGCTGAACATCACCGCCTCACGTCCGGTTTTGTCGGCATGTTCACGGGCAAGGGCAAACATTTGCGGGTTAGCGGTCGAGCCAAAGCTGCTAAGAAAGACGCCAACGAATAGCAAAACAAAGTAGTTGCGATTCCAGGCAAAAAGGGTGCAGGCCAGCACGCCTAACAGGCAGCAAAAGACAATCAGCGATTTGCGATCGCCGCGCTTATCAGAGCGCCCGGCGAGAAACTGACTTACCAGAATCCCAATGACAGCGCTGCCGGTAAAGAAGAATCCCACCATCGCCGGACGGGCATGTACTTCATCGGTAAGAAAAATACTGAGTGTCGGGGTTTGCAGAGCGCCCGCAATACCGGTGAGAAAGGCAACGATTAAAAACGCCGTCGAGGTCAGGTCAAACGATTTCGCGCTGGAGACTGCGGGGGAGTTATGCATGCTGGTCGATCACTGGAAGAGGAAGACGCGGAGTTTACGCTGCTTGTCAGAAAATAAACAGACAGCGAAATCAAAAGCGCCACGAATAGTCAAAATGCCATTTCACTGTTGCTGATTGGCTGCTGACGCTGCTGAAATGAAATTGCTGATAACGGATTTTCCCATCAGCAATTAGGAAAAATGGCAAAAAATTGTGCAGCACATCAAACTTTTGCTCATAACTTTACGGCTTTCCTTGCGTGCTGAAACAGAAGTATTATGCTTTCTTGAAACGTTTCAGCGCGATCTTGTCTTTAACCCTAAGCCAGGTTGGCGCTTTTTTTCTCATAGAGGCTGAATCGTTTCAATTCAGCAAGAGAGGAGAACTATGTTCCAGTTATCCGTACAGGACATCCATCCGGGCGAAAAGGCCGGAGACAAAGAAGAGGCGATTCGCCAGGTCGCTGCGGCGCTGGTGCAGGCCGGTAATGTAGCAGAAGGCTACGTCAATGGCATGCTGGCGCGCGAACAGCAAACCTCAACGTTCCTCGGCAATGGTATTGCTATTCCACACGGCACTACCGACACCCGCGATCAGGTGCTGAAAACCGGCGTTCAGGTATTTCAGTTCCCGGAAGGCGTCACCTGGGGTGACAGTCAGGTAGCGTACGTGGCAATCGGTATTGCTGCCAGCTCGGATGAACATCTGGGCCTGCTACGCCAGCTGACCCACGTACTGAGCGATGATTCCGTTGCTGAACAACTGAAGTCAGCAACAACAGCAGAAGAACTTCGCGCATTACTGATGGGCGAAAAGCAGAGTGAGCAGCTGAAGCTCGACAACGAAATGCTGACACTGGATATCGTCGCCAGCGATCTGCTGACTCTTCAGGCGCTGAACGCTGCGCGTCTGAAAGAGGCGGGGGCAGTTGACGCCACTTTCGTCACCAAAGCCATCAATGAACAACCGCTGAATCTCGGACAGGGTATCTGGCTGAGCGATAGCGCCGAAGGCAATCTGCGTAGCGCGATTGCGGTAAGCCGTGCGGCAAATGCTTTTGATGTGGACGGCGAAACGGCAGCCATGCTGGTGAGTGTGGCGATGAATGACGATCAGCCCATCGCGGTTCTTAAGCGTCTCGCTGATTTATTGCTCGACAATAAAGCTGACCGCTTGATGAAAGCGGATGCGGCAACGTTGCTGGCGCTGCTGACCAGCGATGATGCGCCGACCGACGACGTGTTAAGCGCGGAGTTTGTGGTGCGCAATGAACACGGCCTGCATGCTCGTCCAGGTACCATGCTGGTCAATACCATTAAACAATTTAACAGTGATATTACCGTGACAAACCTTGATGGTACCGGCAAACCGGCAAACGGACGTAGTCTGATGAAAGTTGTGGCACTTGGCGTTAAGAAAGGTCATCGCCTACGCTTTACCGCCCAGGGTGCAGATGCTGAACAGGCGCTGAAAGCAATCGGCGACGCTATCGCTGCTGGTCTTGGGGAGGGCGCATAATGAGCAGACGTGTTGCTACTATCACCCTTAATCCGGCTTATGACCTTGTTGGTTTCTGCCCGGAAATTGAACGCGGCGAAGTGAACCTGGTGAAAACCACCGGTCTGCATGCGGCGGGTAAAGGCATCAACGTGGCCAAAGTATTAAAAGACCTGGGAATTGATGTCACCGTTGGCGGCTTCCTCGGTAAAGACAATCAGGATGGTTTTCAGCAACTGTTCAGCGAGCTGGGCATTGCCAACCGTTTCCAGGTTGTACAGGGGCGCACTCGAATTAACGTTAAGCTGACGGAAAAAGACGGCGAAGTGACCGACTTCAACTTCTCGGGTTTTGAAGTCACCCCCGCCGACTGGGAACGCTTTGTGACTGATTCTCTGAGCTGGCTCGGTCAGTTCGATATGGTCTGTGTCAGCGGAAGCTTACCGTCAGGCGTCAGCCCGGAAGCGTTCACCGACTGGATGACTCGCCTGCGTAGTCAGTGTCCTTGCATTATCTTTGATAGTAGCCGTGAAGCGTTAGTAGCAGGTTTGAAAGCGGCACCGTGGCTGGTGAAACCTAACCGCCGCGAGCTGGAAATCTGGGCAGGCCGTAAACTGCCTGAAATGAAAGATGTGATTGAAGCTGCGCATGCGCTGCGTGAACAAGGTATCGCGCATGTTGTTATTTCACTGGGTGCCGAAGGCGCGCTTTGGGTTAATGCCTCCGGCGAATGGATCGCCAAACCACCGTCAGTCGATGTCGTAAGCACCGTTGGCGCAGGGGATTCTATGGTTGGTGGCCTGATTTATGGCTTGCTGATGCGTGAATCCAGTGAACACACACTGCGTCTGGCGACAGCTGTTGCAGCCCTGGCGGTAAGTCAAAGCAATGTGGGTATTACCGATCGTCCGCAGTTGGCCGCAATGATGGCGCGCGTCGACTTACAACCTTTTAACTGACAGCAGGAGAGGCATAATGAAAACGCTGCTGATTATTGACGCTAATCTCGGTCAGGCACGCGCCTATATGGCGAAGACCCTGCTGGGCGCGGCGGCGCGAAAAGCAAAACTGGAAATCATCGACAATCCGAACGACGCTGAAATGGCGATTGTTCTCGGTGATTCCATCCCGAATGACAGCGCGCTGAACGGTAAAAATGTCTGGCTGGGTGATATTTCCCGGGCAGTTGCGCACCCTGAGCTGTTCCTGAGTGAAGCCAAAGGCCATGCGAAACCTTACACTGCGCCGGTCACTGCGACAGCACCGGTTGCCGCCAGCGGTCCGAAACGCGTAGTTGCGGTGACTGCTTGCCCGACTGGCGTAGCACACACCTTTATGGCGGCTGAAGCCATTGAAACCGAAGCGAAAAAACGTGGCTGGTGGGTGAAAGTTGAAACCCGTGGTTCTGTTGGCGCGGGTAATGCAATCACTCCCGAGGAAGTAGCCGCAGCGGATCTGGTGATTGTGGCGGCAGATATCGAAGTGGATCTGGCGAAATTTGCTGGTAAACCGATGTATCGTACCTCTACCGGTCTGGCGCTGAAGAAAACCGCGCAGGAACTGGATAAAGCGGTTGCTGAAGCAACGCCGTATGAACCGGCGGGCAAAGCTCAAACGGCGACCACTGAAGGTAAGAAAGAGAGTGCAGGCGCTTATCGTCACTTGCTAACGGGCGTCTCTTACATGCTGCCGATGGTCGTTGCTGGTGGTCTGTGTATCGCGCTTTCTTTTGCTTTTGGTATCGAAGCGTTTAAAGAGCCGGGTACGTTGGCAGCGGCGCTGATGCAGATTGGTGGTGGTTCAGCCTTTGCGCTGATGGTGCCGGTACTGGCAGGTTATATTGCCTTTTCCATTGCCGATCGTCCGGGCCTCACGCCGGGTCTGATTGGCGGTATGCTGGCGGTCAGCACCGGTTCTGGCTTCATTGGCGGTATTATTGCGGGCTTCCTGGCTGGTTACATTGCGAAGTTAATCAGTACGCAACTGAAACTGCCACAGAGTATGGAGGCGCTGAAACCAATCCTGATCATTCCGCTAATTTCCAGTCTGGTGGTCGGTCTGGCGATGATCTACCTGATCGGTAAACCGGTTGCTGGCATTCTCGAAGGGCTGACTCACTGGCTGCAGACCATGGGGACTGCGAATGCGGTTCTGCTGGGGGCGATCCTCGGTGGCATGATGTGTACTGACATGGGCGGTCCGGTAAACAAAGCAGCGTACGCATTCGGTGTGGGTCTGCTGAGTACTCAAACCTATGGCCCGATGGCGGCGATTATGGCGGCAGGTATGGTGGCACCGCTGGCAATGGGTCTGGCAACAATGGTGGCGCGTCGCAAATTCGACAAAGCGCAGCAGGAAGGTGGCAAAGCCGCTCTGGTATTGGGACTGTGCTTCATTTCGGAAGGTGCAATTCCGTTTGCTGCTCGTGATCCGATGCGTGTGCTGCCGTGCTGTATCGTGGGTGGTGCGCTGACTGGCGCAATCTCAATGGCGATTGGTGCGAAACTGATGGCACCACACGGTGGTCTGTTTGTTCTGCTGATCCCTGGCGCTATTACGCCGGTACTGGGTTACCTGGTAGCAATTATTGCCGGTACGCTGGTGGCGGGTTTGGCCTATGCCTTCCTGAAACGTCCGGAAGTGGACGCAGTAGCGAAAGCAGCGTAATAAAAGGTGTGTTACAGGGCAGAAATTTCCTGCCCTGTATCATTGGATGAGCGCAAAGGGAATGACCAGCTTGTGAATGTAATTTTATGAATTTAAATGGTTTTATCTTTCAGTAGAAACTTGAAACGTTCATCAAACACTAAGGTTATTTCCTCAAGGGCAGATTATTTTCTGCCCTTTTTTATTGTTCCTGTTCTGTGCATCCCGTCACAAATTCCTCGCTTTTGTAATTCAGGCATTTAATCGCATTTTGTGAGCCTGCTCAAATCTGCCCATTTAGCCTCTCTGGCGGTAATTTACTTTACGTAAAACATGCATACTATGAGCACATGTTTAAATATGAACACATGTTTAAACCGTCTTTGCAGTATCTATATTCTTGTGGATTGACAGGGTTGGTAATTTTTTACCAGAGGACGTGCTATGCGCGAAAAGGATTATGTCGTAATTATAGGTTCGGCGAATATTGATGTCGCCGGATATTCACATGAATCATTAAATTATGCGGATTCAAATCCAGGTAAAATAAAATTTACGCCTGGTGGAGTAGGGCGCAATATTGCACAAAACCTGGCGTTGCTGGGTAACAAAGCCTGGCTACTGAGCGCAGTAGGCAGTGATTTTTATGGTCAATCGCTGCTAACGCAAACCAATCAATCTGGCGTTTATGTCGATAAATGCCTGATTGTGCCGGGAGAAAATACGTCTAGTTATTTATCATTACTCGATAATACCGGTGAAATGCTGGTTGCTATAAATGACATGAATATTAGCAACGCTATTACAGCTGAATATCTCGCACAGCACCGTGAATTTATTCAGAGGGCAAAGGTCATTGTTGCGGACTGTAATATCAGTGAAGAGGCACTGGCATGGATTCTGGATAATGCCGCCAACGTACCCGTATTTGTCGATCCGGTTTCCGCATGGAAATGTGTCAAAGTGCGCGACCGTCTAAATCAGATCCACACTCTGAAGCCAAACCGCCTTGAAGCGGAAACCCTGAGTGGGATTGCGCTGTCAGGGCGTGACGATGTGGCAAAAGTTGCTGCCTGGTTCCATCAACATGGCCTGAACCGACTGGTATTGAGCATGGGCGGCGACGGCGTTTATTACAGCGATATCAGAGGTGAAAATGGCTGGTCTGCGCCGATCAAAACCAATGTTATTAATGTTACCGGAGCGGGCGATGCCATGATGGCGGGACGTGCTTCGTGTTGGGTAGACGGAATGCCGTTTGCCGAATCTGTTCGTTTCGCACAGGGATGTTCGTCAATGGCGCTCTCCTGTGAATACACCAATAACCCCGATTTATCGATTGCCAACGTTATATCGTTAGTGGAGAACGCAGAATGTCTGAATTAAAAATTTCCCCTGAATTATTACAAATTTCCCCGGAAGTGCAGGAAGCTTTAAAAAACAAAAAACCGGTTGTGGCGCTGGAATCGACCATTATTTCTCACGGGATGCCGTTCCCACAAAATGCCCAGACCGCAATTGAAGTAGAAGAAACTATTCGTAAACAGGGCGCAGTACCTGCCACTATCGCCATTATTGGCGGCGTGATGAAAGTGGGTTTAAGTAAAGAAGAAATTGAATTACTGGGTCGTGAAGGGCATAACGTGACCAAAGTTAGTCGTCGCGATTTACCTTTTGTTGTTGCCGCCGGAAAAAATGGCGCAACCACTGTGGCTTCAACGATGATTATTGCGGCGCTTGCCGGAATTAAAGTATTTGCCACCGGGGGAATTGGTGGTGTGCATCGCGGGGCGGAACATACCTTCGATATTTCTGCCGATTTGCAAGAACTGGCAAATACTAATGTCACCGTTGTTTGTGCCGGGGCGAAATCTATTCTCGATTTAGGATTAACCACTGAGTATTTAGAAACCTTCGGTGTGCCGTTAATTGGCTATCAGACTAAAGCGCTGCCTGCGTTTTTCTGCCGTACCAGCTCGTTTGACGTCAGCATTCGTCTCGACAGCGCCAGTGAAATTGCCCGTGCAATGGCGGTGAAATGGCAAAGCGGGCTGAACGGTGGCCTCGTGGTAGCGAACCCGATCCCGGAACAGTTTGCGATGCCGGAGGAATCTATCAATGCAGCCATAGATCAAGCCGTCGCCGAAGCCGAAGAGCAGGGCGAAGAAGATGATCTGGAGCATGTTGCCCTTGGAGAGGGCCTCAATGGGGTTGATCGGGACGATGTTCAGGAACACGTCGACGAGCGTGGGCGGGGCGACATCCTTGGCCTTGAGGCCTTCCGTGGAAATGGACAGCCCGCTGCCGGGCTGGAAGATGTTGGCGAGCACGAGGCCGATGACCACGGCGACGGCCGTGGTAACGAGGTAATAGGCCAGCGTCTTGCCTGCTACGCGCCCGAGCTTGCTTACGTCGCCGACGCTGGCCGCACCCGCGACGAGGGTGGTCAG
>ERZ773185.1938-NODE-1938-length-14227-cov-19.991462_pt1 | contig 14227 bp, 19 predicted proteins | sample MGYA00580531_ERZ773185 | MGnify/ENA primary metagenome ERZ773185 (study PRJEB29015, sample SAMEA2737799) | human gut metagenome | biome: human gut; feature: human-associated habitat; material: faeces | place: China | collected 2012 ...
GTTGTAATCATGTAGACTTACGGACATTTTGTTATTGTCTCCTATGGTATTTTTATGTTTTTTTATTATCATTTTTACAATATTTATCTCAAATAATATTTACTAAAAATTTATAATATTTTATAATAAAAGAAGATATCTTAGCACCCAAAAAGAACCAAAACAAGATAATGCGCATTTACATAAAACTCAATTCTTGAGTTTTATATGCGCCACCTTCCAGCTGGACCGGAACCGCTTCGCGGACAGCTTCGCTGCAAAAAAATCTTTCAGATTTTTAATATTCGAGGAAAGGAGATATAGTCATGGCACACTATTATTTTGAAAATACACCACATGGCAAAAGAAAAGATGGCACAAAACTTAATACAGCTACCCACTTTGACTATATCTCCCGTGAAGGCGATTATACTAACATGAAAAACAGACAAGAAGATTTAAAAATAACTTCTTTTGGTAACTTACCTGAATGGGCTGATAATCCACGTGATTTCTGGGAAAACGCTGAAAAACATAGAAATAAACCTAATGGTAGAGCCTACAGAGAATTTAAATTTGCACTTCAAGAAGAATTAACACTTGAAGAAAATATTCAATGTATCGAAAAATTTTTAAAGGAAACTGGTATAAAAGATAATCATGTATATTCTTATGCTATCCACGATAAAACAGCCGCTTTTTCAAAGGAACATAGAAATATACATTGCCACTTAATGTTTAACGAAAAAATAATTGAAAAAAATAGACCTCTTGAACCTGATATGTATTTCAAAAACTATGCTCAAAATAAGTTTGGTGAGCCTACAAAAGGTTATCGTTCATCTACTCAATTTACATCTAAACAAGCAACACACGATTTAAGAAAACTTTTTGCTAACATAATAAATGACAAATTTCAAGAAAAAGGTCTTGATATATCAATAAGTGAAAAAAGCTTAAAAGCTCAAAGACAAGAGCTTTTAAATCAGGGAAAAATGGAAGAAGCCGAACTTCTAAATCGCACACCTGCACCACATCTAGGAAATGCTTATAAAAATCCTGCAATTTTAGAACGTATCATGGAAAAAATTGATGAAACAGATGCAAAAGCTGATGAAGCAGCAGATGGATTTATAGAACAAGAAAAAGAAGAAAATTTATCTATTCAAGAGCAAAAAATACAACTATTCGCTAATGACGTAGTAATAAGACAAGTAGCTAAACAAATACAACAAGAACGTTTACGTCTTAAAAAAGAACAACAAGCCAAAAAAGCCATAGCTGAAGCCGAAGAAATTAAGCAAGAAGCTATGATAATAACCACTGGTGATATATGTAAACATTTAGACACAAAAATAAATGAATTTGAAGAAAAAGCAGCTGAAAACTTAGCTGTTTTTAAAGCTGCCCAAAAAAATATTTTAAATGAACAACACCTTGAATTATTAGCTAAAGACAAGATGTTTAATGATAATTACAGTAAAGATATAAAACAATATGATAAAATCTCCAAAGAATTGAAACAAATAAATAGTATTTTGCCTACTTTATATGGAAAAGCAGATAAAATAAAAGAACTAAGCTCTTTAAGCAAAAAAAGCCAAGAGCTTAGTTCAAGTCGCACAAAAATAGGTAAACGTATAAGTGCCTATAAAATTGAATTAACCACTAACCATGAAAAATACACTTCTATTTTAAATCAGCTAAAAAAAGAAAACGAAGATGCTATATCTAAAAATAAGATTTTATATGCACGTTACAAATACGATATGCTTCAAGTACAAAAATATAAAACAGTTTTAGACAAACTATCTAAAGAAGATAAAAACACTATAATCTTTAGCGATAAAATTTCCTCAAAATTAGAACATAAAAACAAACTAAATGGAATAACTCCATTAAAAGATTTACCATCTATTACAAATAACAATAATACCTACTTTATAATTGATAAAAATAACAATAAAGCAGTAAAAATAGGTGATGATATTGCTCAAGGAAAAGTACCAGTATATTATTTAAAAACAAATGACACTAAAATTTCTATTCAAAAAAGCAATGAATTTGCTTTTTTATATGCACGCAAAGAACAAATTTCTAACACATCACAAAGGAAATTAAATGAACACCCAATTATACAAGAAGCTTATAGACAACGACAAACATCTATAACCGATAAAATCTCTAAAATAGCTGACCATATAGTAAATAATGATATAAAACAAACTCAAGCCAAATGGCAAGAAAACGAACAAACTACAGATAAAACAAAACTTGCTGAAAAGAAAATGTATAATGAATGGAGTTTATGATAAATATATAGTTTTTATTTTATGTTGTATTCTTTTCTTTTTCTGATAAATTGCTTGTACAGAAACATTATATATTTCACTTAGTTTTACAACGGAAATATTTAATACCTCTAAAGCTATTAATAACTCCCACTCATCTTTCTTTAAATATGATTTTATACTTTTTAAAAATAAGCTTTCTTCTATCTTTTGATATTGATTTTCTACTATAAGTTCCTTATCTAATAATGAAATTTCATTTTTATTCTTTGTATATATCCTTTTTCTTATATGTATCATTTCATGATTAAGGCTAGTATTAATATAATTAATTAAACCACCTTCTGTAAATTTATCTAAAGAAATTTTTAATAAGAGTTCAAATAGAAATAATAATAAATCTTGGTATATATCTTCAGCATTTTCTCTATCTATTTGATAACTTAATTTCCATAACTTAGCATTAAACCTCTTAATTAAACATTTTTGAGCATTAATGTCTCCTTTTAAACTTTTTTTTATAATATCTTTTAATAATGGTTGTTTAATATTCATGATTTTATCCTTTTATTTATTAAAAAGAATTAAAATTATAAAATTTAAACATAAAAACCAAAATATATATCAAAAAGTTTTAACAACATTAACAAAAATGTATAATAAAAGAGTACATATAAATAATATGTACTCTTCTATTATTAAAACATTATGATTTAAAGAAACTAATCTCTAATTTAAAAGAAAATGATAAGTAAAAATTAATATCTATGTTTAATATATATATTTTTTTACCATTATCAAATTCTTTTAATAAATTAAATTTAAATTTTTTATTCAACATAACGAGGACAAATAAAACGTACTTCTGTTACACCACCATTAGGGTATACATCGCTTAATGGTCTTTGTAAATGCTGTTTTGTATGTGCTGCATAACAAATACCATATACAGGATCTATTTTAGAAATTATTACTGAATGATACCATCCATCATGTTCTTCACTATAAAATTGAATAATATCACCAACAGTAACCTCATTACTATCCCATTTCATTACAGCAATAGATAATCCATCTTCTGTATCATTAGCAGATGTATTTGTCATATATTCAGCAAAATCATCTACAAAAGTCCATGATCTTGTTGTAGCTCCTGGTACAAAAGATACATTCCAGTTTGGATTTCTTGGAATACCCGCATAATTCCAACATTGAGAAACAAAATTTGTACAATCATTACCATCAAAATGAGGAAAAAGCTTATTATAATTTCCACTTTCTTCATCCCAATATTTTTGTGCATATTCTACAGCTTTTTGTCTATTTAACACTATAGTCATGATAAAACCTCCTAAAAATTTTTAGATAGTAGCTACATTATCTTTTCATATACTAATAAGAAGTTTTCCACTTTATTTTAAATATCAAAAGGTGTTTATTATGAAAAAAATTTTTATTACTTTTCTTCTATTAAGTATTATTATCTTTTCTTATAATAATATTTGGCAAACATACAGAACATATATTTCTGTTCATCAAAATTTTCAATCATATTTACCAACAAATGAAATTGAAACAATTATGAATAAAACCATTCAAGGAAAAGAGCCTTTTAATAAAATCATTCAACAACACATGAGCAAACAAGTATATAATTCATTAAGTTTAAATCAAAACATAAATAATAAAGTTCGTATCATAAATCAAATATCAGATACAAACAATCCTAATATTGTTTATATAAATTTTTTTACATTTACCAAAAACTCATTAGGTTATATTGTTTATATAAATCAAATTATGACCATAAAAAAACATGACCAATGGTATTTAATAGAAAATCTATCTTCTCATCAAGTTAACGATCAGTGGTATTATAAAGTAGGTGATGCTATATACTTTAGTTATATTGCTTGGTAAATAATATAAATAAAAAGACAGTGGATACCCACTGCCTTTTTATTTATCACCTAGAAAGAACTCTTTCTTTTGACTTTGTCTTTTCAGTATTAAACTTCATTTTAATCTTTTGTTTAGGCACTTTTTTTTGAATTATTTTTTCACTCAATTTTTCATCTTTTATTTCCCTATCCTTAACATTCTCTCTAACAAGATTTTTCTGTATCATACGTGTCTCTATATAACTCATTGCTTTTTCAGCATCAGCAGCTGCTCTATAAATCTCATTAGGATCGTTTTTTATTACCTTTGCCCAGCTTTGAAGATAAGCTGCATGATTTTCATAATGTTTCTCATCAAAGTTAACATTATAACGCTGTTGAAGAAACATCGATGTAAGTTCTGCTCGAAGTTCTTCTTTTGCATAAATTTCATTTCCAAAACCATCATTATTTTTTAAAGTTTCACGATTAAGACGTCCTTCCACACCTGTAGAATGTGCTATTTCATGAGCTACCGTTGCATAAAAATTATCTAAAGTTTTAAACTTTTCTCTAGGGATAACATGTATCTCATCTTTACTAGATGAATAATAATTTCTACTTAGTTCATCAAAAAAGATTTTAGCTTCACTGTTTTTAATCATATTTTCCATGTTTCTATTTTTATCTTCTTGTTTAATAACAGGTAACTGTTCTTTTTCAATACCTTCAATCTGGTCGCCATTAAAGACAACATAAGATTTAACGATTGGATGCTCTAATACAACTTGTTTTTTCTTTCTTTCTCCCGTATCTGGATTTACTTCAAAAACAGGTTCTTTTTTACCTGTTTTTGGATTTAATTCCATTACATCTTGTGTATATTGCCAATATTCTATATGTGTACCTTTTGCACCTTTTTTAACACGTCCTCCTGCCATTTCTGCCTGCTTAAATGTAGCCCATCTACTGTCTTTAAATCCATTAACTCTAGCTGCCACTGCAAGTTGCATAGCATTTATACCTTTATAATATTTATCTTCACCTTTAATTGCTTTCAAAAGATTTCTAGGCTGTTTTCCATAATGTCCCTTGTCCCAAAAGAAAGGTTTCCCATCTTCTATATCTTTAACTACTTTATCAACCAAATCTTTTCTTTGGTCTTGAATTTTCTTTGGAAGTGCCATTTTTATCACCTCTTTGCATTTTCTTCTTCTGTTTCATTTTCTAATTCTTCGATTTCTTCAATAGTAAGAACATCTTCGTCAATACTCATTCCCCCATATTTTTTATAATCGAGGTTTTCTTCAATCTTTTTTTTCAACTCATCTCTCATCATGTTCAATCCTTTCTATAAATGTTTTATAATCATTAAACTCATCACGCACTAAATCTATATAAATATCATTACACGGATTGAGTTTTTTACCTAAAATTGTTTTAATATCCTTCACATTGTAATACTTACCATCAAACGGATTTTTAAAATATAACTCTACCTTATCCTCTTTAGGTATATACACTGCATAATAATCATAATCTACATAATCATTAGACAGAATAATCCCTCTAACAACTTTATAATTAGAAAATTCTTCTTCTGTAAAAGAAATTTCCATATATATCACCTACTAAACTATTACTTTATTAAGGTATCAAAACGCAATAAATCTTTATGAAAAAATATTGGTACTGTATCTACTTTACCATTCCTATTTTTAGCAATAATAACATCAGTTATATTTTTTCTTTCAGTTCCAGGATTATAATAATCTTCGCGATACAAAAACATAACAATATCAGCATCTTGTTCTAATGAGCCTGATTCTTTCAAATCGCTAAGAATAGGTTTTTTTACTTGCCTATTCTCTACATTACGTGAAAGTTGAGAAATAGCAATAATAGTAATATCTAATTCTTTAGCTAGTAACTTTAAAGCTCTTGATATTTCAGATATTTCTTGATAACGACTATCTTTCTTTGTACCCTGTATCAACTGTATATAATCAATTATTAAAAGTTCAATGTTCTTTTCTTTCTTAAGCTTGCGAACCTTTGAACGAATTTCTAATATATTTAAATTAACTTCATCAATTATTGCAAACGGTGATGAAGCTATCTTTTCCGAACAATCTACTATTTCAGCTAATTCTTTTTCCGATAAATTACCTCTACTAAGTTGTTCTGTTGTAATAAGTGCACAACTAGCATAAAGCCTATACATTAACTGAATAGATGACATTTCCAAAGAAAAAAAAGCAACTGGAATATTCTTCTTTAATACTAAGAAAGATGCAATATTAAGAGCAAATGCTGTTTTTCCCATACTAGGTCTAGCTGCTAAAATAATAAAATCCGTTTTCTTAAGTCCTAAAAGAACATTATCCAAATCCTCAAAACCAGTAGATAAACCTATAAATTCACCTTTATTTTCATATATTGCTTCAATAGACGCTAATGCTTCCATTGCCACATTGCCAATATTAGAGCTTTTTTCATCTTTTATAGATGTAACAGACAAAAGCATTGATTCAACCTTGTCAATCGTTTCTGGTAAATCATAATTAGCCTCATAGGCTAAGGCAGATATACTTTCTGCTGCAAAAATAATATTTCTACGAATAGATTTTTCCTTAACTATTTTTACATATTCCATAACATTACTAACAGAAGGAACAATATTTGTTAGTGATGTTATAAACGCTATACCACCTACTTTTTCTAATTTCTTTGTTTTATCTAATCGATCGACCAATGTTAAATAATCTATTTTTACATGCTCATTTTCTAAAGCAATCAATGTAGTAAAAATCAAACGATGTGCTGTTCTATAAAAATCTTTTGGCTCTAATACATTAATTATTTTATTTATACAATCTGGTGCTATTAAAATAGCTCCTAATACAGCCTTTTCAGCTTCTACACTTTCAGGAATTTGTTTAAACATATACTTTCATCACCTTATATAAAACTTGTTAATGCCTTTCGTTGCATATCTTTTTGTTTTTTTATCTGTTCATCTACACTTTCTTTATCGACATTAACTTCATCATTTTTAGTATTATTAACGAACACAAAATTATTATCTAAAGCAGAACGTAACCATCCAGCAGGATTTTTTACTTTATTATCCTTCATAACATTACAAAGATTTTCTAATTGTTTTTCTATATCTTCTAAACGATATTTATTAAAGAACACACGCATATTTTTAGCTTGTATACCACATTTTGAAGATAATAATATTACTCTTTCTTTAATATCATTATTTTCAACAACATCAACATCATTATTTGTTGTTGTTGTTTTTTTATGTTTGTAATCTATGTTGTTGTATATGGTATTGCTCGGTTCATTCTGACACTTTCCATTGTTCCATTTTGAACCAATGGCAGTTTCATTTTGACACTTACCATTATTCCACTTTGAACTAATGGTAATCTCATTTTCTTCATTAGATATTTCTCCGTCGATTAAATTTTCTAAATTTTCTTTTTCTTTATCTGCATTTATTTTATTCTCTATTTCCTGAAGTAATGAATAATTTATCGTATACCATTTTGTCCTATCCATACTAATTTTATTAAAATTGCCTGTAATTATTAATTTTTCCTTTTCTAAATTTGATATTATTCGTTTTATAGTTGAAATAGACCAAAAAGGAAATTGTTTATGCCAAGCCTCTATAGTATTATAAATCCAATATTTACCATCTATTTTCTTTGTACTTCTCTCTATCCAATAATTAAGTTGTTGCAAAAACAACGCTTCATTTAAGCCTAATTCCTTCGCCAAACTAGGCTGAACCATTAATGGTATTTCTTTCATCAGTAAACTTGACATATTATTCACCTGCTTTTAATTTAATCTAACAAAGAATTTTTAGTTCCATCATATTTCTTATTCCACCTACTAATAGAACCTACACAACAACCATATCTTATAGACAACTCTTTTAAAGTATATTTTCCTGTGCGATATAATAAAACTACTTCTAATCGAGTATTCAAGCTATATGTTCTAAATTTAGAAATACGAGTTTTATCCATCAAAGAGCTTTCAGTCCCATTATAATTTCTATTCCAACGCATCAAAGACGCCATAGATATACCATAAATACCGCAAATATCTTTAATAGTATATTTTTTAGTACGATATAATAAAACTATTTTTAATCGAGTATCTAAATCATATGGTTGACGATTATACATAATAATCTTCCTCTCTAAACTAAAAAAATAGATGTGAGTTTAAACTCACATCTATTAAAATTCTATACTCTCCAAAATGCTTATTGAATTTTCATTAGACATTATCAAACCCACCATTACCCAGTAAATTTGTTTTTGTTGTTCTTTGTTTAATTCAGAAAATAATTTCATAGCTTTTTCGTCGGTTTTATTTAATTTAAAACTATCATCACACATATATAACACCGCCCATTGTTATTTTGAGATAAATTTTATGTATTTTTATCATTCTGTGATTAAACTTATAATAATATAGAAAAATTAAAAAGTCAACTTTTAATCACTATGTGATAAATGATAAAATAATATAAAATAATATAGTAATGTCGATTAAGGAGGTCTGTTTTTATGAACATGAGCGAAAACATAAATACAGAAATAAACAAACGAGTAAAAAAACTTAGAAAACAATTACATTTAACACAAGCAAGCTTTGCAAAAAAAATAAACGTTGCTACCTCTACAGTTGGAACATGGGAAATAAACAAAAGAAACATAAAACCCATATACATTTCTGCTATATGCACTACTTTTAAAATAAACAAAGAATGGATACTATCTGGAAAAGGAGAAATTTATGCAAATGATGAAAACAACCCAGTAATATTACAAATTGCAAAAGAATATGATTTAACCAAAGCTCAAACAAACTTCATGAAAGCATTTTTATGTTTAAGTAAAAAACAAAAAGACATAATCATTGAAACAATGGAAATTATGAAATCAATGCTAGACACTACAAAAAAAGAACAAACATTAATTAAACCAGATACAGACTTAACAATAGAAGAGAAACGCAAATTAGTAAATGAAGAACTGGATGCAGAGGAAGCAGCAGCAACAACTGAAAAAAAAGAATTGTTATAAGCTTTCATTTTTATAAATGGTATAAAATAAAAAAAAAAACTTCCTAAAATCAGAAAAATAGGAAGTTAAATTAAGAGTTAAAATATACTATACACTATATGTAGTAGTTAACTCTTATTTTTTTAGTTATTCAATAGACAAAAATAAGACCTTTTTATAATATATGTTGTTAAAATAATAATATACTATATATAGTATATGTATATATTTAATACATATTTTTAATATACATATACTACAAATACATATATACATGTATGTATTTATTAATATATATTATACACACTATTAATATACACACTACTATATACATTAAAAAATATATGTATATTATTTTATATGTATCTAAAAATATATATATAGTATTATACACACTTATTTTATACACACTAATATATACATTAAAAAAATATATGTATAATTTTTTTATGTATATTATTGATACACATAAAAATATATGTTATAATAATATATGTAGTTATAATGTATGTAGTTATATATGTGTATAAAAGGAGTGAAATATCTTGACAAAAATAATATCTATTCTAAACCAAAAAGGCGGAGTAGGAAAAACTACCATTAGCCAACATCTAATAGTAGGATTAAGAAAAAAAGGATATCGTGTTTTAGCTGTAGACTTTGATGCACAGTGCGACCTAACATTTATATTTAATATAGAAAACACTTATACTATTTACGATGTTATTCAAAATAATGCAAATGTTAATGAATGTATTGAAAATGATTTTCTAGCAGGCTCCAGATATTTAAATAACATAGATTTTAACAAACAAAAACATAAAGATTTCTTACTAAAAAACGCTTTAAAAAATATAATCTATAATTATGATTACATCATAATAGATACTCCACCTGCTCTATCTGATATAACAGTAAACGCTCTAACAGCTTCAGATGAAATTTTAATAATAGCACAAGGCGATATTCTAAGTATAAAAGGAATATCTCAATTAGGAGAATCTATTAGTGTAATAAAAACTTACACTAATAAAAATTTAGCAATCAAAGGTATTTTATTGACAAGATTTGCCAATAGAACAGTATTAGCAAAAGATGTAGCTGAAAAACTAGAAGAACTAGCTAGTGGGTTAAATACAAAACTATTTAAAATAAAAATCAGAGAATGTAACGCTATAAAAGAGGCCCAAGCTAATCAAACAAACATCTATGATTATAAGAAAAATTCGATCGCATACAATGACTTTAAAAACTTTATAGAAGAATTTTTAGAAGAAAAGGACGGCGAAAATAATGAGTAAAAGTTTTAAACTCAATGCAGCTGTAAAAAGCCCAACAATGAATTTCATTTCAGATGAAAGCAAAAAAGAAATAGAAACTAAAATCAATGATACAGACAAAGTAGAAGTTGTTGATGAAAATGGTAAATCAGCTGTAGTCCATTTACCAAAAGGATATAAAATAGAAGATATCAAATTAGAAAACATGTTCAAAGAGAAAAAAAATAAACGATTACAAGTATTGATGTATCCAACACAATACAATCGCATGAAAAACTATTGTGAAAGTAACAATATTAAAATAAATAGTTTCATAAATGAAGCTATAAAATATTACCTAGATAAACAAATTGAAGAAATAAAAAAACAACAACAATAAAAAAAAGAGTCTAACACACCATTTTTAGTGTTAGGCTCTTTTTTAGCTATCTACAACGATTTATTTTTCTTCTTAATACATTTAGACCTAAAAAGAAAATAAATCGCTTATAACGGCTCTCATCTAATAGCTTTTTGACAATCTTTATACCATAAACAAATACTATTAGAACATTCTCCAGAAGCATAACATGGAGTATTCCCTTCTTGCTCCTGAATCAAAAGTATTATATCTAATTTCTTTCTAATTCTTTTAGGAATAAGTATATTTTTACTTTTAGCTAATAATCTTATTTCTTTAATTGTTGGCACGTTTATTCACCTTCTTTATGTATTTTAATAGTTGACACTAAACTAAAAATATATTAATGCTCGGAAAGAGCTAAGCAATTTAAATATAATTATACCTTGTTATACAAAGATAACAAAGTATAACTATATTTAATTCTCTTAATGCCCGTCAATCGCTTAAGTTTCTTTAATATCTTAACTAGCCGCTGCTTCTACACAGCAAAAGTTATAACAGTGGTCTTATCGCCCTCACTGCACTAAATTTCTTTAGTAACTTTTATACGGTACTTTCGCACCCGATACTTAGCCCCCGCTGACTTGTTTAACCATGTACATACATACTTTTATATTCAAGTATAAAAAAAAGCCGTTAAAACGGCTCATATTTTTATATGTATTTAGGCATTTATGGGAGTTTGTCAGCACTTTACCCACTTACGTCAATAGATAACAGTTAAGCACATTATCTACACCGTGCAAATTTATCGCGTCTGCTTGCAATACAGTTAGCATGAATTTATTTCATACCCTAGTTTATACACCTTGCCAAGTGTATGTTTAGAACATTTCCATGAATAAGCATCATGGCACGCTGTTTTGGTTTATTCCCAAAACTGATTTTAGACAATAAAAAAACACATTTTAACATTTCTTAAATGTAAATGTGCCGATACCTACCTAAAATCATTTTATGATATGTTGTTGACATATTAAAAACTATTGCTTATAATGAATTTAGAAAATTACTGAGCAACTTGTTTTAGGCATTTAAATTTAGTTTATTTAGGCAGGTTGGTCGGCAAGGCTAATTGTGCTGGTAACACAATTAGCCTTTTTTATTTCTAAAAAAGTTTTTATAAAGTTGTTTATGCTTTTATAATATATGAATTTATATTAATTGTCAATGAAAGGGCTACTATCAAAGATATATATTTATTATATTAAGAAAGGAGCACTATTTATGTTCAGAAAAATATTTATAGGAAGTTATATTACAATATTTTTATTGTGTATATTGTCTAAATTTTTGTTAAATACAGATATATTTTTAATATATTTTATAGTAACCATTATAATGGTTAGTTTGTTGGTCAATATCTGTTTAATTTTAAAAATAAATTTTATATGTGTTTATATTGTAACTATATATAAGCGTTTAGGATATATTAATAATAATTTATCATATACAACAGAAAAATTTTTTCTTAAAACTTTACAATTTTTAGGGCTAAGAGACTTATCTTCAACAATAATATTAATAGATATTTTAATTATGCCAATACTAAAATATTATGACCTTGATTACGTATATACTACAAATGATATTCTTTTAAGTATACAATTTATAATTTTTGTAGTAATGATATGGATTGAAATATATAGTGCATCTAAAATAAAAAATAAAATTTAGGTTAAAAAAACTCCAAGTAATAAACTCTATATATATGTAATCGATTACAGAATAAATATAAAAGGAGTATAATTATTATGGATGATATTACAGTTGTATCTGAAGCTACTATTGATGAAATCACAGCTATTACTAGTTCAGTTATTTATGGTGGAGCTTCTCGTTTAGTTGGTCTACTTTTTAAAGGACATCCTGCTTTAAAAGTAGTAGATGCACTTGTATATACTATTGAACTAAATTCTGCATTAATAGCAAATCAATTAAAATTTATGGGAGAAAACAATTATACAGTTTTTGTAACTACTTCAATTTATGAATTTATCGGATATGGAACAGGCGGTTCTTCTTATCCAACATATAAGTTAAAAACAGCAGAATATAGTTATAAATAATAAATGTAGTTTATAAAAATAAAGGGCTTTCTATAATAAATAATATTATAGAAAGTCTTTTATTTTTATAACAAATATAAATTATTGGGTTCTGTTGCAAAGTTTTAAATAAAGAATAAAATCCCTTACGGTATCTATGATTTAATCTGGGATTCCCAATAATACCTTGATTTCAGTACAGACCGAAAACCCGAAGAGAGTGCCTTCTTTTCGGGTTTTCTTATATAATCCTCGGATGGCTTCCATGCCTTTAATCGTGGGTGAGGCAGTGCGTAAACTTCGATAAAATTTATTGCGTCTCTTTACTGGACGATGGTCTTGTTCAATCAAATTATTCAGGTATTTAATGGTACGATGTTCTGTCCCTTGATAAAATCCGTATTCTTTTAGTTTCTTAAAGGCACTAGCAATTGATGGTGCTTTATCTGTGACTACAACCTTCGGTTCATCAAACTGCTTCACTAACCGCTTAAGAAAAGCATAGGCTGCTTGTGTGTCCCGTTTTTTACGTAACCAAATATCCAAGGTTAAACCATCTGCATCGATGGCTCGATACAAATAATGCCATTTTCCTTTAATTTTGATGTACGTTTCATCCATTTTCCAGGAATAAAAGGATTTTTTATTTTTCTTTTTCCAAATTTGATAGAGTAGTTTGCCATATTCTTGCACCCAACGATAAATCGTCGTATGAGAAACGTTAATGCCACGATCATATAAGATTTCTTGAACTTCACGATAGCTAAGGTTATAACGAAGATAGTAGCCCACGGCTACAATAATCACATCCTGCTGAAATTGCTTTCCTTTAAAATGATTCATCGTCATTCCTCCTGCTATCTTTTTCTATTATTCTACCTTATTTGATAGTAGATTTAAAACTTTGCAACAGAACCTAAAATTTTGTATAATAGGAATTGAAGTTAAATTAGATGCTAAAAATTTGTAATTAAGAAGGAGGGATTCGTCATGTTGGTATTCCAAATGCGTAATGTAGATAAAACATCTACTGTTTTGAAACAGACTAAAAACAGTGATTACGCAGATAAATAAATACGTTAGATTAATTCCTACCAGTGACTAATCTTATGACTTTTTAAACAGATAACTAAAATTACAAACAAATCGTTTAACTTCTGTATTTATTTACAGATGTAATCACTTCAGGAGTGATTACATGAACAAAAATATAAAATATTCTCAAAACTTTTTAACGAGTGAAAAAGTAC
>ERZ773185.1939-NODE-1939-length-14226-cov-3.940301_pt1 | contig 14226 bp, 10 predicted proteins | sample MGYA00580531_ERZ773185 | MGnify/ENA primary metagenome ERZ773185 (study PRJEB29015, sample SAMEA2737799) | human gut metagenome | biome: human gut; feature: human-associated habitat; material: faeces | place: China | collected 2012 ...
ACAGATTTTTGAACATAATACACCACTTCATGATGGAGCTGTTATAATCAGAGGAAACAGGGTTGTTGCTGCAACATGTTATCTTCCACTCACAGATAATGTTAATCTTAGCAAGGCTTTAGGAACAAGACACCGTGCCGGAGTCGGAATAAGCGAAGCTACAGACAGTATGACAATTATTGTATCAGAGGAAACGGGTAAGGTTTCCGTAGCTTTTGGTGGTGAATTAATACACGATATTGATGCAGATTCTTTAAAGAATAAACTGGAATATATCCGTAGAAAGAATATAGATGTTAAGTCTTTCAGGATATGGAGAGGCAGGTTGAAGCATGAAAGAGAAGATATTTAAGAATTTCAGCCTGAAGTTATTATCCGCTGTATTTGCAGTTGTTCTATGGACAGTTATTGTTAATATATATGACCCTAACACGAGTTATACATTCAGTAATATAACTGTACAGCTTATTAATACACAGAGCCTTACAGACAAAGATTACAGTTATGAAGTTGTTGATGGCGGCAAGATTTCAGTTACAGTAAGCGGTCCAAAGAGTGTCGTAACAGACCTTAAGACAAGTGATATAAGTGCAACCGCAGATTTGAGTAAGGTTACTGCATTTACAGATTATGTAGATATACAGGTTCAGGTAATTAAAGATGGACAGGTTCTTAATAATGTAGAGGCTGTTCCAAGAACATCAGCACTTAAGCTAAGCATAGAGAACAGGGATACCAAGACTTTGTCATTAGATGTTAACACGACAGGTTCTACAGCTTCAGGATATACGGTTGCTTCGACAAGTTCATCACCAACATATATCAAAGTTACAGGTCCTACATCTTTACTTGAGAGTGTAGCAGCATTATCAGTAAATGTAGATGTATCAGGTGCTAAGGAAGACATAAGCACAAGTGCAGATGTTAAGATGTTAGATGAAGATGGTAATGAAATAGTAAATGATGCACTTGAACTGTCATGTACTAAAGCAGATATCAATGTTGATATAGCAAGAATGAAGACGGTGTCAATAACAGCAAAGACAAGTGGAACGCCGGCAGACGGATATATTATAACAGATACAATATTAAGCCAGGCATCTGCGGTTATAACAGGTTCAGATGATTTGCTGGGTAAAGTAGATACAATAACAATTCCATCGCAGAATATTAATGCTGATGGATTGAGTGCTGATAAGACATATACTTTCAGATTATCAGATTATGTTCCATCAGGAATTAAATTTGTATCTGACAGCAGTCTTACTGTTACAGTTAAGATAGCACAGAAGGCTACAAAGCAGATAAGTCTTTCAGCTTCAGAGATAACACTTAATAATATACAGACAGGGTTTAATGCACAGGTAATGCAAGGTATTACATTTACTGTAACAGGTAATGATAATGTGTTATCGGCTGTCAGTGCATCAGATGTAAAGGCAGGCATTGACCTTAAGAATCTTGGGGCAGGAACTCATAATGTCACAGTGGCGTTATCACTGCCTGATGGAATAACTGTAGTAGGTAATGTTACTGTTAATGTTACAATAACGGCAATACAGCAGGAAACAACTACAGAGAGTACCAAAGCGACAGAAAGCACTACATCGGCGACAAGGTAATTTGTTAAGAACTGCCATTTAAGGAGGGATTATAATGGTAAAGGAGAATATAATTGTCACAAGCCAGCTTGGAATACATCTTCGTCCAGCGGGTGCTATGTGTGATGCGGCAATTAAATTTGATTCTAATATATCATTTGAATATGCAGAGGGTAAGACAGCCAATGCAAAGAGTGTAATATCAATACTTGCATCAGGTGTTAAATGTGGAGATGAGATAACTTTAATAGCTGATGGAAGCGATGAAGAAGAAGCGTTAAAGACAGTATCAGAAAAGTTTAAAGAAGCTCTTAAAGATTGATTTAATCTACGGATTGAATTATAATTAAATAAAATGATGTAGCAATACGTGTACATCAGTCAGGGAAAAATACCATTTTCCCCGACATTATTAAATAACAAGGAAAGAGGTACAGAGTATGGGTTATATGGAAGTTTATAAGTCTTGGTGTGACAATATGTATTTTGATGAAGCAACAAGAGATGAACTTAAGTCGATCGCTAATGATGAGAAGGAGATTGAAGACAGATTTTACAAAGATCTTGAATTCGGAACAGGAGGCTTAAGAGGTGTAATTGGCAATGGTACTAATAGAATGAACATTTACACTGTAAGAAAGGCAACACAGGGACTTGCTAACTTTATTATTAAGGAAGGTGCAGCAGACAGAGGTGTAGCTATTGCATTTGACTCAAGAAGAATGTCACCTGAATTTGCTGATGAAGCAGCACTTTGTCTTAATGCTAACGGAATTAAGGCATATATATTCCCTTCACTTCGTCCAACACCAGAATTATCATTTGCATTAAGAGACCTTAACTGCATAGCTGGTATTGTAGTAACAGCAAGCCACAACCCACCAGAATACAACGGATATAAGGTGTACTGGGAAGATGGTGCACAGATTACAGCACCTAAGGATTCACAGATTATATCAGAAGTTAAGGCTGTAACAGATTACAATACAGTTAAGACTATGGATAAAGATGAAGCTAAGGCTTGCGGTCTTTACAATGTGATCGGATACGATATGGATGACAGATATATGGCCGCATTAAAGAAGATGAGTATTAATGGAGATATCATTAAGAAAGTAGCGGATGATATTAAGATTGTATACACACCATTCCATGGTACAGGTAATATTCCAGTAAGAAGAGTTCTTAAGGAATTAGGCTTTAAGCACGTATATGTTGTTCCAGAACAGGAAAAGCCAGACCCAGATTTTACAACGCTTGAATATCCTAACCCAGAAGATCCTAAGGCATTCACATTAGCATTAAAGCTTGCTAAGGAAGTTGATGCAGATATCGTTCTTGCAACAGATCCGGATGCTGACAGACTTGGTGTATATTCTAAGGATACTAAGACAGGTGAATACCAGTCATTTACAGGTAATATGTCTGCTATGCTTATTGCAGAATATATCCTTTCACAAAGACAGGAAAAGGGACTTCTTCATAAGAACGGAGCATTTGTTAAGACAATAGTTTCAACTAATATGGCTGACAGCATTGCTAAGGAATATAACCTTAAGCTTATTGAAGTTCTTACAGGCTTTAAGTTCATCGGTGAGCAGATTAAGTTCTTTGAACAGCAGGGTACATATGAATATGAATTTGGTTTTGAGGAAAGCTATGGCTGTCTTGTAGGAACACACGCAAGAGATAAGGATGCTATCGTTGCAGTTATGGCACTTTGTGAAGCAGCAGCTTACTATAAGAATAAAGGTCTTACTTTATGGGATCAGATGATTAACATCTATGAGAAGTATGGCTACTATAAAGAAGGACAGGTTGCTATCACAATGAAGGGTGCTGAGGGTGCTGGAAAGATTGCTAAGATGATGGATGACCTTAGAAATAATACACCATCTAAGATTGGTAACTGGACAGTTCTTGAAGCAAGAGATTATAAGAAGGACGAATGTGTCAATATGGTTACAGGCGATAAGCATAGCACAGGACTTCCTAACTCTAATGTACTTTATTATGATTTATCAGACAACGCATGGTGCTGTGCAAGGCCATCTGGTACAGAGCCTAAGATTAAGTTCTATATGGGCGTTAAGGGCAGCAGCATAGAAGATGCAGCAGCTAAAGAAGAAGCTTTAAAGAAAGCTGTTATGGAGCTTGTTGGGCAGTAATCAGTAAGTATTATTTGATGGATATGTTTTACATAGCATAATTATATAAGTTCAGATTTTCTTAACAAGTAATACACAATATGAACACATTTCGTGAATATACTAACAGTATCAACAACGAAATGTGTTCATTTTTTCGTTGAAATGACATAAGTAAGGAGTGTTTGGATATGTATAATAATGAAGATAACGATTATATGAACAATAATTCTGATAATAATTCTAGGAATTATGAGAATGTAGAGCCTGATAATAATCAGAGTACAGGAACAACTGGATATACAACATACAGCCATAACACAGGTTATAATCAGAACAGTGCAGGTGGTGCTGGTATGAATAATGGACAGAACCAGTATTCTAACGGAAGTAATAATTATGGCTATAATGGTTATGGATATAATCAGGGTGGTATGAATAATTCACAGTATGGTGCTAATACATCATACAATAGCACAGGAACTAATGCCGGATATAATAACACAGCATATAATAATGGTGCTAATACAGGCTTTCATAATGCATCAGATAACAGTAATTCAACCTATAGATATTCATATGTTAATAATAATATAGGCAGTGATCAGAATAATTCTTATAGGAATGCACAAAGAGCAGCTAAGCAGGCTAAGAAGGAAGCAAGAAAGAAGTCATTTAACAATTGGTTTTCTAAGAATTCCACGGCTAAGAAGTATATAAGTGGTGTGCTTGCAGCAGTGGTATTTGGTGTTGTAGCTGGTTCAGCAATGTATGGAACTTATCATATTGAGAAGAAATATTTAGGTGGTAATGATACTAAGAACTATACAATTTCAACTGTGACAAGCAATATTGATAAAGTTACAAGCGATGATATTAATGCTAATGGAGATACTAATCTTTCACAATATTCATCAATGAATGTAGAAAGTGTGGCACAGGCAGCACTTCCGGCTATGGTTGCCCTTAATGGTACAACTACAGTAAGCAGTTCATCTTCAATGTATGGCTGGGGACAGCAGCAGTACGAGGCTTCAACAAGTGGAACTGGTATTATTGTTGGTAAGAATGATATTGTAACTAATGCACATGTTGTAGATAATGTATCCAACTTAAAATGTGTATTTGTGGATGACCAGTCAGTAAGTGCAACGGTAAAGGGTTCTAAGTCAGATCAGGATATAGCAGTAGTTGCTGTATCATTATCAGATATTCCGTCTGACACAATAAGTAAAATAGCTATTGCAGAACTTGCAGATTCTGATACAATTGCAGTAGGCCAGCAGGTAGTGGCAATTGGTAATGCACTTGGAGAAGGACAGTCAGTTACTAATGGTATTATAAGTGCCCTTGACAGATCAATAACAGTTAACAATGTTACATTTTCAGGACTTATAATGACTAACGCAGCTATTAACTCAGGTAATAGTGGTGGAGCACTTCTTAATGCAAGCGGCAAGGTAATTGCTATTAACTTTGCTAAGACATCATCAGATGGTGTTGAGGGTATGGCATATTCAATACCTGTATCTAATGTTAAGGAACTTATAAGCTCACTTATGAGCAAGCAGACAAGACAGAAGGTAGATTCAGATAATGCTGGATATCTTGGTATTGCTGCTATAGATATAACAAGCACATATGCTTCTATGTATGGTTACCCACAGGGTATAATGGTTCGTACAGTAGCATCTGGCTCAGCAGCAGAGAAGGCAGGACTTTCAGCTTACGATATAATTGTCGGTTTTGATGACCAGTCAATATCAACAATGTCAGGCTTACAGTCACTTCTGCAGTATTATTCAGCAGGAGAGACAGTAAAGGTTGACTACTATCATCTTGAAGGTAGTGAATATGTACTAAAGAGTGTGGAGGTTACATTAGGAAAGAAGAACTAATAAGCCTCGTAACACAGAATTGAGGATTAAATGAGTAACAACGATAATAATAATGAGAACAATACAACTGCTAACACAGATGAATACGAAAAGGTGTGTTATATATGCAGAAGGTCAGAGTCTAAGGCTGGTAAAATGATTAATATGCCAGGTGGTTTATGTGTATGTGCAGATTGTATGCAGAAGACCTTTGATACAATTAATAACAGTGATATCAATTATGATGACCTTATGAATAATATGCCTAATATGGGAATGTTCGGCGGCTTTAATATGATGGGTAATGACATTTCCAACAGGCAGAAAGTCAAGAAAAAGAAAGAAGATAATAACAAGCCTACAGATAAGGAAAAGGACGATACACTTGATTTGGATAATCTTCCAGCACCTCATCAGATAAAGGCAATGTTAGATGAATATGTAATAGGTCAGGACTATGCCAAGAAGGTTATGTCAGTTGCTGTATACAATCATTATAAGAGAGTTGCCACAGGAACTATGGACGATATTGAGATTGAAAAGTCTAATATGCTTATGATAGGACCTACAGGAAGCGGAAAGACTTATCTTGTAAAGACACTGGCAAGACTTTTAAAAGTACCTCTTGCAATTACAGATGCTACTTCACTTACCGAAGCTGGCTATATAGGTGATGATATAGAGAGCGTTGTATCAAAGCTTTTACAGGCAGCAGATAATGACGTGGAGAAGGCAGAAAGAGGCATTATATTTATTGATGAGATAGATAAGATTGCCAAGAAGAAAGAAACAAGAAGCCGTGATGTAAGCGGTGAATCTGTACAGCAGGGAATGTTAAAGCTTCTTGAGGGAAGTGATATAGAAGTTCCAGTAGGTGCTACAAGCAAAAATGCTATGGTTCCGCAGGTTACAGTTAACACACGCAACATATTATTTATATGCGGTGGTGCATTTCCAGACCTTGAGAATATAATAAAGGCAAGACTTAATAAGCAGTCATCAATAGGTTTTAACTCAGACCTTAAAGATAAATATGATAATGACAAGAATATATTATCAAAGGTTGAATTAGAGGATTTAAGGGAATTTGGTATGATTCCTGAATTCTTAGGACGACTTCCTATAGTATTCTCTTTAGAGGGTCTTACAGAGGATATGCTTGTTAAGATTATGAAAGAGCCTAAGAATGCAATACTTAAGCAGTATCAGAAGTTATTAGAACTTGATGAGGTTAAGCTTGAATTTGATGATGATGCTTTAAGACAGATTGCAAAGAAAGCTATGGAAAAAGATACAGGAGCAAGAGCATTAAGGTCTATAATAGAAGAATATATGCTTGATATAATGTATGAAATTCCTAAAGATGATAATATCGGAAGTGTCACAATAACAGCAGATTACATCGAGAAGAAGGGCACACCGCTTATTATGATGCGTGGACAGGAAAGACTTCCAATGAATAATGCAGAAGCTTAATGCTGTCAGTTTCACAAGCCATTATGCACAAGATATTCTGCTGATGTTATTTTGCAGAAGTTATTATGTATATGTCAGTATGTCAGTATATTAGTATTATTATAAAATATTAATCATATAATGTCCTTAAAGATTATCTTTAAGGACATTTTTTATGCCTTTATGCAGTGAAATGATAACAGATGAGGATATATATGATTATATAGTTGTCAATCTTCCGGGAATTAATAAGATGCTTCAAAGCAACCCTGATGTATGTATACAGAAGGTTGATGACCAATGGCTTGTTGCACATAGCAGGCTTCCGGATGACAGGGATTTTAATATAAGTGACTTGGGATATTATACAATTCCCAAGTTGTATGGGCTTATGGATACATCAAGCATTGATGCGGTAAATGCCACCAACATAACAAGCCAGCCTTTTTTAAATTCAAAAGGGCAGGGTGTTATCGTGGGGATAATAGACACAGGAATTGATTATCTTAGTGAGAACTTCTGTGATACGGCTGGTAATACGCGTATTATGGCTATATGGGATCAGACCCTTGAGTACAGGCAGAATTTATATGTTAATTATGGTCGTATATATGAACAGGCAGAGATTAATACAGCACTTGAAGCATACCGCAATGGACTAAATCCTTACGATTATGTGGGAACAACCGATATTACAGGGCACGGAACATTTATGGCTGGAGTAATTGCTTCAAGAAAAATTGATGATTACATAGGTGTTGCACCAGAGGCAAGCATAGTATGTGTAAAATTAAAAAATGCAAAGAAATATTTAAGGGATTACTTCTACATAAGGGATGATGCAGTGTGTTTTGAGGAAACGGATATTATGCTTGCCGCAAGATTTCTAAAGGATTATGCAGGGTTAAAGAAAATGCCTCTTGTCATATATATGGGACTGGGTAGTGGTCTGGGCTCAAGAACAGGCGGAAGTCCTTTATCAAATGTTCTTGATTCACTTACAATGCACGTTAATACATGTGTTGTTGTTCCTGCTGGCAATGAGGCAGTCAAAAGGACACATTTTAGCGGTTACGCTTCTGTTGTTCCTGAATATAAGGAAATGGAGATAAATGTTGAGAGGCGTGGAAAAGGCTTTGTGCTTGAAATATGGGCAAAAAGTCTTGATGTACTGTCGGTATCAATAATATCACCGACAGGCGAGATTATTCCAAGAATACCAGCAAGGATAGGCTCAAGTACACAATATTCATTTCTTTTGGAGAATTCAAGGATATATGTTGATTACCAGATTACAGAAACTGTTGCAGGGCAGGAAGTTATATTTATGAGATTTGAACGTCCGGCAGAGGGACTGTGGAAGATAGATGTATATAGTCTTACTAATCTTCCTGGATATTTTAATGCGTGGATAACTTTAAAAGAGCTTATGGACTGTGATGCCTATTTTCTTAATTCAGATGCTGATGTAACGCTTGTAGAGCCTGCCAGCGGTTTAAGGCTTATTACTGTTGGTGCATATAATCATAATACCAACGGAAGCGACGTGAACAGCAGCAGGGGTTATACGGCGGATAACAGGGTTAAGCCTGATATAGCAGCACCAGGAGTTAATGTGTATGGTGTTGGAGGCGTAAGAGGCTATACAGTTAGATCAGGAACAAGCATTGCTGCGGCACACGTTGCAGGGGCAGCGGCATTATTTTTTAGCTGGGGAGTTACTAACAATAACAGATCAGTTATAAGTAATAGCGAGATTAAGTCATATATAATAAGGGGAGCAGACCGACCGGGGGATATTGCTTATCCAAATGTTGAATATGGCTATGGCAGATTGAATATAGCAGGTGCATTTGACCAGATGAGGATAAGTTAATAAAAGCTTAAGGCTTAGCTTATTGTAATTATTAAGTACATATGATAAAGTGATTATGTATGCGGATATATTGTCAGGAATTGCAGGGTGATGTAATAGTGAAGCAATTAATTGGCATATGTAAGGGAAGTATCCCCGACACCTATATAAGAATTATAAAGGACAGGTATTTAACAATGAAATATAAAGCGATTGCACTCGATCTTGACGGAACACTCACAGACCATAATAAGAAGCTTCCGGAGGCTAATAAGGAGGCTGTATGGGCTGCAATTGATAAAGATGTTACAGTTATATTGGCTTCGGGACGTCCATTATTTGGGATAACACCGATAGCAGATGAGCTTGAGTTAGATAAGAGAGGCGGATATATATTAGCTTACAATGGTGGTGAGATAATTAACTGCCTGAATGGAGATGTAATTGTAAGCCACGAGCTTCCAAGGCAGTGTATAGACGATATATGTGATTATGCAAGAGCTAATGATGTGTATGCACTTACATATTCGGACGGAAAGATAGCAGCAGAGAGTGATGATGATGAGTATGTGTTAAAAGAAGCATTTTGCAATAATACAACAATAATTAAGACAGATGATTTAAAGAAATATGTAGATTATCCAGTTAATAAGTTCCTTGTTGTAGGAAGACACGATAAGCTTGTGCCAGTGCAGGAAGCTTTATTAGAGCATTATTCTGACGTGCTTGATGCATTTTATTCAGAAGATTATTTCCTTGAGGTAGTACCAAAGGGGGTTGCCAAAGATAAATCATTACAGCAGTTATTAGGTAAGCTGTCTATCAAAGAAGATGAGCTTATAGCCTGTGGAGATGGAATGAATGATATACCAATGTTAAAGATAGCAGGTGTTGCGGCTGTTATGGATAATGCGTATGAAGAAGTGAAAAAGTATGCAGACTATATCGCACCATCTAATGATGAATCGGGAGTTGCCGATATAATTAAAAGATTTATATTAAATGCTTAGAGTGATTAAGTGATAAATAATTATGGAGATTGACAATGGGAAGAGATAATGTTCAGAATGAAGAAATAGAAATTGATATTGGACATATTTTATCTATATTATGGGATAAGATAATGGTTATTATTGCAACAGGCATAATAGTGGGACTTGGTGCATTTCTTGTGGCAAAGTTTTTTATAACACCACAGTATGAGTCAGAAACCAAGCTGTATGTATTAAACAGAGCTAACGACAGTGCGACTACTTTATCAGATGTCCAGTTATCTACACAGCTTACGAAAGATTATAAGATACTTGTAACAAGTGCTCCGGTTATGAATGAAGTTATCAAGGAATTAAAGCTTGATATGAAAGCCTCACAGCTTGCTTCAAGCATATCTGTTGATACACCTTCGGATACACGTGTATTGCAGATAACAGTTGTTAGTGATGATCCTTATCAGGCTAAGAAGATAGCTGACTGCGTGGCTAAAGTATCATCACAGAAGATATGTGATATTATGAAGATTGAACAGGTAAATGTTATTGAGGAAGGCTCATTATCAGAGACACCAGCATTTGCTGTTGTCCAGAAATGGACAATTATAGGTGCTCTTGCAGGTATTGTGCTGTCAGCGGCGGTTATAGTAATAAAGTCAATGTTAGATGATACTGTAAAGACTACAGAAGATGTGGATAAATATTTTGACCTCAGTACACTTGCAGTTATTCCAATTTCAGAAGAAATGGATGATGGCTTGCCAAAGAACAAGAAAAAGAGCAGGAAGAACAAAAAGAACAAGAATAAAAAGTAAAAGTCAGGTGAAAAGATAATATGCAGACTATCAATATAGAACGATTAAGAAAGCTTGATTACAGGGCTAATGAGGCATATAAGAATTTAAGAACGAATATCCAGCTTTGCGGTTCGGATATCAAGGTTATTATGCTCACAAGTACGACACCGGGAGAAGGTAAATCTACTGTATCATTTAATCTTGCGGTATCACTTGCAGAAGCAGGCAAGAAGGTTATATTTATTGATGCAGATTTAAGGAAGTCGGTGCTTGTAGGACGTTATAAGATTAATACGTCTGTTAAGGGACTTACACATTTCTTATCAGGAATTAATAAATTTGAAGAAGTTATGTATGCAACTAATGTTGAGAATTTTAATGTAGTATTTTCTGGTCCGGTGCCACCTAATCCTACAGAGCTTCTTGGCAATAAGGTGTTTAAGACACTTATAAAAGTATTAAGGGATTTGTATGATTATATAATAATTGATACACCACCTATAGGAAGTGTAATAGACAGTGCCATAGTGGCACAGGAGTGTGACGGAGTTGCCTATGTAATGGCGGCTAATGATGTAAGCTACAAATACGCCCAGAAGGGTCTGGAGCAGATTAAAAAGACAGACTGCAAGCTTCTTGGAGTGGTACTTAATAAGGTCGATATGGACGATAACAAATACTATGGTAAGTATTATGGCAAATACTATGGCAAGTATGGAGAACATGCCAATAAATAGGTGGCTGGTTATGTCGTAAATAACATATAATATTATAAACAGCTAATTGACATATTAACTTAATAACCATTTAAAAGGTCAAAAAGGCTTCGCATTACGATATACATAATGTGAAGCCTTTTTCTAATACTTGATAGTATTTTGTTAATAGTGTTTTATTAATAGTATTTTGAGCAATATTTTATAGTTAATTAGCTGCAGCCTGATTAGCATTGGAATTGCTATCTGCCTGGGCAGGGGCGGCAGACGCCTGTGTAGGAGCTGTTGTAGCTTCTGTCTTATTGCCGTTACTGCCGGTATTATTGCTGTTATTATTATTATTATTACTGTTATTGTTATTGTTATTACTGTTGTTGTTGTTATTGTTATTGCTATTGTTATCAGGAGCAGGGGTCTGTGTAGGAGCTGCTGTAGTTGTTGCTGCTTCTGTAGGTGCGGCAGTTGCTTTAGTTGTAGTCTGCTGCTGCTTAGTTGTTGATGAACTCTTAGTTGATGTGGCAGCAGAAGTTTCTTCTTTGTTAGTGCTTGATGACTTTGAAGTATTAGGTAAAGACATCAAACCAGTTGGGTTAGAAACCTTGCTTATCTCTTCGTCATAATATTCCTGTGCATCGAATATATCACCATTAATTATCTTCTTGGCAAGCTGTTTGGCAATATCAACATCAGCCTGATAAAGAAGTGATACAGAACGATAAGAACCGAAATGCTGGCATAGTCTGCTGTCAGGTTCTGCACCTGTGCTGTATGTCTGTATATTCCATGAACGGCTGTTGGCAAGCTGCCCTTTTACAAGTGATGTAATATCTGATACAGGCATATTAGTGTAGAGCATATCACCGACAGAATCAAGTAATGCACTGTACTTTGCAAGTATTGCAGGTGATGTAAGCTTATTGATAATAGCTGTAAGGGCTGCAAGCTGGTTACGGCCTCTCTGGTAATCACCATCTAAGAAAGCATTTCTTTCACGGCAGAATGCTAAAGTCTGTTCACCGTTACATTCATTATCACCTATTACATAGTGATATCTTGTTGGAGCTGCTTCAAGTCCATTGACAAAATCAACAGATGAATTAATAGTTACACCGCCAAGAGCATCTACAATTGTCTCACAGCCAGTAAAGTTGATTTTGACATAGTAATCAATATTAAGGTCATACAGGTTCTGAAGATTAAGAATAGAACCTTCAATGCCCCATTGTCCAGCGTGTGTAAGCTTATCATAGCCCTGTGCACCTGTACCAGGATTAGTAAGGTTGATATAGGCATCTCTTGGAGTAGTGATAAGAAGTACCTGTCTTGTTATAGGGTGGATAACACATAAAATGTTGACATCACTTCGTCCTGTTGAAAGAATCTTACCTTCTTCATCATTACCTGATATATATATTACGAAAGGTTCTTCATTGACCTTTTTGTCAGATTCGCTTAATTCTATAGTTCTCTTAAGCTCAATAGTTCCTACAATTCTTATTGAGTCAAGGAATTCTTCATATTCCTCATCAAATGATGACAATGTGTTGTCATTAATAAGCATAGCCTGAATATCAGTTCCAGCCTCTAATGCAGGAATGATATCTTCCCAGGTTGTATATTCCTTAGTCTTGATGTCTGCATTGTTATTAAAGTTAATCTTCTGTATGGCATCCTGATTATCATCGGCATCTACAGTAGAGTTATAACCAAATGTATATGATAAAGTATCAGAAAGTGACTGTGCTTTATCCTTCTTTAATACAACGACATCAACGACATCTGTAATCTCCTGTACGTTATTACCATTACTGCTTATCTTATCAAGAGTTGTGTCAACCTTTGATGTGAAAAGGAATGTGTATAAAAGTACAGCGGATAAAAGTATAGATATTACTTTTCCTATAATATGCGTCTTAGTAAACTGTGATAAAAAGTCGTATATTGCCACAAGTACAAGAACGGCGTCAATAGCTGCGATATACTTGAGCGGAAGAATATCAAGTTTGTAAAGCTTTAATAGTGTCAATACAGTGAATACAAGCTGAACAACAACGAGTGCAATACCAATAACTGTCGCCCACGCTCTTAGCTTGTGCTTCTTCTCACTCTGGGAAAGAGTGCTCCCCTTTTTGAAGATATATTGCATATCTTCTCTGGTCTTGTCAAAGAATCCTGACATAATGTTATCTCCTGTTAGTATTCATAGAATAAATGTATAAGCCAAGCTTTAAAAAGATGTGAAATATATTCAATTAAAAGCTTAACGTAACAAAAATACTATAACATATTACTAAAAAAAAATAAATAAATAGAGTATTAAATATAGAAAAATGTAAAAATACGCCTGTATGCAGTATACAAACATATTGACATTATATGTTTTGCTTAATAATATTAAGAAAATAAAGTGAAAAATTAAAGATAAACCTAATTAAACTTAATAATATTCATTTTTGTTCAATTTAATTATGTGAAACACATAAAAAACTTGCATAAATTAAGTGAAATTAATATAATATCACTTGGGTAACGTACTAAAGCGTACGAATATTAAATCAAAGGAGTTAAACGATTATGGGATATGTTGATGAAGTATTAGAATTAGTTTCTAAGAAGAATGCAGATCAGCCAGAATTCTTACAGGCTGTAACAGAGGTTCTTAATACATTAAGACCAGTTGTTGATGCTAACGAGGAGCTTTACAGAAGCAATGCAATTCTTGAAAGAATTACAGAACCTGACAGAGTATTAATGTTCCGTGTACCTTGGGTAGATGACAAGGGACAGGT
>ERZ773185.1943-NODE-1943-length-14198-cov-3.880436_pt1 | contig 14198 bp, 14 predicted proteins | sample MGYA00580531_ERZ773185 | MGnify/ENA primary metagenome ERZ773185 (study PRJEB29015, sample SAMEA2737799) | human gut metagenome | biome: human gut; feature: human-associated habitat; material: faeces | place: China | collected 2012 ...
CTCCTTTTTAGCGGGAACCGGATATGAGCTGCGGACAGTTCCGGATATCCCCTATGGGTTAGTGTATACTAAAAAATCCGGGAACGCAAGTGTCTGATGCCCGGAGTTTGGTCCAAAACAGAATATTTGTTCGGCAGACTTGCATTGAATTCATGGGTATGATATGATGAAGGGCAGGACATTAGAGAGAGAAAGAACAGGAAGAATACATGATTTCTTACGTAAAAGGGCCTCTCATGGCCATTGAGGAAGATGTTATCGTGGTGGAGGCAGGCCATGTGGGCCTGGCCATCCACGTACCTGTCTCCCTGCTCCCGGAGCTTCCGGGAATGGGGAAAGAGGTGACGGTTTATACATATTTTCAGGTAAGGGAGGATGCCATGACGCTCTATGGCTTCCTGCACAGCCAGGACAGGGACATGTTCAGGCAGCTGCTGGGGGTAAACGGCATCGGACCAAAGGGAGCATTGGGAATTCTCTCCGTGCTCCGTCCCGACGACCTGCGCCTTGCCATTGTCAGCGAGGATGTGAAGGCTCTGGCAAAAGCGCCGGGCATTGGCAACAAGACGGCGCAGCGCCTGATTCTGGATTTGAAGGACAAGATATCCATGGACGATGTGCTGGGGAACATGGCCGGCGGGGCCGGCATGGGTGCCGCGGATACAGGCGCATCCGTGGCAGGCCTGGTGGAAGCGGCCAAGGAGGCGGTCCAGGCACTGGTAGCTCTTGGCTACACCAACACAGAGGCATCCAGGGCAGTGAAGCAGGTGGAGGTTACGGACGGAATGACTTCGGAGGATGTGCTGAAGGCGTCCCTGAAGCATTTGTCCTTCCTGTAGGGATTCTGGCAAACGTCAAATTGGGATATGCAGAGGTGTAAATGGAACGCAGGATTATAACAACAGAAGTGACGGCGGAAGACGAGCGCATAGAGACCACGCTCCGACCCCAATGTCTCGGGGATTATGTGGGGCAGGAGAAGATTAAATCCACCCTGAACATCTATATAGAAGCAGCCAAGACCAGGGGGGAGCCCCTGGACCATGTGCTGTTTTACGGCCCGCCGGGCCTGGGCAAAACCACGCTGGCCGGCATCGTGGCGCAGGAGATGGGCGTACAAATCCGCATCACGTCCGGCCCCGCCATCGAGAAGCCCGGCGACCTGGCCGCCCTGCTGACGAACCTGCAGGAGGGCGACATCCTCTTTATCGACGAGATCCACCGCCTGTCGCGTCAGGTCGAAGAAGTCCTGTACCCGGCTCTCGAGGATTTTGCGCTGGACATCATGATCGGCAAGGGGCCGAGTGCCCAGAGCATCCGCATCAATCTGCCGCGGTTCACGCTGGTGGGCGCCACGACCCGCGCGGGCCAGCTGACCGGGCCGCTGCGTGACCGCTTCGGCATCCTGCTCAAATTAGAGCCCTACAGCCCCCGGGAACTGGGCCGCATCATCCTGCGCAGTGCGGGCATTCTGGGCGTGCCCATCACCGAGGAGGGTGCGCTGGAGCTGGCCCGCTGTGCCCGCGGCACGCCGCGTATCGCCAACCGTATGCTCAAGCGCGTGCGCGACTTTGCCACCGTGCAGGGAGACGGCACGATTGACGAGGAGACCGCCATCGCCGCCCGCAAGTGGATGGACATTGACGAGTTGGGTCTGGACGAGCTGGACCGCAGTGTCCTGCGCGCCATCATTGAGATGTACGGCGGCGGCCCCGTCGGTCTGGAGACGCTGGCCGCAGCCCTGGGCGAGGAGAGCGTCACCCTGGAGGACATCTGCGAGCCGTACCTGATGCAGATGGGCATGCTGACCCGCACGCCCCGTGGCCGCTGCGTGACCCGCCTGGCCTATGAGCACCTGCACATGGCCGTGCCGAAGCGCTTTGACGACGAGGATTCCGGCCAGACGAGTATGTTTTAAATTAAATAAGGAAACGTGCGAGCTATAAGCGAACGGGTAGAGCCCTTCTAGGCTTCGCTTCGCTCGCCCACCTCCCCTGTGAGGGGAGGCTTTTGCGCGGGCACTGCCCGCGAGAAAGGTGCCCCCACGAAGTGGGGAGCTGGCCGAGTTTACAAGGCCTGAGGGGCTCTGCCGCTTGGCCTTAACCACAAAATTCATCGAACCAACACATATAGCAAAGGAGAATCGCCTATGCGCCCTGCTGATTCCTGGCGGGATTATGAGCTGCTGGACGCTACCAACCACAACCGGTTGGAGCGCTGGGGCCAGACCCTGCTGATCCGTCCCGACCCGCAGGTCATCTGGAAAAACGACGAGACCAGCCCGCTGTGGGCCAAGGCCGACGCTGTCTATTACCGCTCTGCCAAGGGCGGCGGGCAGTGGAATTACCACAAAAAGCTGCCGCAGAAATGGCAGATCCACTGGAACGATTTGACGTTGATCGTCAGCCCCACGGGCTTCAAGCACACCGGCGTTTTCCCGGAGCAGGCCGTGAACTGGGCATGGTACCAGGAAAAGATACGGCAGGCTGGCCGTCCCATCCGCGTGCTGAACCTGTTCGGCTACACGGGCGGCGCAACGCTGGCGTGCCTGGCCGCGGGCGCGTCCGTCACCCATGTGGACGCCAGCAAGGGCATGGTCGCCTGGGCGCGGGAGAACGCTGCCGCCAGCGAGCTGGCAGACCGCCCCTGCCGCTGGATCGTGGACGACTGCGCCAAGTTTGTGCAGCGTGAGATCCGCCGCGGCAGCCGCTATGACGCTGTCATCATGGACCCGCCGAGCTATGGCCGCGGCCCGGGCGGCGAGATCTGGAAGCTCGAGGACAACGTCTACGACCTCATCACGCTGACTGAGCAGGTGCTGAGCGACGACCCGCTGTTCTTCGCCATCAACTCCTACACCGAGGGTCTGAGCCCCGCGGTCATGGAATACATCGTCAAAACGACGCTTTGCCCCGTCAAGGGCGGCCATACCCACTGCGACGAGATCGGTCTGCCGGTCTCCGCCACAGGCGGCGTGGTGCCCTGCGGCGCAACGGCCATCTGGGAGAAATAAGCCATGCCGAATCAGGAACCGATGATCAAAGTACAGGACGTCCGCTTCCGCTACGACCCCGAGCAGCCCAAGTACGCTGTGGACGGCGTGAGACTGGACATCCGCCGCGGCGAGTTCGTCGCCGTGCTGGGCGCGAACGGCTGCGGCAAGTCCACGCTGGCGAAGCACTTCAACGCCATTCTGCTGCCCGAGGCCGGTACCGTGCTGGTCGAGGGCATGGACACCCGCAACGAGGACCATCTCTACGATGTGCGCCAGAAGGTCGGCATGGTGTTCCAGAACCCCGACAACCAGATCGTGGCGACCATCGTCGAGGAGGACGTGGCCTTTGCGCCGGAGAACCTCGGCGTGCCGCCCGAGGAGATTCGCACCCGCATCGACGAGGCCATGAAGCTGGCGGGCATCTATGAAAAGCGCGAGGCCGCGCCGTACAAGCTGTCCGGCGGCCAGAAGCAGCGCGTCGCGATTGCGGGCGTTATTGCCATGCGGCCCGACTGCCTTGTTATGGACGAGTCCACCGCCATGCTGGACCCCCATGGCCGCGCGCAGGTCATGAAAACCATCCGCCAGCTGCGGGCGGCGGGCATCACGATTGTGTCCATCACCCACTACATGGAGGAGGCCGCCCAGGCAGACCGCGTGCTGGTCATGAGCCGGGGCCGCATCGTGATGGAAGGCACGCCGGAAGAGGTGTTCAGCCAGACCCAACGGCTGCACAGCTACCATCTGGATGTACCCCAGGCGGCGGAACTGCGGGACGAGTTGGTAAAAATCGGTATTCCAATGCCGGAAAATGTCATCACCCCCGACCGCTGCGCCGAGGAACTGTATAAACTGCTGCAGTAAGCTGCGCAAGGAAAAATCCCATCATAGGCAGAAACGGCACCCATCGCGGGCGGTATTCTGCGGGAAAGGAATAAACAGTGTCAGAGATCATTCGTGTAGAACATCTGAAATACGTCTACAATCCCGGCATGCCGGATGAAACGACCGCGCTGGACGATGTGAGCTTCCGCGTGGAAGAAGGCGACTTTGTCGGCATCATCGGCTCCACCGGCAGCGGTAAATCCACCCTCATCAGCCATTTCAATGGCCTGAACCGCCCCACCTCCGGCCGCATCCTCATCGACGGCAAGGATATGTGGGAGCAGGGGGCCGACCTGCGGGCGTTCCGCTTCCAGGTGGGCCTGGTCATGCAGTACCCGGAGTACCAGCTGTTTGAGGAGACCTGCGCCAAGGACATCGCCTACGGCCCGCGCAACATGGGGCTGGACGAAGCCGAAATCGACCGCCGCGTGAAGGAGGCCGCTGCTTTCGTCGGCCTGTCGGACGAGCTGCTGCAGAAAAGCCCGTTTGAACTTTCCGGCGGGCAGAAGCGCCGCGTGGCGATTGCGGGCGTTATGGCCATGCACCCCCGCGTGCTGGTGCTGGATGAACCCGCCGCCGGTCTGGACCCCGAGGGCCGCGACACGATTTTAAGCCAGATCCGCGACTACCACGAAAAGACCGGCATCACGGTACTGCTGGTCAGCCACTCGATGGAGGATATCGCCAAGTACGCCAACCGCGTGCTGGTGATGAGCCACGCCAAGCTGGCTATGTACGACACGGTGGAAAAGGTGTTCGGCCACGCGCAGGAGCTGCTGGAGCTGGGGCTTTCGGTGCCGCAGGTCACGCAGATCTTCCTCAAGCTGCGCCAGATGGGGCTGGACATCCCCACCGATGTTTACACGATGCCCTACGCTGTCAAGACCATCCAGAAGGCGCTGGCGGCCAGGCAGGCAAAGGGGGTGCAGTAAATGCTGCGTGATATTACCATCGGCCAGCATTTCCCGGGCAACTCGGTGCTGCACCGCTGCGACCCGCGCTTAAAGCTGGTGGCCACCATCGCCTACATCGTGGTGCTGTTTGTGGCGCCCAACCCCCTGGGCCTGGCGCTGTCTATTGCCCTGCTGGCGGCGCTGTACAAGGTGGCCAAAATCCCCGGAAAGCTGATTTTAAAGAGCCTAAAGCCTATTGTGCCCATCGTGCTGTTCACGGCGGTGCTCAACCTGTTTTTTGTCACCGGCGAGGGCGAGCCGCTTGTCCACATCTGGGTGTTGAAAATTTACGGGGAGGGCATCCGCTATGCCATCCTGCTGACGGTGCGCGTCTGTGCATTGATCGCAGGTACGAGCCTTTTGACCTACACCACCAGCCCCATCGTGCTGACGGACGCGATTGAGAATCTGCTGCGCCCGCTGGCGAAAATTCATTTCCCGGTGCATGAGCTGGCCATGATGATGACCATTGCGCTGCGGTTCATCCCGACTTTGATCGAAGAGACCGAGAAGATCATGAACGCCCAGAAAGCCCGCGGTGCCATGATCGACAATGGCACTTTCACCCAGCGCATCAAGGCGCTGGTGCCGGTACTGATCCCGCTGTTCATCTCGGCCTTCCGCCGCGCGGACGAGCTGGCCATGGCCATGGAGTGCCGCTGCTACCACGGCGGCGAGGGCCGCACCCGGTTAAAGCAGCTGAAGTTCACGGCCGAGGATACCCGCTGCGCCGTTATCATCACGGCAGCGCTGCTGGTGATCTGCGCCACCCGCTTCTTTGTGCCGGGGTTGGCGTAATAATTTTTTGAAGAGCCCCTGTAGGGGCGGACATGGTTCGCCCGTGGCCGTTCATCCGGTCAAAAACTTTGCGGGCGAGCAATGCCTGCCCCTACTATGTGTTTTGTAAACGTATGACTTACCTTTTATGGATCGCCTATAAAGGCACGAATTACGGCGGGTTTCAGGTGCAGCCCAATGCGCCGACCGTCTGCGCCGCTGTGCAGGACGCCATGCAGCGGGTGCTGGGCTGCCGCCCCGATGTAAAGGGCTGCTCCCGCACCGATGCCGGCGTTCATGCGCGGCGTTTCGCGCTTAGTTTCTGCTATACTGGCAAGGTCCCGGCGGAAAAGATGGTGCAGGCGTTCAACGCCCACCTGCCTCCGGACATCCGCGCACTGGAAATTTGGCCCGTGGCCGAGAACTTCCACGCCCGCTACGCCGCCCACGCCAAGACCTACCGCTACTATATTTTAAATGCCCGGGTGGATGACCCCTTTACCTTTGATACCTGCTGCCGGATCGGCCCGGAACTGGACGTAGCCGCCATGCAGGCGGCGGCGGAACGGTTCGTCGGCACGCACGACTTTTTGGCGCTGTGTGCGTCAGGCTCCAGCGTGGCCGCCCATGGTGACACGGTGCGGACCATTACCCGCTGCACTGTGGAGCGGGCAGGGGACAGGGTGACCATCACCGTCACGGCGGATGGGTACCTGTATAATATGGTGCGTATTCTGGCCGGGACACTGGTGGAAGCAGGCCTGCACAAGCGCACGCCGGAGAGTATCCCCGCCCTGCTGGCCAGCCGCGACCGCCGCCGGGCTGGGCAGACCCTGCCCGCCAAAGGCCTGTTTTTGGAGGATGTGGCGTACTCGGAACTGACCAAATCATAAGCGAAAGAAGGTGACCCCCACTCATGAGCAAAGCGGATAAGGAACGCCAGGCGCGCCGCCAGCGGATGCTGGCGCGGGAGCGGGGGCACACCTCCACCTATCCCATCCCCGGTACCAGCGGGGACATCGGCCTGCGCACCCCCCAGCCGGTGCGCCGCAGCCGCGGTACCACCCCGCCCCCAACGCCGGAAAAACAACCCGACAACGTGAAGTCCTTCACGCCGCTGATCCAGCAGCGTCAGCGCCGCCACTATACCGTTCTGGCGGTGCTGATCCTGTGCATTGCAGCGGCCGTCTTTGTGTTTACCGGTGCCATGTCGGCGTCCATCGCTCTGCTGGGCGATGCGGCGGACAGCCTGTCCCTCTACTTCAACCGCAGCGACGGCGGCTGGCCGGTCAATACCGGCATCAGTGAGCCGATCCAAATTGCCGAACTGGCGGGTGGCTTTGTGGAGCTGGACAGCGAAGACGTGGTCGTCTACTCGGCCTACGGGGCTAAGGTACGCAGCTTTCAGCCCGGATATGCCCGGCCCGTTATGGCCGTGGGCGGCACCCACTTTGTGGTGTACAACCGCGCGGGCAGCGACCTGCAGGTCTCCAGCCGCACCAAGGCGCTGTACACCAAAACCTTTGATAACAGCATCCTGCTCTGTGCCATGTCCAACAATAACACGCTGGCCGTTGTCACCGAGTCGGGCCGGTATGCCGCGCAGCTGCAAATTTTTGACCCCTCTTTCCGCCAGACCTACAGCTGGGAGATGACCCAGAACGAGGGGACCCCCATTGCCGTAGCTTTCTCGCCGGATAACCGCCAGTTCGCCGCCGGTACGCTGGCGGCGCGGCAGGGCCAGCTGGGGTGCAAGGTGTATTTTATGAGCACCTCCTCCAACTCCGAAGGTCCGGCCTACACCGCCAGCCAGGGCAGCATGCTCCTCTCGCTGGATTGGCAAAGCGAGAGCCGGGTGGTGGCGGTGTTCGATACCTACATCGCGGTGCTGGACCCCCGCACGGCCACCGAGACCGCCCGCTATGATTTCGGCGGTGCTACGCTGCAAAGTGCTGCGCCCGGCCAGCGCCAGACCGCCCTGCTGCTAAACATCCGCGGCGGCAACAGCCTGGTCACGCTGGACAACGACCTGACCCCTCTGGCCGAGATCCCCGCCCGCCAGGCCTACGGCATCAAGGCCACGGACACGTCGGTCTACCTGCTGTGTCCCAACGCTGTCGAGTGCTACGGCTTTGACGGCGTGCAGAACTGGGTGCAGGATAACTTCTCCGCCCGGCCCATCCAGGTGCTCAAAGCCTCGGAACTGCTGGTGTTTACCGGCAGCCGCGCCGAGGTGCTGACCCCGCCGGATAACGCCAATAACACAAATGATTCCTGATACGAAAGGACCCGAAATCTCCTATGCAGCAAAACATTTCTCTGGTTTATGACCTTCTCTTTCTCATCGTGTTTGCCGTGGTGGCTGTGTGCAGCTGGCACAAGGGCTTCCTGGCCAGTTTGGCTGAACTGATCGGTGCTGTGTTTGGCGTCGGCATCGCCGTCTGGGCCAGCCAGACCGCCGCCACGCAGATCTACGAAAAGTTTTTAAGCGCTTCGGTGGCCAACCGGGTAGAGCTGGCCCTGCGTGAATCCAACGGCAACATTGCCGAGGCTTTGCAGGGCATCAGCTTTTTGCCGGAATCCATGCAGCAAAGCCTGCTGAACCTGCTGAACGATGCGGGCAGCGACGTGCCTGCCAAGATCGCCGAGGCTTTGCAGCCGTTGATCCTGCCCTTTGTGCAGGTGCTGCTGTTTGTGGTGCTCTGCGTGCTGGTGCGGTGGGTGTTCCGCCTGCTGGTGAGCGCGCTGCGCTGGTTCAACGGCGTGCCGCTGCTGGGCAGCGTCAACCGCCTGCTGGGTCTGGTGCTGGGCCTGGCCAACGGCGCGGTGGATTGCTGGCTGCTGGCGCTGGCGCTGTGGTTTTTGGTGGGCGTTACCGGGGGCAAGCTCTCCTGGCTGAACGGCTACATACTCAGCCAAAGCGTGGGCTACGGCATTTTCGGCAGCATCAACCCCTTTGTTTGATGGGCATGTAATGAATAAATTCTGAACATTCCGCCCGAAAACTTGCAAAACAGCCCATTTCGTTTCATAATATTTGCAAGACTATGCGCCTATACCGGGCGTTTTCTATAGAGGTGAAGAAATTATGGTTTGTGTACGCTGCAAAAAACGCACGGCCGTGGTGTTCATCCAGCGGATGGACAACGGCAAGCCGGTGCAGGAGGGCTACTGCCTGACCTGCGCCCGCGAGATGCACATCCAACCCGTGGATGATCTGATGAAACAGTTCGGCATGTCCGACCAGGACCTGGAGAACATGGAAGAACGCATGAGCAGCTTCCTGCAGGAGGCTGCCGAGTCCGGTATGCTGCCCACCGCAGCAGGTGAGGACGCCCCCGAGGAGGGCGACAGCCAGGACGATTTTGTGCCCGGCGGTTCGCCGGTGTTCCCGTTTGGCTTTGGTGCAGCCCGCCAGAGCGGCGACGACAAGACCAAAGGCAAAAACGGTAAAAAGGACAAAGCCCCCAAGCGCAAGTTCCTGGATACTTACTGTGAGAACCTGACCCAGAAGGCCCGGGACGGCAAGGTGGACCGCATCATTGGCCGCGACCGCGAAATTTACCGCACCATCCAGATCTTGTGCCGCCGCCAGAAGAACAACCCCTGCCTGATCGGTGAGGCCGGTGTCGGCAAGACTGCCATCGCCGAGGGCATCGCCCAGCGCATTGCCGAGGGCCAGGTGCCCGCCCGCCTGCGGGACAAGGAAATCTTCCTGCTGGATATGACCGCCCTCATTGCGGGCACCCAGTTCCGTGGTCAGTTCGAGCAGCGGGTCAAGGGTCTTATCAGCGAGGTCAAGGCCGCCGGCAACATCATCCTGTTCATCGATGAAATTCATTCCATCGTGGGCGCGGGCGATTCTGACGGCGCCATGAACGCTGCCAACATTATGAAGCCCGCCCTCTCCCGCGGGCAGGTGCAGGTCATCGGTGCGACCACTTTTGCCGAGTACCGCAAGTATATCGAGAAAGATACTGCGCTGGAGCGCCGTTTCCAACCCGTTAAAGTCGAGGAGCCTTCCATCTCCGATACCATCGAGGTGCTGAAAGGCATCCGCATCTACTACGAGAAGCACCACTGCGTCCGCGTGCCGGACCCCGTGGTCACCAACGTGGTCAAACTGTCGGAGCGGTACATCACCGACCGCTTCCTGCCCGATAAGGCCATCGACCTGCTGGACGAGGCCTGCGCCTGCTGCAACCTGCGCCACCCCGAAATTACCGAGTTGGTGGAGACCCAGCGCAGTGTAGCCGAGCTGGAAAGCCGCGAACATGAGCTGGAGAACCCCGAGCCGGAGAACGGCCAGGATGCCGCCATCGACTACGAGGCCCTGGCTTCGGTTAAGACGGAACTGGCCCAGCAGCGCCAAAAACTGCCCGCCTTGCAGCTGAAGGTGGCCGAAATTGAGGTCACGATGGACGATGTGGCCCAGGTCATCGAGCTGTGGACCGGTATCCCCGCCGTCAAAATTAAAGAGACCGAGTACGGCCGCCTGCAGGGCCTGGAAGAAGCCCTGAAAGAGCATATCATCGGCCAGGATCAGGCCGTACACGCCGTGGCCGGCGCCATCAAGCGCGCCCGGGCTGACCTGTCCGGCCGCCACCGCCCCGCCAGCTTCATCTTCGTCGGCCCTACCGGTGTCGGCAAGACCGAGCTGGTCAAGCAGCTGGCCAACCAGCTGTTCGATACCGTCGACCCGCTCATCTCCATCGACATGAGCGAGTATATGGAGAAGTACGCGGTGTCCCGTCTCATCGGTTCGCCCCCGGGCTATGTGGGATACGATGAGGCTGGCCAACTGACCGAGAAGGTCCGCCGCCACCCCTACAGCGTTGTGCTGTTTGATGAAATTGAAAAAGCACATCCTGACGTCATGAATATCCTGCTGCAGATTTTGGACGAGGGCAAGATCAACGACGCCCAGGGCCGCGTGGTGGATTTCTCCAACACCGTCATCTGCATGACCTCCAACGCTGGCTCCACCGATCAGAGCGGTGCTACCGGCTTTGGCAAGCGCACTGAGACCGCCAGCGCCGACAAGTGCATGAAGGCTTTGCAGGAGTTCCTGCGCCCCGAGTTCCTGGGCCGCGTGGACGAGGTCATCACCTTCCGCCCGCTGTCCGAGTCCGACCTGGAGCGCATCGCCCAGCTGATGCTGGATGAATACAAGCCCGGCCTGGCCGCCCACAGCATCACGCTGAACACCACGCCTGAGGCGCTGGCCGCCATCGTGGCCGAGAGCACCACCCGCTATGGCGCCCGCGAGCTGCGCCGCACCATCCGCAAGGCAGTGGAGGACACCATCTCCGAGGAACTGGTGGACGGCCGCCTGGGCAGCCAGCCCGCCGCCGTCACGCTGACGGCTAAGGACGGCAAGCCCGTACTGGAGCTGTGATGCGTACAAAACTTGCTGCACTGCTGCTGGCCGTGCTGCTGCTGACGGGTTGTGTGCCCTATGTGCGGTGGCAGATCACGACCAACATCCCCCAGACCCAGCAGATGCCCGCGCCGACCCCGGCCCCCACGGCCATGCCCCAGCCGGATTCCGGCTTGAGCCGCCGCCAGATGGTGTACGGCAGCGCCGGGCTGCTGACTGAGCCGACCGTGCTGGTCAGTGTTTACTTAAACGATGCCGCCGGCGGCCGTGTCTGGACCGAGGATGCCAAGGCCGAGACACGCCAATACCTGGCCACCGCCGTGCAATGGCTGAACGAACAGGCCGAAACCTACGGCCGGACGTTGCAATTGTACTATGACGACGGCACCGTCAACAGCCCGCTGTGCCGCACCTACACGCCCAAATCGGCCATCCGCGGCGGGCGGAGCTCCGAGGAGAGCGACGCGCTGCTGACCGAGCTGGACGCCGTCAGCGCCACGTTGGACACCGCCGCGCTACAAAAGACCTACGGCACCGACCGGGTGGCGTTTCTCTATTTCCTGCCGGTCAGCGGGGCGTCCTTTACGATGGTCCACTACGCCGACGACGGCAGCAATTTTTACCACGAGTACAGCTGCCTCTACCGGTACGATGTCTATGCGGGGGAGGGCGAGAGCGAATCCCCGGCGACCTATGCCCACGAAATTTTGCATTTATTCGGCGCGCCGGACCTGTACGAGGGCAGCAGCGATGACTTTGTGGACGATGCGCTTATTGCCTACGTCGAGGAGACTTACCCCGACGAGATCATGAACAGCACCTACAATGACGACGGTACCAGCAGCTTTGACAGCGTGCATAAGGCCATCAGCCCGCTGACCGCCTACTGCCTGGGCCTGACCTACACCTGCCCCGAACTGGAGCAGTTCCCCAAGTTGGCCAACATAACGCCGGGAGTGTTCCGCTACCCGGCCGACAGCGGCAGCACACCCGATACCGGGAACGATGCTGACGGTGGGGGCGAAGTCGGGGATGAACCCGACAGCGCCCAGGCATGGCCCGGCGCCGTGGCGGTGTAAGCAGCGAAAGGGGGCGCATACCTTGCCGAACGAGGATTTTCCGCTGCGGGTGGACGGCGTGACCGCCGGTTGGGCGGCAGAACGCCGCCCCGAGGATGTGATCCCCGCCGCCCGGACCGACGCCTGGCAGCTGGTCTACGTGCGCAGCGGCACCATTGAGGAACGCTGCGACGACCGCCGCGTGCTGCTGCGGGCCGGCGGGCTTTTGTTCCACCAGCCGGCAGAGACCTTTGGCATGCGCCCGGTGGGCGAGGTGCCGCCCGATGTGCTGCGCCTGGATTTTTTGTGTACCCAGGCCGGGATGGACCGCTTTCGCGGTGCCGTTTTCCATGCCGAACCCCAGGAACAGCATGATTTGAACTGGTTGATGGACGCTGTAACGGAATATTTTGAGCCACCCGACACCCTGGGCCAGGCCACGGTCCCCAAAGAGGAACAGCCCTACGGAGCCCAGCAGCAGCTGGCCATCCATTTGGAAAACCTGCTGATCTTGCTGGCCCGGCGGTACAAGCGTGCCCGCAAGCCCGGCGTGCGCCTGCGGCGGGAGCGCCGCCAGACCGCCCTGGTGGACGCTGCCCGCACCTACTTTGCCAAAAACCTGGAGCGGGAACTGCGGGTGGACGAGGTGTGCGAGGCCATCGGCTGCACCAGGCCGCAATTGCAGGCGGCCTTCCGCACCCGGCTGCGGCATACGGCTATGGAGGAATTCTCCGCCATGCGGCTGGACTACGCCGCTCAGCTGCTGGCCCGGGGCGATACCCCCGGCGAGGTGGCCGAGCGCATGGGCTACCGTAGCGGGGCCTACTTCAGCCAAAAATTCAAGGAGGCCACCGGCAACACCCCCAGCGCCTACCGCCGCCTGCAGCAGGGTTTGCCGGCCCGCCGCCTAAACAGGCAACAAAAAGACAAAGACGAATCGAAAACCTCTATTGCAGAAACACCGCCAAAAAAGTAAAATAGGGGTAACAAGCGGGGAACATGCCCCGCTAAAGGCAACAAGATAACATAAGTGATAAGGAGACGATCGTTATGGCAATTTTGGTAAGCGGTGGCGCCGGTTACATCGGCAGCCACACCTGCGTGGAACTTCTGGCCGCCGGGTATGATATCGTCGTGGCCGATAACTACTACAACTCCTGCCCCGAGGCCCTGGCCCGCGTGAAAAAGATCGCCGGCAAGGACTTCCGCTTTGTCGAGGCCGACATGACCGACAAGGCCGCCGTCGAAAAGATCTTCGCCGAGAACGAGGACATCGACTGCGTCATCCAGTTTGCCGCTTACAAGGCAGTGGGCGAGAGCGTCTCCAAGCCATCGAGTACTATTCCAACAACCTGGCCTGCACGCTGAATATTCTGGATGTTATGCGCCGCCACAACTGCCATAACATCATCTTCTCCTCCTCCGCCACCGTCTACGGCGACCCCGCCAGCGTGCCCATCCGCGAGGATTTCCCCGTGGGCGGCACCACCAACCCCTACGGCACCACTAAGGTCTTTACCGAGCGCATCCTGACCGACTGCTGCAAGGCTGACCCTGAACTGAATGTTGCGCTGCTGCGTTACTTTAACCCCATCGGCGCCCATCCGTCGGGCCTCATCGGCGAGGACCCCAACGGCATCCCCAACAACCTGGTGCCCTACATTGCCAAGGTGGCGGTCGGCAAGCTGGAGAAGGTCCACGTCTTTGGCAACGATTATCCCACCCCGGACGGCACCGGCGTGCGTGACTACATCCACGTTGTCGACCTGGCCCGCGGCCATGTGGCTGCCATCAAGAAGCTGGAGGAAAAGCCCGGCCTGTTCATCTGCAACCTGGGCACCGGCCACGGCTACAGCGTGCTGGACGTCATCCATGCCTTCAGCAAGGCCTGCGGCAAGGAGCTCCCCTACGTCATCGACCCGCGCCGCCCCGGCGACATTGCCGAGTGCTGGTGTGATCCCAGCAAGGCCAAGCGTGAGCTGGGCTGGGAGGCCCAGTACGGCATCGAGGAGATGTGCGCCCACAGCTGGAACTGGCAGAGCCACAACCCCGACGGCTACAAGACCGCCAAATAACCCAGGCAGCACTTAAAAAACACGCAAGGACGCGCCCGTAAAAATGAAGTGACCCCCAAAAGTTAGACAATATTT
>ERZ773185.1957-NODE-1957-length-14138-cov-13.948022_pt1 | contig 14138 bp, 13 predicted proteins | sample MGYA00580531_ERZ773185 | MGnify/ENA primary metagenome ERZ773185 (study PRJEB29015, sample SAMEA2737799) | human gut metagenome | biome: human gut; feature: human-associated habitat; material: faeces | place: China | collected 2012 ...
CGGAATGGCCAATTCGGGTAAATGCAGAACACATTCTCAGCGACCCGGAAAATCGAGAACGGCTGCCAAAGAAACTGCTTCGGTTCAAGAATCTGCCATTGCTGCTGGAAACGGCAGTGGAACTGGGCAGACGAAAAGCAGTAATTGAGCCGGGGCTGGTAATACCGCAGGGATATCAAAATCAATTGCAGTTTCTGCTGCCGATCTGTTTAACAGATATGGAAAAACCGAATCTTGCCATGACCTTGGCAGAACGAAACGGATATTATCTGGGCAGCACTTGTCTGACACTGGAAATGGCATATCTGAATGCGAGAATGATTGCAAGACCCATTGCTCCATGGCTGACCAGTTTGGTAAAAAAGTGAGAACATCCGATGAGGTGCAGAATTTTTTTCTGTACCTTGTCGGTGTTTTTATGCCTGTACAAATTGAAAATGTTTTGTGAACTCTTTTCAAACTACCAAAAAGGCTGGTAGTTTGAATGATAGAGTAAGTTCGACGATTAGGAAAGGGGGTGTCCATGTGAGTGTGAATGAACGGCGTGCCGAAATCATGAAGATTTTAGTTGCTCGCAGACAAACAACAGTTCCACTTCTTGCACAGGAATTGTGTGTATGTTGTAATACTGTTCGCAACGACATTCATGCACTTGCATTGGACTATCCTCTGGAGATGTGTTCCGGGAATGGTGGCGGTGTTAGAGTAGCAGATTGGTATCATCCATATAAAAATATGCTTACAGAAGAACAATCTGTTGCTTTGGAGCAATTGCTATTGTTTGCAGATATTCGGCAAGCAGAAGTGATTCGCCAAATATTAGCGGAATTTAGTTCTCAGACCTATCGTCAAAAATATGCAAAGGAGTGAAACCAAATGAAAACCCTCATAGATGTCCTTGCTGCACTCAGCGATTTCGTAAAGGTCGCATCAGAGTGGGCAGAAAGTGCTTCCAAAGCAGAAGTGGAGACGTTTACACAGATTTATCCACAAAAAGAAGAAGTGGTCAAAAAAGCAGTGGAAAAGGCAATTACGTTGGAAGAAGTCCGCAGTGTTCTGGCAAATCTGTCCCGCAGCGGACAAAAGGAAACGGTGCTGAAACTGCTGCAAAAGTATGGCGGCAGCCGATTGTCTGAAGTTCCACCGGAACGGTACGCTGCACTGTTCGCAGATGCACAGGAGGCAGCCCATGCCGAATAAACACGCTATGCTCTCTGCTTCCTCCAGTTCCCGCTGGCTGGCTTGCCCACCGTCTGCACAGCTCTGTGCTGCCCTGCCGGATACTGTGACAGACTACGCCCTGGAAGGAACGTGTGCTCACGAATTGGCAGAGTACAAAGTGCAGAAACTGCTTGGGAATCCGGCAGCCAATCCAGCGGAAAACTTGGATTTTTACGACACCGAAATGGAAGACTGCACGGACAGCTATGCTCAGTACATTGCCGAACAGCTGGCAAATCTGCAAGAACCGATTGTTTTAGTGGAACAGCGTTTGGATTTCAGCCGATATGTTCCCAGCGGTTTTGGTACGGGCGACTGTGTGATTGTTGCAGATGATGTCCTGACTGTCATTGACTTTAAGTATGGTAAGGGCGTAGCAGTATCTGCTGATCACAACTCGCAGATGATGCTGTATGCTCTGGGTGCATTGGAACTGTTCGATGCCCTTTATGACATCGCAGAGGTTCGGATGGTAATCTTTCAGCCAAGAATCCAGAACCTCAGCGAATGCACTCTGTCACTGTCGGAACTGCTGCACTGGGCGGAAACCGAACTGAAACCAAAAGCCGAACTTGCTGCCAAAGGCGAGGGAGATTTCTGTGCTGGTGAACACTGTCGGTTTTGTAAAGTGAAGGCAACTTGCCGGAGACGGGCGGAGTACAATCTACAATTGGCGAAGTATGATTTTGCGATGCCGGACAAACTGACCGATACCGAAATTGAAGCAATTCTGGAAACTGCTGACCAGCTGGTTGCATGGGCTTCTGATATCAAGGAATACGCCTTGCAGCAGTCCTTACAGGGGAAAGCGTGGAAGAATTGGAAGCTGGTTGAAGGCAGAGCCAGACGAGCATATTGCAGTGAAACTGCAGCAGCGGAGGCGGTACAAGCTGCTGGATTCGACCCATACGAACATAAGGTACTGGGCATTACCGCAATGACCAGAATGCTGGGTAAGAAAAAATTTGAAGAATTGTTGGGAGATTTGCTTGTGAAACCACAGGGAAAGCCAACACTTGTTCCGCTATCAGACAAACGACCTGCGTGGAATACTGCACAGGTAGATTTCAAAGAATAAAGGAGTTTTTATTATGGCAAAGTATATCAATCCTGCAAAAGTAGTAACCGGTGTATGCAGATTTAGCTACGCCAACCTCTGGGAAGCAAAGGCGATGGACGAGAACAGTAAGCCGAAGTACAGCGTTTCCCTCATCATTCCGAAGTCGGACACGAAAACCATCGAGAAGATTCGTGCCGCCATTCAGGCTGCCTACGAGGAAGGACAGGGAAAGTTGAAGGGCAACAGCAAGTCTGTTCCGGCACTGACATCCCTTAAGACACCGCTTCGGGACGGTGACTTAGAACGCCCGGACGATGAAGCCTATGCCAACAGCTATTTCGTCAATGCCAATTCCATCACTGCCCCTGGCATCGTGGATGCTGCCTGCCAGCCAATTCTGGAACACAGCGAGATTTACAGCGGTGTCTATGGCAGAGCCAGCATCACCTTCTATGCGTTCAACACCAAAACATCCCGTGGCATTGCCTGCGGACTGCAGAACATCCAGAAGATTCGGGATGGCGAACCGCTGGGCGGTCACAGCCGTGCAGAGGACGACTTTGCAACCGCAGAAGACGAGGATTTTCTGAACTAAGATAGCTGGGCGGACAGCTAGGCGTTATGCTTGGGTGGGTGATTGAGATATGCAAAAATTGATGATTGATTTAGAAACCAAAAGCGACATCGACATTGCCAAATCAGGTGTGTATCGTTATGCAGATTCCCCGTATTTTGATATTCTGCTTGTTGCGTATTCCGTGGACGATGCCCCAGTGCAGGTAGTTGACCTTGCCAGCGGCGAGCGGCTGCCGGAAGAAATCCTCAACGCTCTGACGGATGACCGCATCCAGAAGCACGCTTTCAACGCCAGCTTTGAACGGGTCTGCTTGTCGGTCTGGCTGCATCGAAACTATCCGGAACGCTTCGTTTCGTACGGCTCACCAGAGGATGCCTGCGGCAACTATCTCAGCCCGAAAGCATGGCGGTGTACGATGGTAGCAGCTGCGTATCTGGGCTTGCCGCTGAGCCTTGCCAGCGTGGGAGCAGTTCTACAGTTACAGCAACAAAAAATGTCCGAGGGGAAAGCTTTGATTCGCTACTTCTGTGTGCCGTATGACCATGTAAACGGCATTCCGGTGTTTCATGCTCCGACCGATGCTCCAGAGAAATGGAACGTCTTTCGGGCATACAACCAACGGGATGTGGAAACGGAACAAGCGATTGAACAAAAAATTGCTCGGTTCCCCGTGCCGGATTTTGTCTGGCAGGAGTATGCCCTTGACCAGACCGTCAACGACCGGGGTATTCAGCTGGATTTGCAGTTGGTGCAGCAAGCAATTCGTATGGATACGCTCACGAAAGATAAGCTGCTGCATCAACTGAAAGATCTGACCAACTTGGACAATCCGAACTCTGTTCAGCAAATGAAACAATGGCTGGCGGAACACGGACTGGAGTTAGAATCGTTGGGAAAAAAAGAAGTACAGGAACAATTGAAAACTGCTCCGCCGGACTTGCAAGCCGTGTTGCTACTTCGACAACAAGTATCAAAATCCTCGGTCAAAAAGTATCAAGCCATGCAAAACGCCGTCTGCTCGGATGGTCGTGCAAGAGGAATGTTTCAGTTCTATGGTGCAAATCGAACAGGTCGAGAGGCTGGTCGTATCATTCAGCTGCAAAACCTGCCACAGAATCACCTTCCCGATTTGGAAGATGCACGGGAGCTTGTGAAGTCTGGTGATTTAGAAGCAGTAGAACTGCTGTATGAAGACATTCCGGACTCGCTCTCACAGCTGATTCGTACTGCTTTTATTCCAAAGTCCGGCTACAAATTCCTCGTGGCAGATTTCTCGGCGATTGAAGCAAGAGTCATTGCATGGCTTGCCGGTGAAACGTGGCGAATGCAGGCGTTCGCAGACGGCAAGGACATCTACTGTGCCTCGGCTTCTAAGATTTTCGGCGTGCCAGTAGTCAAGCACGGCATCAACGGACACTTGCGGCAGAAAGGTAAGGTCGCAGAATTGGCATGTGGCTACGGCGGCTCGGTCGGAGCAATGAAAGCCATGGGTGGATCGGGAATGTCTGATGCGGAACTGAAACAAATTGTGACGGACTGGCGAACAGCTTCTCCACACATTGTGCAGTTGTGGTGGGATGTAGAAAATGCTGCCATCAAAGCTGTGCGGGATAAAACCGAAACAGAGACCCACGGCATTCACTTCTCTTATGAATCTGGTTTTCTGTTTATCAAGTTACTGTCCGGCAGACGGTTGGCATATGTCAAGCCACGCATCGGTGAAAATCGCTTCGGCGGTGATTCTATCACCTATGAGGGCATTGGCACGGGCAGAAAATGGGAACGCTTGGAGACTTACTCCGGCAAGCTAGTCGAAAACATTGTTCAGGCAACAGCACGAGATCTGCTCTTCTATTCCATGCAAACGCTATCACAATACTTCATTGTCGGTCATATTCACGATGAAATGATCATCGAATGCCCGAAAGATACAAAGCTGGATGAGATCTGTCAGCAGATGGCGAGAACACCAGACTGGGCAAAAGGACTGCTGCTTCGGGCAGACGGATATGAATGCAGCTTTTACAAGAAAGATTAGGAGGATTCCATATGTTTTACATCAAAGAAAATCTGAATGACACCACCAGTATCTCCGTGGAGATCAACAACGAAAACGTATACTGCCACTGCCCGCAGTGCGGTGCAGAAGTGCCGGTTGATCTGAGTATCTTCTGGACAGCAGAAAACTTTGACATTTTCAGCAGTGCCGTTTACTGCGATGCCTGCACACAGAAACGGCTGAAAGGAGCATTGCATGAATCGGTATAATGCCGAAGGGTACATTGATCTCACTGCTTATGAGGCACTGAGCCGTATTGAACGAGAGGAACGTAAAGCGAAAAAGGCTGCCGCTTATCGACCGCTGGTATACATTTGTTCTCCCTATTCCCACGGCTGCATCAATGACAATATCGAAAACGCCAGACGATACAGCCGCTTTGCAGTAGATACCCACTATGTCCCTATCGCTCCCCACTTGCTGTTTCCGCAATTCATGGATGACAGTCTGGGCGAAGATCGTCAGACAGCGATGTTCATGAATTTGGTACTGCTGTCAAAATGTGCCCAGCTGTGGGTGTTTGGTTCTGTGCGGTCGGATGGGATGCAGCAGGAAATCAAATGGGCAAAGCGGCGGCATATGACCATTCGGTATTTTACAGAAGAACTGGAGGAAATAGAATGAAATTTACGCTCTATACAGCAAACTGTACCGGCAATGAAAAGAATATCCTTTATCCAAACCAAAAGGTCATTACTTCAGAAGCGGACTTGAAAAAAGCCGTTGTTTACGATCATGTCTGTGCTCAGTATGAGAATTTTGCCCGCAGTGACGCCAATTTCCTATTGTCTGATGTAGTACCCATGGATTGTGACAACGACCATTCAGATGACCCGAAAGACTGGATCACGCCTGAAATACTGGTGAGCAGCTTAGTAGATGTTGCATTTGCAGTGACTTACAGCCGTCATCATATGCTGACGAAAGGCAGCAAATCTGCCCGTCCACGTTTCCATGTTTTCTTTCCTACTTCACCCTGCAGCGATGCAAATTCTCATAAGGCGATAAAGCAGAAAATCCATAAGGAACTGCCGTTCTTTGACGGAAATGCACTGGATGCCTCACGTTTTTTGTTTGGTTGTCCGAGCGATGTTGTATGGCACGAAGGAAGTTTATCCATTGAGGACTGGCTTACACTGATGAAGTCAAACCGTAACATTCCGCAGGGACAGCGAAACAGCACAATGTCACGCATTGCCGGAAAGCTTGTCAAGCGTTTTGGCGTGACCGAGGAAAGTTATCAGAAGTTCTTGGAAAAAGCCTCAGAATGCGAACCGCCGCTGCCGGATGAAGAACTGGAAACGATCTGGCACAGTGCCTGCAAATTCGGAAAAAAAGTAACCTCGCAGGAAGGATATATTTCTCCTGAAGCATACGGCAAACAATCCTTGATTCCCGATGACTTTTCGGATGTTGGAGAGGCTCGCACGTTTGTAGAAGGCTTCTCAGATGAGGTGGCATTTACCATTGCGACCGATTATCTTCGCTACAACGGAACCTACTGGGAGGAGTCAGAACACGCCGTCACCCTTGCCATGATCGAACATACAGACGTACAGCTTGCAAAGGCGGAAAAGCAGGTGGAGGCATTCCTTCTGAAACTGGAAAGCCTCGGTGTTGCAAGAGATGCAGCGATAAATGGCAGTAAAAAGTTTCGGGATAGTCTGGACGAGGAACAGATTGCCGCATACAAGGAGTATCAGTACTATGCCACTTTCAAGGCATTCGTGATGAAATACCGCCATGTTCGCAGTATGACCAATGCACTGGATGCTGCAAAGCCGCTGGTTCTCCACAATCCCGAAGCCCTCGACAGCAACCCGATGCTGTTAAATACACCTGGAGGAACTTACTATCTGCCCGAAGGATTGAATGGCTGGAAGCCTACAGATCCTGCCGACCTCTTAACGAAAGTGACGGCGGTTGTTCCAAGTGATGCCGGTAAGGATTTGTGGGAGGATGCCTTGCAGCTGTTCTTCTGCGGTGACCAGAGTTTGATTGACTATGTGCAGATGATTTGCGGACTTTGTATTGTGGGTAAGGTGTATTTGGAGGCAATGATTATTGCCTACGGCGATGGGCGTAACGGCAAGAGTACGTTCTGGAATGTCATTTACAAGGTCCTCGGCAGTTACAGCGGCAACATTTCAGCAGATGCACTGACTGTCAATTGCAAGCGTAATGTCAAGCCTGAAATGGCAGAACTCAAAGGAAAACGGATGATTATTGCAGCAGAATTGCAAGAGGGCATGCGGCTGAATACCAGTGTGGTAAAACAGCTCTGTTCCACGGATCCGATCTTTGCCGAAAAGAAATTCAAAGCACCATTCCACTTTGAACCCTCTCACACGTTGGTGCTGTATACCAATCATCTTCCGAAGGTTGGTGCGTCGGATGACGGAACATGGCGGAGATTGATTGTCATTCCATTTCACGCCAAGATTCAGGGTTCTAAGGACATCAAAAACTACACGCAGCACTTGGTCGATAACGCAGGCGGTGCGGTGCTTTCATGGTTGATTGAGGGTGCAAGAAAGGTCATTGCTGCAAACTATCAGATCAACAGACCGCAGTGTGTGCTGGATGCCATCGGAGCCTATCGGGAAGGCAATGACTGGCTTGGCAATTTCATCAATGAGTGTTGTGAAGTGGATAAAAGCTATCAGGAAAAGTCCGGAGAACTATATCGGCACTACCGTGAATACTGTCTTGAAAATGGTGAGTTTGTTCGCAGCACATCAGATTTCTATTCTGCTTTGGAACAGGCTGGGTACAAAAAGAAGAGAACAGCTTCTGCAAGATTGATACTTGGACTTCAAATAAAGTTTGATTTTCTTGATTAAGTAGGATTTTGACTGTCATTTGAATATTTAGAGCGTCATAAAAAAAGTAAAAATCAACGGAAAATAGGGCAAATGACACTTTAAGACACTCATATACAGTCTTTACGCAGGCGAGAAAAAAAGTAAAAAAAATCTCTATATATAAGGTTTGTAAATGACTGTCGTAGAGTGTCAAAGCCCCTAAAAATGGGAGAATCCATGCGAGAAAAAATCATTGAAGAAAAACTCACAAAGGCAGTAAAGCAAAATGGCGGTGTGTGTTGGAAATTCACGTCTCCCGGAACGGCAGGCGTTCCAGATCGCATCGTATTGATGCCCGGCGGTAGAATTGCTTTTGTGGAAGTGAAAGCACCCGGAGAGAAACCAAGACCGCTTCAACTTTCCCGGCATAAACTTCTGAGGCGATTGGGTTTTCTGGTTTATGTCTTGGATGCTTGTGAGGGCATCGAAAAAATCATCTCGGAGGTGAAAAGCGATGGAACTACATGATTATCAGAAATATGCTGTTCGATTTATCGAAGAACATCCAATCGCAGCACTCTTTCTGGACATGGGACTTGGTAAGACGATTACAACACTGACTGCAATCCACAATTTGATGTTTGATCTATTTACGGTCAGAAAAGTTTTGATTATTGCACCGTTGCGAGTTGCACGGGATACATGGTCTGCTGAAATTGAAAAATGGGAGCACTTGAAACCGCTGCGATACAGCGTAGCGGTCGGCACAGAGGAAGAACGCATTGCAGCTTTAAAGGCAGATGCTGACATCTACATCATCAACCGGGAGAACATTGACTGGCTCGTCAACAACACGAAGTTCGATTATGACATGGTGGTGATTGATGAACTCTCCAGTTTCAAGAGCCACCAGAGCAAACGTTTCAAGGCACTGATGAAAGTTCGACCAAACGTGAAAAGAATCGTAGGTTTGACAGGCACTCCTGCCAGTAATGGTTTTATGGATTTATGGGCGGAATTTCGTCTGCTGGATATGGGGCAGCGGCTCGGTAGATTCATCGGGCAGTATCGGAATGCCTACTTCAAGCCAGACAAGCAGAACGGATGTATCGTGTATTCCTACAAACCCCTGCCCGATGCCGAAGAACGGATCTACGAAAAAATATCGGACATCACTGTTTCGATGAAAGCCCTCGACCACCTGCACATGCCGGAATTACTTTCCAACGAATATCCCGTGCAGCTGTCCGACACGGAGCAAGAAACCTACAAGCGGTTCAAGTCCGAATTGATTCTGGAGATGCAGGATATAGAAATCACTGCTGCCAACGCTGCAAGTCTATCCAACAAACTTTCCCAACTGGCAAACGGTGCGGTGTATGACGATACCGGAGCGGTGATTCCCATTCACAGCCGAAAGCTGGATGCACTGGAGGACTTGATAGAAGCCGCCAACGGCAAGCCCGTTCTGGTGGCGTATTGGTTCAAGCATGATTTGAAGCGGATTCAAGAGCGACTGCGAAAGCTGAATGTTTCCTATCAGGAAATCCAGTCCTCTGACAGTATTCGGAACTGGAACGCCGAAAGGCTGCAAGTTGGTCTGCTGCACCCAGCCGCTGCCGGACATGGCTTGAACTTACAGGCAGGCGGTTCTCACCTGATTTGGTTTGGACTGACCTGGAGTCTGGAACTCTACCAGCAGACCAACGCCAGACTGTGGCGGCAGGGGCAGCAATCCGAAACGGTTGTCATTCAACATCTCATCACCAAAGGTACGATTGACGAACGTATCCTGAAAGCCCTGACCCGGAAGGAACAAACCCAGACCGCTTTGATGCAGGCAGTCAAAGCAGAACTTGGAGGTAGCAGATGAATATCATTTGGCAGTACTTAGACAAACGGAGTGCCGCTGTAAACGCACTGAAGGATTACAGCAGCATGGCTTACATCCTTGCACACACAGACGAAGAAATCGCACAGGTGCATGAAGACACCACCACCCTTGGCAGTCCGGCATTTACAGATATGCCGAGCGGCAGTCCGAACCCGCAGTCCGGAGAAATGAGAATCATCGCTGCCATTGACGAAATTGATGTACTGCGGGAACGGTATCGTCAGGCAAAGGAATACATGGAATGGTTTCAGCCTGCATGGGACAGTCTGTCGGAGGATGAACGGTATGTGCTGGAACAGTTCTATGGAGGAGAAGAAGAAAAACAGATTGATGCTGTTTACAATATCTGTGAGCACCTGCATATCGAACGTTCTACAGCTTACAATAAGAAAAATCGTGCAGTGCAGCATCTTGCTTTGCTTTTGTACGGAAAGGCATGAGGTAATTTGATGGACGAAATTGCTGAATAAACATGATATAATAATATCATAGAAAACTGACCGAAAGCCCTGTGGTGTTCCGCATGGGCTTTCGTTGTATCCGGAGGTGAACCTTATGCCGAGGAAGGCACTGAAGCCATGCAAGCATCCCGGCTGTCCCAACTTGACAAACGGTTTGTATTGTGCGGAGCATCAGTCCCTGCACCCAGACCGACCGTCTGCCGCCAAGCGTGGATACGGCAGCAAGTGGCAGAGACTCAGCAAAGCGTACCTGCGCCGACATCCCTTGTGTGTGCGGTGCAAAGCACATGGACGGTTCACGGCAGCGACCGTGGTCGACCATATCATTCCTCATCGTGGTGATCCGCATCTAATGTGGGATGAAAGCAACTGGCAGGCGTTATGCAAGCCCTGCCATGACCGCAAGACCTGGACGGAAGACCGAAATCCCGTCTATCGGTATTGATTGTGTCTAAAGAGTATTATATATTAATATATATGCAGATTTTAAAATTTCTTTCTCTAATTTACTTGAAATATCATACTGTAGCTGGTATAATCAAAATAGAAGGGTATAAACTATAATGAACTGCATAAAATAAAAGCAGATGATTTGTATAAAATATCGATTCTTATGTCGCTTTTTGTCGAACCTCTTGCAATTTAGTACTTATTGTGCTATGATAAAGAAAATAAGCACAACAAGGAGGAATTCTAATTGAGTGGAGAAACGGTAAAAAAGTATCCTCGGTTTGGATACTTTCATGTTAAAATTGGATTCGATGAGAAAGCCATAACTATATTAATTAAGAAATATAATGACTCAACAAAAAATGAGGATACTGAGATATGTAAAGCACTAGAAAAATGCAAAGAAAATATTTCCAGCGATGTAGATATGTTTAAATTAATATTATTAGCAATAAGGAATAAAAGTGCTTCTGGATTTCAAGAAATTGGTGGTAAAAAAATCGATATCGATATTTCAACATTTCGGCCAAATGTAGAAGGTGCAGATCATGTATATTTTCAAATGGCGAATAACAGAAGCGATACCGTATACAAAAAGAAAATTGGATCAGAAAGAGAAATAGTTGATTTAGAAGATGATGAATATATTGGAGAATATTGCAGTGCACTTTACCATTTTGAGAAAAGAATGATATTACTCCAACGAAATAGGTATTCAGTTTCTGTATCGCAGTTTGAAGCTTTTTTTCAGCTCTGCATATCAAATTATTATCAGAAAAATATTTCAGAAGATTCTCGTATATCTTTTCCTATATTTGTAAGATTAGTTCCTGATTTAGATCAGAAAATGCTTGATAAAATTAAAAGAGGTAATATTGAATTTGAAAAGATAAAGATATGTGGTGATGCTGCAAAAATCAATCATGCAAGTAAATTGAATATGCCGTGTATACAAAGTCTTGAAAAAATTATTAATGGATTTTCAGGATATGAATTTTCAATTGAAATAAAAGCTAAAAAGGAAAAAGGTAGATTTTCGGAATCGCTTTCATCATCGAATGTACAGGACTTATATGAATATCATAGAAATTGCAGGGAAGAAGATGAACTTCAAATTATTACACAAATGAAAGATGGTGAGATTCGAGATGTGCTAGATTGGTCTGTTCCAAAAAGAGAGCGAGTAATTCCGATTACATATTCTCGTCAAAACCCTCCAAAAATAGATGACTTGTACAAAAAAATGAAAAAAGTTTTTGATGAAAATATGCCAGATTTACACGGGTAAGGCGGTATAACAATGAAATCAACAAAGGGAATCAAAGATAAGTTTTATAATCATTTTTATTTGTTTGTATTTATTATAGTAAGTATTGCTATCTCTGTTTTTGTTTGCTTTCTTAAATACAACAAGATTATTACCAATGGTTCCGAATTATTGCCTCATGTTATAACTTTTTCAACTATTGTTTTAGGGCTGGTTAGCCTTGTTTTTACAATTATTATTAGCATAAGGGATAGATCTTTTTATCGACTTGTAAAAGAAAAGCAACCTAGAATACTAGATCAGTTGTTTGGATGTTTAACAGCTTCGGTTTATGCTAGTTTGCTACTTGTCATATTTAGTATGACCGCTCTTGTGATTTCGCTTTCAAATGACGTTTTGAAATACTCTCTTATTTTTATTATAAGTGCAAGTTTCTTTTTCTTGTTATTGACAACTATTCAGATGTTTAAATTAAGTGTTGAGATGCTTAAACTTGATGATAAGTAATTACAGTGGTTTTTATAAAAATAAATTTCAAGGCCTTGCGAAAGCAAGGCTTTTTATGTTGTGTTGTGATGATCTACCCTGATGTATGACGAAAGCAACTGGCAGGCTCTTTGCAAGTCCTGCCATGACCGCAAGACATGGACGGAAGACCGAAATCCTGTCTATCGGTATTGATTGTGTCTGAAATGCTGCCGGTGGGGGGATAAAAATCGCTAATTGTGAACTTTCTAAAGACCGGCGTTCCCTCTCACACACAAAAATCAAGGTTCAAACGGGGGATTAACCCCGGAAATATGCAAACAAGCCGAAACCTACGCAGTTTCGGCTATTTTTCTCTCAAAAAGGCAGGTGAAATCAGATGGCAAAGGACGGTACAAGAAGAGGCGGCAGACGAGTTCGTGCAGGTGATAAGCCGAAGGCTCTCTCTGACAAGATTGCAGAGGGCAAGGACGCAGATATTATGGAATTTCATGCTCCGGAATTGGACGCAGCTGATCTGGACGATGCCGCTGATTTGACCGGTGCGGATATGCCAAGCCCCAGTGCATACTTGTCTGCCCAGCAGAAGAACGGAAAACCGCTGGGAGCAGACATTGTGTACAAAGAAACATGGCTCTGGCTGAAACAGCGTGGCTGTGAAAAGCACGTCAACAAACGGCTGCTGGAAAGCTATTCGCAGGCATTCGCCCGATTTGTACAGTGTGAAGAAGCCCTCAGTACCTATGGACTGCTGGGAAAGCACCCGACCACCGGCGGCGTTATTGCCTCTCCGTTTGTGCAGATGAGCCAGACATTTCAGAAACAGGCAAATTTGCTCTGGTATGAGATTTTCGATATTGTGAAACAGAACTGTACGACCAAATTTGATGGCACACCGCAGGATGATTTGATGGAACAGCTTCTGAGCAGCAGAAAGTGAGAAATACATGAAAGCAGATGTTCAATTCTGGAGAGAACTGAAACAGCAGAGAAATAACATGACCAAACAGCAATATCGCACAATCAAAGGACAGGCTGTCAAAGGCAATATGGATGCCGCCCGAAGAGGTATGCTCAGAATTCAGCAGAGGAGGAATCACAGATGACAACGACCAAAGAATTTCAGCTTGTTGACATCAACAAGTTAGTGCCTTATGCCAACAACGCCAGAACGCACAACAAGGAACAGATCCTGAAGCTTCGCTCTTCTCTGCGTGAGTTTGGATTTGTGAATCCGGTGATTATCGACCGGGAATACAATGTGCTGGCTGGACATGGACGCATCATGGCGGCAAAGGAAGAAGGCATTACAGAAGTACCCTGTGTGTATGCCGACCATCTGACGGAAGCACAGAAGAAAGCGTACATTCTTGCTGACAACCGGATGGCGTTAGATGCTGGTTGGGATGATGAACTGCTTGCTGTTGAGATGGAAGAATTGCAGAATCTCGGATTTGACCTTGGTTTGACTGGTTTCGATGAATCTGAAATTGCTGACCTTTTCGACATTAACAGTGATGAAGCAAAACAGGATGATTTTGATGTAGATGCAGAACTGGAAAAGCCCTGCAAATCCAAAACAGGTGACATCTGGCATCTTGGAAAGCATACCGTTATCTGCGGTGATTCCACTTTGCCGGAAACCTATACAGCACTTCTTGGAGACACAAAAGTAAATCTTGTTTGCACAGACCCGCCGTATCTTGTCAATCTGGAAAGCACGTCAGGCAAAATCAAAAATGATGACCTTGATGATGAAAAAGGATATGCGTTTCTGAAATCTGCATTTGAGAGATTCAAAGATGCCATGGCGAAGGATGCAAGCATTTATGTGTTTTATGCCACCTCCAAGGCACGTG
>ERZ773185.1967-NODE-1967-length-14096-cov-6.853358_pt1 | contig 14096 bp, 10 predicted proteins | sample MGYA00580531_ERZ773185 | MGnify/ENA primary metagenome ERZ773185 (study PRJEB29015, sample SAMEA2737799) | human gut metagenome | biome: human gut; feature: human-associated habitat; material: faeces | place: China | collected 2012 ...
GTGTAAAGCACCTGTTAAATATCAAGACTGTTGCTGAGAGGAGAGAGAACATGCTGTGGTTCAGAGCACCTGAGAAGGTTTACTTTAAGAAGGGCTGTCTGCCTGTAGCACTGAAGGAATTAAAGGACGTTATGGGCAAGAAGAGAGCCTTCATCGTAACAGACTCTTTCCTGTACAAGAATGGATATACACATGTTATCACTGACCGTTTAAATGAAATGGGAATTACTTACACTGTATTCTCTGATGTACAGCCAGACCCAACCCTGGCAAATGCACAGGCTGGCGCAAAGCTGATGAGAGAATTTGAGCCGGATGTGATCATCGCAATGGGCGGCGGTTCCGCAATGGATGCCGGCAAGATCATGTGGGTTCTCTATGAGCATCCAGAAGCAGACTTCATGGATATGGCAATGCGTTTCATTGATATCCGTAAGCGTGTATATACCTTCCCAACCATGGGCGAGAAGGCATACTTTGTAGCAGTTCCTACCTCTTCCGGTACTGGTTCTGAGGTTACACCATTCGCAGTTATCACTGATCAGAACACCGGTGTTAAGTATCCGTTAGCTGACTATCAGCTGCTGCCTAAGATGGCAATTGTAGATACTGACAATATGATGAGCCAGCCTAAGGGACTGACCAGCGCATCCGGTCTGGACGTTCTGGTACACGCTCTGGAAGCATATGCTTCTGTTATGGCTACAGACTATACAGACGGTCTTGCATTAAAGGCTATGAAGAATGTATTTGAATATCTTCCAACTGCTTACAATGAGCCTGGAAATGTAGAAGCACGTCAGAAGATGGCAGACGCTTCCTGCATGGCTGGTATGGCATTTGCAAATGCATTCTTAGGTGTTTGCCACTCTATGGCACATAAATTAGGTGCATTCCATCACCTGCCACATGGACTTGCAAATGCACTGTTATTAAACCTGGTAATTGAGTTTAACGCTGCTGAGAACCCACGCAAGATGGGAACCTTCTCCCAGTATCAGTATCCACATACCCAGGCAAGATACGCAGAGTGCGCTCGTTTCGTAGGCATCCAGGCGAAGGATGATGCTGAGGCAGTTAAGAAGCTGATGGAGAAGATCGAAGACCTGAAGAAGCAGGTTGGTGTTAAGTCCTCTATCCAGGCATACGGAATTGATGAGAAAGATTTCTTAGACAGACTGGATGACATGGTAGAGCAGGCATTCGATGACCAGTGCACCGGTGCTAACCCAAGATATCCTCTGATGAGCGAGATCAAGGAAATGTACTTAAGAGCTTACTACGGAAAATAATCATTAAATATAAATCGAACCCATTGTGGGTAAAACCTTTATCCTTTGTGTTTGGAGCAGACCGTCGGCCTTTCGGGGCAGGCGGTCTGTTCGCGTTTGGGAGTTTATGAGAAATTGTGTTTGTGAGTATTGGGGACTGGATCATACAAACGAAATCTGGTGTTTTCCGGAAAAATCAGCTATACTGTTGGTAAAAAACAAGAAGGGTAAGAAATGTTTCACGTGAAACATTCTGCGAAAGGGGATTACAGATGGAAATAGATTTAAAGGAAACGATGGAAATGGAAGATCAGGAAACAGGCTATGGGGAACTGCATCTTCATTTAGACGGTGCCATTACACCCCGGATCGCCAAAAAGCTGGCGGCACTTCAGGGGATAGAACTGCCATATGAGGGAGAGCAGTTAAACAATGCATTGTCTGTAGGGGAAGACTGCCAGAGCTTAAATGAATTTTTGCAGTGTTTTGATCTGCCGTTGAAACTTTTGCAGACAAAGGAAGGTATTAGTGAGGCGATATATCTGGTACAGGAAGAGTTAAAGGCAGAAGGCCTTTCCTACGCAGAACTGCGTTTTGCACCTCAGCTGCACTGTCAGGGTGGATTATCTCAGGCACAGGTCATAGAAGCGGCTCTGGACGGTCTTAAACGCTCCACACTGCCATGTAATCTGATCCTTTGCTGTATGCGTGGCAATGGAAATGAAAGGGCAAACGAAGAAACCATGGAGCTGACCGGGGAGTATGTAAAGAAGCGTATTCTGGCAGACGGAAGGAAAGGTTATGGTGTGGCAGCCATGGACTTAGCGGGAGCAGAGGCTCTTTATCCTACTTATAAATATAAAGAGCTGTTTAAGAAGGCTGCTGACAGGAACATTCCATTTACCATCCATGCAGGTGAGGCCGGCGGAGCAGCAGAGGTAGCCTGTGCCATTGAAATGGGTGCAGCAAGGATCGGACATGGAGTGAGAAGCTATGAGGATCCGGCTGTTGTGCGCATGATCCGTGAAAAGGGCATTTTCTTGGAAATGTGTCCAACCAGCAACCGGATTACCAAGGCGATCCCGGATATGAAAGTTTATCCTTTAAGAGAATATTTAAGCCAGGGGATCAGGGTAGCTGTGTGCACCGATGATATGGCCATTTGCCGTACAGAGCTTAAGAAGGAGTTTGAATATCTTAAGAAACTGGTTGGGCTGACAGAAGAAGAAAAAGTGCAGATTCTTAAGAATACAAAGGAGGGTGCTTTTTTATAACTTGGAGTTATATATTTAATAAGCATTTTCGTATAGGTTTAATATGTAATTGTTTCTTGACTTTAGCAAATTAACTTGCTATACTTTTCCTAAAGTGCCTGCTTAATAAAGCAAGTATCCCCTGGGAAGCCGGTCCCCCCATAGAGCCGATATTCCAAAAAAATTTAATAAAAACCAAGGAGGGTATTCAAATGTCTTACGTTGATGAAATTTACGAGAGAGTAGTTGCACAGAATCCAGGTGAACCTGAATTCCACCAGGCCGTAAAAGAGGTTCTGGATTCTTTAAGACTGGTTATTGATGCAAATGAGGAGAAGTACCGCAAAGCTGGTATCCTGGAGCGTTTCACTGAGCCAGAACGTATTGTTTCTTTCCGCGTACCGTGGGTAGATGACAATGGAAAGGTTCAGGTAAACAAGGGTTACCGTGTACAGTTCAACAGTGCAATCGGACCGTACAAGGGCGGACTTCGTTTCCATCCATCTGTAAACCAGGGCATCTTAAAGTTCTTAGGTTTCGAGCAGACTTTGAAGAACTCTCTGACTGGTCTTCCTATGGGCGGTGGCAAAGGCGGTTCCAACTTTGATCCTAAGGGCAAATCTGACCGCGAAGTTATGGCATTCTGCCAGAGCTTTATGACAGAGCTGTACCGTCACATTGGAAAGGATACAGACGTTCCAGCAGGTGATATTGGTGTAGGCGGCAGAGAGATCGGCTACCTGTTTGGCCAGTACAAGAGAATGACTGGTTTATATGAAGGCGTTTTAACTGGTAAGGGCTTAACCTTCGGTGGTTCTTTAGCAAGAACCCAGGCAACAGGATATGGCCTTGTATACATGTTAGACGAGATGTTAAAGCACAACGGCAAGGAGATCGCAGGAAAGACTGTTCTGGTTTCCGGTTCCGGTAATGTTGCTATCTACGCAGTTGAGAAGGCTCAGCAGTATGGTGCAAAGGTTGTAGCAATGAGCGATTCCAACGGCTATATCTACGATGCAGACGGCATCAAGTTAGATGTTGTTAAGGAGATCAAGGAAGTACGCAGAGGACGTATCAAAGAGTACGCAGATGCTGTTCCTACCGCTGTTTATACAGAAGGCAAGGGCATCTGGACCATTCCTTGCGATATCGCACTTCCATGCGCAACCCAGAACGAGCTGAACTTAGATGATGCTAAGGCTCTTTTAGCAAATGGCTGCTTCGCAGTTGCTGAAGGTGCTAACATGCCTTCCACAAGAGAAGCTACTGACCTGTTCGTTGAGAAGAAGATCCTGTTCATGCCTGGTAAGGCAGCTAACGCTGGTGGCGTTGCTACTTCCGGTCTGGAGCAGAGCCAGAACTCCTTAAGACTGTCCTGGACCTTTGAAGAAGTTGATGAGAGACTGCACAAGATCATGATCGACATCTTCGCAAAGGCAGCAGATGCAGCTGAAAGATACGGAGTACCTGGAAACTATGTAGCAGGTGCAAATATTGCCGGATTTGAGAAGGTAGTAGAAGCTATGATCGCTCAGGGTATTGTCTAAAAAATAAAGTAATTTAAAATTCCAGATCCTGCACATGGCTATAAACAGTCTGTGTGCAGGATCTTTTTGTTATCATGCATATGTTTTCGGAAAGGTTTTACTATGGAGATCAGTTTACTTTTGATGCAGCAGATCACAGAGTTGTTTTTAATGATATTTATGGGCTATGTGATCGTAAAAGCAGGGCTTTTGAAGGGAGAGGACAGCAAGGTTATTTCAAAGATCGTGCTGTATCTGATCATTCCCTGCGTTATCATCAATGCGTTCCAGGTGGATTATACCAGTGAGAAGGTACAGGGCCTTTTACTGGCCTTCGCAGCCTCTGTAATGCTTCAGGTGCTATTACTTATCATTGTATGGGGCGCAGGTCGTTTAATGGGCTTAAATGAGGTTGAAAAGGCATCTGTGTATTATTCCAATGCAGGAAATCTGATCATGCCCATCGTGACCTTTGTACTGGGACAGGAATGGGTGCTGTATGGCTGCGTGTTTATGAGTGTGCAGATCGTGTTTGTGTGGAGTCATGGAAAATGGGTCTTAAGCAGGCAGAGTAAGATCGACTGGAAAAAGATATTGTTAAATATTAATATGGTCGCTGTATTTGCAGGCGTGTTCCTGTTTTTCACAAAGATCCGCCTGCCCCAGATCTTAAACCAGACTTTTGGCTCTGTGGGAAGCATGATCGGACCGGCCAGCATGATGGTAACGGGAATGCTGATCGCAGAGATGAGCCTGAAAGATATTTTTACAAATGGAAGAGTTTATTTTATTACATTTTTAAGGCTGATCGCAGTACCGGCGGTGGCGTTGCTCCTTTTAAAGGTCAGTGGTCTTGTAAATGGAAGTCCTGACGGAAAGAAATTGCTGCTGATCGTATTTCTGGCAGTGATCACACCCTCTGCTTCAACGATCACCCAGATGTGCCAGGTATATGGAAACGACTCCCAATATGCCAGCGCTATCAATGTTATGACTACATTGTTTTCTATTGTGACGATGCCGCTTATGGTGCTTTTGTTCCAGATGATACTTTAACAAAACGAAAAGACCAGGTACTGGGGATACCTGGTCTTTTCTGTATACATATGTGTATAAAGGGGGGATAAAATGTTTGTGTGAAAGGGGGAGGGCCCTTTCGGTTTTCTCTTGTTTACGTTGCCTATTATATATCCGATACATTGTAAAAACCATTGTAATGTGCGTAAAGAATATTGCAAATCGAACAAACTTTGATACAATGGATACTAGGGGCAAAAGGCTGGAAATCCGGTGCAAGCCTGTTTGCAGGAGGATTTTTGAACCTGGGACCCGGTATCATGCAATAAAAAGAGGGAGATCATGTATCAGGAAGACAGTTTTAAAACAAGTCAGGTGGTGTATGCCCATACCCGCAGTGATGAGGCGGATATGGAGTATAAGATGCACTGCCACAACAGTTATGAGATCTATTACATGGTAAAAGGGAATGTGGAGTACTTTCTGGAGGGGACTTCTTATGTACCAAAGCCTGGAAGTCTCCTGATCATTCCGCCAAACTGCTTTCATGGGCTGCGGGTGCTGGACGGAAGCGAGTACCACAGGATCCGGCTGCACTTTGTGCCGGAACTTCTGACGGAAAAGGAAAAACAGCTGCTTTTGGGAATTCTTGGAAAAAGCTGGGGGTATATGGAAGAACAGTTCCGGGCAGAATGGTATTTTAATTCCCTGGAAGAATGTGGATCTTATAGCAGGGAACTGCAGGATATTGCAATTCGCGCACGGATCGTATCGTTTTTGACCTATCTATCTGCAATGTATGAAAAGGGGGTAGGTCGCGGACCGGGGAAGGAAGATGTAGCCCAGGAGATTCTGCGTTACATTAATGAGCACCTGACGGAGCATCTCACATTAGAAGGACTGGCAGAAAAATTTTATATGAGTAAAAATCATCTGACTGCTATCTTTAAGCGTGCGGCAGGCACTACGGTAGCCAGATACATTTTATATAAAAGGATGACGATTGCAAGAAAAGAACTGGCCGGGGGAACACCGGCTGCAGAGGCAGCACTTAAAGCCGGATTTGGAGATTATTCCAGCTTCTTCCGGGCGTACCGGAAGATGTTTGGCTGTGCGCCTTCAGACCAACAGGCAATGGAACTGCCGGATATGGATAAGAGCGGGGACTTTTAGAAAAATCTAAGATAAATTCTTTATACAATCTTTATACGAAGCGTTGTATTTTTAACAGAAACTTTGAGGGGATTATGTCATAATGAAATGACATTGCTGGTAAAAGGGCTGTTACAGGAGGGAAAATGGAATTATTTCAAAAAAAGAAGAGCTTATCTTCTTTTCAGATCATTATATTTGGCTTTTTGGCAGTTATATTAGTGGGAACACTGCTTTTAATGCTGCCTTTTGCATCCAGGGAGCCGGGAAGCGCGCCATTTCTGGATGCGTTATTTACAGCTACATCGGCTACCTGTGTGACAGGGCTGATCGTCCATGATACAGCTACGTACTGGAGCTGTTTTGGACAGGTGGTGATCCTGCTGCTGATCCAGATCGGAGGAATGGGCGTTGTGACCATTACCATTGCAGTAGCCATGGTTTCAGGGAAGAAGATCGGTCTGATGCAGAGAAGCCTGATGCAGGAGTCGATCTCAGCACCACAGGTAGGCGGCATTGTCCGTTTTACAGGCTTTTTCCTGAAAGGTATCGCGCTGATCGAACTGCTAGGAGCTATTTTGCTGGCACCTGTGTTTATAAAGGACTTTGGAGTGGGAAAAGGGATCTGGTATGGTGTTTTTCATTCCATTTCTGCTTTCTGCAACGCAGGCTTTGATCTGATGGGAGTCAGACAGCAGTACTCGTCACTGACTTATTATGCTGGAAACGGGCTTGTAAATGCAGTTATTGTATTGCTCATACTGATCGGCGGTCTGGGATTTCTCACCTGGGAAGATATAAAGACAAATAAGCTGCAGTTTAAAAAATACAGGATGCAGAGCAAGGTAATACTGGTAACAGATCTGATACTGGTGATCGTACCTACGGTTATTTTCTATTTTGGGGAGTTTCACGGATCCCAGTGGGGAAATGGACTGGAACGGTTCTGGTTATCCCTGTTTCAGGCGGTAACACCAAGAACTGCCGGGTTTAATACAGCAGATTTCGGGCAGATGAGCGAAGGCGGACTGTTTTTAATGGTCATGTTAATGCTGATCGGCGGTGCGCCGGGATCTACCGCAGGCGGTATGAAAATGACTACCATTGCAGTTTTACTGCTTTCAACGGCGGCTGTATTTCGCAGAAAAGAAGACGCCCAGTGTTTTGGCAGACGTATTCCAACGGAAACCGTGCGGTATGCGGCAGTAGTTATGCTGATGTATATGGTGCTTTGTACAGTGGGCGGACTGTTTTTATGCTATGCAGAAGGACTGCCTGTGCTCACAAGTTTGTTTGAGGCCGGTTCTGCTATTGCAACCGTAGGTTTGACACTGGGTGTGACACCGACCCTGGGAGCGGCTGCAAGACTGGTATTGATTGTTTTAATGTACTGTGGACGCGTAGGCGGCCTGACGCTGGTATTTGCAGCACTGTCCGGTATGCGGCCGAGTATGACAAAATTCCCCCAGGAGAAGATCACAGTGGGATAATATGGGAATATTAATATACCGCCGCGTATGCGGCGGGTATCGGATATGTGCAATGGAAAAATAAGGAGGAAAATCATATTGAAATCAATATTATTAATAGGACTTGGACGATTTGGAAGACATATTGCGGAGAAATTAAACGAATTAAATCATCAGGTATTAGCGGTAGACAAACAGGAGGACCGTGTAGAGGCAGTGCTTCCTTTTGTCACCAGCGGACAGATCGGGGACAGCACCAATATTGAATTTTTACAGTCTTTGGGAATTGGAAATTTTGATGTGTGCATCGTGGCGATCGGTGGGGATTTCCAAAGCTCTTTGGAAACAACGGCCTATTTAAAGGATCTGGGTGCAAAGCTGGTAGTTTCAAGGGCCGCAAGGGATGTTCAGGCAAGATTTCTGCTGCGCAATGGCGCAGATGAGGTCGTGTATCCGGAGAAACAGCTGGCAAACTGGACAGCGATCCGTTATAGCTCGGAGCATATTTTTGATTATATCCAGTTATCTGATGACCATGCGATCTTTGAGATCAGCATTCCGGAAAACTGGGTGGGAAAGACTGTTGGAAATATTGACATCAGAAAGAAATACAACATCACTATCATGGCTTTAAAACGCGATGGCAAGCTGGAAATGTCCATTACTCCGGATACAGTACTGGACAAAGATGTTACTATGCTGGTGCTGGGAGCAAGCAGGGATATCCAGAAGTGTTTTCATATTTAACATAATACTGCAATCTGGTCATTTGCAGGCCTTGTGGATCCTAAGAAGATTTCAGAAGAGCATCAGAAAACCTGGGGAAAAGAAAAATGGAAGAACGGATACTTGTATGTTTATCATCTTCACCGTCTAATGGAAAGATCATACGCACAGCTGCCCAGATGGCAGAGGCTTTTAATGGGACATTAACCGCATTATTTGTAGAAACACCTTTGGCCGGAAAAATGGGAAAAGAGGACCAGGAGCGCCTGAAAGGGAATATTAAGCTGGCAAAACAATCTGGTGCAGAAATAGAAACAGTTTACGGTGATGATATTTCTTTTCAGATCGCGGAGTTTGCCAGACTTTCAGGGATCACCAGGATCGTGATCGGGCGCAGCGCTGCAAAGAAAAAAGGGGTTTTTGCAGGAACATCTCTTGTGGAAAAGCTGATCGATCATGCGCCTGAAATGGAAATCTATATCATACCTGACAGCCAGATGGGACCTGAGGTGATCCGTAAATGGAACAGGCTGGCGCAAAAGAATGCATTTTCCTTTAAGGCAGCAGTCAAAAGCGCAGGCATTTTATTTGCAGCAACAGCAGTAGGATGGCTGTTTGAAAAGCTGAAGCTGACAGATGCCAATATTATTACTGTTTATATTTTAGGAGTGCTTCTGATCTCTATAGTAACAGAAGGCTGGTTTTACAGTTTTTCGTCTACCATAGCCAGTGTTCTGATTTTTAATTTTCTGTTTACGGCACCACGTTTTACGCTTCGGGCTTATGATCGCAGTTACCCGTTTACATTTGCCGTCATGTTTCTTGCGGCTTTGATCACAGGCTCTCTGGCCTCCAGGCTGAAACAGCATGCAGGACAGGCTGCCAGGGATGCATACAGGCTGAAAGTGCTGCTTGATACGAACCAGCTTTTACAGCAGGCCAAAGGAAAGACAGAGATCCTGGAAGGGGCGGCACAGCAGATCGTTAAACTTTTAAAGAGAGAAACGGTGATCTATGATGTAAAGGATGGAAAACTGGAGCATCCTTTGCGCCGGGTTCCCCAGGGGGAAGAGGATATCACCATTGAAGATGAAGCCTGTGAGGAACAGGCAGCTGCATGGGCTTTAGAGAATAACCGCCATGCCGGAACAGGAACAGACCATTTTAAGCAGGCAAAAAGGCAGTATCTGGCGATCCGCGTAAACAGCACCGTTTATGGAGTGGTGGGGATTATGATCCAGAAACAGCCGTTAGATGCCTTTGAAAACAGTGTATTATTGTCCATATTGGGAGAATGTGCCCTTGCACTGGAGAATGATAAAAACGTGCGGGAAAAAGAAGAGGCAGCGATCCTGGCAAAGAATGAACAGTTAAGAGCGAATTTGTTAAGAACGATCTCCCATGACCTGAGAACGCCTCTCACATCTATTTCTGGTAATGCAAATAATCTCCTTTACAATGAAAGCTGTCTGGATGCACAGATGCGCCGGCAGATCTATGGGGATATTTATGATGATTCCATGTGGCTGATCGATCTGGTGGAAAACCTGCTTTCCGTGACCCGGATCGAGGAAGGCAGGATGCAGATCCGCCAGTCAGCAGAGCTGGTGGATGAGGTGATCAAAGAGGCATTAAAGCATACGGGACAGAGCCGGACAGGAAGGACCATAAAGGTAGAAGAGGAAGATGAACTGATCCTTGCAAAGATGGACGCAAGGCTGATCGTCCAGGTGCTGATCAATCTGATTGGCAATGCGGTAAAATATACGCCTCAGGGAACAGATATTACGGTCAGGGTGAAGAAAGAAAAAGCAGAAAACGCTGAAAGATCCCAGGTCATCATTTCTGTATGCGATCTGGGGAACGGGATCCCTGATGACAGGAAAGAAAGAGTATTTGACATGTTTTATACTGGCGGTGATCAGGTGGCAGACAGCCGCAGGAGTTTAGGATTGGGGCTTGGGCTTTGCAGATCTATTATTAATGCCCATGGAGGAAAAATATGGATATCTGATAATATCCCTCATGGGGCGGTAGTTACGTTTACATTACCTGCAGAGGAGGTGGCATTAAATGAATAAACCTTTGATATTGGTTGTGGAGGATGATATTCCTGTAAGAAATCTGATCACTATTACATTAAAGACCCATGGATACAGGTATCTGACTGCCGGGACCGGGGATGGAGCAGTTGTAGAAGCTTCTTCCCACAATCCGGATGTGGTCCTTTTGGATCTGGGACTGCCGGATATGGACGGCGTAGATGTGATCCGGAAAATACGTACCTGGTCCAACTTGCCAATCATTGTGATCAGTGCAAGAAGCGAAGATACAGATAAAATAGACGCACTGGACGCAGGTGCTGATGATTATCTCACAAAGCCTTTTTCTGTAGAAGAGTTGCTGGCGCGGCTGCGTGTTGTGGAACGGAGAATGGCGCTCATGAACGGCGAAGCCCAGACAGCAGAGTCTGTTTATACAAATGGCAGACTGCGGATCGATTTTGCAGCGGGCTGTGCCTATATGGGGGATAAGGAGCTGCATCTTACGTCTACAGAGTATAAACTGCTGTGCCTCATGGCTAAAAATACAGGTAAAGTGCTGACGCATACTTATATCACCCAGAAAGTGTGGGGGAGCAGCTGGGAAAATGATATTGCTTCTTTACGTGTATTTATGGCAACTTTGCGTAAAAAACTGGAAAGCGAACCGGATGCCCCTCAGTATATACAGACCCATATAGGGATCGGGTACCGCATGATCAAAGTAGAGTGATCATTTATTCAGGGTTTTAAAGTAATGCTCCAGCTTATCGATGCCCAAATAACCAAGAGTGAACAGAATAAAAATGATCGCAAATGCAAAAAGTGTTAACATAAAAACCCCTCCCATATAAATGAAATTATATAAATGATGTCCTCAGTGAATGTAAGGTATAAGACCTTTGTTTATTGAGGATATTTTTATTATAAGGGAAAAGGGATAAAGAAAGGGAAAGGATGTAAGCACAGGTATAAAGAACACATAAAAGCATAAATGATTGTTTTTTCTCAATAGGAGAAAAGCCGATTGTTCCATAAAATGGGCTGTGTTATGATTATCCCCGGCGTTTTTGCAAAATGGCAGATGTCAGAAAGCAAAGCGGAAATGAAATGACAGAAGTAAACAAAATGACAAAAGAAAACGGAGGGGAAAGAGATGCAGTCATTGCTGAATGTGCCGGCGGAAGTGGTGTCGGCCAATATTAATGCGGCTGTTGCAAAAGCAGCAGCAAAGAAAAGGCGTATTTTTGTCCTGGGGATCATGGCGGGTGCCTTTATTGCAATGGGAGCCCAGTCAAGCAGTCTGGCAGTCCATAATATTACGGATGTGGGAATTGCAAGGACCCTTGCAGGATGTATTTTCCCAGTGGGACTTATGATGATCGTGTTTGTAGGCGGAGAACTGTTTACAGGGGACTGTATGATGTCCATGGCATGTATGAAAGGCCGTATTGGCTTTGGAAGCCTTTTAAGGACCCTTTTGATCGTTTATCTGGGGAATTTTGCAGGAGCGGTGCTGATCGCCTTTCTGGTGGCTCACAGCGGCCAGTATGATTATTCTGCCGGGGCTTTAGGAGCTTATACCATTAAAACGGCAGTGGGAAAGACTGGTTTAAGTTTTATGCGGGCGCTGTTTTCCGGCATTTTATGCAATATCCTGGTGTGCGCAGCTGTGTTAATGGCAGCGGCAGCAAAAGATATTGGCGGAAAAGTGCTGGCGATCTTCTTCCCGATCCTGGCCTTTGTAGTATCTGGCTTTGAGCACTGTGTTGCAAATATGTATTATATTCCGGCAGGCATTTTTGCAGCAGGAAACCCGGCATATGTGCAGAAAGCCCAGGAATTATATGGGCTGGGAGCAGAAAAACTGACAGGGCTTAACTGGGGCAGTTTTGTGACTGTTAATCTGCTGCCGGTTACTATTGGAAATATCATTGGCGGCGCTGTTATGGTTGGCGGCGTGTGCTTTTATCTGCATGGGAAGGCAGAGGGATAATAAATGGAAAATCTCCTTTACTGGCGGGAAGATCGCTGGTAAAGGAGATTTTTTAGTATAAAGAGATCTGGGAGAAAATTGCGGAGAATAGACGGAAATGTTATACTATAGAATAATAAAAATCCGGTTAGGAGGGAGCAAAAGTGAAGAAGGAGTCCTTTGTAAATAAGATCAGCATTTATATTGGAGTGACGTTGGTTCTTCTTATATGGCTGCTGACTGCTTACACTGTGAGCAGCTTTCTTCTCTTAAAAGAAAGTGAAGAGTCATCGGTATGGTCTACGATCCAGATCTACATGAAACAGATCGACAGTAAGTTTATTGCTATGGATCAATGCGTAGAGGGGATTGCCGGTAATCAGGATCTGATCGGTCAGATATGTTACGGAAGTCCGGCTGACCGGTATTATGCGGCTGTGGAGCTTCAAAAGAGCATGAAAAGAGATGTGATCAGCAATGCGGAGCTGGATTACGTTCTGATCGCAGAGTCCTTAAATAAAAACCTGATCGCGGCGTCCACTCCGGGAGTTTCTTATGGGGAGAAAGAGGCAATTGCCTCTTATATCTGGAATCTCATGGAAAAGGAAGACCGGGGAAGGCCGCAATGGTATTATACAAAGATCGGTACTCATGCCTATATTGCGAAAATATACAGGGGAAGCAACTGGAGTGTGGCGGCATTTTCAAAGGAAAATACTTTTCTTTCCGATATCCGGGCAAAAGAATATCCAGACGGTCAGAGTTTTCTTCTTACGGACGCAAATGGTGTATGCGTGGAAAATCTGGAAGAAGGAAACAGCATGTATCTGGGAGAGACTTTGGAAATAGAAGATTCCTGGAAGAATGATCATAAAAAGCGGATGATCTCTCTTAAAAGTGATCGTGCAGGACTTTATATTACAGGAATGATCGGCAGTAATCATTTTCTGAGTAAATTTAGTACAAACAGTATTCTGATCTTTTTGATCATGGTTCTGGCCATTGGTTGTGATATGATCCTTTTACGTTATATTTACTGTGAGATCCACAGACCGCTGGATCATCTTATGCAGACAATCCAGGAAATTGAGGATGGAGATTATAAGCAGAGGGCAGAGGAAGATTATCATACAAGGGAACTTCAGCGCCTTACACAAGCATTTAACCGAATGATGAATGTGATCGTTAATCTTCGGATCAGGGCTTACGATGAAAAGATCCAGTTAATGGATACGCAGATGAAATATTTTCAGATGCAGTTAAAGCCCCATTTCTTTTTGAATGCCTTGACAACAATCTACAGTATGAGTTATCAGGGGCGGAATGAAGATATACGGACGTATATTGATGCATTGACGAAGACAGTCCGTTACATGTTTAAAGGTGGGCTGCGTCTGGTTCCTCTTAAGGAAGAAACCCAGAATTTGGAAAATTATTTTGAAATGCAGCAGCTCCGGTATCCGGACTGTGTATTCTGGTATTTTGATATGGAGGAAGAGGCAATGTCCTGGAAGATCCCCCAGATGCTGTTACACACCTTCGTGGAAAATAAATACAAATACGCAGTAAAAATTGACAACGTCCTTTCAATCCTGATACAGGCAAAAGTCCTTTTAAAAGAAGGGGAAGAGATGCTTTATATCCGCGTAGAGGATGACGGCGTAG
>ERZ773185.1974-NODE-1974-length-14064-cov-5.272039_pt1 | contig 14064 bp, 17 predicted proteins | sample MGYA00580531_ERZ773185 | MGnify/ENA primary metagenome ERZ773185 (study PRJEB29015, sample SAMEA2737799) | human gut metagenome | biome: human gut; feature: human-associated habitat; material: faeces | place: China | collected 2012 ...
GTTCTGGTATGCCTATCGGAACAACTTCCTTTACGCGCTCGTGACCGTCCCGTTTATCCTGCTGGGCGGCATGCTGTTCGCGTATCTGATCAATAATCTCAAACGCGGACAGGGCATCTTCCGCGTGGGCTTTTATCTGCCGGTCATTACCTCGTGGGTCATTGTCAGTCTGGTGTTCCAGTATATGTTCAATAACTCCAACCGAGGGCTGATCAACTACATCCTCGTGGATGTGCTGCATGTGCTGGACGACTATGTGCCGTGGCTGCTGCGGGAGTGGTCCGGCAATGCGACCATCTGGCTCATGGGCATCTGGAAAAACGTCGGCTGGGCCATGCTGATCTATCTGGCGGCGCTGCAGAGCATCCCAAAGGAGCGCTATGAGGCAGCGGAGCTGGACGGCGCGGGACTCTGGGCAAGATTCCGGTATATCACCATGCCGAGTCTGCGGCCTACGACCTTTTATGTCATGGTAAACATGATCATCGGTTCGTTCAACGTCTTTATTCAGGTCATGATGCTGACCGGCGGTAATCCGAACGGCAAAACATCCACGCTGCAGTATCTGCTGTATGACAAGGCATTCAATCAGTTCGCCTTCGGCGAGGCTTCCGCCATCGGTATGATCTCCGCCGTGACCATCGTAATCCTGACGGTGATTCTGAACCGGACGCTGAAGCTGAACAGCACAGAACAGGAGGGATAGGCTTGAAACGTATCAAAAGCAAACGGGGCTCGGAGCTTCTGGGCCAGATCCTGCTTTGGGTGCTGCTGATCGGTGCGCTGCTGGTCTTCTCTGTTCCGTTTTTCTTCATGATCAGCAATTCCTTTGAGGAATTCAGCTATGTGCTGCCGTACCCGCCCAGACTGCTCCCGACCAGACTGGACTTTTCCGCGTACAAGCATATTCTGGAGCTGGAGATTTTCCCGACGGCGGTCTGGAACAGCGTCGTCAATACCTGTGTAACGGTCATTCTTTCTGTGTTCATCTCTACGCTCTCGGCCTACGGCTTCGCCCGCATCCAATTTCCGGGCCGGGACAAGCTCTTTGGAATCTATCTGTTTACGCTGATGATGCCGGGCTTTCTGAACATCATCCCGCAGTTCCTGATTTTGAAGGGCATTCAGCTTCCGGGCCTGACAAACGGCCTGATTGGGACGCGTGCCGGTCTGATTCTGGTGTATGTAGCAACCAACGTCTGCGGACATACGTTTTTCCTGCGGAATTTCTTCCGAAGCATGCCGGATTCTCTATCTGAATCGGTCATTATCGACGGCGGCGGACACGGCACGATCTTTTTCAAAATCATGCTGCCCCTTTCCAAACCAGCGATCGGGACTATGACGATTTTCGCGTTTCAGGGCTTCTGGGAGGAGTATTTTACCGCCAAGGTGCTCGTTGGCGCGGATGAGAAAATGATGACGCTCCCGCTGCTGCTGCAGCGGCTCAACGGGCAGTACGCCACGCGCTGGGAGTGGGTCTTTGCCGCGTCGATCCTCGCGCTGATACCGGTCGTCGCGCTGTTTATCCTGTTCCAGCGGAAAATGGTCGTCGGCGGCCTGACACAGGGGGCGGTAAAGGGATGAAGCTGACCTGTGAATTTGACCGCGCGCAGTATCTGACAGGGCAGGAGATACGGCTGTACTTGCCGGAGGGAGTGAACGCGCCGCGCGTATGCGTATACCGGCTGGAAGCGCCTGTTGACTGCTCCGTGCGCCAAACCGGACGGACGCTGATCCTGCCGCCGCTGCCGATTGGCAGCTACGGAGTCGCCGTCGAAGCCGGCTCTGCGCAGTGGGAGGGTGCGTTCGACGTTGTGGAGGAGTCCCGTCAGGTGACACGGTACGCTTTTTTATCGGATTTTACCTCTGCGGACACTGAAACGCAGGACGTGGACTGGCTCCGGCGGCTGCATTTTAACGCCGTACAGTTTTATGACTGGATGTACCGCCACGACATGCTGCTGCCGCCGCAGGAGCGGTATCTCGATCCCATGGGCAGGGAAACCGACCTTGCCGCGATCCGCGCGAAGATCGCCGCCTGCAAGGCAGCCGGGATTCGGCCTATTGCCTACGGCGCTGTCTATGCCGCTGCAAAGGAGTTGTTTGCAGCGCACCCGGAATGGGCCATGTATACCATGGACGGGCAGGCGATGACCTTTGCCGGGTGGCTCTATTACATGAACATTGCGCCAAGCTGCGGCTGGTCGGAGCATATTCTGGCAGAATTCCGAAAGGCCGTCGCCTTTGGCTTTTCCGGGATCCATATGGACACCTACGGCTTTCCAAAGCAGGTCTGGGACGCGGAGCGGCGTCCGGTCGAGCTGACCGACGCGCTTCCGAAGCTGATCGACCGGGCGGCGGAGGCAGTTCGGAAGGAAGACTCTGCCGCAGGCGTGATTTTCAACGCCGTCAACAACTGGCCGATGGAGGCGGTAGCCGGAACGAAGCAGGACGCAGTCTACATTGAGGTCTGGCCGCCGAACGACCGCTATTGCGATCTGTATACGCTGATCCGGGAGGCGCGGCTGTGCTCCGGAAAGCAGGTGGTGCTCGCAGCCTACCTGCATCCGTTCCAGCAGGCAGACACGGACGGCGCGGAACGGGCGTTCCGCCTGTCCTGGGCCGCGATCAGCGCAGCCGGCGGCACACAACTGGTGCTGGGCGAAAATAAAGCTGCCCTGCAGGACAGCTACTATGCAAACTACGCTTCTCTCCGACCGTCCTTTTTGCCCGTGGTGCAGCGGTACTGCGACTTTCTGGTGCGCTATGCCGCACTTTTGTATCTGGATGCCGGTATGGACATCGGACGCACTGCGGCCGGCGGGATCAATGAGGATGTTCAATTTGAAGCGGAGGACTGCGTTTTTTCCACGGACGCGGAGGCGGGTACCGTCTGGAGTATGATCCGGGAAAGCGGGAACCGCCTGAACATTCAGCTTGTCAACCTGCGCGGGAACAACGCGCGGTGGAATGAGGCAAAGGCCGCGCCGCAGGCCGCGGAGAATATCCGGATCCATGTGCGGCTCGACCGGCCGGTCGCCGGTGCGTTTGCCGCTTCGCCGGACGGCGAAAGTCTGTGCGCGGAGCGTCTGCCGCTGACCTGCCGGCAGACACCGCAGGGCCGGATCTATACGGCTGAACTTGCGCGGTTGGACTATTGGGCTGCAGTCTGGTTTACGATGGGGGAAGAAGTATGCTGATATCCTACAATGCAGATCTGCTCCCGAAGGTGCGGATGCTGGGACAGATCCGGTATAACGAGCCGTGGCTCCATTTTTCCCGCTGCATCAACGAATGGGTCCTGTATGTGATCCGGGACGGGAATCTGTATTTGCAGGAGGACGGCGTTCGGTATCACCTGAGCGCGGGAGATTTTTTCCTACTGGAGCCGGGCCTGCCGCATGAGGGCTATCAGAAGGCCGCCTGCGACTATTATTACGCGCATTTCACACATCCGGATATGCACCGGGCCGCGGACGACCGGCAGGCGATGGCGCTGCTGGCGGAAAAACGGCGGCAAAGTCTGGTCGGTTATAATTTGGACGCCTGCGATCCCACGGCTCCGGAGACATGCCTGCCGAAGCAGTTTCATCTGACCGGCGGGGAATTCAAAGCACAGCTGCATGCGGCAGTAGAATGCTATGACAGCCGGGAGGACGACTATAAGCGCCGGGCGTCCGCCCTGCTGCACAGCTTTCTGCTCCAGACGGCGCACGAGCATCTGCTTGCAAGAAACAGCGCACAGGGACGGAAGATCCGAAAGTCCGACGTGATCGCGGAGCAGCTTCTGCGCTATCTGAATCAGAACTATACTAAACATCTGACCAGCCGGGAGATTGAGGAACTGTTCGAGGGAAACTTCGATTATCTGAACCGGGTGTTTTCCTCCCTGACCGGCTCGCCGGTGTTTGCCTACCTCAACATTTTGCGGATCAACAACGCAAAGCAGCTGATCTCCACGACCGATCTGCCGTTTTCGGAGATCGCATATCTGGTCGGGATTGAGGATCGGTACTATTTTTCCAAGCTGTTTCGGAAAATGACCGGCATGAGCCCGACGGAATACTACAAGGAGGTCAGAAGCTGATACGATGCAGGAGCGGAAAGGAGAAAATGCAATGTGTGCGGCATGGTGGAAGGAGCGGGTATTTTACCAGATCTACCCGCGCGCTTTCAGGATTCCAACGGCGACGGGATTGGAGATATCCCCGGAATGATCGCCCGGCTGGATTATCTGAAATGGCTGGGTGTCGGCGCGGTCTGGCTGTGCCCAGTGAGTGTATGATTCTCCAAATGCGGACATGGGATATGATATTCGTGATTACGAAAAAATTATGTCCGAATTTGGGACAATGGAGGATTTTGATACGCTTCTGCGGGAAATGCACAAGCGGGACATCAAGCTGGTGATGGATCTCGTCGTGAATCACTCCTCCGATGAACACGCCTGGTTTGTGGAATCGAGAAAAAGCCGGGACAATCCCTGCCGGGATTACTATGGACCTTTACACGCTGGGCGAGAAGAAAGTGGCTCTTTACGCTGTCATTCCCGACAATGATAACACGTTCAACTTCCTTGTGAGCCTGCTTTACGCACAGGCGTTTCAATCCCTCTATTACAGCGCAGACCAGATCCACCACGGCCCGTTGCCGCGCCACGTTCGCTTTGTGCTGGACGAGTTCGCCGCCATGCCGCTGCCAGGCTTCACGCGCGAGCTTGCGACGATGCGCTCGCGTTCCATCTCGGCAAGCGTGATCATTCAGAACATGGCACAGATCAAAGAATTGTATAAGGATAGCTGGGAGACAATTCCAGGCAACTGTGATACCATTTTGTATCTTGGCGGCAACGAATCGTCAACACACAAATACGTTTCCGAGATGCTTGGCAAGGCCACGATTGATACCAAAACGCACGGGCAGACGAAGGGCAAATCCGGTTCTTACTCGACCAATTTCCAGATGTCCGGGCGCGAACTGCTGACACCGGACGAAGTGCGAAAGCTGGATAATCGCTATGCGCTGCTGTTCATTCGCGGCGCAAGTCCGGTCATGGATGAAAAGTATGATCTCATGCACCATCCGGCGATCTCATACAGTTCCCTCGGCGGCGCAGCGCCCTACATTCATCATGGAACAAAACCGCCCGTTTACACCGGCCACCCGCTGTTTCGTGCGGGCGGCACAGAAAATTTGAATCCATCGAAGGGGGAATTTCATTGAAGAAACCATTTGAATCCAAAGCCAAACGGCTCTACTCGATCTTCGCCAGCGTGTTTTTCATGCTGGCGTTTTTTGTTGTCCCGGCGTTCGCGGCAGACGGTGATCCGTTGGCCGTGGTCAACAATCTGAGTGATTTTATCTTTTCCCTGATCCGCGCGGTCGGCTTGATCCTGCTTGGCTTTGGCATTTTGCAGGTCGGTTTGTCGCTCAAATCGCACGATCCGTCCCAGCGCGCAAACGGCATCCTGACTGTTGCTGGCGGTATCGTCATTGCGTTCACCAAGGAGATCCTGACGCTGATCACCGGCTGAGAAATGCTGCGGGAATGGCAGCTCCATTCCCGCGGCACAGATCCTATGATGTTGTATTGTCCAGAATTCTGCGATAATTCCGCTTGGCGTACAAAATCCTGCGAATCTGTACAGTGTCTCCGGCGACCACATAGAACACCAGATAGCTTTCTACGATCAGATACCGATAGCCCTTGGTCGCCAGCGCAATATCACGCGGCTTTGGGCATCGAAACGGCATCTGCGAGAGGCTCTCGATTTCCTCAATGAGCAGATCGTAGTACCGAAGCGCAGCCTGCTGGGACAGTGTGTTCAGATAGTCGATGATCTCCTGTAAGTCTTTCTTGGCGGTCGGGTAGATTTTAATCTTATAAACGTCCATGCACAAGCCCTCGCAGCTCTCTGGCGACGCTCAAAAAGTCCTCACCCTCTGCGCCTTCGGCAATTTCTGCTTCCGAAGCCGCAAGTTTGGCATAGAGGTCGATCAGCGCCTGCTGGCGCTCATACTCTGCCATGCTCTGCACGACCATGTCACCTGTGCCGTTTCGTGTAATGAACACAGGCTCGCGCGTCTGCTTGCAGAAGTCGGAAATCTCATTGGCGCTGTTGCGCAGATCAGAAATCGGTCGAATACTCGGCATACTGCATCCCTCCTTCACTTGCAGTATAGCAAAATATTGAGTATTTTACAACATAAATTTTGATTGCGAGGTGATACCATCTCAAGTGGAAACTGGATCATAGATAACCTCAATTCTTCGCTGAAAACGTGGAACAGTAAGCTGTCTGAAATCTGGACGCTGTTGACCACCAGTCCGGAGAACTTCAAGGGCGGCGGGATCTGGAATGTGATTGTCGGGATCAACGACGCGCTGAAGGCAATCGCGTATGCGCTTTTGGTGCTGTTCTTTGTGATTGGCGTGATGAAAACCTGCGGCAGCTTTACGGAGCTAAAACGCCCGGAAGTGGCGTTCAAATGCTTCATCCGTTTTGTACTGGCACAGGCGGCGGTCACCTACGGCATGGAGCTGATGACGGCGCTGTTCTCGATTGCGCAGGGCGCGATCCAGACGATCATGGGCGCGTCCGGTCTTTCGGCAATGGAAGCATCCACACTGCCAGCCGAGATCGCAACGACGATTGAAGATGTCGGTCTGCTGGAGAGCATTCCGCTCTGGGCTGTGACGCTGCTCGGTTCGCTGTTCATCTGGGTGCTGTCGCTCGTCATGATCTTGACCGTCTACGGCCGCTTTTTTAAGCTCTATATGGCGACGGCGATTGCGCCGATCCCGCTTTCCAGTTTTGCAGGACAGCCCTCCAGCAGTATCGGTATGGCGTTTATCAAGAGCTACGCCGCCATCTGCTTGGAGGGCTGTGTCATTTTGCTGGCCTGTATTATTTTCTCACAATTCGCGTCCAGCCCGCCCGTCGTAACGGAAGGACTCGCCCCGGCAACGGTCGTCTGGAACTACATTGGCGAACTGGTGTTCAATATGCTGGTGCTCGTCGGTTCCATCAAAATGTCTGACAGAATTATTCGAGAACTGATGGGACTTGGATAAGAAACCCTCCATCCGCAGTTGGATGGAGGGTTCTGCATCTTATGATTTATTATGCGCCGTGGCGAAATTCAGCGTTGTTTTTTGTCAGCAGGTACAGACAATACTGGTTCATGCTGATACCCTCGCGTTTGGAGTTTTCCGCAAGTGCGCGGTGCAGCGACTTCGGAAGCCGCAGCTTGAACTGACCGGAATACTCGTCATCAGACGTAGGCTCCGGAATCTCATAGCCATCTTCCAGTGCGGCGGCCAGCCATTCGCGTTTGCAGTCCAGCGCGTTTTTCAGCGCCGCTTCCGCCGTCTCGCCGCTGGTCAGGCAGCCGCGCAGCTCCGGATACGAGGCTACAAAACCGCCTTCGTCCGTGTCCGGAACAAGCTCCAGACGATACGGAAGATTCATATAATACTCAATCGTCTTCACGATTTGACACCTCGCTTTCTACAACTTCTTTTACCATCATAACGTAGACTTTCTTGATCGGTTCGTGCATGGGAATCGTAATTGGTGCGCAGCCGGGCTTGCGAAATGTGCAATGACTGCTGCCGCCGTTTGGCTGACGCATTTCATAGCCGTAGCTTTCCAGCACCTTGCGCAGCTCGTCAAAACGAAGATCGCGCGATAATCCGCAGATTCTTGCCAATAGTTTATCCCATTTTGACACGGCACATCACCTCTGTCTCTTCTCTCGCTTTCATTATAGCATGGTGTCATATATGGTGTCAAATTAATTTTGCGTGAGTTTATTACGATCTGCCTGCAATTTTCCGCACCAGCGACACACCCCACGAAATCAGCCCCAGGACAATGAGTGCATACCAGATTCCATTCGCCAGCGCGTAGTGGCTGTAATACCAGCCGGAAAACAGCGTCGGCACGATCAGCGCATACAAAAGCGGCAGACCGAGGTGCAGCAGCGACGCGGCATGAAATAATACGGACAGAAGCAAACAGCCAGCCCCAAATACGATCATCAACATGGCACAGCCTCCTTTTGAAAGTTTGTGCCATGTTAGCTTGGAACAAAGAAAAAATCAAGCCCCATTCCAGAAAAAACTGAAAAACAGGAGGGATTCATCATCGAAGTTAAAATCAACAAAGAAATCCAACGGTATCAGGAGAGCATTCTGTTCGGCTTATCGCTGCGGCAGATGGTGTTTGCGCTGCTCGCCATCGGCGTGGCGGTCGGCGCGTACTTCGGCCTGAAACCGCTCATCGGCGCGGCAGAGGTCGGTTGGGTGTGCATGCTGGCGGCTTTTCCGTTTGCCATGCGCGGCTTTTTTACCTACAACGGCATGCCCGCCGAGCGCTTCCTGCTGGCGGTCATCCGCTCGGAGATCCTCTGCCCGCGAACGCTTGCATATCATCCGCAGAATCTATATGCGGAATTGCTGCTGGATTCCAATTCCATGCGGGAGGTGCTGACGCTTGATTAAAACCCTCAACAACACCATCAAGCAGGATCGAACGGCATATAAAATCCCGCGCAGCGTACAGGATGTCATTTCCATCCAGCGAATCTTCGCGGATGGGATTTTTCAGTTCGGCACGAAATATTCCAGAACGCTGCGCTTTTCGGACATCAACTATGCCATTGCCTCGAAGGAGGACAAAACCGCGATGTTCCTCGGCTACAGTGAGCTTCTCAATGCGCTGGACAGCGGCTCGACCACGAAGCTCACGATCTGCAACAAGCAGGTCAACCGACAAGCGTTTGAAGATACCGTCCTGCTCCCGCAGCGCGGCGACAGCCTCGACGGATTCGTGAACGAGTTCAACGGAATGCTGGAAAGCAAAATCTCCGGCAGCTCCGCCAGCGTAGAACAGGAGCGGTTCATCACGGTTTCCGTTCACAAAAAGAATGTGGACGAAGCGCGCACATTCTTCTCCCGCGTGACGGGAGAAGTATCCTCCAAGCTCTCGCGGCTCAATTCCTCTTCCAACGAGCTGGACGCTGCCGAGCGGCTGGATGTGCTGCGTGGATTCTTCCGACCGGAGGAAGCTGCGCTGCCCTTTGATTTACAATCTGCCATGAAGCGCGGACATAATCTCAAGGATACGATCTGCCCGGACAGCTTGGAGTTCCATCGGAATTATTTCAAGATGGGAAGTCAATATGGCCGGGTGCTGTTCCTCAAGGACTACGCCAGCTACATCAAAGACAGCATGATTCTGGAGCTGACCGATCTCAACCGGCGCATGATGCTCTCCATTGACATGATCCCCGTGCCGACCGACGAAGCGGTGCGAGAGGTGGAGAACAAACTGCTCGGCGTGGAGACGAACGTCACCAACTGGCAGCGGCGGCAGAACAGCAACCAGAACTTCTCCGCTGTCGTTCCTTACGATCTGGAACAGCAGCGCAAGGAAACCCGCGAGATGCTGGATGATCTCACGACCCGCGACCAGCGAATGCTGTTCGCCGTGGTCACGCTCGTGCATCTGGCAGACAGCAAAGAGGAACTGGACAGCGACACCGAAACGCTCCAGTCCATCGCACGCAAGCATCTGTGTCAGCTTGCAAAGCTGAGCTTCCAGCAGCAGGACGGGTTAATTACCGCGCTGCCGCTCGGTCTGCGGCGCATTGACGCGCTGCGGACGCTGACCACAGAAGCCCTCGCCGTGCTCATGCCGTTCAAGGCGCAGGAAATTCGACACCGGCACGGCATCTACTACGGGCAGAACGCCATCTCCAAGAATCTTATTCTGGCCGACCGCAAGGAGCTTTTGAACGGCAATGGCTTCATTCTCGGTGTCTCCGGCTCCGGCAAATCCTTTGCGGCCAAGCGCGAGATCACGGAGATCGCGCTGTCCACGAATGACGACATTATCATCATCGACCCCGAAGCGGAATACCGCCCGCTGGTCGAAGGCTTGGGCGGCGAGGTCATTGAAATCTCGGCGACATCACCCAATCATATCAACGCCCTCGACATGGAATCCGGATACAACGACGGCGACAACCCCGTCGTGCTGAAATCCGAATTCTTATTGTCTCTCTGCGAGCAGCTCGTGGGTGCAGGCAAGTTGTCTGCCAAGGAGAAATCCATCATTGACAGGTGTACCGCGCAGGTCTACCGGGAATTCATCCGGAACGGCTATCTCGGCGCGGCCCCGACGCTGCAGGACTTCCACGCCGCGCTCCTGGAGCAGCCGGAACCCGAAGCGCGGGACGTTGCGCTGGCACTGGAGCTGTTCACGGAAGGCAGCTTGAATACGTTTGCCAAGTACACGAACGTGGACACCAATTCCCGCATTCTTTGCTATGACATCCGTGACCTCGGCAAGCAGCTTTTGCCGGTCGGCATGCTGGTCGTACTGGACAGCGTGTTCAACCGCATCATCCGCAACCGCAAGCTCGGCAAAAATACATGGCTCTACATCGACGAAATTTACCTGCTGTTCCAGCACGAGTACAGCGCCAATTTCCTGTTCACGCTCTGGAAGCGGATGCGCAAATATGGTGCCTGCGGCACGGGGCTGACGCAGAACGTCGACGACCTGCTGCAATCCCATACTGCCCGAACGATGCTGGCGAACAGCGAGTTTTTGCTCATGCTCAATCAGGCAAGCACAGACCGGATCGAGCTGGCGCGGCTGCTCAATATTTCGGACAATCAGCTCTCGTACATTTCAGGCGTAGACTTTGGACACGGGCTTCTCAAGTGCGGCAGCACCATCGTGCCTTTCGTAGATCATTTTCCGAAAAACGGCAGGCTGTATCAGCTGATGACCACAAAAATGTCTGAACGGGTGGAGCAGGCGTCGTAATGCGGGAGGTCAAGGAAAAATCGTCGCTGAAAGAGCGAGTTGGCGAAACCCTCAAATCCGCGCCGCAGGCAGCGTTCCGCCGCGGCACAGATGCTTCCTTTCAGCAGCTTCGGCAGGAGCTGCGCGATGCAGCGCAGGACGGCCAGCCGGAGGATCGCTACGAGAGCAGCAAGATCACGGATACCGCCGACCATGCCGTGCAGGAAGTCCGCCATCTGGCAGAAAAGGCAGCCCACAGGCTGCCGAAAACAAAATCCGAACCGCAGCGGGAAGCCAGGACAGAATCTGTTCCACAACACGAGCAGTCCCGACAGCCTACTACAGCACCGAGAGAATATCCACCGCAAAGCCAGTCACAGGTAAGTCGTTCTGTGCGCGAATCGGCTTCTCCGATCAGGGAGAAGCCGATTCCTCCTGCAAACGCCCAACAGCCCAAAACGCGAGTATATACGCCGGATGCGAAAGCGCCAGCGTCCCCGTCTCAGTATCCAACTTCGGAGATTCATGAAAAGCCGCAAACTGTTCACCAATCGCAAAAAAATCGGTCTGTGCGTGAACTGGAAACATCAGTAAGAGAAAAGCCTGCTGGGAAAGCAAGACCGGCAGAACAACGGTCGCTTGGACAATCTCCTGCCAGCACGGAACCGCCTGCACCTGCGACGACCCCGACGGTGCAGCCATCAGCACGGACTCTGCCAAGAGAAAAAACGCCTGTTTCGTCTCTGCATGAACAGCCTGTCACACCCAAAACGGATACCACACAGTTCGCGCTTCCTGAAATCAAGACGAAAGAGTACATCCGAAAGAAACGGAAAAAGCAGAATCTTCTCAAAGAAGAAACAAGCAGTATTGAGAACACAATCGCAGATTCTGAAACATTTTCGCCGGTCATCCGTACACGGGAAACTGTTCGTGAACAGCAAAAACTCCACGTTTCCCATAGTGCGGAGCAGGAACAACCGGTTATGCCGCAGATCCGAACGCGGCAGCCGCAGGCGGCCTTCATGCGCGCCAAGACGGAGTCCGTGACGCCGGATACCCCGCAGACACTGCTGCCGGATATCAAGAGCAAGCAGAAATACATTGCGGTGCAGCAACCGACACAGGTAACGCCCGTGCAGGCAAACCCACAGCAGGCAGCACAGAAAATGATTCAAGGCAACATAAAATTATGTCAACCATCATTGACGAATGAAACAGTTCCTGTGCCAGCGAGCAGGAATGTCGCTCCGACAAAGCCTGCGCGTGTCCAGAAACAGGCGCGACCGGCTTTCGTAAAAAAGCAGAAGATCAAAACAGCCCCGAAAGCGAAAATCAAGTCCACCACACCTGCCGCAAAAGCCTTGCCCAGCAAAGCGTCGTCAGCTGCTCCCAAACAGGCTGCAACTGTCATCCGCAAAGGGCAGGTGCTTCGGGATACGGCGATCAAAACGGCGAAGGTAGCAAAAGAGGCTGGAAAGAAAGTCCTGCGTGCAATTGCGGCAGCGGCAGAAAAGCTGGTCGCGGCGATTGGCGCGGGCGGCGCGGCGGCGGTTTCCGTTGTCGTTGTAATTCTGCTTGTGGGAATGCTGTTTGCCTCGCCGCTTGGAATTCTGTTCGCCGGTGAGGACGCCGGTACGGAAATCAAGATCCCGGACGCGGTTGCGACGCTGAACGGCGAGTTCACCGACGAAATCTACCGTATCATGGAGGGCAACCCATACGACGCGCTGGATATGCAGGAGGGCATGGAAGCTGCTATGCTGCAAAACTGGCGGAATGTGCTGGCTGTGTACGCGGTCAAGGTCTCGACCGACGAAGAACATGGCTTGGACGTTATGACAATGGACGAAGAAAAACTCCAGCTCCTGCGGGAAATTTTTTTCGATGCCAACCAGCTGGTGTACGAGCTGACGACCAGAACCGTAGATGGCGAACGGGTCACAACGTTACATATCTCCGCACAGATCAAGGACGCCATGCAGATGGCAGATGAATACAGCTTCACTGCCCAGCAGCGGGAGATGCTCGAAGAATTGCTGAAGCCGGACTACGACGACATTTTCCTTTCCCTGATCGGCAATTACCAGCCGGATGGTACGCCCATCGGCCCTGTCGATATTTCGGATATCCAAGGCACACTGCCGGATAATCTTGATCCGCTGCGAGAATCCATTGTCCTGACGGCGTATCAGCTTCTTGGAAAGGTGACGTATTTCTGGGGCGGCAAAAGTCTCGTCCTCGGCTGGGACAGCCGCTGGGGAACGCCGACGACGGTTACCGCACCCGGCAGCGGCTCGACCGGCAAGGTGCTTCCGTTCGGACTGGACTGCTCCGGTTTTGTGGACTGGACGTTCTATAACGCCACGAACGGTGCATACCTGCCCGGACGCGGCGGTGGTGCAGCCTCGCAGCATGGCTACTGCACCAACATTGCATGGTCAGACGCGCTGCCCGGCGATCTCGTCTTTTACGCGGATGACAGCCACGTTGGGATCGTCTGCGGCTACGACAGCGTGGGCAATCTCCTCGTCATCCACTGCTCCGGCGGGCAGAATGGCGTGGTCGTGACCGGGCGCGAGGGCTTTGCCGTCGCAGCCAGACCGGATTTGTTTACGGATTAGTCCAATTTGCTTCGTTTGTGCGGCATTCTTTGTTGGCTCTGGTGAATAGCTTTCTTTCCTTTTTCCTGCGATACTTGGCGTACCAAAGCGAAAGGAGACTGCAATGGAAGAAAGAAAAAACCTATGCGCCATGCTGCCGGTCGCACTCCATACCAGAGTCCGGCAGGAGCAGGAAAAAGCCGGGATGACCCTCGGTGAGTATGTGGAAGCCATGATCACGGAATATTACGACTGGAAGGACGGAAAAATCATGACCGGAGAAATGAGAACCTTAGCCGCGCAGATCCCCGCAGAGCTCTTTGACCGCCTCGACCGCTACCTCAAGGAGCGCGGCATCAAGAAGAAGGACTTCTTAGTCGACATCATCACCCGCGCGCTGGAGGCAGCCGAAGCCGCCGAACCGGTTACAGACGCATCGCCCCAGGACGAGCTGGAGGAACAGCCAGAAGCGGACGAAACCTGATCCTATCCTAAGCCCCCGCAGGTCGAGCCTGCGGGGGTAAACCTTTGTCACAAGCCGTCAGCCGACACGCGCCCGCGTGTCGGCTTTTCTGCGTCCCGGTAGGGACGCTGCACCCCAAAGGCATAAAAACCGCGCGTTGGAGCGCGTGTGACGA
>ERZ773185.1976-NODE-1976-length-14054-cov-4.834845_pt1 | contig 14054 bp, 9 predicted proteins | sample MGYA00580531_ERZ773185 | MGnify/ENA primary metagenome ERZ773185 (study PRJEB29015, sample SAMEA2737799) | human gut metagenome | biome: human gut; feature: human-associated habitat; material: faeces | place: China | collected 2012 ...
AATCGTTACTGCTCACACAGTATGTGTGAACAGTAACACATTTTTTGTATTTTATATCGTACAGAATCGAAACATAATTGCAATTCTTAAAAAATCATGATACCCTTTGTATACATAATACTTATATAGGCAAAAAATTTTGCTGTATAATTTTTGTGTATGCAGAGGGTATTGTTATAATAAGAAATTTGCCCGTAAAATGCATCTAAATTGAGATTGTAAATCTTTGCAAAGAGCACATGTAAAGTCCTTTTTGTACAAGATTGTTTATTAGAAAAAGAAAAGACGCTGACATCAAAAGAATCACTTGAGATGAAAGGTATGGCATAAATGGAAAATGTAAGAGGCGCAATGCGACTCTTATTAGGCTGTACCTGAAATTAGGGGTACAGTTTTTTTTATTCCAAAATCTGTATCATAGATTCGTGTATGAAAATCATATAAATTTGATAATCAGGGAGGAAACGAATGGATACAAGAGTAGCTTTGATCGGGATCATCGTTGAAAATATGGATTCCACGCCGGAATTAAATAAACTTTTGCATGAATACGGCTCGTATATTATCGGACGGATGGGTCTGCCATACCGTGAGCGGAATGTGCATATCATCAGCGTTGCAATCGATGCGCCGCAGGATGTTATCAATGCACTTTCCGGGAAAATCGGCAGACTTGATGGAATCACGGCAAAGACGGTGTATTCGAATGTTGGCATGGCATAAGCTGGCGTGGATATGAATTGAAAATATACACATTGGGCAAAATCAAAAGAAATATATGTCGGATGCCCAATCTCACTAGCAGAAAGACCATTATGATCGGACAGGGATAAATTTATGTTACAAAACCAGAGAACACCAGACAAAAACAAACAGAAAAACTATGGCATGTCAGCGCAGAATTTTAAAAATCTGCCAGAGACAATAGAAAAGACAGCAGATATCACAAAAGAACAGCTTGCATTTCTTCTTGCCACAGAGGACGATGCGATGATACAGGATTTAAAACAGCGTGCGCGGAACACAGGTGACCGCATCTATGGAAAAAATGTCTACATCCGCGGACTGATTGAGTTCACAAATTACTGCAAAAATGACTGCCTTTACTGTGGAATCCGCAGAAGTAACTGCCACGCAGACCGCTACCGGCTGACGGAAGAAGAGATTCTTTCCTGCTGTAAAATCGGATATGAGCTGGGATTTTGCACCTTTGTACTGCAGGGTGGGGAGGATGGATTTTATACCGATGAAAAGATCTGTCAGATCGTTTCAAAGATCAAGGCAGAATATCCTGATTGTGCGGTGACACTTTCTATCGGAGAAAAATCAAGAGAGAGCTATCAGGCATATTTTGATGTGGGGGCAGACCGGTATCTGCTGCGCCACGAGACGGCAGATGAGGCACATTATAAGAAACTGCACCCGGCAGAGATGTCCTATCAGAACCGGATGCGCTGTCTTAGAGATTTAAAAGAAATCGGATATCAGACCGGATGCGGATTTATGGTAGGTTCGCCTTATCAGACCGTAGATACCCTGTGGGAAGATCTGCAGTTTATCCGTAGATTGAAACCGCAGATGGTCGGTATTGGTCCGTTTATCCCGCAGAAAGATACGCCGTTTGGTACTGAGACAGCGGGCACTATGGAGATGACACTGCGGCTGCTTTCCATTATCAGACTGATCCATCCGCATGTACTTCTCCCGGCGACCACAGCGCTTGGAACGATTCATCCCAAGGGCAGGGAGCTTGGAATTTTAGCGGGAGCAAATGTCGTCATGCCGAATTTATCCCCGGTTGCCGTGCGGGAGAAATATAAATTATATGATAATAAGATCTGCACCGGTGACGAGGCAGCAGAGTGCCGCTTCTGCATGCAGAAACGAATGGAAAGCATTGGCTATCAGGTAGCCGTAAACAGGGGCGATTTTCAGCCATAAGAAAGCAGAATGGAAAGTATCAGCCATCTGTGAGACAGAACGGGCGGACATAAGATAACTTCAGAAATCACAAATTGACAAAAAGCCAGCAGACTTAAGGCGGATCTACTGGTTTTATACGACAGTTCTGCAAAAAGAGCAGTCTGTCGTCCATATAAAAATACACTAACCGGAAAGCAAGCGGGAGCAAACTGACCGGAAAGAAAGGAAGAATGTATGTATAACGCAAAATCATTAAAAGCAGAAGAGTTTATTTCAGATGAGGAGATCAGAGAGACACTTGCCTATGCAGATGCCAACAAGGACAATGTGGCACTGATCGATGAGATCATCGAGAAGGCAAAATTAAGAAAGGGCTTAAATCATAGGGAGGCATCTGTCCTCTTAGCATGTGAGATTCCTGAAAAAATCCAGGAAGTTTATGCACTTGCAGAGCAGATCAAAAAAGATTTTTACGGAAACCGTATCGTATTGTTTGCACCGCTTTATTTGTCAAACTACTGCGTGAACGGCTGTGTATACTGTCCGTATCATCTGAAAAACAAACACATTGCAAGAAAGAAACTGACGCAGGAAGACATCGTAAAAGAAGTTACTGCATTGCAGGATATGGGACATAAACGTCTTGCCATTGAGGCGGGCGAAGATCCGGTCAACAACCCGATCGAATATATCTTAGAGTGCATCAAGACCATCTACAGCATCAAACATAAAAACGGTGCGATCCGCCGTGTCAATGTCAATATTGCTGCAACGACCGTGGAAAATTACCGCAAATTAAAAGAAGCTGGAATCGGAACTTATATCCTGTTTCAGGAGACTTACCATAAAGAAAGCTATGAAAAGCTGCATCCGACCGGACCGAAACACGATTACGCATATCACACAGAGGCGATGGACCGTGCAATGGAGGGCGGAATTGATGATGTAGGACTTGGCGTATTGTTTGGACTTGACCTTTACCGTTATGAGTTTGCAGGACTTTTGATGCACGCAGAACACTTAGAGGCAGTACATGGAGTCGGACCGCATACTATCAGTGTACCGCGAATCAAGCATGCAGATGACATTGATCCGTCTGCATTTGACAATGGCATCTCTGACGACACATTTGCAAAGATCTGTGCTCTGATCCGTGTTTCCGTGCCATATACCGGAATGATCATCTCAACAAGAGAGAGCCAGGAAGTGAGAAACAAAGTCCTTCCGCTTGGCGTTTCCCAGATCAGCGGTGCATCAAAAACAAGCGTCGGCGGCTACGCAGAGCCGGAAAAAGAAGGAGAAGTGACCAGCGAGCAGTTTGATGTCAGCGACCAGAGAACCTTAGATGAAGTTGTGAACTGGCTGATCAAACTGGGGTATATCCCAAGTTTCTGTACTGCATGTTACCGCGAGGGAAGAACCGGTGACCGTTTTATGGCACTTTGTAAAAACATGCAGATCTTAAACTGCTGTCACCCGAATGCGCTGATGACATTAAAAGAATATCTGGAAGATTATGCAAGCGAAGAGACAAAACGTCTTGGTATGGAGCTGATCGACAGAGAACTTGAAAAAATTCCGAATCCGAAAGTAAAACAGACTGCATACGAGCACATCCACGATATCGCAGAGGGAAAACGTGATTTCAGATTTTAAGAGAAGAAAAACGGGATGCATATCTTAAATGGACAAACAGAAAGCAGAGCGGGAAAATTCGTGCTGCCGGGTAGATTGTCCGAAAGGAGTACTATGGCAGGAACACTAAATGATACACCAGGCAGCAACCGTCTGCATATTGGTGTGTTCGGGAAAACAAACAGCGGGAAATCTTCTTTTATCAACGCCTTCACACATCAGGAAGTCTCCATTGTTGCAGATGTTGCCGGAACGACGACGGATCCGGTCTATAAGCCGATGGAGATCAGTCCGCTTGGTCCCTGTGTGATTATTGACACAGCGGGATTTGATGATGAGACTGAGCTTGGGGAACGCCGTGTGGAGAAAACGAAACTGGCAGCGGAAAAGGCGGATATCGCTGTGATCGTGGTATCTGGCGCGGATGCCTGCAGAGAGGATGCTTCAGAGACGAAAGATGCAAAAGAAAAATTACAACAGTCGTCCGAGAAAAATCAGGAGAACTTACCGGATCTCACAGAAGAATTAAAGTGGTATCAGTTTCTGAAAGAAAAAAATACGCCTGTTTTGTTCCTCGTCGGGAAAGCAGATATTGATCCGCATACGGACGAACTTGCTTCTTATATCAAAGAAAAAACAGGAAAACAGGCGCTCACAGTCAGTGCCAAAACGGGGGCAGGGATCGACGCAGTCAGGGAAGAACTCGCCCGCCTTGTGCCGGAAAATTACGGAGATAGGCTGATCACGGGAGATCTCGTCACAGAAGAAGATTTCGTCTTACTGGTCATGCCGCAGGATATCCAGGCGCCGAAAGGACGTCTGATCCTGCCGCAGGTGCAGACATTACGGGAACTTTTGGATAAAAAGTGCCTGGTCATGAGTGTGACAACGGATAAACTATTGCCGGCACTTGCAGCCTTAAAAGAACCGCCGAAACTGATCATCACAGACTCACAGGTATTCGGCTATGTGTATGAGCACAAGCCGAAAGAGAGCATGCTGACCTCATTTTCTGTTTTGTTTGCAGCGTATAAAGGAGATCTTCCTTACTATGTGGAAGGTGCAAAAATGTTAGATTCCCTGACAAATGAATCGCATGTTCTGATCGCAGAATGCTGCAGCCATGCGCCACTGCAGGAAGATATCGGAAGAGTCAAAATCCCGCGCATGTTAAAAAAGCGCGCAGGAGAGAGCATTACCGTAGACATCATGAGTGGAACGGATTTTCCACAGGATTTATCCGGCTATGATCTGATCATCCAGTGCGGTGCATGCATGTTTAACCGCAAATATGTGATGTCGCGGATCGACCGTGCCAAAAAACAGCAGGTTCCGATGACAAATTATGGGGTGACAATCGCACATCTGACCGGAATACTTGATAAAATTTCAATGTAGATAGTTTGTCAGACAGATATATAATAAGAAGATACGATAAGAGAGTGTAAGCCCGCAGAGAACCGGTGATGGTTTCCTGCGAGCTTGTTCAGACTAAAGCAGATACGTTTTCTTACCGATAATAGCTTATATAACTAGAAATAGTTATGAAAAGAGGGAATAAGAACTTTTACATGTGGGAATGAGGAGCAAAATGAACGATTTTAATTATTATGCACCGACAAAAGTTGTTTTCGGAAAAGGTGCGGAACAAAAAGTTGGAAACCTGATAAAAGAACAGAACTGTAAAAAGGTTCTCATCCATTATGGAAGCGGCAGTGCCAGACGCTCCGGTCTGTTAGACAGGATCGAGGCGATCTTTGATAAAGAGGGGATCACTTACATCGAATTGGGCGGTGTCGTTCCTAACCCGAGACTTTCTCTGGTGTATGAAGGAATCGCACTCTGTAAAAAAGAAAATGTCGATTTCATCCTTGCCGTCGGCGGCGGAAGTGTCATTGATTCCGCAAAGGCGATCGGATATGGTGTTGCAAATGAAGGAGACGTGTGGGATTTCTTTGATTTTAAACGGAAACCGACTGCATGTCTGCCGATCGGTGTAGTGCTTACGATCGCGGCGGCGGGAAGTGAGATGAGCGGTTCCTGCGTAATAACAAAGGAAGATGGCGGCATGAAGAGAGGATGCACGACCGATTACAGCCGATTAAAGTTTGCTGTTTTAGATCCGGAGCTTACGATGACGCTTCCACCATATCAGACAGCATGCGGATGCACGGATATCCTGATGCATACGATGGAACGCTATTTCAACCACGGTGAAAACATGGAACTGACGGATGGAATCGGTGAAGCACTGATGCGCACGGTGATCAGAAATGCAAAAATCCTTGTAAAAGAGCCGGAAAATTATGATGCGCGCGCGGAAGTCATGTGGGCGGGAAGTCTTTCCCATAATGGACTGACCGGCTGCGGAACGGATGGTGGTGACTGGGCAACGCACAAATTAGAACACGAGCTTGGTGGAATGTTTGATGTGGCACATGGAGCAGGGCTTGCCGCGATCTGGGGAAGCTGGGCACGCTATGTCTGCGGGGAGCGTATTGAACGATTTGTGCAGTTTGCAGAGCACGTTATGGGTGTGGAGCCGCAGGAAACAGAACAGAAGACGGCAGAGGCAGGCATTGCTGCAATGGAGGATTTTTACCGGGAAATCCATATGCCGACATCATTAACGGAACTTGGCATTGCGCCGACAGAAGAACAGATAAAAGAACTGGCAGAAAAGTGTAATGCGGCAGTCAGAGGCAATCTTGGAAAAGTAAAGCATCTGGATGTGGAAGATATGATCGCAATCTATACGGCAGCAAAATAATATTTTTATAGAAATTCAGGTATAAACACGATAAAAAACAGCATGAGAAAGCCCCTGCAAAACTCGTATCTACAGGTTTTGCAGGGGCTTGTATTCTGTAAAAATTATTTTGCTAAAAGCATCATGATCTGATTGCTGCGCTGTACAAATTTTGCCATAGCGTCAACAGACAGCGGCTGGTTGGAAAGCATTGCAAGATCGTAAAGCTGTTCACAGAACATCGGAACATGCTCGGAATCTTTGTGCTCAAAGATATATTTTACAAGTTCATTGTTTGCGTTTAAGGTCAGGGTCTGATCCGCAGCAAACATGTTCGGATCCATGCCGCCCATGCCGTTCATTGCATACATCTTCATCATATCCTGCATACGTCTGCCTTCCTCGGAAAGCGTGATGACAGATGCGATATCAGCGTTTTTCAGTTTTTCAACTTTGACAGTCAGTTTATCGTTGTTTAAAGCTTTTTTAAACACATCAGTCAGGGTATCTGTCTCAGCCTTTAAGTCCTCAGCGGAAGTCTCGTCCTTTAAGGATTCTGTGACATCTGCATCAATACGCATGAATTTATAATGCTCATTGCGCTGCTCAAGCTGTGAGATGAAAGAAGTATCAATGTTGTGGTCTAAGATGACAGCGTCCATGTTCTGCTCTTTGAACATCTTAATGTACTGACCCTGCTGAAGTTTGTCAGTTACATAGTAGATTACCTTGCGCTCATCTTTTTCCTCAGTATTCTCATCTGCTGTATCGGTGCTTTCCTTTTTGATCGGATTGCCGTCAGCATCTAATACCTCAGCTTCATCTTTGTTTTCGTCTTTCTTTTCTTCCTCTTTGACTAAGAGTTCCGGAAGAGTGAGATATTTGTCATCCAGATTCTTGAACAGGATGTAATCGTTCATCTTGTCACAGAACTTGGTATCTTTCAGACAGCCGAATTTGATGAACGGGCTGATGTCGTCCCAGTATTTCTCGTAATTTTCTTTATCCGTCTTGCACATACCGATCAGCTTGTCAGCTACTTTCTTGGTGATGTACTCGGAGATCTTCTTTACAAAACCATCGTTCTGCAGTGCACTTCTGGATACGTTAAGCGGCAGATCCGGGCAGTCGATCACACCTTTTAAGAGCATTAAGAATTCAGGAATGACTTCCTTGATGTTGTCGGCGATAAATACCTGATTGTTGTAAAGTTTGATGGTTCCCTCGATGGAATCATACTCGGTATTGATCTTCGGGAAGTACAGGATACCCTTTAAGTTGAACGGATAGTCCATATTCAAGTGGATCCAGAACAATGGTTCTTTGTAATCTAAGAATACTTTGCGGTAAAATGCTTTGTATTCTTCGTCGGTGCATTCGTTCGGACTCTTTGCCCAGAGAGGGTTGGTATCGTTTAATGGAACCGGACGCTTTACGATCTTTAATTTATCTTTTGCAGGAGAAACTTCAACAACTTCTTTTTCGCCGTTTTCGTTTTCTTTCTCCTCTGTTTTTGCTTCCTCATGGATCGTCTCAACGACGGTGTCTGTGTCTAATTTATCAGCGGCGTCGATCGTCTCATATTCTGTCTCAGCGTTTGCCTTCTCAAGGAAGATCGGAGTCGGCATGAAAGAGCAGTACTTTTCGATGACTTCTCTTGCACGGTATTCGTTGGAGAACTCAACAGCATCTTCATTTAAGAAAAGGGTGATCTCAGTACCGACGCCTTCTTTATTGCCGTCAGCCATATCAAATTCTGTACCGCCATCGCAGGACCAGTGAACAGCTGTTGCACCGTCTTTGTAAGATAAAGTATCGATCGTTACCTGATCGGCTACCATGAATGCGGAGTAAAAACCAAGTCCAAAATGACCGATGATCTGATCGTCGTTTGCTTTGTCCTTATATTTTTCAATAAAATCAGTTGCACCGGAAAATGCGATCTGGTTGATATATTCCTCAACTTCGTCTGCAGTCATACCAAGACCGTTATCGATGAATTTTAAGGTCTTTTCCTCCGGATTTACGACAACGTGAATTTCCGGTTTGTAGTCTGCCGGTAATGTATATTCGCCCATCATCTCAAGTTTTTTTAATTTCGTGATAGCATCACAGCCGTTACTGATCAGCTCACGGAAGAAAATATCGTGATCGGAATATAACCATTTTTTGATAATCGGAAACAGATTATCACTGTTAATTGAAAGATTTCCATGTTTCTCTGCCATATTCAAACACTCCTTTATGATCGTTATAAAATGCAGCGGAGCAGATCCGCTTCGCTGCTGCCTGAATCTAATATTATAACCGTAAATTTTAAAAGTCAATAGAAAATCAGCACTCTTTTTAAATGAGTGCTAACAAAAACGACGAAAATGCTTTAAAATCGGGAAAAACAGGATTTCTTAAAAAAATATAAATTAAGCCGATAAATGGGATTTTCATTTTGCGGGATTTGTTTTATCATGATAGAAGTAAAAATTATCATGCAGATGAAAAAGATGTTAGATGGGCAGAAATGGAGATTATTATGACACGCGACAATAACATTCCGGAAATTGATTTTGTGATCACATGGGTAGATGGCAATGATCCGGACTGGCAGAAACAGAAAATGGAGTACAGTATGCAGCCGGATCTGTCGCAGAAACAGGATGACAGAAAAGAGAGATACAGAGACTGGGATCTGCTGAGGTACTGGTTTCGTGGTGTGGAGCGTTTTGCACCATGGGTGCGCAGGATACACTTTGTTACATGGGGGCATCTGCCATCCTGGTTAAATAAAGAACATCCGAAGTTAAATATTGTAAATCATAAAGATTTTATTCCAGAAAAATATCTGCCGACATTTAATTCACATGCCATTGAGTGGAATATGCACAGAATCCCAGGTCTGGCAGAGAATTTTGTATATTTTAATGATGATATGTTTCTGATAAAAAAGGTCAGACCGGAACAGTATTTTAAAAATGATCTTCCGGTGGATATGCTGGCTCTTCAGCCTGATGTGGCAAATACAAAAGATCAGGTCATGCCATATATTTACCTGAATAATGCCATGCTTCTGGCAAAATATTTTGACAAACGTGAAAATATGAAAAAACAGCCGGGAGCATATTTCCATCCCGGTTATCCGTTTATGTATTTTATTTATAATATGTTAGAACTGGCGTTCCCGTTGTTTACAGGATTTTACACGGTTCATGGGCCGTCTCCTTTTAAAAAGAGTACTTTTGTGAAAATGTGGGAATTAGAACCGGAGTTGTTAAACGAGGTGTGCAGCCATAAATTCCGTCAGAAAGAGGATGTCAGCCAGTATGTGCTCAGGGAGTATCAGAAACTGACTGGCGGTTTTGTTCCCGGCAATGTAAGAAAACTCTGCCGGTATTATGATGTCTCAAATGATAACAGCAGGATTGTGGCTGATATAGGTCATCAGAAGAGTGGAAGCGTCTGTTTGAATGACAGCAATCAGGAAATTGATTTTGAGCGGGCAAAAGAAGAACTTCATATGGGATTTGCACAGATCTTGAAGGAAAAATCTGCATTTGAAAAGTAAGAGGTGAAAAAAGTGATCGTATTAAAAGCAGATAGCGAATTAAAAATGACATTTGAACGGCTGATAAAGACCATGCATGCAAATGTAAACTGGACAGGTCTTTTTGTGGCACTTGATAATTATCTCATTTTACAGGGGGAAGTGCGCTCCCTGTTTTTTCATTTTGACAGTAGAAAAGTGGCGGAAAATATTGTAGATCTGCCGATCAAAGAAGATGAGATCAAAGATACCGATGAGGCAGCAGTACGGGATGTGATCAATATGATCCTGTATGCATTTGGAAAATGGGGAACGATCCAGGGACTTCGTGTGGAAAAAAATACGGAGCAGCTGAATACTCTTTTCGGGCATGTGCTTGCAGGAATCTATATTGAACCGGAATATACCACGCAGTATTTCCGTTTTTATCATGCAGGAAAGCGTATTACCTATGAAGATGTGATACAGGCGGCACTTGAGGCAAAAGAAGCAGTGCAGAAGGAAGAGGAAGCAGACGAGGAACAGGGACTCTGGCATAAAGTTGAATGGAAGATGGCGCATACTGTTTTTGAGAGAACAGAACTTTCACTGTCAGAAAGAGCAAAAGGCAGGATTGGCAATAACTTTTATAAAGTTGGTTACCGCTGCCCAAAATGCAAAGGAAATCTGCATATGATCATGTATCCGAAAGGAAAAGAGTTTCGGATTGAGACGCCTGAGGGAGTAGTCATTTTGGCAAAAGCATGTACCTGTGCAGCGTGTCACAGATTTTATACGCCGCGCCCATGGAAACTTCTTGGAGACGGCGATATTTATCTGATGGATTTTGAGGAGGATAAAAAGGCATACGAAGATTATCTTGAGCTGATGGGGCGTAACGGCGAGCATGAGGCAAACAGCCGTTATAATGAGTATGAGGACGGCAGAAAGCCGGCGGGTGTCGAGGACGAGCAGCAGCCACTTGAGGAACTGTGCGAGGATCTGCCGGAATATTCAGATGCAGACTTTGAGGAATTATTAAATAAGATAGAAGAGGGATTTTTCCCGGAAAGCAGTATTGCAGCCTGCGAACCTGCCATACAGGAGGAAAAAAAGCATCGTAAAAAGTTAAAGAGTACGCCTGCATCAGATCAGGACGAAGTCACAGATGATGAAGAAGAGCAGGATGAGAGCAAGAACCGGCACGCAGAAAAACAGCATGGAAATGAAAGCGCGGGTGAAAGTGGATGGAAGCGGAACGAGCACAAAAAGCAATATGAAGATGTACGTCAAAATGAAACGGAAAGCCGCCATGTGAACACTTCCAGATATGAGAGTGACAGCAGGCAGCCGCACGAAGCTGGGCAGATCAGCGGGGAATCGTCCGATGAAAAATATGCACAGGTAAATAATGCGGAGGCACAGAAAGTCCGCGAGACTTATCAGGCTAAATTTGGAGTCGCAGACCGTATGTCAGAGCGCCAGCTTTCCGAATTAAAACACCAGCTCATGCATGAAACAAGAATTTCGCCCGAAGAGCGGAAACAATACCTGGATATGTTAGAGGAAAAAGAACAGGACAGAAAGCTTGCCGCGTTAAATAAAAAGGCAGAGAGCTGCGCAGATAAAAATTATGCCGTGATGCGCCGTGTCTATGACGAGATTGCAGAGGAAAAGCTGCCGCAGGAGAAAAAACAGAATCTGCTTTTAAATCTGAAACAGAAAATGCAGACACAGGCAGAGCGGGAAGTCGCAGAGCTGGTTGGGAAAATGCCGCCTAATATGGACAGGGCACGTTACCATGCACTTCGGGAGAAATTAAAAGAATACGAAGGAGTAGATTTAACCCCATATCAGGAACGGTTAGAATCGCAGAAAAATCTTGCCGAACAGCAGGAAATAAAAAATATGATCCGCCAGTCGAGAAAAATCACAAGGGAGGATCTGACAGAGCTTAAGGAGCGTCTGAAAGAAAAGGAGTTTGAGCCGGGACTGGTTTTGCCGTATTTTGAGCAGATCGAGAATAAAATCCGTCAGATGGATGAAAATGAGATCGAAGAAATTACCGGTGATCCGGCACACATGTCCTTTGATGAGGGAATGGATGCGTATCAGAAGATTGCAGAAGGACCATATTTACCGGATTTAAAGGATAATGCATTAGAACTTTTAAGCAGGCGTCTTTCCAAGATCAAGACAGATGAGTGTGAACAGCTTGTAAATAAGTTGAAAAATGAACTGGAAGAGGCGGGAATCACAGAAAGCCAGAAACATTATTTTTACCCGGCGAGAAAAGTGCTGTTAAAGCAGGCAGTGCCGCAGGAAACAGAGGTTATCGATTATGCCATGGCATCCTATGCCGCAGGAAACGGTCTGTTTGAATATCCGATTTTTGTGGTGGACACATCGAGAAACAACAGTGGAAAAGAGGGGATTATCCTGACACCGGAACATCTATATTACAGCACACTGATGACATCTTACCGTATTGATGTTCCGTCCATAGATGAGATTACTGCATCCACAGGACTTTTAAACCGTGGTGTGTATGTGACAGAGAAAAATGGGAAAAAGACGAAAATTCCATATGCGGTAGAAAATAAGCAGCTCACGGCATATGCCGGGGTATTGAATGAATTTATTCATTATTTACAGGAAAAACCGGATTCGCGAAATATTTCTTATCTGGCGAAAGAAAAACATGATACGATCTGCTGCTTCCGCTGTGGTTATGTATATAAGGGAGGAAATATCTGTCCAAAATGTGGATTTAAAAACAATGCTTAGAAAATATTAAGAATTATTAAAAATGTATAAAAATGCTTCTTATTTTTGAAAGATATGATATAATGTTACCATACATATTGTTATTTAATTAACAAAATATGTGATGGTTATATAAAAGTTGCACACAGTAAATGACACAAAAAATACAGGCATGTGTATGTGTCAGGGGGCGGCCTTTTGATGGCGGCAGATTGGAGGAAAGATGGCAAGATTTACATTACCACGCGATTTGTATCACGGAAAAGGGGCATTGGAAGCATTAAAGACGTTTGAAGGCAAAAAGGCGATTATCTGCGTAGGCGGTGGTTCCATGAAACGTTTCGGTTTTCTTGACCGCGCAAAACAGTATCTGGAAGAAGCCGGCATGGAAGTACAGCTTTTTGAAGGAATTGAGCCGGATCCATCGGTGGAGACCGTAATGAAGGGCGCAAAGGCGATGGAAGAGTTTGGTCCGGACTGGATCGTTGCAATCGGAGGAGGTTCGCCGATCGATGCGGCAAAGGCTATGTGGATCAAATACGAATACCCGGATATCACATTTGAGGATATGTGCAAGGTGTTTGGTATTCCAAAACTTCGTAAGAAAGCGCATTTCTGTGCGATTTCCTCAACTTCGGGAACTGCAACAGAGGTAACTGCATTTTCCATCATCACCGATTATAAAAGCGGAATCAAGTACCCGATTGCAGACTTTGAGATTACACCGGACATGGCCATCATCGATCCTGAATTAACCCATGGCATGCCCCCAAAACTCGTGGCACATACTGGTATGGATGCCTTTACTCACGCCGTGGAAGCCTATGTGTCAACGGCTCATTGTGAATTTACGGACGCCCTTGCCATCCATGCCATAGAAATGATTCAAAAATATCTGATTCCCTCTTACCAAGGCAACATGGAAGCAAGGGATAAGATGCATGATGCGCAGTGCCTTGCTGGGATGGCCTTTTCCAATGCCCTCCTGGGGATTGTCCACTCCATGGCCCATAAAACAGGAGCAGCCTTTGCTGATTATGGGGCCCACCTAATCCATGGGGCAGCCAATGCGATGTATCTGCCAAAGGTTATCCAGTTTAACGCGAAAGAAGAAGCGACCAAAAAACGCTACGCCATCATTTGCGACTACATGAAGCTGGGAGGAACGACAGACGAGGAAAAAGTCCATCTCCTCATTGACTGGATTCGTAATACGCAGAAAGAGCTGAGGATTCCCCGTGCCATCCGTTTCTATGGAAAGGATGCCCTTCCGACAGAGCAAGGGTTCATTCCGGAAGCCGTCTTTGAAGAAAGACTGCCCCAAATTGCCAAAGACGCCCTTTTAGATGCCTGCACCTCGTCCAATCCCCGTAAACCGACGGAAAGTGAGATGAAAAAGCTGCTCCAAGCCTGCTACTACGATAGGGATATTGATTTTTGAAGCCAACGGCGCCCCTTTCAGAT
>ERZ773185.1982-NODE-1982-length-14036-cov-6.839640_pt1 | contig 14036 bp, 12 predicted proteins | sample MGYA00580531_ERZ773185 | MGnify/ENA primary metagenome ERZ773185 (study PRJEB29015, sample SAMEA2737799) | human gut metagenome | biome: human gut; feature: human-associated habitat; material: faeces | place: China | collected 2012 ...
AGAGGGCATAAGCCTCGTCAATGAACAGCACGCCGCCCAGCGCGCTCTGGATGACCGAGTTCGTCAGCGGGGCCGTGTGGCCGACATAGCGGCCCACCAGATCGGCGCGGGTGACCTCCACGAGCTGGCCGCCGCGCAGTGCGCCGATGGCCTTCAGGTACTTGGCCAGTATGCGGGCAATCGTCGTCTTGCCGGTGCCGGGGTTTCCGGTAAAGATCATGTGCATGTTGACCTCGGCGACCTTCAGGCCCTGGGCCTTGCGGCGCTGCTGGGCCTGCACGTTTTTGGCGATGTCACGCACATAACTCTTGATCTCATCCAGACCGATGATGCCGTCCAGCTCAGCCTCCACCGCGTCCACATCACCGCGGTACTGCTGGGGCAGCAGCGCCAGCAGGTCAAAGAAGTCGCCGCCGTTCACGGCCATGCACAGCCTGCCGTTCTCCGCCGTCAGCGCGGCGGGCGTACCGTCGGCGGGCGTCTCGTCGGCATCCAGCACGTACTCGGCAATCGCGCGGTAGACTGTCTCGCAGTAGTCGCGCATAGCCTGCATACCGCTGGTCTTGCCGTACTGCGACGCCAGCAGATCGCGCACATCTGCGCCCATGGTCAGCGCCAGTCCGCACTGCCTGCGGGTGCGCTGGGCCAGATAATTCAGCTCCCGCGCAGCCACGGCAGCCAGCGCCTCGGGGGTGAACGCCTCGGTGCGGCAGATGTCGCCCGCAACGGCGTCCACAAACTTTGCCCCAAAGTGGTCGGCCAGCGCGGTCTCGCCCTTGTTGGAGTAGAACACAAAATACTTGCCGCCGGCCTGCAGCTCGCCGATGGCACCGGGGGCCAGCGCCGTGCCGACATCCACGAGGATGCCGCGCTGCAAAACGTACCGGCTCGACAATGCCAGCGTGCCGTCCATCGCCAGCGTCGCCAGCATATTCAGGTAGTTGGCGGCACAGCTCTCGTAATGCTCAAAGGTCAGCACCTCGGCGTCGGACTGCAGCGCCGCGTAAAGGTCCTGCAAAAACAGCTTCTCCTGCGCGGGGCCGGGGTAGAGCGCCAGATCCAGCGTCTCCACGGCAGCGCTGTGCAGCACACCGCGGGCGGCCAGCTCGTCCACCACGCATTGCAGCGCATAGTGGCGCCCCGTGCCGTTGGGGCCGCAGAGCAGCATCACGCTGCGGGCGTGGGCGGTGTCGTCCGCCGTGCCCAGCACAAACGGGCGGCGGAACGCCTTGACCAGCGCCGAGACAAAGGCATCCTGCCCCAGCACCTGGGCCTTGATCTTTTCGGTCACTCCGGCAAAATCCGCCTTGGCGGGCACAGCCGGGGCAGGGGAGGGCGCAGCCACAGTGCCGCCCAGCAGACCGTCCTGCTTGAGCGACTTCGTCAGTTCGCTGCTCATCCTGCGCACGCTCTCAGCCGTGGCGGCCCCTGCCTTCTGCACGGCGTTCAGTGCGCTGCCCGCGGCAGTCTGGCGCTTCTGGGCCTCGGTCAGGGCGTCCAGCTGGGCCTGCATCTGCTGCACAGCGTCGTTGGCGTCCTCAGCCTGCTGCGGGGTCGCGGCGTACTTGCCGCCGCCCATCAGGCCGCGGACCCAGGCATCGTATTGATCTTCCAGGCTCATCGTTTATCCTCGGTTTCCGGGCCGATGCAAGCATCGGCCCCTACAGATTTTTTAGGGAGCTTCACGGTGTAAAAATCCATGACACTGCACCCGGCGCGCCCGCCGCCTGCACAGGCGCAGGCACACGCGCAGCTGGACGCACACGCGCAGGCACAGCTGCTGGCACAGCCGGAATTGTTGCTGTGGTGGCGGCTCACACCGCCGCCGCGGGTCTTGCCGCCGCCCGCCCTGAACTCCGGCGGCGGGTCCGTACGGTGGTAGCCGCTGGGCGGGGGTGCGGAGCGGGCGCAGCGGATCGTGTGAACGCCGTTCGTGTACCAGAACCAGTCGTCGGGGTCGATCCCGCTGCCGAAGCCGCCGCCCCACTCCGGGGACTGGGAGGCTATCGCAGCGATGATGATGGCAATTGCCAGCAGCACCACAACCAGCGTCACCAGCATACCGATGATCTCGTCCAGGTCCTCGCCGCTGTCGTAGTCGTCGGTGGTCATGGCTGCGCCGGGGTCAAACACCGCGGCGTTCGTGACAGGCACCGTCACATGCACCATGGCCTGCTGGCCGTGGCCCATCACGCCGAAATCCCAGGTCAGGTAATCGCCGTCCACGCCGGTGTTATCGGCGACAAAACCGTCGTAATTGTGCCAGCGCACCTGCATATTTTCAACGCTCAGGTCGTCGAACCAGCCGGGTGTAAACGCGAAGTTTGCCGTACCGTCATCGTTTTTTGTGAACAAATGGCTCTGGTGCACGCTGAATGCAAAATGTACGCTACTCTCCCCGCCGTTGGCGGCGGCCACATCGGGCGCGTAGTAACGGTGACGGAACACGACCTTGGCGTAGCTGCCGCCGTCGCTCGTGTACTGTAAATCAGAGATCGTATCGGTCAGCGGGGTCAGCTCGTCCACGCTGGAATTGGCCAGGCCGATCTTGACCCAGCTCAAATAATCGGTCTTATCGCCGTCGATAACCTGCCAGTCGATGTCGTAGGTGATGTCTACGGAGCCGTCCTCCCGCGGGTCAACGGTCACAACATAGCTGCGGATGTAGTCCATGTCGCCGTCCTCGGCGTAGGGGGCATCAGCCTCCGCGGCAGCGGCGGGCAGGGCCAGCAGCATACCGCAGGTCAGCACCGCGCACAAAAGCGCCAACCGGCGCAGAAAGTTCATCTTCATCAGCAGCCCTCCTGCATCGGGGTGGCCCCCAGCTGGCAGCGGCGCTCCATTTTGGCGCTCTCGCCGCGGATGGCGCGGCAGGCACCGCTGTGCCAGATGCGCGGCCAGGGGGTGCGCAGCATATTGCCCAGTCCCTTGCCGGTCAGCCAGCTCTGGCAGGGCAGCACCGTGCCGTCCGGCGCCACGGCCATGTTGGACAGACAGGCGCCGCAGCTGGGGATTTGGGTAAAGCCCAGCGTGCGCAGCGTCTCCTCGGGCAGCCAGCCGGGGCTTGTAAAGTTGATTTCCATGCCGTTTGCGGCGGCGTACTCCATGGCGGGGCGCAGTACATCCTCCAGCTCGGCGGGAGTCAGGCGCACGGCGCGGCTGGCGTCGCTCTCGGCATTGCCCGCGGGGATCAGCCCGCTGCAGGTCAGGTAGCGGACACCCAGCTCATGCGCGAACCTGACCACCGACAGGTAGTCCCTGTTCAGGCTGCAAAGCGGTGTGTTCAGGCTGACGTTCAGGTCCGCAGCCAGCGCATTTTTGATGCCGTTCACCGTGTCGGTGTAGCCGTCCACACCGACCAGCGCGTTGTGGATGTCGGCATCAGCGGAGTAAAACGTGATCTGCACCGCGTCCAGGCTGGCAGCGTGCAGGTCCTTGCACATCATGCTGGTCAGCATCCGGCCATTGGTGTTCAGGCGGGTGACAAACCACTGTGCCGCCTGCACGAGCTTGACCAGATCGTGGCGCAGCGTCGGTTCGCCGCCCGTAAAGGTCAGCTGCGGAATGCCGGCGTTGCGGCATTTTTCAATGACGGCCAGCCACTGGTCGGTGTCCAGCTCCGGCACGGCGGAAAGCGGCTGGTTGGCGGCGTAGCAGTGCAGGCATTTCTGGTTGCAGTGCCACGCGCCGTCCTTGACCATCGAGCTGACCATCAGGTCCATGCGGTGGGGCGCGGCCATCCGCGGTGCATAATCGGCCAGACTGACCGGTTCAATCGAGAGCGGCGGCTCCCCGCCGCGGGCAATCGTGCACAGGCAGTCCACAAGCGTTTTCAGGTCGCTCTCGATCTGCGCGTACTCGGTCTTGCGGTAAATTTTGCGGGTCGCAGCCACGGCCTGCGCGTTGATGGTGCTCCACTCCTCCGGGCGTATCTCCTTGCCGGTGTAGGGCTTTAAAGCCTCGATGAAGTTGGTCAGCAGAATGGCCCAGCTGACGTTGAGCGGCAGGATGTCCTGCCCGTTCAAAATGGCCGTGAACGGCGTCTCGCGGTCCGGCTTATGGCAGGGCACAAGATGGATGCGCACAACGCCCGGCCCATCCGGGTCGAGCGTGATATGCCGCACCCGGTTCAGCCGCGCCCGCAGGAACATACGTTCCGCGTAGGTAAGGTGTTTTGAATATCTCATAAAGAGGTTCCCCTCGTAAATTTTGTTTGTAAGCAGTATGGTGATACTTATAGAAAGTATACCATATTTACGGAGTGATTACAACTGTATGCACAGAAAAAGCACCCGCCCAAAAGAGGACGGGTGCGATACAAAGGTTTCCCCCGCGCAGGGGGAAGTTGTCCGCAAAGCGGACTGATGAGGGTCGGGTTTGCCGCAATTGCCCGATCACGGGGTTGCTGCTTCGTAGGGGCCGGGCATACCCGGCCCGCGGCCTTCTCGCAGGTGCGAGCCTGCCTTTCCGCGGAGGGCCGGACATGTCCGGCCCCTACAAGGCGGCACAGCTTTAACTGGCCGCCGTGGGGGACTCCGTCCTCATCCGGCCCTGCGGGGCCACCTTCCCCCTCGGGGGAAGGCTCTGGTTTTTCAAATCGCCCGGAAGCCCTTGCCCACGATCTCGCTGCTGTTCACAATCGTGATAAAGGCGTGGTCGTCCAGACCGCGGACGTGCAGGCGGAGCTTCTGGGCCTGGCCGCGGGTCAGGACTGTGGTCAGCACCCATTTTTCATCGTGGGTGTAGGCCCCCTCGGCCTGTTCCATCGTGGCGGAACGGTGCAGGTCGTTCACGATAAAATCGCGCACCGGCTGCGGGTTGGAGGTGACCACCGTGCAGACCTTGCGCAGATTGATGCTTTCAATCGCGCTGTCCGCGACGGTGCTTTTCAAGATCATGCCCAGAATGCAGTACAGCCCTGTGGCAGGCCCGTAGAGATACGCGCCCACCAGCACAATACCAAGGTCACTGACCATCAGCGCGCGGCCAACGGGCATGCTTGTGTACTTGTTCAGGATCATCGCCACAATATCTGTTCCGCCCGTGGACGCGCCGATGTTGAACACGATGGCCGCGCCGACGGCGGACAGGATTACCGCGAAGCAGAGCTCCAGAAACGCATCGCTCGTCAGCGGCGCGGAAAGGGGGCAGACCCGCTCACACAGGCTGACGTAGAACGACAGCGCGAACGACGAGTAGATCGTCCACCCCATGGACCTGATGCCCAGAAAGACGAACCCCAGCACGACGAGCGCCGCGTTGATGAACCACATGAACGCGCCGACATTCCACCGCGGGAACAGCGTCGCCAGCACAATGGAGAGACCCGATGTGCCGCCGAACGCAAAGTGATTGGGCGTTTTGAAAACGGCGATGCCCACCGCCGTGGCGACCAGCCCCAGATTCAGCAGGAAGAAGAATTTCGCATCCTCCCACAGCTCGTGCGGGGTCAGGTGCTTTTTCAGCTGCGTCAGCATTGGAAACGCCTCCCCTTAGAACGTCAGGTTGCCGAACTCGGAGAGCTTGAGCGCTTCATTGTGCTGCTCGGCCCAGTTGATGCTCCACGGGCTGCCAAAGAGCAGCAGCGGGTTGCCCTTCATATCCTCGATGGCGCGGGTGTCGCTGGTCACGTCCAGATGCTTGATGTCCAGTTCTTCCGGGTCGTTCAGCACCCAGCGCAGATGCTCGTATGGCAGGGTCTGCATACGGATGTCTACATTGTACTCGTTTTTCAGGCGGTACTCCAAAACCTCCAGCTGCAAAACGCCGACGACGCCGACGATGACCTCCTCCATACCGGCGCCGAGGTCGCGGAAGATCTGGATCGCGCCCTCCTGGGCGATCTGCTCCATGCCCTTGACGAACTGCTTGCGCTTCATCGTATCGACCTGGGTCACGCGGGCGAAGTGCTCGGGGGCGAACGTCGGGATGCCCGCAAACTGCACATGCTTTTTGCCGGTGCAGAGTGTGTCGCCGATGGAGAAGATGCCCGGGTCGAACAGGCCGATAATATCGCCCGCGTAGGCCTCGCTGACGATAGCACGGTCATCGGCCATCAGGCTCGTGCCGGTGGCCAGCTTGATGTTCTTGCCCTCCTGCACGTGGAACGCCTCCATGCCGCGCTCAAACTTGCCGGAGCAGATGCGCAGGAACGCAATGCGGTCACGGTGGTTCTTGTTCATGTTGGCCTGGATCTTGAAGATGAAGCCGCTGAACTGCTCGCTGCACGGCTCGACCAGCTCACCGCTCTGCGCGTCCTTGCGGGGCAGCGGGGTGGGGGTCAGGCGCAGGAACTCCTTTAGGAACGGCTCTACGCCGAAGTTCGTCAAAGCGGAGCCGAAGAACACGGGGGACAGCTCGCCGTGCTGCACGGCGTCGAGGTCAAACTCCTCGGCAGCGCCGTCCAGCAGCTCGATGTCCTCGGCCAGCTTTTCATGGTTGGCTGCGCCGATCAGGTCGTCCAGGCGGGCGTCGCCCAGCTCGGCCTCGACCTCCTCGACCATCTTGACGCCGTTGGCGCGGCCATCGCTCTCAAAGGCCAGCACGCGCCCGGCATTGCGGTCATAGACGCCCTTGAAGTCCTTGCCGCAGCTGATGGGCCAGTTCATCGGGTAGGTCTTGATGCCGAGGATTTCTTCAATGTTCTCCATCAGCTCAAACGGGTCGCGGGCCTCGCGGTCCATCTTGTTGATGAAGGTGAAGATCGGGATGTGGCGCAGCGTGCAGACCCTGAACAGCTTGATTGTCTGGGCCTCAACACCCTTGGCGGCGTCAATGACCATGACGGCGGAGTCCGCCGCCATCAGGGTGCGGTAGGTGTCCTCACTGAAGTCCTGGTGGCCGGGCGTGTCCAGAATGTTGATGCACTTGCCCTGATAGTTGAACTGCAGAACAGACGAGGTAACGGAAATACCGCGCTGCTTTTCAATGTCCATCCAGTCGGACACCGCATGCTTGGCGCTCTGTTTGCCCTTGACCGAACCCGCGGTCTGGATGGCCCCACCGTAGAGCAGGAGCTTTTCGGTGAGTGTGGTTTTACCGGCGTCGGGGTGCGAGATGATCGCAAATGTGCGCCGGGATTCGATTTCTTCGCGCAATGATGCCATGATTACTCCTTAACCTGTATTTGTATATAGAGTCCGTAGGGGCGCATTCACTATGCGCCCGCGGCGCTGTGCCCTGCGGAAACGGGTAGGCGGATATGGAATCCGCCCCTGCATTTTGGGGATGCTCATCCTGGTAACGTCACATCGGGGCACACTCCTCTATAATAATCCAATAGTATATAATACACGGTTTTGCGCGGAAATGCAACGGAAATTTTGCAGAGAAGCATCGTCGTTTTGTATTATGCAACCATATTATACAAAACGTATTGTATTTGCCATGTATAAAGCCGCGCGGAACGTCCACACTAACGGCATACACAACACCTTCACAAGTAAAGGACGGGGGAAGATGAACCACATCAAACAGTTTTTCAGGGAAAAAGGGCTGTATCTGTTCTGTCTGGCCATGGTGTTTGCAGCCACCGCGGCGGGCATTCTGGCGCTGCGCACGGTTGTCAGCAACGTGGCCGACCTGACGCGCACCCGCAAGGAAGCGCTGCAGAATGATTCCGCCTGGACACAGCCCGACACCGCCATCGACAAACCCGCGCAGGACGTACCCAAGCCGACGACCACACCCGCCGCAACGGAAAAGCCCTCGGCCACCCCTGCGCCTGCTGCAGCGCAGGCCCCGAAGGCCACTGCTGCGCCGCCCGCACAGACCATCACCAAGCCCGGTATCTGGGACGCGAAGCCGCTGGCGGCGTTCAGCGGCAATGAACTGGTCTACAGTGCGACCTTAGGCGACTGGCGCACCCACAACGGCGCGGACTACGCCGCCCCGGCAGGGGAGAGTGTGACCGCCGCCAAGGCGGGCAAGGTCGTCTCGGTGAGCGAGGACGCGCTGTGGGGCGGTGTGGTCGAGGTCGAGGACGCAAACGGCGTGACGTGGCGGTACTGCGGCGTCGCTGCCCCCGCCGTGAAGGCAGGGGACAGCGTGACAGCCGCCGCCGCGCTGGGCACCGCCGGCAGCATTCCCGCGGAGACCAGCGGTGACGCGCACATTCATTTGGAGTGCGTGAAGGACGGCGCGTATCTTGACCCGGAGGGCCTGATGTAAAGTGCCTTTCCCCGTGGGGGAAGGTGCCCGAGGCCCCGCCCGAGGGCGGATGAGGGGTGGCCTTCCGGTTGCGGCCCATGCACGGGTCGTGATGGTAAACTCTGCCCTCATCAGTCAGTGGTCTGGGCCACTGACAGCTTCCCCCGCGGGGGAAGCCATTTCAAAAAAGGCGTGTACCCACACCGGGCACACGCCTTTTCTATTGCAATTTTACCGATACTCTTTCACATTCAGCATCCGGGTCGCGTTCAGCACGGCCAGGATCATGACGCCGACATCGGGAAAGGGTATTCTCTTAGTTTATGTTTTCTTCTTTCGGTTCTATCCCGTTACAGCAATTGCTGTTATGTACATAGACGCCGTATTTTCTGCAATAATGCTGCTTATCATCTGCTCTGCGTCCTTTATTAAAGCTTTCATTATCCATCCTATAGAAATGCTTACAGCACAAACACGATGCAACAAGTGCGGCAATCGAATCTTCTATATATCGATAGTTTGGTGGCTGAACACCCTGAAATTCCGACTGCGGTAATTTCTGTTCTTCCGACGCTTTCGGCATTTCCATCCAAAACAAAAACGCTATCACCGCAACTACACACGCCAGTATAAACCACATTTCCACATACACTCCCTTCACATTTTACAAAAACCCGGTGGGTTACCGCAAAGTTGCGCCGCCCACCGGGCCTTTCCATATCCTAGTGGTCGTATTGGAATCTTTCGCGCTCACAGCGGCCGCCGTAGCAGGACGAACGCTCGTCGGAATCGCGGGACATATTCACCGGGATGTTCACCGCCGTAATGCCGGGCTTCTGGTACTTCATTTGGTTTCATCTCCTTTTGCTATTTATCCCCCGCTCAGAGCGTCACTGCTTGTCGCAGCGCTTCTTCGCGGGAAATTTTACCGTTGTAGAACTGCTCCCGTATGCGTGCCATACCGCACACCGGTTCCGGGCGGCACTCGGCATCACCGTACAGCAATTCCATTTCTGCCGGGCATACATCGCAATAGTATCGTGCGCTGCAGCCCCTGCATTTGTAGGCTTCACTGGCCTTGCGCTGCCCATAGGCTGCAAACGTCTGCCATGCCGCCGCAAAGCCCTGTCGCGTCAGCGGTACACCATGCGCCCGCAGCTTCATGCAGGGCAGCATCTGCCCGCGGTAGTCCACCACAAAATTACTGGCTGCCACATTGCAGGCATAAACCGTATCGCATTGATTCAGCCTGACCATTTCTGCCTGACGCTCCGTTTCGGACGTAGTCTCCAGAAACTTATTTTCGTGGTCGGCAAACTCACATGCCAGGCAGAGCACACGGCTGACCTGATAGTTACGTGTTTTCTCATTGCCATCAATCGTGGGAGACAGGTTGTAGCTGAACGCCAGCGGTAGACCCAGTTCCGCGGCCAGCTTTTGCATGGCCGCCTGCTCGGCTTCATCACTGGTCAGTACTGGGGATTTCAGGTTCGTGCGCACGCCCGCCTGCTTCAGCCTGCGGCAGTTCTCCGTCACTTTGGCAAATGCGCCGCTTACGCCGGTGATTTTTTGATAGGTTCCCTCGCAGGAGCCATACAGCGAAATATCCACCAGCAACGGTGGCAACTGTTGAAAAAGGGCAATCACTTCCTCTGTCAGCGCATACCCGTTTGTAAAGACTTCCATCAGAAAGCCCTTTCGTTTGGCGTAGGCGTAGATTTCGGCAAAGTCCTTGCGTGTCAGCACCTCGCCGCCCGTCAATGTCAGGAAGAGGATTCCCTCATCATAGAGCAGGTCAAGCATCTGAATCACATCATCCTTGCTCAGAAAGTCCTCGGCGTGGTGATCCTGCAAATAGCAATGCACACAGTTGAAATTACAGCGGGGCGTCAATTCCAGCAGCACCGCGTAAGGTAGACGGTTCCGCGTCCACTGGCGTTTAAGGCTCTCCGAAAAATCCATCGCGCCGGACGCTGTACAGTTCTCATGGTCATTCATCGGTCAAGAATCCTTTTTCTTCCAGCACTTCCAAAAATTCAGCTACGTCCTTTTGCAGCACAGCGTACCCGGGCGCATCCATGCAGGCGGTTTGCACAGCTTTTACCAGGCCATCCAGTGTGGGAGCGTTTGCCAGCTCGCGCCAGATAAGTGCCCCCATCGGGTCTAGCTGGTAAATCACACTCGTATCATGCTCCACCCGGGCCGTTGTGTCTATCAAAAAATAGCTGCCGTGAATCTCCCGAAGCACCACAGACGGCCTACCCTTGTATGTCCGCATCATTCCTCATAGCTCAGGCAGCCCTGGCGCTCACGCGGGTAGTAGTGGGTGCGATAATGGCTGCAATACTGGCGGCCATTGCTGTCACGGTCATACGGATTCCAATAAATGCAGCCGTCCGCGCAGTTATGGCCGCAGAAGCAGCCCTCCGGCAACTGAACAGTCTGGGTCGTCTCGAAGTTCGTCTTGTTTTCCATCATGGTTTTGCCTCCTTTTATACAATTGTCAGCACAGTTTTTTCTATGCTGATTTGTCCGTTTTGCTGCCGTGCCGCATAGGGCACAAGCTTTTTCCCCGCCATGACAATCGGGAAATACAGCAGCTCCGCTGCCGTACTGCGCATAATGCGCTGAATGTAGGCAGTATCCGCGCCGGACAGCCGCTCATATCCAGGCGCGCCCGGGTGCGTGTGAAATATGCCGTAAAAGGTGATACCATCGGCAGCCCACATGCGTAGAATCCTGTTTAGCGCCCGTATATCCGGGCAATAGACATTGCAGTCCTTTCGCAAGTCTGCGCCTGTATCCAGAGCCATCCGTTCCAGTACGCCGCCCCGCCCGCCTAACAAACCGCCCAGCTCCGGTGGGGCAGGTGTCAGGCCATGCAGCAGCGCAGCGTACAGCCCTTCTGTAATGACCACGCGGTATTACATGTGCGCGACATACTTCATCAGCTTGAAAAGCAGACCGATGACAGCAAACACCGCAAACAAACCGCCAAGCACAGCAGCCAGACATGCCTTTACTGCAATGTTGGCCGCTTGCTTCTGGTTCAGCCACTGCAGCGCACTTGTCGGCAGCCAAGCCGCCAAGCCACTGGCGCCAGTAATCTGCTTCCAGCCATCCCAAATGCCGTAAATCCAAAGTAAGCCCAATACAATTTCCATGATTGAATACCTCCTTCTTTGATTAAACTAATAGTATCACACTTAGTCAACAAGGTCAATACCTTTGTTAATAATACTAATACACTTAGTTATAATACTAGTAAGGAAGGGGGAACAGGATGTCAACCGAGAAAAAGCCGCTGAATGTGCAGATTGGCGCACGCATCAAGCAGGCGCGGGAACAGGCCCACGTAACGCAGGAGCGCCTGGCCGAGCAGATAGAAGTCTCTGTTCAGTACATTTCTGATTTGGAGCGCGGCAAGGTCGGCGCTTCTGTCTCCACCGTCATAAAAATCTGCCAGACGCTGCAGGTATCCTGCGATTATCTGCTGCTGGGCGTGGAGCCGACGGGGAGCATCTACTCGCCCGTCATTCCTGCTGATTTGACCAAGGAGCAGGAACGCATCGTCCGCGAAGGGATACTGCTTCTCCTGCGTGCAATGGACTTATAAACAGAAAAAAGGCCGATGGCCCGGGCGCGTTGCCTAGGTCATCGACCTTTTTTCTATACAAATTTTACCGATACTCTTTCACATTCAGCATCCGGGTCGCGTTCAGCACGGCCAGAATCATGACGCCGACATCCGCAAAGACGCCCCACCACATGTTGGTGATGCCCAGCGCGGACAGGATCAGGCAGAGCGCCTTGACCGCCAGCGCAAAGACGATGTTCTGGTAGACAATGCGCATGCACTTGCGGGAGATGCGCATGGCCAGGCTGATCTTGGCCGGGTCGTCGTCCATCAGCACGATGTCGGCGGCCTCGATTGCGGCGTCACTGCCAAGCGCGCCCATCGCAATACCGATGTCGGCACGCATCAGGACCGGCGCGTCGTTGATGCCGTCGCCCACAAAGGCAAGCTCCTTCTTCTCGGGCTTCTGGGCCAGCAGCTTCTCGACCCACGCGACCTTGTCGGCGGGCAGCAGCCCCGCGTGCACCTCGTCGATGCCCAGATCCTTTGCGACCAGCTCGGCCACAGCGGGGGCGTCACCGGTCAGCATGACGGTGCGCACGCCCTGTGCCTGCAGGCCCTGCATGGCGGTCCCGGCGGTAGGCTTTTCCTCATCGGAAATCAGGATGGAGCCAAGGAACTGCCCGTCGCGGGCGACGTAGACAATCGTGCCTGCGCCCTCGGCGGCGGTGTAGTCAATATGCTCGCTCTCCATCAGGCGGGCGTTGCCGGCCAGCACGGTGCGGCCATCCACCTGCGTTTTCACGCCGTGACCCGCGATCTCCTGCGCGTCGGACGCACGCTTGGCGTCCAGACCCGGGCAGGCCTCGCGCAGGCTCTTGCTGATGGGATGGTTCGAGAAGCTCTCGGCCAGCGCCGCACTCTCGAGCAGGTCGGCCTCGGTCACGCCGTCGGCGGGGGTGGTGTGCGTGACCTTGAAAACGCCCTTCGTCAGGGTGCCGGTCTTGTCAAACACGGCCACGCCGGTCTTGGACAGGGCCTCGAGATAGTTGCCGCCCTTGACGAGGATACCGCACTTGGACGCGCCGCCGATACCGCCGAAGAAGGTCAGCGGGATCGAGATGACCAGTGCGCAGGGGCAGCTGATGACCAGGAAGGTCAGCGCGCGCATGATCCAGTCAAGCCAGTTGCCAAGCAACAGCGGCGGCACAATCGCCAGCACCAGCGCGCCGAAGCAGACAGCGGGGGTGTAGTAGCGGGCGAACTTCGTGATGAAGTTTTCAACCGGCGCTTTCTTCAGGCTGGAATTTTCCACCAGGTCAAGGATTTTTGCAACGGTGGACTCCCCATAAATCTTCGTGGTCCGGATGCGCAGCACACCGTCGGCGTTCACACAGCCGCTGATGACCTCATCCCCGGGGCGCACGGTGCGCGGGCGGCTCTCGCCGGTCAGCGCCGCGGTATTCAGGGTGGACTCACCGGTCAGGACCACGCCGTCCAGCGGGATCTTCTCACCGGGCTTGACGACGATGGTCGCGCCAATGGGCACATCATCGGGGTCAACGACGGAGACGCTGCCGTCCCCGGCCTCCAAATTCGCGCTGTCGGGGCGGATGTCCATCAGCGCGGTGATGCTCGAACGGCTCTTGCCGACGGCGTAGGACTGGAACAGCTCGCCGATCTGATAGAACAACATAACCGCGACGCCTTCCACGTAATCGCCGATCGCAAACGCTCCGATCGTCGCCACGCTCATCAAGAAGGTTTCGTCAAACCATTCACCCTGAAAAACGTTGCGGATCGCATTGTAAACGACTTCCCCGCCGATCAGCAGGAAGCTGATCAGGAAAATCAAAACGACATAGTTTTGTTCCTGCAAGAAAATCCCGGCGATCAAAAACACGATGCCCGCCAACAGCCTGGCGTTCTGCCGGAAGAAGCCCGGCTGAGCCGCTTCCGGTTCCGCATTTTTCGCGCCTGCCTTCATTTCCACGACGTCGACTTCCGGCTCCAGTTTCTTAACAACCTCCGCAATCGCAGCGATCAGCTCCGTCCGGTTCACGGACGGCTTGGCATCGACAAGCAGCGTCTGTGTAGAAAAGGTGACCGAGGCTTCCTGCACCTGCGGCAGGACATTCACCGCCCGCTCGATCTTCGCTGCACAGTTCGCGCAGTCCAGACCGGCTAAGCGCAGTTTCAGCTCACCTTTCATTGTCGAATGATCGACTTCCGGCAAGGCTTCATGATTGTGACCACAGCCGCATTCCTCTTCTCCATGATGATGTTCGCGGTCTTCGCCGCAGTCACTATG
>ERZ773185.1985-NODE-1985-length-14018-cov-4.662035_pt1 | contig 14018 bp, 15 predicted proteins | sample MGYA00580531_ERZ773185 | MGnify/ENA primary metagenome ERZ773185 (study PRJEB29015, sample SAMEA2737799) | human gut metagenome | biome: human gut; feature: human-associated habitat; material: faeces | place: China | collected 2012 ...
TCTCGCTGCTGCTGGCGCTGTTTTTGACCATGCTCTGCTGCATCGTGCTCGGCATGGGCGTGCCTACGACCGCGAACTACTGCATCATGGCCTCCACTTGCGCGCCGATCCTCATCACGCTCGGCATTCCGAAGATCGCGGCGCACTTCTTCGTGTTCTATTTCGGCATTGTCGCCGACATCACGCCGCCCGTCGCGCTGGCCGCCTACGCAGGCTCCGCGATTGCGAAATCGAACCCCATGAAGACTGGCATCAATGCAACCAAACTCGCCATCGCAGCCTTCATCGTCCCGTTCATCTTCGCGTATAACCCGCAGATGCTGTTTGAGAATGTCACGAGCGTGTTCCAAATCATTCAGATCGTCATTACAGCGCTTCTCGGCATTTTTGCAGTTGCTGCCGGTCTGGAGGGCTATATCCTCCGGCCCATGCACTGGCCGCTGCGCGTGCTCGCGGTGATCGGCGGACTGACGCTGCTGATCCCGGGCACTGTTTCGGATTTAATCGGTCTTGTGATCGTTGCCGGGATCATTGCGCTCCAGGTCATGCAGAACAAAAAGGCCGCACGCGAAGCCGTATAAGTTTTGGGCAAATCATACCGACTGTCCCCTTGCAAAAATCCTTGGAATTGGCTATAATACAGGCAAAGACATGGATGATTTTTGCAAACAGGAGGTCAGAATATGAACTGCAGGGTCAAACAGTGCTGCGCAGCGCTGGCAGCGCGGAAGCTTGCCGAGCGCGATCCTGCCATCGTGGAGATCACACGCGGCGGAAAGAACAAATCGCATCATGTGCTTCGGAAGTCGGACATGAAAAAAGTCGGTCTGATCGCGGGCGGCGCGTTCGTCGCGCTCACGGCACTGAATGTGTACAGCCACTACAAGCTCCATCAGGCCATTGCAGACCGTAAGGTTAAGAAGCAGCTCGAACCCATGCGTGCTGAGCTTGAAGAGCTGCGTACGCAGAACGAAGCGCTCCGTCAGGCGCTGGCTGAGATCAAGCCCCGCCAGCCGGAGCCCGCGCCGGAAACAAAGACGGCTGCGGAAAAAACAGCGGAATAACATCGAAGCGGCCCCTGTGAAATGCAGGGGCCGCTTTTGTTCTATGCGAAAAAGCAGTTTGCGGGGGCCGATCCCCACATCGGCCCCTGCAACTTGTAACCGGGTTCAGGTATATTATTTCTTCAATCTAAAGCTCAGGCCATCATATTGTTGCCCGTCGACCTCTCGTGTGCCTACGTTGCGATTGCATTCAACAAAGCCGAGCTTTTCAGCACAACGAATCATACGAACATTGCCTGACCAGGTCTGCGTGTAAATTTCGTCCGCGCCGATTTTTAACTGATAATTTATAAAGGCACACAGAGCGTTTGTGCCGATCCCATTGCCCCACAAATTGGGTTCGTAAAGACAAATTCCGACAGCCAGATGGACCGTCTGTCCACTCTCGGCTGCTCCGATCCATTCGTAGTTTTCGTCAATGTGATAGGCGTTTACCGAGCCGATATGCCTGCCGTTCCATTCGATCTCAAGCCTGTAACGACGGACATCATCCGGACGATCTTTTCTGGATTCGTAGGATTCTGTCCATCTTCTGCGTTCGCTATCTTCGTCAGTATCTTCCTTTTCCCAAGGAGCATCCCAGTTTTCCCATTCGCGCTCCACGGTGAACCAGCGTACATAGTCTTCAATGTCGGACTCTATCATATCCCGAAGGATAATGTTTTCAAATTCGATCCTCATCATGAACCCCTTTGCGTTTAATCCAGAGGCTTGTATACAGTAACTGCTTTGAGATACGCCTTGGCGCACGCGCCGGGCGCGTCTGTTTTATATGTGTGCTGAAATCCAGTCGTACATTTCGTGGTAGGCCGCTTCGTTCAGGGGGAAGGTTTTTTCATCCTCCATCTGGCTTTTTTCGTAGCAGTATTCGCCGTGCCAGCATTCGCATTTCATGCTGCTCTCGTCGAAGTTGACCTCCTTCTGCGTCAGCATGACGATGTTCGGCGTGACGCGGAAGCGGAGTTTGCCATAGCTTCCGGTAAAGATGTTGTTGTTTTCAAAGCTGTGCAGCACCGGCAGAAATAACGGTTCCATATGCGTCTGCCCTCCCTTTTTTGTGTATCATACCACAATTTCCGCCGCACGGCAAGATTGTTTGACTTTGCCCGCGCGGTATGCTATGATTGTTGGGATTCTTTTTTACGATAAAGGGGCAAAGGCAATGCAAAAGCAGACAAAAGGCAGTATTCTGCTTCTCCTGTGCGCCATGATCTGGGGCGCGGCGTTCGTCGCTCAGAGCGAGGGCATGCAGTATGTTGGACCATTTACGATGGGCGCGACACGTTTTTTTCTGGCGGGGCTTGTGCTTCTGCCGGTCATTGCTGTGCTCGACCGCAAAGGTTGGTCGCAGAACCGCGCGGTCACGCAATCGGATAAGAAAAAGCAGCTGCTGGCCGGCGTGATCTGCGGCGTGCTGCTGTTCGCGGCGACGACGCTCCAGCAGTTCGGCCTTCTTGATACAACGGTCGGAAAATCCGGCTTTGTAACGGCACTTTATATCGTGTTCGTCCCCATTCTGGGTGCGGTCATAGGCAAGCGTGCCGGACTGCGGGTCTGGCTCTGCGCACTGGCCGCGGCGTGCGGGATGTATCTGCTGTGTGTCGGCTCCGGCTTTTCGGTTTCAGGCGGCGATCTGCTGACGCTTGGGTGCGCGGTACTGTTCGCAATTCATATCTGCTATGTCGGCGCGGTCGTGCCGCATATGGACGGTGTGCGGCTAAGCTGCGTGCAGTTCCTGGTCTGCTCCGCGCTGTCGGCGGTCGGTATGCTCCTGTTTGAAGCGCCAGACTGGGGTTCCATTTTGCAGTGCTGGTGGCCCATTGTCTATGCGGGTGTTTTCTCCGGCGGCGTGGCATATACGTTTCAGATCATCGGCGAACGTGACGTGCAGCCAACGTTGGCGTCTCTGCTTATGAGCCTGGAATCCGTCTTTGCCGCCCTGTTCGGCTGGCTGCTGCTCGACCAAACGCTCTCCGCACGGGAACTGTTCGGCTGCGCGGTCATGTTCGCGGCGATCATTCTGTCGCAGCTGCCGGAGAGGCGGAAGGGCACTGTGTAAAGCGACCCGGTACGGTGCTTCCGTACCGGGTCTTGTTTATTGGAGCAGTTGGCAGGGGCGGGGCTCCGCCTGATGGGCAGTTGAAAATATGCACAGCATTCTGTAGGGGCCGATGCCTACATCGGCCCCTACAAACAGATATGTAGGTGCTTACGGATTCGCTGTAAATTTTTTTGCTTATTCAATCAGGCAGACAGCGTGGGCAGCGATGCCTTCGCCGGAGCCGGTGAAACCGAGGCGCTCTTCGGTTGTCGCCTTGACACTGATATTTCCGATACCGGTGCGCAGCGCATCGGCAATATTCCGAATCACCTGATACTTGTTCAGCAGAAACAGATTGTCGCCGTCCGCTACGCCGCTGGCCTCCCGGATCTCCGCCTCCGTCACCCGGACATTGTCCGCGTCGAGCTCTGCCCCGTCGAACCTGCGGGTGTACTCAAACAGCGCTTCGTCTCCCCGCTCCTTCACGTCCTCCACAATGGCCTGGACGGTCTCGGTGTAGCTGTCATAGTTGTTGGGATCACGCTTTAACATGTCCGCCAGAATATTTTCCATGGACTTCTCGTCCAGCTTTACGATTCTCATGGTCTTCGCCCTCCTGTATTTATGCCTGCTGTCCCTGGGAATTCTCCTCCCGCAGCAGGTCCTGGAATCCCCGGATAATGGACGTGATGCGCTCATTTTCCGTCTTCATGCTCACCTGGTTCACCACCATGCGGGCAGACAGGCTGCATACCTCCTCCAGCACGGCCAGGCCGTTCTCCCTTAGGGTGGATCCGGTCTCCACGATATCCACAATGCCGTCCGCCAGCTCGAGCAGCGGCGCCAGCTCGACCGAGCCTTCGATCTTGATGGTCTCAACGTCCATATTCTTCTTATTGAAAAAGGCCTTGGTAACCGCCGGATACTTGGTAGCGATAACCGGGGTCTTATAGCCGCCGTACACGTCCTTGCCCTTCTTGGTGGCGAGGGCGAAGCGGCATTTGCCGAAGCCGAGGTCTACCATTTCGTAGAAGCTGCCGCCCTTTTCCATGATTGACGGTGCGTTCCTCAAATACTTTGGAATCCCTGTGGCGTTTACTTGGTTCGTATCACAAAAGACCTTTGACGGAAAGAAGCCTTTCGGATTATTGAAATCGGCGGTCACCTTTGCTCTGCGTCCAAAAGTGACCTATGCAGGAAAAGCCATCAAGCTGAAACATGAGAAATTTAATCCCGTTATTACGACAGTTAGGAGTGTGATGTATGTTCCCGATTAAATATATTGAAAACAATCTGGTGTTCAACCATGACGGTGAGTGCTTCGCCTACTATGAGCTGACACCTTACAATTATTCGTTCCTGTCACCAGAGGAAAAGTACATGGTGCATGACAACTTCCGTCAGCTTATCGCCCAGAACCGTGACGGGAAAATCCATGCCTTACAGATTGCCACAGAGGACAGCCTGCGTGCAGTACAGGAGCGTTCCAAAAAGGGAATCACAGGCAGATTAAAAGAGATTGCCTGTAAAAAGGTAGATGAACAGACAGAAGCGTTGGTTGAGATGATTGGTGAAAATCAGATTGACTACCGCTTTTTTCTTGGCTTCAAGCTGCTGGTAAATGAGGAAGAAATCAGCTTCAAGGGTATGCGAAAATCAGCAGCTATGACCTTTGCGGATTTTATCTATGAAGTCAATCACAAGCTGATGGGTGACTTCGTTTCCATGAGTAATGATGAAATCAACCGTTTCCTAAAGATGGAAAAACTCTTGGAAAGCAAAATCTCACGCCGCTTTCAGTTCCGCAGACTAGATAAGAACGACTTCGGCTACCTCTTGGAACATATCTACGGGAATACCGGCGTTGCCTACAGTGATTACAGTTATGACCTCCCGAAAAAAAAGTCAAAGCGTGAAACACTGGTGAAGCGATATGACCTTATCCGTCCGACACGCTGCATGATTGAAGAAAACCAGCGATACATAAAGATTGAGCGTGAAGATCAGACAACTTTTGTTGCCTACTTCACGATTAACAATATCGTGGGTGAGCTGGATTTTCCGTCAAGCGAGATATTTTATTATCAGCAACAGCAATTCACGTTCCCCGTTTCCACTTCTATGAATGTGGAAATCGTCACCAACAAAAAGGCTCTGACGACTGTTAGGAACAAAAAGAAAGAGCTGAAAGACTTGGATAATCATGCTTGGGAATCCAACAACGAAACGGGAAGTAACGTCATGGACGCTCTGGATTCGGTGAATGAACTGGAAACAAATTTAGACCAGTCCAAAGAATCCATGTATAAATTATCCTACGTTATCCGTGTGGCAGCTGACACTCTGGAAGAATTGAAACGCCGCTGTGATGAAGTCAAAGATTTCTATGATGATTTGAACGTCAAGCTGGTTCGCCCATTCGGTGATATGTTGGGGTTGCATGGTGAGTTTATCCCGTCCAGCAAAAGATATATCAATGATTATATCCAATACGTCACTTCTGACTTTCTGGCTGGACTTGGATTCGGTGCGACACAGCAGCTTGGGGAAACGGACGGTATCTATATCGGCTATAACCTTGATACAGGAAAGAACGTCTATCTAAAACCTAGCCTTGCAGCACAGGGCGTAAAAGGTTCTGTGACAAATGCTCTTGCGGCTGCTTTTCTCGGTTCGCTCGGTGGTGGGAAGTCTTTCTGTAACAACCTTATCATCTATTATGCGGTGCTGTTTGGAGGAAAAGCGGTCATTGTAGACCCAAAATCAGAGCGTGGTAACTGGCAGGAAACGATACCCGACATTGCACAGGAAATCAAGATAGTTAATCTCACCAGTGAGGACAAAAACAGAGGACTTCTTGACCCGTATGTGATTATGAAGCGAACAAAGGACGCTGAAAGTCTGGCAATCGACATTCTGACATTCCTTACAGGTATTTCGTCCCGTGACGGTGAGAAGTTCCCTGTATTAAGGCGTGCAATCCGTTCCGTGACACAGAGCAAAAAACGAGGACTGCTCCGTGTCATTGATAAATTAAGGAAAGACGGTTCTCCTGTGGCAGAAAATATCGCAGACCATATCGAGAGCATGACCGATTATGACTTTGCACACCTTTTATTCTCGGACGGTGATGTGGAGCAGTCCATCAGTTTAAACAGGCAGCTCAACATCATACAGGTGGCAGACCTTGTGTTGCCGGATAAGGACACGAAGTTTGAAGAATACACCACAATGGAATTATTGTCCGTGGCTATGCTGATTGTCATTAGTACCTTTGCCCTTGATTTTATCCATTCCGACAGGAGCATTTTTAAGATGGTGGACTTGGACGAGGCGTGGACGTTCCTACAGGTGGCACAGGGGAAAGCATTGTCTAACAAGCTGATTCGTGCTGGACGCTCCATGAACGCTGCTGTTTACTTCGTTACACAAAACTCTGGTGATGTGGACGATGAAAAGATGAAGAACAATATCGGCTTAAAGTTTGCGTTCCGTTCTACAGACATAAAGGAAATCAAGAATACTCTTGAATTTTTCGGTGTGGATAAGGAGGACGAGGGCAACCAGAAACGACTTAGGGATTTGGAAAACGGACAATGCCTGTTTCAAGATTTGTATGGGCGTGTGGGCGTTATCCAGATTCACCCTGTATTCTCTGACCTGTTCCATGCCTTTGATACCAGACCGCCAGTGCAGACGGAAGAAATGAGGTGAAGCCTATGGACAAGAGAAAAATAGTCCGTTATCTGCTTATCACGCTTTCGGTGATTCTCGGTGTGCTGGTGTTTTTATCTATCACGGGTACGGTAGCCCATGCGGCTGGTCTGGTAGATAATACAGTCAGTGACGCTAACGCCTATTCAAAATATCCTTTGGAAAACTACCAGCTAGATTTCTATGTGGATTCAAGTTGGGATTGGCTACCGTGGAACTGGCTTGACGGTATCGGCAAAAGTATTCAGTACGGACTATATGCTATCACAAACTTTGTCTGGACGGTGAGCTTATACATTTCCAATGCGACGGGATATGTGGTACAGGAAGCCTACAAGCTGGACTTTATCTCTGATACCGCAAGCTCTATCGGAAAGAACATTCAGACGTTGGCTGGTATCACTTCCAGCGGTTTTTCCAGTGAGGGATTTTATGTGGGATTTCTGCTTATCCTTATTCTGGTAATGGGTATCTATGTGGCATACACAGGACTTATCAAGAGGGAAACCACAAAAGCAGTTCATGCGGTGATTAACTTCCTTGTGGTGTTTATCCTGTCAGCTTCTTTTATTGCATACGCCCCCAATTATATCAGCAAAATCAATGACTTTTCCGCAGATATAAGCAGCTCGGCATTATCGCTCGGTACAAAAATCGTGCTGCCCGATTCCAACAGCAAAGGAAAAGACAGCGTAGATTTAATAAGAGACAGCCTGTTTTCCATACAGGTGAAACAACCGTGGCTGCTTTTACAGTACGGGGAATCGGATATAGAAACGCTCGGTTCTGACCGTGTGGAAAGCCTGTTATCGGAAAGTCCAGACACGGACGACAGAGAGGACGTTGTGATTGAGGAAATCGAGGATAAGGACAATGACTATTTGAGCGTCACAAAGACCATGACCCGTTTAGGTATGGTAGTGTTCCTGTTTATCTTCAATATTGGTATCTCGGCATTTGTCTTTCTGCTTACCGGCATGATGATTTTCTCGCAGGTGCTATTCATCATTTACGCCATGTTCCTGCCGATTAGTTTTATCCTCTCCATGATACCGACTTATGAGGGCATGGCAAAAAAGGCTCTTACGAAGCTGTTCAATACCATTATGATGAGAGCCGGAATCACACTGATTATTACCACAGCCTTTAGTATCTCGACTATGTTTTATTCCATTTCCTCCGGCTATCCGTTTTTCATGGTGGCATTTCTACAGATAGTCACCTTTGCCGGAATCTATTTTAAATTAGGTGACTTGATGGCAATGTTCAGCCTGCAATCTTCCGATACACAGCAAGTCAGCAGACGAATCATGCGACACCCGTATATGTTCCTCAACCGCAGGGCAAGACGCTTGGAGCGTAAAATCGGTAGGACAATGGCGGCTGGTGCTGCTGGCGGTGTAGCTGGTGCTGCGGCGGCTTCTGCTTCTACGAAAAAGGCAGACAATACCAAACAGACAGGTAATACGCATACCAGAGCAAATCACAATACTTCTGCTTCTTCCAGTGGAGGTAACAGCAAGCCGCCAGCTCTGCCGGATTCCAAATCACAGAAGCCGCTTGCATTGCCGGATAAGAAAAGTCAGACGGATTCCTCACAGACCGTACATAATTCACAGAGCAATACGCAGGAATCACAGTCTACCTCAAAGCGTGGAATCGTGGATAAAAAATCGGTATCGAAACAGCCGCAGTCAGAGAAACAGAATCCACAGCGTCCGAGTGTGGATAAGGAACAGGACAAGCTGAAATCAAAGGATAAAGAGCGACAGGTCACCGGATCAGCGACAAAGAGAGCTGCCCCGGTGCATGAGCGACCAGCCACAACGCCTGTTCCTGTAAAATCGGATTCACAGGCGGCAGCTTCAAAACCAGAGCAGAACGTCAAGGAACGTCCTGTCACAGTGACAAAGGAGCAGTCGCAATCTGACAGGACAAAAGAGCCTGTGACAAAATCACAGGAGAATGTGAGAACACAGGTTGTCAGAGAATCCCGTCCGGCAGATAAACAGACTTCATCAGCAGTAAATAAACATTCACAAGCTACCACAGATATTTCAAGGCAAACGGTACAACGTCAGAAGCAGACAAAGACGGTTCAGAAAAAGACCACAAATCAATCAACAATGAAGAAATCTACAAGTAAGAAAGGCGGCAAGAAATGAAGCTAAGGCATTTTGCTGTGTTCGGTGGGATTTTCACAGTGATTATCTGTCTGCTTCTGTTCCTGTTTATCGTGACCGCAGATGATGAAGAAAGTGGCTCTTCCAGCTTGGATTTTTCTGGACTGAACCTGTCAGCAGAAGTCTTGAAACATCAGCCTACGGTAGAAAAATACGCAAAGGAATACGGGATTTCTGACTATGTGAATTACCTGCTTGCGATTATGCAGGTGGAATCCGGCGGCACTGGCACGACAGACGTTATGCAAGCCAGTGAATCACTTGGTCTACCGCTTAATTCCTTGTCTGTGGAGGATTCCATCAAACAAGGGTGTAAATACTTCTCGGAGCTTTTGAAATCCGCAGAAGCGAAAGGCTGTGACATCAACACAGTGGTACAGTCCTATAACTATGGCGGCGGCTTCATTGATTACGTTTCCAGTCATGGGAAAAAGTACACCTTTGAGCTGGCGGTCAGTTTCGCAAAGGACAAGTCCGGCGGTGTCAAAGTCACCTATAAGAATGAGATTGCCATAAAAGAAAATGGCGGCTGGCGTTACAGGTACGGGAATATGTTCTATGTAAAATTAGTCAGCCAGTATTTGGCTGTGCCTAGTTTCAGTGACGCTACCGCACAGGCAATCTTCAATGAAGCGTTGACGTATCAAGGCTGGAAGTATGTGTATGGCGGTAGCAATCCCAACACTTCTTTTGACTGTTCGGGATTGGTTCAGTGGTGCTATGGAAAGGCTGGTATCAGCTTGCCCCGTACCGCACAGGCACAGTATGACGCTACGCAGCACATACCGCTGTCACAGGCAAAAGCTGGTGATTTGGTATTCTTCCACTCAACCTATAACGCTGGAACATACGTCACTCATGTAGGAATCTATGCTGGAAACAACAGAATGTATCATGCTGGCGACCCTATCGGATATGCAGATTTAACAAGCTCGTACTGGCAGCAACACTTGATTGGTGCTGGACGGGTGAAAACCAAATAAGAAAGGAATGGTACTATGATATTTAAGAAAAAGGACAAGGAATCAAAACCGAAAAAAGAGAAAAAAGTGCCTGTGATGAAAGTCGGCACACACAAGAAAACCGTGATTGCCTTATGGCTGGTGCTGATTGCCAGTGTCAGCTTTGGGGTGTATAAGAATTTCACCGCCATTGATATGCACACGGTACATGAGAAAGAAGTCATTGAGCAGCGTATTGTTGATACCAACAAGATAGAGAATTTCGTCAAGGCATTTGCGAAGTCCTACTATTCTTGGAGCAACACGCAGGAATCCATTGAGAAACGAACCGCAGCCATCAACCAATATCTGACAAAGAGCTTACAGGATTTGAATGTTGATACCGTCCGTATGGATATACCTACAAGCTCTACGGTAACAGACGTTAAGATTTGGGAGGTTGAAGCGGCTGGAATGAACGACTTTACCGTTGTCTACTCGGTAGATCAAACGGTAACGGAAGGAGAAACTACTATCGGCTACACTTCCGCTTATATGGTGGTAGTTCATGTAGATGGTGACGGAAATCTGGTTATTACACAGAATCCGACCATCAGCAGCATACCAACAAAATCCGGCTATGAACCAAAAACAAAAGAATCGGACGGAACAGTGGACGCTGCCACTACGGAGGAAGTTACAGAGTTCTTGGAAACATTCTTCAAGCTATACCCTACCGCAACAGAAAAGGAGCTTGCCTACTATGTATCGGGGAATGTGCTGGAACCTGTGAATTGTGAGTATGTGTTCTCGGAGCTGGTAAATCCTATCTTTACACAAGATGGTGAACAGGTGAAAGTGTCCGTATCAGTGAAATATCTCGACCAGAGGACAAAGGCAACACAGATTTCACAGTTTGATTTGACACTGGAAAAAGATAGTAACTGGAAGATTGTAAAATAATGAAGATGGGGAATGGACATTAAAAACCGTTCCCCTTTAATCATTTTCATTCACGTTTAATTTTTTTAACTGCTATTGCTTATTGTGCTACAAAAAATGCCATTCTTAATTTGGAAGATTAGTTCCAGAAAAATCAGAAAGAATATTGACATATAAGTGATGTGTGTATATAATGTGCATGTATAAACATCACACTAAAGGAGGAAAGATATTTGAAGATAGTAATATCTAATACATCTGAAAATCCTCTTTACCAGCAAATCAAAGACCAAATAAAAGACGCTATCTTAAGAGAGGAATTAGTGGAGGGCGACGCCCTTCCGTCTATCCGTTCCTTTGCAAATGATTTAAAAGTCAGCGTCCTAACAATACGGAGGGTATATGATGAATTGGAAAAAGAGGGATTTATTACAAGTCAAGTCGGTATCGGGACTTTTGTTTCTACAAGTAATATTGAATTATTAAGGGAGTCCAAACGGCGACTTGTAGAGAAAAAAATGCTTGATATGATACAGACAGCTAAATCACTAAATATCAGCAAAGAGGAATTAAATGCCATGATGGACATTCTATACGAGGAGGAAAACTGAATGGACAATATTTTAGAAGTATCTGGAATCAATAAAAGTTACGATGATTTTTCCTTGAAGGACATCTCATTCTATTTACCAGAGGGATGTATCACTGGATTTGTGGGAATTAACGGGGCAGGTAAGACAACCACTCTACGAAGTATTTTAGGGCTTACCAACAATGTGTCGGGGAAAATAAATTTTTTTGGTATGGACATAAAGGGAAATGAAAGCGAAATAAAAGACCGTATCGGTATTGTGCTTGATGATGGTTGTTTTTATGATGAATTAACCATTTCAGAAATGAAAAGCATCATAGCACCTGCCTATAAAAACTGGTGTGAACAAGATTTTATTGATTACTTAGAACGTTTCGAGCTTAACCCAAAGCAAAAAATCAATACACTGTCGAAAGGTATGCGTATGAAATATGCTTTGGCATTATCTCTTTCACATAAAGCGGAGCTACTTATTATGGATGAACCGACAAGCGGACTTGACCCACTGGTACGAAGCCAGCTTTTGGATATATTAAAAGATTATATGAACAAAGATGGAAAAGGTGTATTTTTTTCTACGCATATTACCTCTGATTTAGACAAAATTGCAGATATGCTGATTATGATTGATAGTGGGCAGATTGTTTTTCAAGAAGAAAAAGACCAGTTGCTTGACAGCTATCGAATTATAAAAGGAAGTGCAGAGAAACTGAATTCAGATACACGAAAGATGTTTCTTTGCACAGAAGAAAGTGCATTTAATTTTACGGGAATTACAAAACAGGCTTCTGTTGTTATGGAATGTATGCAGGATGTTCTTATAGAACGACCAACGATTGAAGACATTATGCTTGCGAATGTGGAAAGGAGAAAAAAGAATGTTATTTAGCTTAGTAAAAAAAGATTTTCTAATTGTAAAGAAATATGTGGGTATTATGCTTATTGTATCCTTTTTAATTCCGCCTATTATGCTTTGGCGTACACCTGAAGCGGCTGGAGCTATGGGTTTCACACTTACTATTATTTTCAGTATTTTCATGTTGACACAATATGTTTCCTTAAAGGAACATCAATATCCGAAAGCCGCTACTCTGCTTTGTGCAACGCCATATCCCCGTAGGCTGATTGTACTTTCAAAATATTTATTTTGTCTGGTTATTTATGCGGTATGCTGTTTGATTTTTGGGATTGACACACTTCTTTTCCCAAAACTTGGAACGTTTGATATTAGGATGGCGGTTATCATTTTTTTTACGGTCACTGTATTTTTATCTGTTTATTTTCCTGCTTTATATAAACTGGGATATGAAAAAACAAAATTTTTCTTTGTCTTAGTTATTATGGCATCCCCTATTTTGTTTGCAGCTCTGTTTAAACCAGAAAATAAGATGAAGTTTGATTTCTTAAATACGGTTTCCACAACAATGCTCATTATTTTTGGTATTGTAATTAGTCTTATCATTTTTTCAATATCCGCTATTCTGTCAATTAAGTTTTTTGAAAAGAGCGATTTGGCATAGGAGGTATCGTATGGAACATGATGTAATTATTTTGTATTTGATAGCAGGAGTATCGTTTACTTTCGCCTTGTTTAATTGTATTTTGTTTGCCTTGAAACATGGAAAGACAATGAAAACAGATGGAATGATTGTTTCAATAAAGTCTACAAACCCGACAAACGAAAAATGGCGTAATGCAAAACTGGCAGAGGTTTCCTATCTGGTAAATGGCAAGCGGATTGTGTCAAAAAATCGCATACAGGTTTCTCTTACCTCCGAGATAGGAACGCATATTCCTATCCGATATGACCGAAACCAGCCAGACAAAATATACAGTTATTCAGTAAAACGAATTATTATAGGATTTTTAATTGGTGTAGGTAGCATACTTATAGCTGTGTTTATGCAAATTCATTAGAGAAAGGGGATATAGGATATGCCACATTTTCCAGAATGGTTTATAGTCATTTGTGTGTTGTTCCCTATTGCCAATTTGATTTATAAGGCATGGAAAAACAGAAAGAAATAGCAAAGTGGAGGTAATGATGAAAAAAACGGAATGGATACGCTGCCCTGTTTGTGGCAACAAAACCCGTGACAGAATTAGAGAAGATACGGTTTTAAAAAATTACCCGCTCTATTGTCCGAAATGTAAACAGGAAACCTTAATAGAAGCCAAAAATCTACAAATAATAGTAATCAAAGAGCCAGACGCACAGACGCAGAGCCGATAACACCGAGAATAGTTTTATCTTGGGTTATCGGCTTATTTTATTGGAAAGCTAAAAAGCATAGGATTACTCCTCCACTTCCTTAGACTTGATGATTCCGTCAATAACGCTTTCCATGATAACTAAATCTTTGTCGGACAGGTTATCAAGCTGCTTTTCTAACTGTATTCTTCTGGTGCTTTTCACCAGATCAGAAGCAGGCAGGAAAAAAGCGTCTGTTGATACATTCAATAAATGAACAAGGTCATAAAATACTTGTAAACTTGGGTGCTGCCCTTTGTTTTCAATATTCGTCAAATAGCGTGGGTCAA
>ERZ773185.1990-NODE-1990-length-13984-cov-18.793524_pt1 | contig 13984 bp, 14 predicted proteins | sample MGYA00580531_ERZ773185 | MGnify/ENA primary metagenome ERZ773185 (study PRJEB29015, sample SAMEA2737799) | human gut metagenome | biome: human gut; feature: human-associated habitat; material: faeces | place: China | collected 2012 ...
AACAAATCTGCATCCACCATATTCACGGTTTTCTGCTTTGATTGTTCCTCCGGCACTATCTACAATCCGTTTTACAAGTGCAAGACCTAGGCCATTTCCTTCTGCTTTATGAGATCCATCTACCTGATAGAACTTGTCAAATATTCTGGATTTTACATCATCCTCTATTCCTGGTCCTTCATCTTCCAGAATGAACTTAACAGAATCCTGTTCTTGTTTCAGAAACATCGTAATTGTCCCCTTTGAAGGGCTGAACTTAATCGCATTATCCAAAAGATTTATCCAGATATGCATAAAAAGTCCTTCATTCCCAGTATATTTAACTTCCTCCAATTCTACCTGAAAACCAATTTCTTTTTCTGTCCATTTTGTTTCCAATGAAAGAACTGCCTGGCGGATCTGTTCATCCAGACGATTATCGTCAATAAACGCACAAACTATTCGAACGCCTGCTACATCATTGAGATATGTCTGTATTCTCGTCTGAGTTGCTTTGTACATTGGACAGCTCCGGTTTGCGTGTATGCAGCCGCCGTTCGATTGATTCGTGTAGAAGCTGAGATACAAGAGCCATTAACGGAATAAAGAAGATCATGCCAAGGACACCGAACAGTTTACCGCCCAGCAAAACCGCCAACAACGTCCAGAACGGGGATAGCCCTACACTGTTTCCCACGACGTGCGGATAGATGAACTGATTTTCAACAAACTGAGTTGCCTGATAGACGATCAAGCATAGGAGCGCCTTGTTCGGAGCCGCCAATAAAGTAAATAAAATGCCGAAAGCGCAGGAGAGAAATCCTCCAATATAAGGAACGAATGCAAAGGCGGCAGTTAAAACGGCTGTTAGCCCCGCATATGGAATCCCTGCAACAGAAAACGAAAGAAAGATCAATGTTCCAAGAATCATAACCTCGACACACTGACCAGAAAGAAACTTCGCATAGGTGTCATGTGCAAGTTTCGAAATATGGCAAATTCTATCTGCAACGGATTCCTTACAGTAGGCATACAGTGCCCGTTTGCTTTGACTGCTCAATTCACGCCATCCAATTAGCACATAGAATGTGATCACAAGTGAAATTGCAACATCAGCAATCGCAGATACCGTAGAGCCAGCAACATTGGCAACTGAGGAAATCACTGTGTTCATTTCGCTCGAAATGCTTTGCAGAATAGATTTCCAATCGAGCGCAGCAAAATGTGCCGACAGTTTCTCTGTGTCAATGCCGTATCTTTGCAATAAGCCGACCCAGTCAGGCCATTTTTCTTGAACAAGAGCAGCAATGCTTTTTACAGATGCAGTGAGCTGTGGAATCGCAATTACACACAGAAGAGCAATAATCGCAATAACACATATCAGCGTCAGTAACAGGCTTATCATGTCTATTTGCCGATCTGTAGCTTTAGTCAGCTTTCGTCGAAGCCTCTTTGCCAGTCCGCGCACGGGTACACTCAGAACAAAGGCCAGCAAAAGGCCTGATAAAATCGGAGCGAGCAAGCCAATACACGATTTTAGAAAGTTGGCAACATAGTTTAGATTGTTGAATGCCGCAAATAAGATCACCCCAAACGTGATTAGTAGAAGCGGCTTTTTGTAGGATTTATCCATGATTACATCCTCGTAAGAAATCGGTTTGTTTTATTATTGGGGAGTATCTTATAGGCAATCCACCAACCAAAGAAACAGACTGGCAATGCAGCGAGAACATCCATGATAGAATGCTGTTTCATAAAAACGGTGGAGAGACTGATACACACGGCGATTGATGTAGCAGCGATTTTCCATCCGACGCTTTGGAGCGCCTTGCAATCCCATAACCCAAACATCGCGGCAACAGAGCCTATTACATGAAGTGAGGGGCAAACATTTGTATTGGTATCGAAACTATAGAATAATTCAATAAAGCGTGTAAGTAGATTATTGCGTACAAATGCTTCTGGCCGCAAATTTTGGCAGGTTGGAAAGAACAGGTAAATCAAAACCGTGATCGTATAGGTGACTATCACAAAATACATCATACGCCGAAATGCAGGTACATCGACGAAAAAAGTATAAACCAACGTACCGATTAGAAAGACAAACCAAAATAGATACGGAATCAACGCCCATTCACAAAATGGTATTATATCATCGAGTCCACAATAGACGGGATAGTAATTTCGTTGCGGTTGCAACCGCTCAAGAAACAAAAACAGCAAGCCGAAAATTGGCCAGTAAAGCAATAGCCTGACGTGAGAAAATTCAGGTGTATTAAGTTTATGGATGCGGAACTCACGGTAATTAACTTCCGGCTTTATATGATTACTTTGCATGACTGTATATCCATTCATAGATTTTATCGGCTGCCGTACATTCCGTCTGCGACCGCATTGCCGCGCGCATTTTAGAAAGAAGCACTGGGGCATTTAGCGTTTTTATTGTGGTGTCTGCGATTGCTTTTGGCGTATTGGCTGTGACGGCCATTCCATTACGCAGAAAAAAATTCAGATTATGTGTCTCGCAGCCAGCCACTGCATCGATAAGCACCATTGGTAACTCTGCCGCCATTGCCTCAGATGTACTTAGACCTCCGGGCTTTGTCAGGAATAGGTCTGAGGCTTGCATGAGCTGTGGCACATTATTGACGGTTCCCAGAACATGAACTTGAGAATACTTTTCTGTTCTTTTTTGGAGTTTTTTGCGTAAATCATCATTTGTGCCGCATACAACACTAAGTTCTTGTTCTGTTGTGAGGTAAGGGCAGAGATACGATATAATCTCCTCCATTGGACCGCAGCCCATGCTACCGCACATCATTAAAATATGCTGATGAGCAGGAGAGATTCCGGCGTTGGCTTTTCCTGCTTCTTGTGACACACGCTGGTAGAATTGCTGCCGCACAGGGATTCCACTGGCGATCAGCTTTTGAGGTTGAAGTCCACATTGTTCAAACTCACCTAACAGCGAAGTGGACGGAATGAAATACCAGTCCAGCGCAGAATCCGCTGTGCAGGGAGCGCAGGTATAGTCTGTAGAAATGTGGCTCGTTACAAGCTGTAAGCATGGGTGCTGTCGGCGCATTTCTGTCAACGCCAAGGCTGGGAATACATGAGTACAGATAATATTATCGTAGCCTGCAGAGCGGATGTATTGATACATCCGCTCTGCGCCGGAGGAAAGTAGCTTATAGATCGGCGTTCCCTCACAAAAAATATCTTCGTGAGATTCCGCACGCTGATACCCAGCATCAAAAAGCCTTGGAGCATGGCGGTAAATTCGGGTATGCCAATTAGAAATAAACGTGGATGCTTTTTCTGAAATAAACTGCAAAGAATCTGTAATATTGCAGATTTCTCCGCGAGAGTGGTAGGCTTCCTGAACTGCTTGCGCACAGGAGTTATGCCCTGCGCCAGTGTTGCAGCTTAGAATTAGTGTTTGCATTTGAATCTCCTATTTTTTCCTTTGCTGCATAGCAAACAGCTTTTGCAGGCGTGGGCGATTATAGCGCTGGACAACAATAAACGGCAAATTACCCAGCACAATATAGATAATCGTTATACATACCCCGCCAACACCGGACCATATTTTCAGCAGTCCAAGACCGGCGATAGACAACAGAATATGTGTCCACTCTGCCACGCAAGTTTCTTCTATCATGCGCGGCAAGTTCTCATAGTTTTCCTTTGTCAGTTTCTTTTCCGGCATGATTTTAACGAATATGCGGCTCATATCGGGGATCTTTGCCTGCCATTTCCGAACATGAAGCCGCTTCCATAGTTTTTGCTCTGCCGGGTGGCAGACCCAAGGAAAACGATCGGCGTGAAACCAATGCTTCGGGATCAAGCGCCCCACTACAAAGGAGAGAACCCCTAACGCCGCGATATATAGCAGACACATAAGAAAATGCTTCATAAAAACCTCAACATAGCGGTGCGAAAATACGAAGGACACCATCTACGACCCAGCGGCGCGAATAATGTTTCATATCATAGGGCTTTACCTCTTTACATTTTGCCTGTGTAGCGATGAAATCGTCCTTTATTGCTGCAATAATACTGGAACGATAAAAGAACGAATTGTTTTCAAAGTGGAGAAAGAGACTGCGGTAGTCCAGATTGACAGTTCCTATCGTCGCAACTTTGTCGTCTGATACAAAGCTCTTTGCATGAACGAAGCCGGGAGTATACTCATAAATCTTGATGCCGCCAGTCAGCAACACCTGATAAAAGCTCCGAGACATACGGAAAATCAGCTTCTTATCAGGGATGCCGGGCATAATGATCCGCACGTCTACACCACGTTGAGCAGCGGAAATCATTGCATCCATCAAGTCATCGCCAAGCATAAGATACGGTGTAAAAAACCATGCGTAATCCGTGCTTTGAGAAAGCAAGTCAATAAAGAGCTGATTACTGGTAGCTTCATGGTTAAGGGGCGAATCGTAGTAACTAAGCACATAACCATCAAATGTGTGCGGCGGCGCAGGATACCTTTTGGGATATGTGGGCATTGCAAGCTGTCCTGCTTCTTTTTCCAGCGAAAATGCGTTCCAAAAGGTCAAGAACATATGGGTAAAATTTTTTACTGGCTCACCAGTAATCCGAAAGCCTGTGTCCTTCCAGTGTCCATAGGGATGTTCCAAATTGATATACCGATCTGATAAGTTGATACCTCCGCTATAAGCAACTTCGTTGTCAATAATCAGCATTTTGCGATGATCGCGATAGTTTGCAGTTCCTTTTAAGGCAAGGAAAGGATTAAAAGGAATACATGGAATGCCTTTCTTTTTCAGTTCACGGACATTACTGAAATTGAACGAAGAAATACTGCCAAGATCATCGTATATCACACGTACATCAACGCCCTGCTCCATTTTTACTTCCAGTTCGTTCACGATTGCGTCCCACATATGCCCCGGCTCAATAATGAAGTATTCTACGTAAATCGAGTTTCTTGCATTTTTCAAATCGGCAAGCATATCAGGGAACATATTATCGCCCAACGGATAGTAACGAACCTGCTCAACTGCACACATCGGATATTGCGTTTTTTCTTCCAGCCACCGCACTGTTTGCCCCATGCGTTTTTCGCCGTCAAAGGGCGCTTCTTTTATTGGAAGAGGCTGCGGATTGCAACTCTTTTGAACTTGCTGCAAGCGCCTTTTTAGAGGGCGGGCCGTCCGTTTATTTCCAAAGAGCAGATATAGTAACGCTCCTACCAAAGGTAGTGACAGAATAACCAGCAGCCAAAGCAATTTATAAGCGGTTTCATCTCTCTTTATAATAATAAATACCACCAAGAAAAACGCTGCAACGGAAAGCAGTGACACAATAATCGGTGCGTAAGGGGTCAGCCATTTCATCAACAGCAAAAGCCAGAGCGATTGTAAAGCCACCGCTGGAATAATTGTTAGAATGCGTCGAATGATTTTTCCCATATGTTTACCCCCCTCTATGTTATTTCTCCTCCGAAGATGCTTCCCAATCGCAAACTATTTGTGCCATTTCCTGTGGGGTTTCTTTATAGCCTCGTAATACCCACGCATTCATAAGCCCAAACAATCCATATGTAATAAATTGGATAAAGTAGTGCGTTTTGGCATCGGCATTAGCGACAATGGATGCCGCTTCTTGTAAATAGAAGTTTAGAATCACATATTGGCGATCAGCTGAGTAGAGCAGATCACAAATAGGACGAGTGGAAAGGCAAAATTCAAAAAACAGCCTGATGCCGTCATAACTACCAGTGGCGAAGTTGGTAGCACCGTGTTCGTCGGAAAAGCGCTTCCACAGACATGTGATTTTGAAAGACAGAACTTCATCTTTACTTTTGAAATAACGGAAATAAGTGGAGCGACCTACATCTGCCTTGGCAGTCATCTCCTCAATACTGATTTTTTCAATGGGTTTTTCTTTCATTAGTTCCAGCAACGCTGTACCCATACATTCTTTCAGATAGTCTGTTGTAGCCGTTGTCCTTCGCATAAGAAACGTCTCCTTTAATTGCGTATCATTGAAACAAGGATTGTCATTTGTTCCACTTTCGCTCGGACTATTGACAACGCCTGCTTCTGTGATATTCATAGCATCTATGATACTATCGTTTCATTTATACTATCATTTGCTATTTGCCCTGTCAAGCTAAAATGCGAGTACGACGAGCAGAAAGGAAAACTATGGGTACGATTTTTTCCCGTGTAAAACTCAGCGGAAAGCATGTGGCCGCCCTCTTGGCGCTGATGCTGCTCTCCGCTGTGACAGCCATGCTGCTGCCTATATAGAGTTCTAAGACCAGCTGAATAGAGAGTGTGCAGATGTTTCAGGCTCTAATAGCTATAGTGTATAGAGCCCTCTCCAGCGGCCACAGAGATAGGACCTCAGTGGCCGCAGGAATAACTATAGTGGATTTTCAGAAAAGACCATGCCAACAACAAATGGACCTATATCATGAAGAACATTGTTTATATTCTTGTTCTTTCTCTGTACTGGTATATCCTCCGGTAGAGTAGGTTCTTCTGGATGCGCCATGATGACGCCACCCTATGGACAGATTTTTAGGAGAGAAAAGGTCACAGTCCCCCCTTGGCGGGAGGCTGTGACTTTTTTGCCGCTGTCAGGCGGTACAGATTACTGGTCAGGCTGCCGTTGGCGCGGTGGCGCTGCCGCTTCTCGATGAGCTGCCTGTGTTCCAGATCTGCCAAGGCCCGCTGGACGGTGCGGGGCGAGAGGCCCAGTTCACCGGCAATGGTCTTGATCCCCGGCCAGCAGACGCCGGAGGCGTCCGCGCGATCCCGGAGATAGATGTAGACCGTCTTTTCCCGGTGGCTCAGATCCTCGGCGTAAATAAAATTGAATTTGCTCATTTGGTATCCTCCGTGTTGTAAGGGCTGTTTTCGCGGCGGTTCTGGATACTGCGGGCCAGTTCGTCGCGATTCACATAAGCTATCTTTCGAGCCGCCCGCTCCGGCATCCGATAGCCGTCTGGATCGAAGGTGATGCCCCAATCCAAAAACAGGCGCAGTCTCGTCCGCATGGGATGTGTTCCCGTTTTCATCACCACAAATTCTCCCTTGGGGATGGACTTCAATTCGTCTGGCGTCATAAGCGGGCGCTCCAGCATCTGCAAGGACTGGCTGCTCTCCTTGCCCTGACTGACGGAGCCGGAGAGCACCGTGCGGCTGCCAAGGGCGGCGGAGAGGGCCTCGGCGGTTTTGCTCTGGGGCGAGAAACCGCCGAAGATGGTATCCTGACAGTTATCGCAAATAATTTCCGCACCCTCTTTTCCGTAGTTCTTTTCCAGTTGGGCAAGGCTCTGGATGATGGGTACCAGCGTCAGCCCGCGGGAGCGGCCCGCGCTGAACAGGGGCAGGATGTCGAAGGGCGGCATGGTGCCCAGCTCATCGCAGAACAGCACCACGCGGTTCTTGAGTCTGCCGTCATGCTCGTCCGCCGCGGAGAACAGCTCACGGGAGAGGTTCTGGATCATAAGGCCCGCGATGAAGTTCTTGGCGGGGTCTTCTTCCGGCAGAATGAGAAAAATGGCGCACTTTTCAGCCGCAAACATCTCCGCGTTGATGGGGCTGTCGTAGCAGATGACCTGCTCCAACTCCGTGTCCAGGAAGGCGTTCAGGCGGGAGAGGACGGTGGACATGACCGAGGCCATCGCCTGATCCGCCGCCGTCAGCGCCGCACCCGCCAGCCACCGCGCCTTATGCTCCGGCGGCAGAATGTCCACCAGCAGCTGAAAGCCGTTCCTGCCCCGTGAGCTCGGCATCGCCAGCAGATCCTGCACCAGCTTGAAGGCGGACACGATATGCCGCTTTTCCGGCTCTCCGTCCTTTGGCGGCACGAATTCCGCCAGCAGCAGCACAACGGCCGTCAGCAATCCCTCGGCGCTGTCATAGAAGTAGGCGTTATCACCGTATTGGGAGGCATCACCGTCCGGGCTGATAATGGTCTTGGCAAGGATCTTGGCGTACTTCTCCGCCTTGGCCCGCGCCGCCAAATTGGACGGATCTGCTCTCGCAATATCCATGTAGTGATTCATCAGCGTCAGAAAGTTGAAGCCGTCTGAGCGGGTCGGGTTGCGCAGGTCGATGACGGATACCCGGTAGCCATAGTACCGGGAGGCGATGGCACCGTAATTCCTCGCCAAGTCTCCTTTGGTGTCCAACGCCAGATAGCTCATGCCGCAGGCGCAGGCGTATTCCAGATTGGGGTACAAGAAAAACGCCGTCTTGCCCACGCCGGAGGCGCCGATCATCAGACAGTGGATGTCGTCGCTGTCCACCAGCGCCCGGACATCCCCCTGCTCCTCGATCATCTTTTTGATTTTTGAGAACACCTTTGATTTTTTCTTCGGTTTCCGTTTCTGCTTTCCCGCCACAGGACGGCGCAGCTTTTCCAGCAGCTTGCGGGAGGTCTTCAGCAGAATTCCCGCCTTGCTTTTACGTTTTCCGCCGCCCACGCTGCCGAGGATGAGCCCCTGCTCCGTGGGCAGCTCCTTCCCCTTGCGCCAGCGGCGGGGACGGAAGGGTACGGTGTGATAGGTCTTGCCGATCTCCTTGGGCGTCGCCCACCGCGCCGTGCCGTGCTGACCGTCGCCCACCGTCTTGCTCTTGATGTTGTTGAGGGAGTAGCTCTTGGAGAGGAAGGATGCCATGAGCAAAAACACCAGCAGAGCGCCGCAGAGGGCGAGGAAGATCCAGGTATCACCATTCATGGTTGGTTCTCCTTTTTCTCAAATTTGGCCCGGAGATCGTCGTTCCAGTCCTTGCGTACCGGACAGAGCCGCTCCACCTCCAAGCCCATGTCCTCCAGCGTATCCGTCATGCGGTCGCAGGCGTCATTGCCCGCGTCATCGTTGTCGAGGCAGAGGTACACCGTGTCCAGCTTGGGGTTCTGCCGCAGCCGTTCCAGCACCGGCTGGATGGATGTCCCGCAGCAGGCGACGTAGCTGTGCTCCTGCCAGCCGTATGGGTAGAGGGTGATGTGGGACAGGAGATCGATGGGCGCCTCAAATACATAGAGGGACTTGTCGGTCCCGTCCTTATGAAAGCAATGCCCGCTGGCGCTGCTCTCAATGTTCATACGGAACACCCGTCCCTCGCTGTTGGTACTGCGGATGTGGGCGTGTTTCGCCTCGCCGCTGCCATCCAGCCCCACGAAAACGCAGTTGTGATGGACGTCCTCATACAGCAGCTTCTCACGCACAAAGCCAGTGATGACGTCCCGGTCGATGTGCCGCTGGCGCATGAGGTAGGCATACATACGCCGCATGGTTCCGTAAGGCTCCGGCAGAGCGAAGGGCTTCGGAGCCTCCTTTGCGGGCTTTGCCTGCTCATACGATTTTCCATTCTTTCTGCCCAGCAAAAGCAAAACCGCCTCCTGATAAGGGAGACGGTAATAGCGTTGCGCGAAGCTGACGGCATAGCCGCCCTCGCGCTTGGAGTGGTCGAACCACTTGTTGCCCCGGACGGTGATGCTGGGATCGTTGGGCGTGCGGAACTCCCGGCCGGAGCGCACGGGGCGTTCCCCCTGGGCGCGCAGCAGAGACACGAGATCCGTGCTTTGCGCCCGCGCCTTTTCCTCCGGCGTAAAATAAATATATTTGCTCATGATGTGTCCTTTCAAAATTCTGCTTTGCGCTACCTGAACATCTGTTCTTCGTGGTCGTCCGGCTTGTGTCCCATCGCCAGCCGCTTGCGCTGCAATTCCTGACGGCGCTTGCGGTCAATCTGCAAGCCGCGGTGGATCTGGTCGATCTTGCTGTTGTCCTCAAAAATTCCGCTCATGTGATGCAGCATCCGCACAACGGTTTCGCCCACCGTGGGAGCACGATAATCTGAACCAGACGGTGCGGTTTGCCCTGCTTGACCGGATGGCTGTGAGTGCGTCGGAGTCATTTCGCCCACGGGCGGCGCGGTATCTTTGGAGGCGGCAGCGTCAGCGGAGCCGAGATCTTCTGTTGTGGCGCTGGCCGCACGGTCAGATTTGGGCTGTGCGGGAACGGCTTGTGCTGTGGATTCAACTTTGGCTTTTGTGGCCGCCGCGGAATTCTCAGGCGAAATGGATTCCACCGATGTGGCAGAAGATCTCTGCGCGTTCGCGTACCGCTGCCGTTCCGTCATCCATTGCAGCGTTTCCTGAATGACCATGTTGCGGACGCTCCGGAACTCCTTTTGCCGGGAGAGCGGCAGGCGCTTGGGCGGCCGCTGATCGTAGTCCAGGCACACCTGCTCGTAGAGCGTCTGCCACGTTTCGTAGGCGGCGGACACCCGCTCGTCCTTCGCCAGCTCCTCCACGATGGCGTCCACGATGGCCTTGACCCTTGGCGGCAGGTAGCCGTAGACCTTTCGGCCCTTGACCGTCAGCAGACGCTCCGCCAACTCCTCGGTGAGCTGCTCCAGCCGTAGGTTATCTATCGACCCCTGCTCCATCTGTGCGATGCACTCCACCATCGCCTTGCGGGTGCGCGTCTGGAGCTCCTGACGTGCGATGTCCTTTTGCTGGTAGATGTGCATCCGATCCACGTGATAGATCCGTCTGGCGAAGACGGACTTCACCTGCCGGATGCCTTCTTTGGTGAGATACCCTTCCTTGGGGTCCGCGGAGAAGAGGATCATGTGGATATGCACCTGATTCGGCTTTTGGTGGAAGGCGGCATACCAGCGCAGGTTGTCCGGCTGGATCTTGTACGCCGCGGCGATGTCGCAGACGGAGGCGTTCACCAACGCCCGCCAGCTTTCCGCGCTGTCATAGCCCAGCCGCTCGGCGTCTTCACGGCGCAGCGCGATCACCGGCGTCCACACATTTCCGGTGTGCTCCGCCACCTCCCGCACCGCCTGTGCGAGATTTTGCACCTTGCCATGAGCGTCCCACAGGCCATGCTCGCCGTCCTTTTGAACACCGGGACGGTGGGAGATGTAGTCGATGAAATTTTCCTTTTGATCCAGCGCCTCCATGTAGTCTTCCCGCACCTGCTGAATGAACGCGGAGGCATTGCCCTGAGTGGGGTGATCCAGATATTCCTCGTACTCAATAAGCTCCCAGCAGGAGGGGAAGGACTTCAGCAGCCGCGTGATAAAGTCCTGCTGCTTTTTTGTGGCGGGAAGTGTACTGCGCTCATCCGCCAGCAGTTCCACGCCGGGACGGGTGGCAACGTAGCGGGTGCGCTGCGCCAGCTTCGCGGCATTCTGTCCGCCCTTGAGGTAGGGGGAGATCAGTACGATCCGGGCCATGTGTCATCCGGCTCTATGCGGCGCTGGCTCCGCACCGCGTTTTCAAAACTCACCTGCCCGTTGGTGCGCTTCACCTCATCCACGGCGTAGGCCCGCAGCTCCCGCGTGTGGATGGGATCGGTACGGAAGTGCGCGGCGATGGTATGGCAGAGCATATTCAGCTCCACCGCGCACTTGAAAAGAATACGGCAGAGTCGATTGTTGTTGTCGTCCAGCGTACCCTGAATGGCGGTGAGGATAGCTTGCGAGAGGTAGGCGGTGTTGTCCTCCGTGCCGAGATAGCCCATGTAAAAGCGCAGGGCCTTGTTGATAAATTCGCTGCGGTTTTTGCAATTATCCGCGGCCAGCCAGCCGTCCATACGGGGAACCAGCTTGGCATCCAGCCATACCACTGTGCGCTCGATCCGCTTTTCGTCATTTTCCTGCATTTTTGCAGCACTCCTTTCTGAAAAGGCGCAACCTCTTGTCACGCCTGCGTTTTTGCGGGTAAGGTGCACCTGTTTTCCATCAAAACCCGCAAAAGGTGCACCTTGTCCAAACCTCTGAAAGCCCCGCACTGCGGGGCTTTGTGGCTGAGAGGGGCCCAATTACGGGCACCTCTCTTTATCTTGTACTAAAATCGAACGGCCTTCACCGCTCGAAAAACCTTCCTGTAAAGTTCGGTTTTTCGTCCAAAACCGTTCCCGCAAATATCGCCAAAAAGTTACCGTCACAACGCTGTTCCAAACCGCTTTTCATCCCGATTTTCAACTTCTCCTACAAACGGCCCACGTTCGCTTTCACGGGTGAAACGGAACAGTGCTTACAGATGGAGCCTCCGGTTCGTGCCGTATTCACCCTGGCAGAATATCAGGGGAAAACGATTTGCGCTGCGGAAATCCCGGCAATCGACATTGCGGAGCGTCCCTGCTACTATCGCGGTGCAGGGCGTACCAAGGGTTCCTACATTCGTGTCGGAGATGCGGATTTGCCGATGACAGACTATGAGCTATACAGCTATGAAGCGTTCCGTAAGCATTTGCATGATGATGAGCGACCCGTTGAACGGGCGACGCTGCAACTGCTGGACACAGAAAAGATCCACAGCTATATTGAAAAAATGCGTGTAGACCGACCCGGTTTTTCCAGACTGACACAGGAGCAAGCCATGGAGATGCTGAACATTACAAGAAACGGTGTTCCAACCTTGGCAGCAGTTCTGAATTTTTGCCTTTACCCGCAGGGATTCTTCCCGCAGCTTGGCATTACGGCAATTGTTGTGCCTGGCACGGAAATCGGCGATGTAGATCAGGATTCCGCACGGTTTATCGACAACAAGCGAATCAGCGGAACCATTACGGAAATGGTGGAGGAAGCACTGAATTTCTGCCGTCGGAATATGAAGGTCAAAACCATCATCAGCAAAGAAACCGGCGCCCGCGCGGATAAAACGGAGTATCCCGTAGATGCCCTCCGCGAAGCAATCCTCAATGCCGTTATTCACCGCGACTATAGCATTCATACGGAGGGAACACCGGTTCAAATTGACCTTTTCACGAACCGGGTCGAAATTCACAGCCCTGGAAGCTTGTATGGCCGGATGAGCATCGAACAGCTGGGCATTGCAAAACCGGATCTTCGGAATCCTGCGCTGGCCGTCATGGCAGAAACGCTGACCGCAGCAGAACATCGTTACTCGGGCATTCCCACTATGCGTAATGCGATGAAGGAATATGGCTTACCGGAACCGAAATTTGAAAACCGCAGAAACGAGTTCGTGGTAACACTTTATAATAAAGCGGAAGTGGAGAAAGAAGCAGTAAATACCGAACCTGTCGGAGATCTGTTGGCGTTTTGTCATGAGCCAAAAACACGGCAGGAGATTGCGGCATTTTTGGGCGTGAAAACCGTGTTTTATGCGATGCAGCATTATGTTCAGCCCCTGCTTGCTGCTGAAAAGCTTGCAATGACCATACCGGAGAAGCCCAAAAGCAGAAATCAAAAGTATTATACGGTTCGATAGGCAGACTTGATGTTGTCCTTTCTGTCCTCATTGTCCCGGTGCATCAAAGCGAAACCCATAAAACAATGCACCATGCCTTCAAAACATGGCGCATTGTATCCACGAACAGTAGATTTTCCATGAAAAAGCCTAGATTCATTAGAATCTAGGCTTTTTCGTTACTTTTTAGATAATTTGATTTTGCCAAAACCGCGAAAATTCAACTTTAATTCAACTTGCTTTTAAAATTCAAGCCTTTTTCAAAAAGACGTCAGCCAGAATGTCGGCGTTTTTCTGGTCTGCGGCCTCAATAACATGGGCGTAAATGTTGGCCGTGGTGCTGACCTGCGCATAACCCAGCCGCTTAGAGATGGACACGCTGTCCACTCCGTTGAAATACAGCATGGAAGCCATCGTGTGGCGGAATGTGTGGGGGGGTACAGCGGGGAAGATTGTGGCGTTTTGGAAATTTGGAAAGCCATTAGTAATGCAAAGCTGCCTTGCCGGAGGGGCTATATCTTGCCCAATGTGCGGCAAAAAGCAAGCGGTGGAAAAGCGCAAGACTCCCCATTCCACCCGGCACACATATGCAAGCTGGGCGCTGCAAAGCGGTATTGCTCCCGAGAATTTGCAGAAAATCTTGGGGCACAAAAAGTTTGCTACGACAGCGGAAATCTACTACCATAGCAACGCTGACGCTCTTGTATCAACTGTGCTTAATGCTAGTAACCGTGTTAGTAACCGTAAGCAGACAGACACGGACGAAAACTGATAACACCCG
>ERZ773185.1994-NODE-1994-length-13961-cov-5.772760_pt1 | contig 13961 bp, 9 predicted proteins | sample MGYA00580531_ERZ773185 | MGnify/ENA primary metagenome ERZ773185 (study PRJEB29015, sample SAMEA2737799) | human gut metagenome | biome: human gut; feature: human-associated habitat; material: faeces | place: China | collected 2012 ...
ATAGAGTGTCTGACTACGAATCAGAAGGTTGAAGGTTCGACTCCTTCTGGGTGCATTTCTTGCGGAAGTAGTTCAGTGGTAGAACATCACCTTGCCATGGTGGGGGTCGCGGGTTCGAATCCCGTCTTCCGCTTTTTGTATACCGATGATTTTTCATCGGTTTTTTTATTGAAAAAGATCCGGTCATCACCATTTTGGTACTGACCGGATCTGATTGTTACTAGGCTTAAATCAGCCGATATTCTTTTAAGAGTTCTTCGATATAGGTTCCCTTGACTTTTTTGAGTCCCTCTTTAACTAATAGTTTCTGGGACAATGGCAGGTCAAGTTCAGTTAATTTCTTTTGATCATTTAAGATAGTACATGGCATTCATCATCAAACGAACGTCAAAGGCTGAGGCAAATACTTCAGGAACGCCCCGGTCAATGTCAAGCAGCGTATAGACGGCTTCCATGGCAGTGCGAACGGAGTATTCAGTTGTAAAGACCGTATCACGTGGCGTTTCAGCAAAGTTGCCGATAAAGGCTAGATTCTTGGAATGCTTTGGTACGACTAATGGACGATCACCCAAAGCGCGCGGCATGAAGTAGGATGTGATATACGGCATGTGAGCAGGAATTGTTGTCGCTGCTTTTGCCATGGCCGGAATATCATTTTCTGGTACACCCATATGATATAGCCACTCTTCGCATAGTTCGATACCGGTACATTCGGGCATTGGCTTTTTTACGTAGTTGCCGGCTTTGTCAGAGAAGAGGCCGTATAGCCAGACGATCAGTTCATTAGGCTTCTGTTGGTGAAAATGAGGCTGCCGACTGATCGAATAGCCTAAAAGCCAGTTGGAGTTCTTGATTGTTGTAGGACCGCTGGTTACGATTGAGCCACTGTGCGGATCTTTTTTATTTACTTTTTCGATAAATGGTACGATATCATTATTTTTAAAAGTAATCGTAGCCGACATGGTCCAGTTGGCATTTGGAATTTGCTCGCAGAACTTTTCTGGATGACCAAAGTCACTGTCTTGGGCTGCCAGGTTCTTCCATAGCTGCCAGCTAGCGCCAAGCGGATGATCGATTGGTGCAGGGTGATCATTGTCGCCGTACGTGGTGCTTTCGGTAATCGAACCATTTGTTACAAAGACCAGATCATTTGGTGTCAGTTCGATACTTTGCGGTTCACTAGCAACCGTCATCTCGATCTTGGTGGCAAGCTTGTCATTACCGGAGCGGTTGACGATGAGATTGTCGACAGTAGTTTCTTGATGGAATTGAACCTCATGATCCTTCAAAAATTTAACCATTGGGAGAATCAATGACTCATATTGATTGAATTTGGTAAAGCGTAGTGAAGAAAGATTTTTGAGCGTACCAACGTGTTGAATGAACCGCATTAGATAACGACGCATTTCCATGGCACTGGCCCATGGCTCAAAGGCAAACATTGTACACCAGTAGAGCCAGAAATTGGATTGGAAGAACTCTTTGTCAAAGACTTCATTGATTTTGACGTCCTGGAGTTTTTCTTCCGGCGTTAAAACCAGGTCAACGATCTCTTTGACTGCTTTTGGCGTCAGCAGCAGCTGTCCGTCAGTTGGCAGAGCTTCACCACGATTCTGAATGACACGAGTTTTAGCATAGCAAGGGTCTTTACGGTTTAGACGATAGAACTCATCCAATACTGAAGCGCCGGGGACTTCGAGTGACGGAATCGAACGAAATAGATCCCAGAGCGTCTCAAAATGCGGTTCCATTTCACGACCGCCGCGAATAATATAGGAATTGCGCTGAACGCTGTAAATTCCATCCATGCTGCCGCCTGGAACTGATAATTCTTCAAGAATATGGATCTTTTTACCTGGCATCTGTCCGTCGCGAATCAAAAAGACGGCGGTGGCTAATCCAGCCAGACCTGCTCCAATGATATATGCCGATTTTTTTCGATATCGGCTGGCTTGTCAGCATTAACGAACGCCTCGTAGTTTCCATTTGTATAATGCATCATGCTCGCTCCTTTCAATACCAAAAATCGTTACACCTGTAACTATACTTTTGTGATATTGTTGACGCTTTCATTTGTCAATTATTTTTAGAAAAGCGAGGAATTAACATTAATGAATAAAAAGAGTCAAAAAACACAACTGAAAATCGAGCAAGCAATGTTTGAGCTGCTTAAGGAAAAGCCTTACGCTGAACTAACGGTAGCTGAAATCGCACAACGAGCCATGGTGTCGCGAATGGCTTTTTACCGTAATTTCGGTGGCAAGGATGCAATCTTGACGCATTTTTTGCAACAGGAATTTGCTGCTTTTATTCAAGATATCAAAGAACATGACCTGAATTCATTGGAACAGCAGCTTACGGCCTATCTTAGCCACTTCAAGAATCATCCGGATCTGATGCGTGTTTTGTTGAAAGCAGGTTTTGAAGGTGAACTGCTCAATCAGCAAACAGCCTACCTGCATTGTTTGCTGATTGAGTATCATCCAGAACTCGATCTTTCAGACTATGCAATCAGCTACCAGTCTGGCGGAATCTATATGCTGCTGGTTTGGTGGGTTAATGATGATTTTACTGCGCCGGTTGAGCTGCTGGTCGATTATGCACGACGCCATATCATGCTGAATAAATAAAAACTGACCGTCATCGATCAAATGGATTGGTGACGGTCAGACTGATTATAATCATTTTGAATGCTTATTTTAACGCCTTTTGGTAGACGTGTTGGCCCTTAAACCAGGTTTCGGTTGCATTTACGGTTGCCAGTTCATCATTTGAGACACTGAAGATATCTTTGTTTAAAATTACAAAGTCAGCTGATTTGCCAACCTCCAGCGTTCCGTTATGCGTGAAGCCGCCAATTTCTGCTGCCCATTTGGTATAGCCTAAGATGGCCTGCGGAACGGTAATGGCTTCTTCAATGTTTACAACGTCATTATTGGCAGCCTGGCGCGTTACGGCTGCATAGATACTGTAGAAAGGACTGTCAGGCTCAGCCCAGGGAGTACATGGCGCATCAGAGCTTAAAGTCGTCAGTGCCTTTGATTTAAGCATTGATTTAACACGGTAGGCCAGTTTGAACTGTTCCGGCGTCAAATAGTTGCGATAGGATTCATCTTCTGCAAAGAAAAAGATTGGCTGGGTGGAAAGACCGTACCGCATTTTGACGTGATTGATCTGATCAAGCATCTGGTCGCTAAGCAGCGAAGCGTGTTCGATGCGGATTGAAGGCATATCATCCAGCCAGGGATCTAAATCACAGGTCGTATCTAAAACCAGCTGAATTGCTGCATCACCCATTGCGTGAATGGCGGCCTGCAGCTGATGCTTTTGGGCAAATTTGATGGCCGTCTTCAGCTTGGCCTGGTCAGTAAGTAAAACACCGCGCTTGCCAGAAGGATAAGGCAATGAGTTGTCAGCAGTCTCGCCAGAAATACTGCCATCCATGAAAATCTTAATGCCGGCTACCCGCAGCTGATCATCGCCCACTGGATCAAGGGCTTGACCAGGCTTCAGCTCATCATAGACATAATAGATGGAGGCTCGCGGCTTAAAGCCCTGCTTGACGGCATCTTGATAAAGGCACAGCGTAGGGTAGGGATTAAGCCGTCCCATCATTTCGCCAATTGCAACGATACCGTTTTCGAGATAATGATCGGAGCTATTGACCATGTTTTGTACGTCATTTTCGTAGCTTTGCGCCGATTTGGCTCGAATCAGCAGCTGACTGGCGGCTACCTCACGCATAAAGCCAGTGGGACGACCATCTGGAAAACGTTCGATATGGCCGCCTTTTGGATCTGGGGTGTTTTGATCGATACCGGCCAGTGCCAAGGCTTTTGAGTTGCCAACTGATGAATGACAGTCGGAACGGTAGATAAAGATCGGCTGTTCGGTAGTAACCTGGTCCAGATCGTCAACGGTTGGCGCGCGATGTTCTGCCAGTTTGGTTTCGTCAAAGCCCCAGCCCTCGATCCAGACATCCGGACCTTGACCATATTGTGGGGAAGCTTTTAGAGCGGCGATCATTTCTTGAATGCTATTGACGTTAGGGGGCGTACAGGCCGTCCCGTGGAGAGCATCCGCGATATATTTGGGATGGGTATGACAGTCGATCAGTCCAGGCAAAACTGTTTGCTGATGCAGATCAATCGCTTGGGGATCGTCAACCTGTTCAGTCTGACCAATCCAGCTGATACGGCCATCTTTAACTTTAAAGGCAGAGACAAAATCAGTTTCGCTGGTACCGACAAATACCTTGCCGTTGACAAAAGTTTGTTCCATAGTTAGTTCCTCCGTGATATTTTGGTAGCGGTAACATTATGATAATCCGCTAGCCAGATTGAGACAACCTTGGAAAAATAAAACTGAACATTATATTCATTACTATCTAAAAAATCAAAATTAGCATTTTAATCAGGCGTGAGCTATCCAAACAATGAAAGCCTTCACTTATTTTTGATAAGTTTAAATCTGCACAAGTTAAAAATAATTTTGAAAGTGCTCTAGATGGCTGTGAAGCCCTTTACATCGGTAGAAAACCGGTTTTTAAATTCAGTGATCTAGGATAAATGTGCAAACGTTCACTTTCCAAATCGATATGAATCTGCTAAGATAGGGGATGTAAAGGAAATCTAATGATTGCAAAGGAGATTTTGCTCTATGAAAGCTGCTGTTATTCGTGAAAATTGTGATGGCTTCGTTGACGTTAAGGACGTTACGCTGCGTGATCTGAAGCCAGGTGAAGCACTGGTCGACATGGAATACTGTGGCCTTTGCCACACCGACCTGCACGTTGCTGCCGGCGATTTTGGCAAGAAGCCTGGTACGATTATTGGTCACGAAGGTGTTGGCCGCGTATCTAAGGTTGCTCCTGGCGTTACCAGCCTGAAAGTTGGCGACCGAGTATCAATTGCTTGGTTCTTTAAGGGCTGTGGCCACTGTGAGTACTGTCTGACGGGTCGTGAAACGCTTTGCCGCAACGTTTTAAACGCCGGCTACACTGCTGATGGTGCTATGGCTCAACAATGCATCGTTCCTGCTGACTATGCAGTTAAGGTACCAGAATGCCTGGACCCAGTTGAGGCAACTTCTCTGACCTGTGCCGGCGTTACGATGTACAAGGCACTGAAGGTTTCCGGCATCAAGCCAGGTCAATGGGTATCAATCGTTGGTGCTGGTGGTCTGGGTAACCTGGGGATTCAACTTGCCCACAACGTATTTGGTGCTCACGTTGTTGCCGTTGATGGTAACCTTGACAAACTGGAAGCTGCCAAGAAGGAAGGCGCTGAAGTTCTGATCAACCGTCATGACGGCAATGTTGACGAACAGATCCAAGAAAAGGTTGGCGGCGTTCATGCAGCTGTTGTTACGGCTGTTACGCCAGCTGCCTTTGACCAGGCTGTTGGTTCCCTGCGTCCAGATGGCAAGCTGGTTGCCGTTGCTCTGCCAAAGGGTGACATGCAGCTGAACATTGCCAAGACGGTTCTGGATGGGATCGTTGTTGCTGGTTCGCTGGTTGGTACTCGTCAAGACCTGGCTGAATGTTTCCAATTCGGTGCTGAAGGCAAGGTTCACCCAATCGTCAAGACCCGCAAGCTGGAAGAAATCAACGACATGATTCAAGAACTTAAGGACAACAAAGTGGTTGGCCGGAACGTTGTTGACTTTGTACACAATAAATAATTGAATAACGGCTAAGGCAAGCTGATCTTAGCAATCTAAAATTTAAGGCTCATCGTTGTTTTTGCAGCGATGAGTTTTTTTAATTTAAAATCGGAATTTTATGGATATATATGATAAAATGAAGGTCAACATTAGTCAGATGAAGAAAAAGGGGGCGAAATTTTGGAAGACCGCAGTATTTCAGATATTATTGAAGCTTATCTTAAAGAGATTCTTGGCAACTCAGAGCAGATCGAGATACGTCGTTCAGAAGTGGCCAACCATTTCGATGTGGTACCATCACAGATCAATTATGTAATTAAAACTCGCTTCACCCTGCAAAATGGCTACCTGGTTCAAAGTAAACGTGGCGGTGGCGGCTATATCCGTATTGAACGCATCAATCTATTGGATGATGTCGATGTCTTGGACATGCTGATCAATGCAATTGGCGACTCAATCAGTGAACGAGATGCCTTCGATGTGATTCGAACTTTATATGAAGAAAAAGTCATTACGCGGCGAGAAGGCGATTTAATGATGGTGATGGTCGCCAAACAAACCTTGAAACTGGATAGTCGAGTTAAAGAAAATCAGCTGCGGGCCCGGGTTTTGACTTCACTGTTGAACCGGCTGCGTTTTGAAAGCTAAGAGAGAAAGAGACGGTGATTTAATGGACAATAATTCATACACCCGAAGCGCGCAAAACGTTTTGCAGATTGCCCAAGAACAGGCACACTACTTTAAGCATCAGGCCGTGGGCACCGAGCATCTGCTGCTGGCGTTGAGCATGGTTTCTAATAGTATTGCGGGCCGTGTCTTGAATCAGTTTAACGTCACCAGCGATGATATTCGCGAAGAAATCGAAAGCCTAACCGGTTATGGTACGATGCAAGAGGCTGATCGCGATACCTATTTGCCTGATTCGCCCAAACTGCGCAGTATTTTATTGTTGGCTAAGCAGATGGCCCAACGTCTGCAGGCCCCTCAAATTGGCACCGAGCATCTGCTGTTAGCCCTGCTGAGTGATGATGCAATTCTATCATCACGAATCTTAAGCAATCTGGATGTTAATCCCAAACAGGCGCGTCGGATTTTGCTGCGGCGCCTAGGAATCGCTGAAAATCAGCAGCGACGGGCACCACGGCGACGTCCTGGTGAAAACGATGGCAGTGACGGTGAGGTTCAGGGAACGCCAACGCTGGACAAGCTGGCTCGTGATCTGACACAGATTGCTCGCAGTGATGGCATGGATCCTGTAGTTGGCCGCGATCGTGAAATCAAGCGGGTAGTTCAGATCCTCAGTCGTCGGACTAAAAACAATCCGGTGCTGATTGGTGAGCCAGGGGTCGGCAAAACCGCGATCGCAGAAGGACTGGCCGAACGGATCGTAGCTGGTCGGGTGCCTGAAGAACTGGCTGATAAGCGACTGATGATGCTGGATATGGGTTCGCTGGTTGCGGGCACCAAGTATCGCGGTGAGTTTGAGGACCGCTTAAAAAAAATCATCAATGAAATCTATCATGACGGCCACGTGATTCTTTTTATCGATGAGCTGCACACTCTGGTTGGAGCTGGCGGTGCAGAAGGGGCAATTGATGCCTCAAATATCTTAAAGCCGGCGCTGGCCCGTGGTGAGCTGCAGACGATTGGCGCAACGACGCTGGATGAGTATCAAAAATACATTGAATCAGACGCAGCTTTGGAACGGCGCTTTGCAACGGTTCAAGTTGAAGAGCCGACTGCTGAGGATGCGCTGGCGATTCTAAAAGGACTGCGGCCCAAATACGAAGAGCATCATCACGTCAAAATCGATGATGAAGCCTTGGAAGCTGCCGTTAAGCTGTCAACGCGCTATTTGACGAGCCGTTTTCTGCCAGATAAGGCCATTGATTTGATGGATGAGGCAGCGGCCATGGTACGCATCGAAGCTGAAGAACAGTCCTCACCGCTGGCAAACGAACAGGCTCAGCTGCGCAAATTAGGCGAGGAAAAAGAACAGGCCATTGAACAGCAAGACTTTGATCGCGCGGCCCAGCTCAGGCAGGCTGAACTGACCATCAAGGCGCGGCTGGCGCAAGAAGAAGAGCAGCGACAAAAGCAGGCTGATCAGTATCAGCTGCACGTTACCGGCGAAGACATTGCTAAAGTGGTGGCTGAGTGGACGGGTGTGCCGCTGACCCAGCTGCAGAAAACGGAAAGCGACCGGCTGATCAATCTGGAACGAGTCCTGCATCAGCGCGTGATTGGTCAGGATGAGGCGGTTTCGGCAATTGCCCGTTCAATTCGTCGAGCGCGCAGTGGTCTTAAGGATCCTAATCGGCCAATTGGCTCATTTATGTTTCTGGGGCCAACCGGCGTCGGGAAGACTGAACTGGCTAAGGCCCTGGCTGAAGCAATGTTTGGCTCTGAAAACAATATGATCCGTGTTGATATGTCTGAGTATATGGAAAAATACAGCGTCAGTCGCTTGATTGGGGCGGCTCCTGGCTATGTCGGCTATGATGAGGGCGGTCAGTTGACGGAAAAGGTTCGTCAGCATCCATATAGCGTCGTGCTGCTTGATGAAGCCGAGAAAGCGCACCCCGACGTATTCAACTTGTTGCTGCAGGTACTGGACGATGGCTATCTGACGGATTCAAAAGGTCGGCGCGTTGATTTCCGCAATACGATCTTGATTATGACTTCTAATCTTGGGGCCACCCAGCTGCAGGATGAAAAAACGGTTGGCTTTGGGGCTGCCGACATGACGGCGGATTATCAGGCCATGTCAGCCGCCATCAAGCAGCAGCTGAAACTGCACTTCCGGCCAGAATTTCTAAATCGGATTGATGAAACGATCATCTTCCACTCTTTGAATCAAAAAGAGCTGCATCAGATCGTTAAGCTCCTGGCTGACAAGGTAAAACAACGGATGGCTGAACGTGATATCAAGGTACGCTTTACGCCAGGTGCAATTGATGTGATTGCCAAAGCCGGCTATGATCCTGAATATGGAGCACGACCATTGCGGCGCTCACTGCAGAATCTGGTTGAGGATCCATTGAGCGAGGCATTGCTGGCCGGGGCGATCCAAACTGGTGATGAAGTCGTGATAGGTTCGCATCAGGGCAAGATTACGCTAAAGGACAAGCGCGGGGATGCCAAGCCTGAATTGATTGCGCTGCCTTAAAATTCTGTTGGTTTCGATAAATAACCTGATAGATAAATTTTATTAGTCATTGAATCATCATTTAATGAAATGAGATTTAATGACTTTTATTTTTGGCGAATTGGTAACCCAAGCTTGCAAGAACTGGGTTTTCGTGTGAGAATTATTTTTGACTAATATGGGAAACCGATAAGGGAGAATCGATAGAACATGAAACGAGCAGAACAATTGGCAAAAACTCGCCAAGCAATTTTGAAAACCGCTACTACACTGTTTTTGCAAAAAGGCTTTTCTGGTGCCTCCACCAGAGATATTGCCAAGCAGATCGGCATCACTCAGCCAGCTTTGTACCACCACTTTAATGATAAGGAAGTTTTATACCTGGCTGTTTTGACCAATCTATGCGGTAAGGTTCGCCAGGATATCAACAAGGTTATGCGCAAGCAGCAGATCGATCCAGAAGAACGACTGTATGGAATTACTGAAGTATTGAGAAAGCATCATCCGCTCAACGTCTACGATCAGTATCAAGAAGCCAAAAGAGAGCTTTCCGAAAGTGCTCAGCGCAAACTGGACATGCTGTTTACGATGGATTACCTTGAACCGATTGCTGATTTCTTTAAACTTCCTGAAGTGCATCTGCGGCCGGATCTGTTGCCTAAAGAAGCGGCGGAGTTGTTTATTGCTGATCTGTCGCCGATCTTTAAAGCATTTCAGCCAATTGGCGGCCATGCCATCTCTGAAGAGCAGCGTACCAAACTGATTTTGAGCTGCATTTTGCGCGGCCTGACGGTTCCGGCAACGGCCAGTGAAAAATAAAAACTAAATATTGACAATGAATTCGTAAACGCGTATGATAATTGGTGTATGTAATTGCGAGTTCATTTGAGTTCCGTGATCTCTTGTCCATGGGATTCTTTATAAAAACCAAAGACAGCACCCAGCTGTTTTTGGATTTTTTTTGCCCAAAAGCAGGAATTTTGATGATTTGTAATCAAAATGTAATATTACAAATTTGAATGAACTTGCCCAACAAATTTGAGAGGTGAATAGTTTGGCCGGACATTTAGTAAAATACGGTAAGCACCGTACGCGTCGCAGTTACTCCCGTATCAAGGAAGTACTGGACCTGCCTAACTTGATTGAAATCCAGACCGATTCCTATAACTGGTTTATGGAAAAAGGTCTGCGGGAAATGTTTAACGACATCATGCCAATCGATGACTTCCAAGGCAAACTGTCGCTGGAATTCGTCGACTACCAACTGCTTGAACCTAAGTATACGGTTGATGAAGCCCGGGAACACGATGCAAACTACTCTGCACCGCTGCACGTTACCCTGCGCTTGACGAACCACGAAACTGGCGAAATCAAGTCCCAAGACGTGTTCTTCGGCGACTTCCCACTGATGACGGACCAAGGTACCTTTATTATCAATGGTGCGGAACGAGTAATCGTTTCTCAACTGGTTCGTTCACCTGGCGTTTACTACAATGAAGAAGATGACAAAAACGGCCGGCCAAGCTATGGTGCTACTTTTATTCCAAACCGTGGTGCCTGGCTGGAATACGAAACCGATGCGAAGGGCATCTCTTACGTACGGGTTGACCGGACACGGAAGCTGCCTTTGACTGAAATGGTGCGTGCGCTGGGCTTTGGCTCTGACGATGAGATCATTGACATGCTGGGTGGCAACAGTGAAGGCCTGTCTGCTACGATTGATAAAGACGTGCACAAGAACCCTGAAGACTCACGAGTTGAAGAAGCCTTAAAGGACATCTACGAACGCTTGCGTCCAGGTGAGCCTAAGACGGCTGACTCAGCACGGAATCTGCTGACGGCTCGCTTCTTTGATCCAAAGCGTTACGATATGGCACCAGTTGGCCGTTACAAGACCAACAAGAAACTGATGATGAAGTACCGGCTGTTGGGTCAAACGCTGGCCGAAACGCTGGCTGATCCGGAAACTGGCGAAATCCTGGCTAACAAGGGTGATGTAGTTACCAAAGAAGTATTGAAGACTTTGGAACCGGCCCTGGACAACGATGACTTCAAGATGGTTACCTACACGCCATCTGATGAAGCTGTTGTTACGGCACCGGTTAAGCTGCAAAAGATCCTGGTTTACTCCAAGAACGATCCTGACCGCGTTGTGCCAATCGTAGCCAACGGTCATATTCCTTTGGAGCTTAAGCACATTCAGCCAGCCGACATCATTGCGTCCATCAACTACTTCTTCAACCTGCAAGAAGGCATTGGCACAACTGATGACATCGACCACTTGGGTAACCGGCGGATTCGTTCCGTAGGTGAGCTGCTGCAGAACCAGTTCCGGATCGGCTTGGCTCGGATGGAACGTGTGGTTCGTGAACGGATGTCGATTCAAGACATTAACACGGTTACGCCACAGCAGCTGATCAACATTCGACCAGTAGTTGCCTCAATTAAGGAATTCTTTGGTTCTTCACAGCTTTCTCAGTTCATGGACCAAACCAACCCACTGGGCGAACTTTCCCACAAGCGGCGGCTGTCTGCCCTTGGTCCTGGTGGTTTGACTCGTGACCGGGCTGGTTATGAAGTTCGTGACGTTCACTATACTCACTACGGCCGGATGTGCCCAATTGAAACGCCTGAAGGTCCTAACATCGGTCTGATCAACTCACTGGCAAGTTATGCGCGTATTAATGAGTATGGTTTCATTGAAGCTCCATACCGTAAGATTGATAAATCAGATCCAAAGAATCCTCGTGTCACGGATGAAGTAGTCTACATGACAGCGGATGAAGAGGATAATTACCATGTAGCACAGGCGAACGAGGCACTTGATGCAGAGGGACATTTTGTTCGTAATTCTGTATCTGGTCGTTATCTGGATGAGACACAGGAATATGAGAAGACCATGTTTGATTACATGGACGTATCTCCTAAGATGGTATTCTCTGTTGCGACTGCATTAATTCCGTTCTTACAGAACGATGATGCGAACCGTGCGCTGATGGGATCAAACATGCAGCGTCAGGCAGTACCTCTTCTTACAACAGAAGCTCCTGTTGTTGGTACAGGTATGGAGACAAAAGCGGCCGTTGACTCAGGTGTCTGCGTTGTTGCAAAAAAAGCAGGTACAATTGAAAGCTCTGAGTCCAATCAGATCATTGTAAAAAATGATGATGGAACAAGAGATGTATACAAACTTACAAAGTTTTCAAGAAGTAACCAGTCAAACTGCTACAATCAGAGACCAATCGTATTCAAGGGTGACCATGTAGAGGTTGGTGAGGTTATCGCAGACGGACCATCTACTTCTAACGGAGAACTTGGACTTGGTAAGAACCCATTGATCGGATTTATGACCTGGGAAGGTTATAACTACGAGGATGCTGTTCTTTTAAGTGAGAGACTTGTACAGGATGATGTTTATACATCCATCCATATTGAAGAATATGAAGCAGAAGCACGTGACACCAAATTAGGACCGGAGGAGATTACTCGTGACGTTCCAGGTGTCGGTGATGATGCATTAAAAGACCTTGATGAAAGAGGTATTATCCGTATCGGTGCAGAGGTTCGTGCCGGTGATATCTTAGTCGGAAAAGTTACTCCGAAGGGAGAGACAGAGCTGACTGCTGAGGAGAGACTGCTTCGTGCGATTTTCGGTGAGAAAGCGAGAGAAGTACGTGATACTTCCTTAAAGGTACCACATGGTGAATATGGTATCGTAGTTGATGCAAAGGTATTTACAAGAGAAAACGGTGATGAGTTATCTCCTGGTGTAAATCAGGCAGTCCGCATTTATATTGCACAGAAGAGAAAGATCTCTGTCGGTGATAAGATGGCTGGTCGTCATGGTAACAAGGGTGTCGTTTCCCGTGTACTTCCTGTTGAGGATATGCCATTCCTGCCAAACGGACGTCCGCTTGATATCGTATTAAATCCTCTTGGTGTGCCGTCCCGTATGAACATTGGTCAGGTCCTTGAGATTCACTTAAGTCTTGCTGCAAAAGCACTTGGATTTAACATCGAGACACCGGTATTCGATGGCGCGAAAGAGATTGATATCCAGGATACACTTGAGCTTGCAAATGACTATGTAAATATGCCGTTTGATGCTGCAGAAGCAGAAAAAGAAGGCAAAACAGAGAGCTTTGAAGAAAAATATAAAGATATATTAAGAGAAGACGTTATGAAGTATCTTTCTGACAATCGTGCACACCGTGCACTGTGGAAAGGCGTTCCGATCTCCCGCGACGGAAAGGTTCAGCTTCGTGACGGACGTACCGGAGAGCCGTTTGATTCACCGGTTACCATTGGACACATGCATTATCTGAAACTCCACCATCTGGTAGATGATAAGATCCATGCACGTTCTACTGGTCCTTACTCCTTAGTAACGCAGCAGCCGTTAGGTGGTAAAGCACAGTTCGGTGGTCAGCGTTTCGGTGAGATGGGGGTTTGGGCTATCGAGGCATTCGGTGCCAGCCACGTGCTTCAGGAAATTCTGACAATCAAGTCCGACGATACAGTGGGCCGTTCTAAGGCTTACGAGGCTATCGTTAAGGGCGACCCAATGCCTACACCAGGCATCCCAGAGTCGCTCAACGTGCTCTTGCATGAGCTCCGCGGTCTTGGTCTGAGCATCAAACTTGATTAATCCGAACATCCCAAAACTATAGAAATATATGGCTTTCAAGAAAGATATAAAAGTTAAGAATAATTTCACGAAGATTACCATCGGACTCGCCTCTCCGGAGGAAATCCTGGAAAATTCGTATGGTGAGGTTACCAAGCCAGAGACCATCAACTATCGCACCTATAAGCCCGAGCGCGACGGCTTGTTCTGCGAGCGCATCTTCGGTCCGACACGCGACTATGAGTGTGCCTGCGGCAAGTACAAGCGCATCCGTTACAAGGGTATCGTCTGCGACCGATGCGGTGTTGAGGTGACGGAGAAGAAGGTACGCCGTGAGCGTAGCGGACACATCGAGCTCGTTGTGCCAGTGGCTCACATCTGGTACTTCCGCTCGCTGCCTAACAAGATTGGTTACTTGCTCGGTATGCCGACAAAGAAGCTCGACGCTGTTATCTACTACGAGAAGTACGTAGTTATCCAGCCAGGTGCGTTCGAAGGACGCACCGACGAGCAGGGCGAGGA
>ERZ773185.2002-NODE-2002-length-13938-cov-3.868256_pt1 | contig 13938 bp, 17 predicted proteins | sample MGYA00580531_ERZ773185 | MGnify/ENA primary metagenome ERZ773185 (study PRJEB29015, sample SAMEA2737799) | human gut metagenome | biome: human gut; feature: human-associated habitat; material: faeces | place: China | collected 2012 ...
ACGCCAGCTCGGAGGAGTCTACCGGATGATAAGAACCATCTAACAGAACCGCCTTGATGCCGACTACCGGATATGCAGCCAACGGGCCTTTCAGTACACATTCCTGGATACCTTTTTCTACTGCCGGGAAGTAGTTTCTCGGAACCGCGCCGCCAAATACCTGCTCCTCAAAAATGTAAGGAGTCTCTAAGTCACCGGACGGCTCGAAGGACATCTTCACATCGCCATACTGTCCATGTCCACCACTCTGTTTCTTATATTTACCCTGGGCCTCCACTTTCTTGCGGATGGTCTCGCGGAACGCGAATTTCGGTTTGCTCAGCTCGATCTCTACTTTATAACGATTGAGGAGCTTGCTGACTACTACCTCTAACTGCTGATCGCCGATACCGTAAAGTAGCAGCTGGCGGTTTTCCTTATCGTTGACAGCCTTTAAGGTCAGATCCTCTTCCATCAGCTTCGCCAGTGCGCTGGAAACCTTATCCTCATCACCCTTGGTCACGGTCTTATATCTCATGTAGGTATAAGGAACGGAGGTCTGCGGTTTATGATATACGATCGGAGCAGTGCGTACTGCCATGGTATCACCGGTCTGAGTCACACTGAGTTTGGAAACTGCACCGATATCACCGGCCTTCAGCTCAGCAACCTCGATGGCATCCTTACCTCTCAAGACATACAGCTTGCCGATCTTCTCTTCTGCATCTTTGTTCACGTTATAAACGGTGGAATCTGGTTTTAAAGTACCGGTACAGATCTTCATCAGCGAGTACTTACCAATAAACGGATCTACGATCGTCTTAAATACTCTTGCAGACAGAGATACGTCATCATTATACTTTGCAGTGAAGCGCTCGCCTGTGGAAACATCCACACCTACGCACTCGAACTTATCCGGTGTCGGCAGGTAACGGTCGATCACCTGTAATAAGGTCTTAAAGCCCTGGCAGTTGATGCCGGAACCCATCAGCACCGGAACAATGGAGCCATCTATCACATGTTCACGGAGCGCACCCTGGATCTCATCTAAGGTAAATTCTTCACCGGAGAAGTAACGTTCCATATACTCCTCGCTGGTCTCTGCCACAGCCTCTAACAGAGCATCTCTGGCAATACCCAGGTTCTTTTTCGAATACTCCGGAATCTCACATTCTTCGTAATCACTTAAATTGGTAAAACGGCGTCCGCCCATCTTTACCACGTTTACATAACCAACAAACTTTTCATTCTCACGGATCGGTAACTGGAACGGAGCAACGCTTCTTCCGAATCTTCTCTCTAATTTCAGAACCAGTTCACGGAAGCTTGCGTGATCATCATCCATGTTGGTCACAAAAATCAACTTCGGCAGACGGTACTTCTCGCATAACTCCCATGCTTTCTCTGTACCAACCTCGATACCTGCCTTGCAGTTTACTACGATGATCGCTGCGTCTGCAACGCTGATGGCCTCTTCTACTTCCCCTACGAAATCAAAATATCCAGGTGTATCCAGAATGTTGATCTTCGCTTTCTCCCATTCGATCGGTACCAGTGATGTGCTGATTGAGAACTGTCTCTTCTGTTCCTCTTTATCAAAATCACTGATCGTGTTACCATCCGTAATCTTTCCCATACGGTTTGTCGCTCCTGACACATATGCCATGGCCTCTGCAAGACTGGTCTTTCCGCTTCCACCGTGTCCTAAGAGAACCACGTTCCTGATTTCGTCCGTTCTGTAAACTTTCATATAGCTGCCTCCTTATTTTGGTAAAATCTCATGTAGATATTGTACTAAACTTTCTGTTTTTTTACAACACTTTTATACACTTTAACCATATTATTTTTGTATTTATTTTCAAATAAATGTGAATTTTCACTTATTTCAGAATTTTCTTTGCAATTTTATACTGCAGATTGTCTATTTTCTCGTTTTACCCCATTCACTTTTTCACTTTAAAGTATTATAGTATTGACAAATCCTCTTACAACACGTTACAATATGAACTGAGTTTCTAGATCAAAGCACAAGGAGGAAACATCATGAAACACAAAATTGGTTTTATCGGGCTCGGACTGATCGGTGGTTCTATTGCAAAGGCCATCCGCCAGTATTATCCCGATTATGAGATTGTGGCTTTCGACAAAAACAAAGAATCCCTTGCACTTGCAACCCAGGAATCTATGATCGATGTTGCCGCAACTACCATTGACAATAATTTTCAAAATTGTAACTATATATTCTTATGCGCACCGGTCGCATATAATACCGCCTATCTGAAACAGCTGACGGAATATCTGAATGATGACTGCATCCTCACAGATGTCGGAAGTGTAAAGACGAACATCCACGAAGAAGTGCAGAATCTCGGTATTGGGAAGTATTTCATCGGGGGACATCCGATGGCCGGATCCGAGAAAAGCGGTTACAGTAATTCCAAAGCTATGCTGATTGAAAATGCATACTATATTCTTACTCCGACTCCTCAGGTAGCTGAAGAAAAAGTACAAACTTATGAAAAATTCGTGGAAAGCCTGAAGGCCCTTCCGGTTATTCTGGACTACCAGCTTCATGACCAGATTACAGGAACCATCAGCCATCTCCCACATATCATTGCTTCTTCACTCGTTAATTTTGTCAAAACACACGATACACATGATGAGATGATGAAAAATCTTGCTGCTGGAGGATTTAAAGATATCACACGTATTGCCTCTTCTTCTCCGATCATGTGGCAGAATATCTGCCTGAAGAACAAGGACAATATTGTAGATATATTAGATCAGTATATAGACTCTCTGGAAGATTTCAAAGAAGCTATCGAACGTGAAGATGATCTGGATCTTTATAACCGGTTTGAATCCTCCAGAAATTATCGTAATTCCATGCCATCTTCTTCGGCCGGACCGATCAAGAAAGCATTTGCCGTATACTGTGACATCATTGATGAAGCCGGTGGGATTGCTGCTATCGCAACCATTCTTGCTTCCAATAATATCAGTATCAAAAACATTGGAATCGTACACAACAGAGAATTTGAAGAAGGGGTTCTGCGTATTGAATTCTACGACGAAGATTCCAGCAAACGCGCCGTAGGATTACTGCAGAAATTCAGGTATATCGTTTATGAGCGTTAGAACAATTGCACCCACAAGGGGATTAAAAGGAGAAGTAACCATACCGGGAGACAAATCCATCTCACATCGTTCCATTATGTTAGGTTCCATTGCGCTTGGAACCACAGAGATCACTCATTTTCTGGAAGGAGCCGACTGTCTTTCCACGATTGACTGTTTCCGTAAAATGGGTGTTGAGATCGAAAGAAAACCATCCAGTATCCTGGTACACGGGAAAGGTCTGCGCGGCCTGACCGCCCCGGCTTCTACTTTAAATGTAGGAAACAGCGGAACTACAACCCGCCTGATCTCCGGAATTTTGTCCGGGCAAAATTTTGCGACTACATTATCCGGCGATGATTCTTTGAACTCCAGACCAATGAAGCGCATTATGACACCACTTAACACCATGGGAGCACATATCAGAAGTCTCAACGACAACGGATGCGCCCCGCTTCACATAAGACCTGGTGCTCTGCATGGTATTCATTACCAGTCACCGGTTGCCTCTGCCCAGGTAAAATCGGCAGTTCTGTTAGCCGGACTTTATGCAGACAGTCCTACTTCTGTTACAGAACCTGCTCTTTCCCGTAATCATACGGAACTTATGCTTCAGGGATTCGGCGCATACGTTGCCACAGATCTTCATACAGACGGAACTGCCACTGCACATGTAGAACCATGCAAAGAACTTTACGGACAACAGATCTGTGTTCCTGGCGATATCTCTTCTGCTGCTTACTTTATTGCGGCCGCACTGTTAGTTCCTGGTTCCGAGCTTCTTGTTAAAAATGTAGGAACCAACTTCACACGTGCCGGTTTCTTAAAAGTCTGCAAAGCCATGGGAGCCGATATCGAAACCGTCAGCCAGACAATCGAGGGCGGCGAAAGCCGTGCTGATCTTCTTGTCCGCTACAGCCACTTAAAAGGAACTGTAATCGAGGGTGATATCATCCCGACTCTGATCGACGAGATTCCGATGATCGCAATTATGGCAGCCTTTGCAGATGGTCAGACAGTCATCAGAGATGCAGCTGAGTTAAAGGTAAAAGAAACGAACCGAATCGATACTGTCACTGCAGGATTAAAAGCGATGGGAGCTGTTATTACACCAACCGATGACGGCATGATCATTGAAGGTACCGGACATTTAAATGGTGCTTCTATTCAAAGCTACCTTGATCACCGGATCGCAATGGCATTCTCGGTTGCGGGACTTGCATCTGACGGTGAAACGCAGATAGTGGATAGTCAGTGCGTGGATGTGTCTTATCCGGAGTTTTATGCGACGTTGAATTCGGTTTCTATTTAATTATTATGGCATGCGAAAACGTGACTGAATAAAAGTATGGGAGTGATTTCTGTGCATATGAGGTCATGGTTAGTAACTCTTGAGTAATAAAATTGGCCGTTAGCCTTGGAAAAATCATTGTCTGAGACGAATGTCGAGTTTTGATTTTTTCAAGGCTGCTTTTAGGACAATTTTGTTGCTCTAGAGTTACTCCATGATCGAATCAGCACAGAAATCACTCCCATACTTTTATTCGGGACTTGGGTAAGACGACATGATGAACTAAATAGAAATCTCTCCTAAAATAATTCTCAACAGTGCTTTATCCAACATAATCGTCCGGTTCCAAGGATTGATGATGATACCCTGAATGTTATCAGCTGTAATGGCAGAATTAAATAACTGTTTCATGTCAGTAAGAAATGTAGACATTACGCTTCCGGAACCTTTGAGTTCTTCATCGAAGCTGGTAAATGCCGCCCACCATTTGCGGCCGTCATCGGTCTGGATTGCCTGTACTTGGAGGCCGGAGGCAGCGGAAGAGGGATCTACTGCAATGATCAGTTCGCCATGTTCATTCATGCGTCTGCGGATGACCGTCAGAACGTGAGCTAGCATTTCCTGAGACGGCTCATGTTGAAGGGCTGCAATGGCCGATTCAATCTTATCATTTCCCTGTAAAGTTTTATCGGTATGTGTATGTTCAGTCATGATTGTAAAAAATCCTTTCTATATAAATAATGGCTACAGAGAACCTGTCAATGACAGCCTCGCTTGCATATTTTTGTATAAAAATATACGGACAGCAGGAGAGCCATCCGTATATTAATATAAAGTATTTCAGTTGGAAGAGCAAGCTAATTGAACTCCCATGGAGAAATATATTTATTTGGAGATGAAGCATATCCATTGTTATATTTCACTGTGACATATAAAGAGTCATCACCATCAACCAGTTTCACATAGCAGATATTATCTTTGTTGAATTTGTGTGTGATATCGATGGACTGATTTTTGTAATACAGGATGACGGAACCATCTTTTTCATATTCTATATCCGGAGCATTTAGTTCTTCCATAATTTCTTCTTGTGTAAGGCTGCGTTCGGATCCATCCTGGTTAAATGCAATGCCGCCTCCGCCAAATTCTTTATTTTTTCCGTCTTTATCTGCATAAGTTCCGGTATAAGAACCGTCAGAATTGATTGTTAAAGTAGCAGTTGTCTGATCTCCGTGGATCCAGAGCTGGACTTTACGTTGAATTCCGCCAAGATCGGATGCGTAGGCTGTTCCGGTTCCGGCTGTTACGATCAGGCATGCGGCAATTGCGGCTGCTATTGTTTTTAATTTGTGCTTTCTATTTAAGATACTCATTTTATCTACCTCCAGGGAAAAATTGTCGGAGGCGGAAAGTGTATCAAAAGCCTGCTTGTATTTTTCTTTATTCGTCATCGTTCCATTCCTCCTTTAAGGTTTCTTTGAGAAGAGCACGTCCGCGGGAAAGCCGGGTCTTTACATTGCTGACAGAAAGATGCAGGATATCACTGATCTCTTGTGTTGTATAATCCTCATAGTAAAAGAGATGCAGGACAATCCGGTATTTTTCGGGAAGTTTCATCACTGTGTCAAACAGAGTTTCTGATTCCGGTGTTTCGAAGGTTAATGTTTCCATATATTCTTCTAAGTTGCATTTATTTCTGTGCCAGAATGAGCGGGTGATATTCTTTGCTTTATTGATCGCAACCCGGATCAGCCAGGCACGGATATGTTCTTCTGTATCAAACTCTTTTTTATATGTGTGATACTGAATAAATGTATCCTGAACGACATCTTCTGCATCTTGTTGGTTCCTGCATATATTAAATGCAATCGCATACAGATGCTTTTGATATCGTTCGATTAAAACTTGTGTTGCTGGTTTCATGAGTACTCCTTTTTTGTGTTGTATCTATAGAACCTGTTGCCGTAAGACCTGCCATAAGCATCTCCTTACAAATGCTCTGGCGACTGAGTGGGGCATCAGACGTTCGTTTCTTAAGGCCTTTCACTTATAATACAAATGAAAACATAGAAAGGTTACAAATTAATGAAAGTTATTTTCCAAAGTTGTTTTTCAAAAGAAAACTTTAGGTATTGGAGGTAAGATATACATTCTAACTATATCTTACTATCGAGCATAGGAATTTTACATTTTAAAATATACGACGTAAACTATATTAAGAAAAAATAGCTTCAATAATAAGCTGAAAAAATTAATATCTATTATAAAATGAAGGTGAGTGTTTTTCATTATGTTTTCGAATAAAGATTTGAAGAATCTGATTGTACCGTTGTTTTTAGAATAGTTATTGATGGCACTGGTCGGAATCGTAGATGTATTTGTGATTGGTTTTGTAGGGGCGGCATTGTATAGAAGTTTTGGAAAGACAAGTACAACGATGTACATATCGGTCATTGCAAATATCCTGAATGTAGTGGGGAACTGTATCGGAGTATTCGGGCTTCATGCAGGAGTAATTGGAGTGGCAGTTCCGTCACTGGTATCCAGAACATTTTTTGCGGTAGTGATCACGATATTATGTTTCTCTAAGAAGAATCCGGTCAGATACCTGAAGAACTGGATCGTGAAGATTGACGTAAATCTGCAGAAGAAGATACTGGGAATTGCAGTCCCGAATGGAATTGAATATTGCCGGAGGTTATCGGTTTACTGCAAATGCAGATAGTGTGGAGATTCAAAAAGGAATAAAGAAATTGGGTAAATAAAAAAATAGCAAGACGTCTATTAAAACAGTTAGAACAATATCTGACAATAATGAAAAAGAAAAAGAGAATTGATTATGAAGAAAAATATTGGAGCACAGCTGGCATTATATCCGGCACCGGTAATTGTAGTAGGAGCAATAGTAAATGATAAACCGACATGGACACTGGTGGCACATGCAGGAACTATGGCGCATAGTCATCTGATGGTGTCGCTGGTACATGCACACTACATTAATCAGGAAATTATCGAGAGTAAGAAATTATCAGTAAATATCGTAGACGAAGCATGGCTAAAAGAAGCTGACCGTATGGGAGTGATAAGCGGAAATAAAGAAGACAAATCAGAATCATTTGCATACACGATTGGAGAAAACGGAGCACTGTTGATCGATGATGCCAAGGTTTCCATTGAATGTGAAGTAGATGGTAATTATGAACTGGAGAACTTTGATAATTTTGTATGTAAGATTGTGGCAACTTATGCGAAGAAAGTATTCTGAATGATGCAGGTAAGATTGATTATCATACATTCAAACCGGTACTTTTTGAATTTCCGACATATGAATATTTTGTGACGGGAGAAAAAGTGGGAGACTGTGCAAAGATGAATTAGAGGTTTTCATCCCTGGCAGATTGTGCTATCATGACAGTATGTCAGAAAGCGAAAGGATGGAAGTTTCATGCCGGCGAGATCAGAAGAAAGAACGAATGCGAGAAAAGAAGAGATCATCAATGCATGCGAAATGCTGTATCAGACGATGAATTTTAAAGATATTACGATAAAGGAAATCGGAAATGTCACCTCTTTTTCCAGAACATCGATATATAATTATTTTGAGACGAAAGAGGAAATCTTTCTTGCATTGTTAAAAAGAGAATACGATGCGTGGATTCTGGATCTACATAAGATTGTTGAAGAACATGAAAGCATGGACGATGAGCAGATTGCATCGGCGATTGCAAAATCTTTGGATCAGCGTCATCAACTTCTGAAGATACTTTCCATGAATCATTATGATCTGGAGGAAAACAGCCGTATTGAGATGTTGATAGAATTCAAAGTATCTTATGGAAATTCACTGAGAGCTGTAATGGGAATTCTTGCAAAATTCAGACCGGATATGGATATTGAAAAGAGACAGGAATTTGTCTATGCATTTTTTCCGTTTATGTTTGGAATTTATCCGTATACCGTGGTGACGGAGAAACAGAAGAAAGCGATGAAAGAAGCAGGAGTTGATTATACTTATAATTCGGTATATGAACTGACGTATACGGCAGTGAAAAAGATGTTGAAGTAATGAAAATATTTGAAAGGAGATAGAAATCATGAAAACATTAGTAGCATATTTTAGTGCAAGCGGAACAACAGAAGGTGTAGCAAAGAAGGTGGCAGAGGCAGCAGGAGCAGATCTGTTCGAGATTCAGCCGCAGATCCCCTACACACAGGCGGATCTGAACTGGATGGATAAAAAAGCAAGAAGTACGGTTGAGATGAACGATCCGTCTTCCAGACCTGCTACTACAGGAACGGTAGAGAATATGGAGCAGTATGATAACGTAATTATCGGGTTTCCTAAAATGGAGTACAGTTTATAGTAGTGTATAGCGTGTACCAAGTTATAATTATGGGGTTGAAAATAACAGTATACACAGATAATGTGGAAAAATGTGTATGACGTTTATATAGAAAATAACATGGAAAGGGAGTTGCTGAAATGAGAGAACGAAAGGTTTTGAGGTGTCTTTTGGAGATTGTCAGACATAATTTTTTATTAGATGTCCCCTTCACTGGTTTGAATCCAGAAAAGGGGCATAGAGAATGAATAGGAAAAGAAATCCTTTAGCTATGATTTATTTAGTCTGTAGGGCAACGGTATATCCAGAGCCGGGTAAAGCCCATTTCCCAATAGTTATTGTATTTACATCATCTTTACGATATTCAGATGTATGCTTTTCATAGGTGTGTACATTGAAGGAAGAAAATGTTCCTGTTTTTAGTTGATATTTGTTATTAGTATCTCCTTTAACTATTATTGTTGTTAAAAAGCTTCTACATGGAAATACTAATTGATACACATGAAAAAAATGTTTAAGTGCAATTATATGGGAAGTTTTATGTACAAGTATAACATTTGTATCGTATATTAAAGGCATCTGATTTTGTATTAAATATGGGAATTGCCTTTTTTCGTTGGTACATACAATGGAAGTATGTATTTGGGAAGAATAATCAAATCCATTGATAGTGTATTCTTCGTGCCGATAACTTTTGGCTTGTTCTAAAGTTTCAAATCTTGGATTGGTTGAATAATAGTTAATTCCTTCTTTTATATTTAAATATTCAATTCGGGTTGTAATTGAGACTTTTAACTGATCGTCAATGATTTCCAAAACTATTTCCCTGTTGAAATTATCAATATATGTCTGCTTTTTTATATTATGAATAATTTTATCAGAAATATTATCTATAAAATCATAAGCCAGTCTAATATCACCATTTCTTTTGATGAGTTCATAATTAATGCCTTGCTGTAATTGTAAAAGTTTTTGATCATCTACAAGAGATATTTCATTAAGGTTAAAATCATTACCACGAACCCAACCAGGACGTTTTCTCCTTTTAATTTCTTTATGAAGAGATTCAGAGACTTCTTTAGCTAATTCATCTGCAGAACTCCACCATTGAACAGTGCGACCATGTTTGGCTGTGTTTTTGAAATCTTCAAGTTTTTTACTTTTTGAGGGATCTGCTTCTATAAACTCTTTTTTTAAAGGGACATCGTCTCGGATAATAAAAACAAGAGTTGGAAGACCAATTTGTTGTGCATATCTAAATTCTTTTTCAGTGTAGCTTATACCAATGTCAGGCCCTTCTTCAAATACAGAGCCATAGCGCTGAGCCAAAATAAGAACATAAAAATCGGAACTATCAATGGTTTCCTTAATAATTTCCCACTGCTCTTCATCAGAAGCATTAAACATTTCCATTCCTACAGGGAAATTCATCATTGAAAGTATTGCATCACGAACTTTGGTACGAGGTTCAATAAGGTCATTATAAGTGGAAGATATAAAAATCTGATATTTTTTATCCAATGTAATCGCTCCTTTAACGAAAATGTTGAACAAACAATAAGATATAAAATATTGTCATGTTATATATTATAATATCATATTTGTAATAGTAATAAAAGTTTAACAAGCAGTTAGATAAGTTAAGGCAACCGCACTTTAGTTCATATTTAGCAAATATATATTTAAAGATGCTATTATATACACAGGGAGTCGGGGAATGTCGAACTATAGCAAGCCGGAAAAGAAAGCATTGATATCGGTATGAAAGAGTTTTGCAAGTGCAACTAATTCAGATGCCTTAATGTTCATGCGATTTGTTTCCAGTTTGGCATAGGTACTTTTGGTGATGGAGATACCCATAAGATTTAATTTTGCAACTACTTGGTCTTGAGTCATATTGTTTTTATATCGAATTGCTTGGATATTTTTACCAATATCCATATCTGGTCTAATCTTTTGCATAATGATGAACTCCCCTTATAAAATAAAAAGTTTCGTAATACAGAAACATATATATTGATTCTAAAGAGTTTAAATTTTATAATGTTTCGTAATAAGGAATTATTTTTAACAAGAAGAGGTAAAAGTATCATGGATGTGGAGATGGAAAAGAGAAAATTTTTAAATCTATGTGGCAAAAGGGATCGAGCATTGTTGTCAGGTGAAAAAAGAATGACATTGGGGGATATGGAACGATTGACATATCTGACAGAATTTTTTGAACTGGAGAATTACGGAATTGCCTTATGGAAAGAATTTGGTGATGATATAAAAGAGCCATTTGAAGCGATGATGAAAATGTTAGATGAGCCGGAGTACATAGAAGATCGATGGGTTGATGACGAAGCGAAAGGGGAAAAGTGGCTGTTAGAATTTCAGGAATTGGCATTAACGGAAGAATACAGGGAATGGATTCGAAATTATATTGATAAAAAATATGAAGAAAGAGGATTAGCATATCCGACAGGAGCAGACTTCGATTAAGAGGTCTGTTTTTTTTGGTCTTTTGGGAGGTGATAAGAGGTGGAAGTAAATATTTATGAACTCTTGGCGGCAGCAAGGGAATCAGCTAAATCCGATTATATAAAAGGAGACAGCATTTTGTGTGAGAAGAGATTTTATCCAGATACCCATTACATGGTAGAAATAGAGTTATTAGAAAATGATAACAAGCTGGGAGAAAAGGGAAATTATATACGGAAGTTTCTGACAGAACCGGAGTATCTTCCCATTTTACAAAAGCAGGAAAAACATCTCATAAAAATAAAAAGACAGGCGATTGTTCAAAAAGGAAACTTGCGATATATTCCTCCCCCGGACAGGGTGGACCGTCGCCGGGAGAGGGATATTTTATAACCGGTTGGGAAGGAACAGTAGTGTTCCTCTGGCGATAGTGGTATAAAAAAGCCAGATTTTCCGCAGGTTTTGGGACGCTGGAACATGGAAAAGTGTTCACGAATGGCACTTTTGCAACAATCCGTTGCAGCAGTGAAAGCATTTTTGACCTTACGTTAAACAGAAAAATGAAAGGGTGTGATTGTGATAATCATAGGAATTGATCATGGCTATTATGCAATAAAAACAAGACAAGTGTCTTTCCCAAGTGGAATTATCAGGTATGATTACGAGCCGTATACCATGCAGAATGTTCTGCAGTATCAGGGAAAGTATTATGTCTGTGGTACAGGGAGACAGACACTGGTAAAAAATAAAACGTCCAATGATAATTATTATCTGCTGACGTTGGCAGCCATTGCAGAAGAAATCAAGCATCGGAAAGAGGAACGAAAGACAGAGGTAATTCTGGCTGTCGGACTTCCGCTTTCAAGTTTTGGAAGAGAGAAACAGGGATTCAGGGAGTATCTGTTGCGGAAAGAGCAGCCAGTGCGATTTTTATATGAAAGTGAATTATATGAGATAAGAATAAAAGATGTGAAACTGTTCCCACAGGGATACTCTGCGCTTGCTCTGCATCCAGAGTATCTGAAGAATGAACCGTCTGTTCTGCTTATTGATATTGGTGGTTGGACCGTTGACCTTATGAGGCTGGACAATGCTGTTCCCAATGCAGCAACGTGCAGGAGTCTGGAGCTTGGAGTGATCCGATGCATTGATGAGACAGCAGAACAGGTGCGTAGAAATACCGGACTGTCTGTGACAGAAACTCAGATTGAGCGTGTGCTTCGAGGGGAATCTTGCAGTATGGCAGAAGAGGCCAGACGGATCATACAGGAAAACGGACGGAAATATATAGAAAGAATACTGTCTGCGGTGACAGAATCCGGATTTGATCTCCGGGCAGTACCAACCGTATTTATGGGTGGAGGCTCTGCAATTTTAAAACGCCACGTGACCGCACAGGACGCGATTTGCCGCCCTATTTTTATAGAGGACGTCCATGCCAACGCAACAGGGTATGAACGGATTGTAGAGCAGATGTGGGTGAGATGACACGCCCTGTGTATTCGTTCCGCCCGAACCTGAAAAATCCAGAACACCAGAGGGCATGGGAGAAATTTCAAAGTGTTCCAGAAGGGCAGAAAAGCCAGTATCTGGTTCAGGCAATTCTGGAAAAAGAGGATCGAAAATGGCTGGAAGAAGTCATTCAAAAGACGATAAAAGAAAGTGTTCGGGAATTAGGAATATGTGGCACTACGGAACAATCGACAACGAACCCATCATCGGAAGAAATACCAGATCAGATGATGGATTTTCTATCTCAAATGGAAAATTTGTAAAGGGGGTGAGGCCTATGATTGCACGATACATACATTGTTGGATCTGCTAGGGATAAGGCATAAAATGCATCGATATCTTTGGTGGGTATTGTGAATAGCTTTCCATGCGGCTTTGGAGTATGTTGTGTGTAGCAAAAGTGAAAGGAGAAAGGTTATGGCAGAGATGAAAAATATCTGCGGAAAGATCCCGATGGACTTACATGAGAAAGTGAGAGAAGAGATTGAACTCACAGAAAGCAGCACACAAAAATTTTTACAACAGGTCATTGAAGAACATTTCAACAGAGTGGAAGGAAAAGGAGAAATAAGCATGGGAGCAGTAAGAACAGTAGCAGTACAGGTATCAGAGGAATTATTCCAGAGATTAAAAGTAGTCATCGGAAAGAACCACATGAAACAGAAGGACTTCTTAATTCAGATTATAGAAGAAGCACTGGAAAAGGCAGAGGCCGAATGGCAAAGCAAAGATCAGCCTGAAGAATCCGAACAGACAACCGGAGAATTGGGAACAGAAGAAACTCAACCGGAAGAAAGCACTGAGCCGGAAAGGGAAAGCGAACCAGAAGAGGAAAGCGAGCCAGAAGTAGAAAGCAAACCAGAAGGAGAGAGCGAACCGAAAGAGGAAAACGAACCAGAAGGGGAAAGCGAAACGGAAGAGGAAACTGAACCAGAAGGAGAAATTGATCTGGAAGAAGAAACCAAAGCAGAAGAACCAACAGAATGGTAACCAATTGATACAGAATAACGAAGGGCGGTATGAGAAATCATGCCGCCTGTTTTTATCAGCAAAAAGGAGGTTGATAGCCGCAACCATTCAATTTTTTGATCTCTTTAGCGGAATCGGGGGATTTCGTGAAGGCTTAAGACGGGCAGGAAACTTTGTCTGTGTCGGACATTGCGAGGTGGATACTTATGCGGATAAGAACTACCGATTGCTGTTTGATACAGAAGGGGAGTGGTATTGTAATGA
>ERZ773185.2013-NODE-2013-length-13906-cov-4.537290_pt1 | contig 13906 bp, 13 predicted proteins | sample MGYA00580531_ERZ773185 | MGnify/ENA primary metagenome ERZ773185 (study PRJEB29015, sample SAMEA2737799) | human gut metagenome | biome: human gut; feature: human-associated habitat; material: faeces | place: China | collected 2012 ...
CAATAACAAGAAACATTTGCCATATATTTTTTAGTTTTAAATCTCTTATCTTAAAGTTTTTAATTATTTGATATTGCTGTGGTGATACTCCGTAACAATAGCTGTTCTTGCTGTGTGCAATATCCTCTATCACACCAGAAGCCTCATTGTCATCTGCATATACAACAGGCACGCCCTGCTTTATTATTCCTGCTTTCTGCTCTGCTATTTTCTTAATCGTATCTCCCAGTATTGCTGTATGTTCAAGGCTTATTGTCGTAATTACACAGCACAGTGGATTATGTACTGCATTAGTCGCATCAAGGCTTCCACCAAGCCCTGTTTCTAACACTACATAATCGACCTTGCATTTATCAAAATATAACATAGCCGCACCGAAAAAAAAGTCAAAATATGCAAGCTTAAGATTATTCGCCCTGGCTGTTTCATACACCTTATTAAAGTACTGTGTAAAATCTTCTCTTGATATAAGTTCACCGTCAACCTGTATGCGTTCCCTTATTGTCACAAGATGGGGTGATGTAAACAGACCTGTCTTATATCCTGACTTTTTTAAAATATCATCTATATAAGAACACACAGAACCCTTGCCGTTAGTTCCTGCTATATGTATTATCTTTAAATTCTTATCAGGATTTCCAAGAAGCTCTAAAAGCTTCCCAGCCCTTTCTACTCCTGTAGTTTCACCATACTGCGGCGTATCATTAAGAAACGCTTTTATCTCTGAATATTCCATTAAACACTCCATTCTCATATATGAACACTATCGGTTTCCTGCCGCCTGTATACACATTAAGCTTATCACCATCAAGATATATGCTGTAATCACTGCTGTCGTGCATTTCCTTAAGCATTTCCTCGATAACTACGATATGCTTTCTGTCGTAGTTCTTTACAAGCTCTGTAAATATATCATCACTAAATCTGAATTTATAATAATAAGCACTCCAGAGACGCTGTAAATTCTGCTTTCTTTCATTCGTCTGCTCATCAAGCTTATTATGATAAGTCTCGGTCTGGCTCTTTGTCATCTCAATTTTCTCTTTAGTAAGATATATCTGGTTAAGAAGTTCCTGATTTTTTCTCTCCCTTACACCAGCTTCTTCTGATGCCCTGTCTAACTGTCTTTTAACCTCATTAACCCTTGCATAGTAGCTTTTAGTTTCCTGCTCGGTATGCGAACCACTCATATATTTATTCTTCTTAGCTTCAAGCTCTGAGAATTCTTTGTCCACCTCATCTAAATGTTCTTTGGCTTTTTCAAGCTTTTCCTCTGCATCTGCCTGCCTTTTTTCTATTCCTTCAAGTTCTTTTATAAGCTTGTCTGTTTCACCATCTATCTCTTTTACCTGATTGATAAGTGCTGCATATTCCATATCCTGCTCAAGCTTTGCCTTATCATCTTCTGCCACATAGGAAGGCATAAGTTCATCTTTAGCATATAATGGCTTATTGTACCTTCTTACAGCTATATTAATCATTCTTGCAAGCTGTAGCGAAGATACCTTATTGAAGGTTCTAATTGCCTGATACATAGTCTTTATCTCTACTGTCTTATAATCAAATGCTTCAACTCCAAAACACTCTATAACAAGTCTTAGCTTCTCCTGTGTCTTCTGCTTTCTTAAGCTCTTTAACACACCCATTCCATTAAATGCGTCCGGCATAAGTTCTTTATGTACTACCCTCTTCATCTCAATATCTGCACTGGCAATTGCTTTATCCATAATGGCTGACCACTCCCTGAACAGGTCTGGTGTTACATTTTTAATGCTCTGGTACAGATTATCCATAAATGCCTCGTTATATTTGTCACTTATAATCTGCATTTTATGGGCTGGTGCTATGTACTGGTTAATTGAATATCCTGCTCCTGCCGCATTAACAACAAGCATTAAAAGCTTATCCCTGCCTGCCACTGTGCTGACATCTATGCTGCCCTGTGCTCCTGCTATCTCAAGCAGTTTAAGTTCTAACATTGACATTAAATGCGCCCTGTCCGCTGTCTTAAGCTGCATATATTTGGCTTCCACCATATCTGACACTTTCTTGTAATCATATTCGACTTTTAACTTACTGCTGAATATCTCTGCAAATGAATTCGCCATATCTGCAAGTCCGGATATGATACGTGAACCTGTCTCCTTCGCTGCATTTCCTATTGTCACACTATCAAAAAATGCAAGCTGCAGCCTTATATCATCATCTGTTAAATTATTAAGAATACTGTATAAATCTGACATTAATACTCCTCTCCAAGTGTTTTGTCATATTATTTTAGAAAATACCATTTTCTCCCTGATACATCAGTAATGGGCATAATACTATCTGCCCCTACATCTTAATTTTTAATTATATAAGTTATGCAGACAAAATACAATGTGCTATTTATTAAAAAACTGTCCTTATATATGAATTATCTATTACACAAAAAGAGCCGCCGCATAAGCCCAATGTCAACTTAATAACATTGCACCTAAGCGGCAGCCCTCATATATTAATTCGTTATAATTATGGGATAATTAGTATACACCCTGAGCGAGCATTGCGTTAACAACCTTCTCGAAACCAGCGATATTAGCACCAGCTACATAGTTGCCTTCCATACCATATCTCTTAGCAGCATCATCGATGTTGTGGTAGATATTAACCATAATGTTCTTAAGCTTAGCGTCAACTTCTTCAAATGTCCAGCTAAGTCTTTCGCTGTTCTGGCTCATTTCAAGAGCTGATGTAGCAACACCACCAGCGTTGGCAGCCTTACCACAGATGAACATTACGCCGTTGTTCTGGAAGTATTCTGTAGCTTCAAGAGTTGTAGGCATATTAGCACCTTCGCAAACAGCCTTAACGCCGTTAGCTACTAACTGCTTAGCATCTTCAAGGTCAAGTTCGTTCTGTGTAGCACAAGGAAGAGCGATATCACACTTAACTGACCATACACCGTGCTCACCATTCTTCTTCTCATGGTATTCAGCAGACTTTCTTGCAGCAGCATATTCTGTAAGTCTTGCTCTCTTAACTTCCTTAACTTCTCTTAAGAGTTCTACATCGATTCCTTCTGGATCATATATCCAGCCTGTTGAATCAGAGCATGTAACAACCTTAGCACCAAGCTGCTGTGCCTTCTGGATAGCATAGATAGCAACATTACCAGCACCTGAAACAGCGATTGTCTTGCCTTCAAGTGAATCACCGTGGCACTTCATAAGTTCTTCTGTGATGTAAAGAAGACCATATCCTGTAGCTTCTGTTCTAGCAAGTGAACCACCATATGAAAGACCCTTACCTGTAAGTACACCTTCGTATGTACCTCTTATTCTCTTGTACTGGCCAAACATAAAACCGATTTCTCTTGCGCCTGTTCCGATATCACCAGCAGGAACATCGACATCAGCACCGATATATTTGCAAAGCTCTGTCATAAAGCTCTGGCAGAATGCCATGATCTCACGGTCTGACTTGCCCTTTGGATCAAAGTCAGAACCACCTTTACCACCACCGATTGGAAGTGTTGTAAGGGAATTCTTGAAAATCTGTTCAAATCCTAAGAATTTGATAATTCCAAGGTTTACAGAAGGATGAAGTCTTAATCCTCCCTTGTATGGTCCAATGGCATTGTTGAACTGTACACGATAACCTCTGTTTACCTGAACCTGTCCGTTATCGTCTACCCAAGGTACACGGAACATGATCTGACGGTCTGGTTCTGTGATTCTCTCAAGAATTGCATTTTTTCTGTACAATTCCTCATTTGCATCAATAACAGGTCTTAAAGACTCTAATACCTCTTCAACAGCCTGTAAAAATTCAGGTTCTGAAGCATTTTTTTCTTTTACTTTTGCGAGTACTTCATCAACGTATCCCATTTTTTTTCTCCTTTAAAAATATATTTACAACCATGTGAAATCAGATATCCGGCATTTTTTAAATGCTCCGGCATTGATTCCGGCTGCAGATTTCTCATCAACACGTACATTTTATTATAAAATGACGGCGGACGCAATATTTTTTTCTTTATTCCTTTAATTTAGTGAAGTTTTCTAATGATTAGTCTATTTTTTTGCAGGATTCGACTTCAAATTATTCATTTTGCATAAAAAAAATCAATGAATTTTACTTTTTATATTTTCAGGTTATAATTAATATCATTTCAACTTATAACAAAACAGGTCATCGCACAAAAAAATAGTTTTTTCGATGCAATGACCTCTGTTCTTTATTCTTTCTCACCCTTGTATACAAGGTGAAAATAATCGGCAAGTTTCGCCAGCGCATAAATCAGGATCGGCGTCTCCTGCTCGGTAAGCTGGCTTTTGATCTGTGCGATCATCTCGTGATGAAACTCTTCATGATGTTTGTAAGCAGCTTTCCCGGTGTCTGTCAGATAAACCCATACCACACGTTTATCCTGCGTACTGCGCTCACGGATAACATACCCTTTTCTGGTCAGTCCATCCATTGCCTTTGTCAACGTTCCGGTTGTGACACCCATCAGCTTTGCCACCGTTGTCATCGTCTTTGGTTCATTGACTCCGATTGCCTCGATCACATGGAAATCATTGTAACTGAGATCTTTGAATTCTTCTGTCACAAGACATTTTCCCTCAATCTCCATGATGTCTTTAAACAATCTGACCAATAATTCGTTTAATGTTTCATCTGTTGTCATCCGATCTACTCCTATTTCTGCGGTCAGCGCCTGATTTTACCAGTTTATCACCGTTGCTCCCCAGGTGAGGCCTGCTCCAAATCCTGCCAACACGATTTTCATTCCTTTCCTCATCATACCATGATTATTGACATTATCAAGCAAAATCGGCACACTCGCCGCAGAAATATTCCCACATTCCTCCAGATTGGTCGGAAATTTTTCCATAGACTGACCAAGTCTCTTCGAAACTGCTTCAATGATCCTGTAATTTGCCTGATGCAGCAGGAATAAATCAATCTCTTCCAGATGTAAGCCTGCCTGTTCCACTGCGTCTGTGACCGCCTTTGGCACAGTCTTCACTGCAAACCTGTACACCTCCTGCCCGTTCATGGAAACATAGGAAAGTGCCGTGTCACTTTTTTTATAAGGGTTGTTCACTTTTCTCGCCATGCAGTTTAAGACATCGCCCCTGAACCCATCCGAGCCCTGCACCATGGATAAAATGCCCTCTTCTTCACTTACAGAAAGAACTGCTGCCCCTGCACCGTCCCCAAAAAGCACGCAGGTGCTCCGGTCCGTCCAGTCCATCATTTTCGACAGCGTTTCCGCTCCAATCACAAGCGCATGCTGATATCCGCCATGTTCCAAATACAGCGCCGCAGTATCCAGTGCAAAAAGAAAACCGGAACACGCTGCATTGATGTCGAACGCAACTGCATTTTCTGCACCGATATTTTTCTGCACCTCACAGGCAAGTCCCGGAAGATGTTTATCTGCAGAAACAGTTGCCGCAATGATGATATCCACATCTTCCGCCGAAATTTCTGCATTTTTCAACGCCTTGTCTGCTGCTTCTGTGGACATGCCGGTGGTTGTCTCCTCTACCGCAATATGTCTGGCAATAATCCCGGTTCTCGACCGGATCCATTCGTCCGATGTTTCCATGATCTGACCAAGATCATCATTTGTCACGCGAAGCTTCGGAAGGCTGCTTCCCGTTCCTGTTATTTTTACCTTCATAATATTCCTCTCTTCTCTGTCCGGTCACAAAACGATTCGTACTCTCTGTGCACATAGCCGCTGTGATTTTGCTAAAATTTCCGGAATCTCGCATAGCGCTCGAACGCAAACTGTTCTCCTGTCTTACCATTTTGTTTCTCAAGAAACTTTTTTATATTTCCTTTCAGATAGCGCGAGATTGATTCACAGGCTTTTGCGTCTGCCACACCATATTCCGGGATGATCTGTTCAATGACACCCAGCGATTTTAAATCCATGGCCGTGATTTTCATAATCTCACTTGCCTCTTTTGCACGTTTTCCGTCTTTCCACAAAATGGATGCAAATCCTTCCGGCGAAAGCACACAATAGGTTGCATTTTCCATCATCCATACTTCATTTCCGACTGCTAAGGCAAGCGCTCCGCCGCTTCCGCCTTCCCCGATCATGATGCAGAGAACCGGCACTTTTAATGCAGACATCTCATAGAGATTCCGGGCGATTGCTTCCCCCTGCCCACGCTCCTCTGCCTCCATTCCGCAGTATGCTCCCGCTGTGTTTACAAATGTGATCACCGGGCGTCCGAATTTTTCTGCCTGTTTCATCAGACGTATCGCTTTCCGGTATCCTTCCGGCGACGGCATTGCATAATTGTGTTTCATGCAGTCCTTAAAATCTTTTCCTTTCTGGATTCCGATCACGGTCACAGGCTGTCCGTCGAGATACGCGACTCCTCCTACGATTGCCGGATCATCCCGAAAGTATCTGTCACCATGGAACTCCATAAATTCATCAAAAATATTTTCCATATAATCAGTGGCAGAAGGTCTGTCTACTTTCCTTGCGGCTTTTACCTTTTCCCACGGCGTCAGTCCTTTTGCCCTCGCCGCACGCTCCCGCATTAACTCTGTCGGCTCGTAGTTATCATCCATGCGCAATGGATCAAAATCAGCAAATCCTTTCCTGCTGTGATGCATTTTTAAAATACGGTTTAAGGTTATTTTCAGATTTTTCCGCTCAACAATGGCATCCACAAAACCATGCTCTAACTGAAATTCCGCACGTTGAAATCCCTCCGGAAGTTTTTGTCCGATCGTCTGCTCGATCACGCGGGGTCCTGCAAAACCGATCAATGCTCCCGGCTCTGCCAGGATAATATCTCCGAGCATTGCAAAACTTGCGGTCACACCTCCGGTCGTCGGATCTGTCAATACCGGCACATACAAAAGCCCTGCATCAGAATGCTTTTTTAAAGCTGCGGAAGTCTTTGCCATCTGCATCAGGGAAATAATACCTTCCTGCATTCTCGCCCCACCGGAGCAGCAGAACAAAATAACCGGAAGCTTTAAATCTGTCGCCCGTTCCACACCGAGCGCAATTTTTTCTCCTACCACATGTCCCATGCTGCTCATCAGGAATCTGGCATCACAGATTCCAAGAACCGTCTCTTCCCCATATATTTTGCATCGTCCGATGGTCACTGCCTCATGCAGTCCGGTCTTTTCCCTGGCTGCCTCCACCTTCTGGGTATATTCCGGAAAATCCAGTGGATTTTCTGATTCCAGATATTCAAACCATGGTTCAAAGGTTCCTGCATCTGCCACCATGCGGATCCTGTTTTTAGTCCGCACGCGGAAATAGCTTCCACACTCATAGCAGACATACTTATTTTTTTCCACTTCCGCCTTGTTCACTTCTCTCTTACATGCTGGGCAGACCACTGTACTTCCCGGTATTTTCTGCTGATCCGCTGCCGGTGGTGGTGTCATAACTTCCGCCTGCACTTCCTCTTTGCGGTAAGTTACTGCATTTTTTCGTTCAGGTTTTATGGATATCAGCTTTCTTCTTCTCAAAATTGCTGGCATAATATTTCCTTTCTGTTACAGCTTCTATGTAATGCCTTTCTATTCTGTTACTCTACTGCAAAGGTGAGTTCTGCAATGCATGCAATTTCATCTCCGACTTTTGCCGTCGCTTTTCCCACCCCGATCGGTCCTTTCACTTTTATAATTTCCGTCTCCAGCGTGAGAATATCTCCGGGAACTACTTTTCTTTTAAATTTTGCAGAATTGATGGACGCAAAATAAGCTGTTTTTCCACGGTTTTCATCTTTTCCAAGGATTGCGACCGCACCGGTCTGCGCCAGTGCCTCCACAATCAGCACCCCTGGCATCACCGGTTCTTCCGGAAAATGTCCTGCAAAAAAAGGTTCATTGAAACTGACGCATTTCTTCGCCACTGCACGGACACCATACTCAATTTCTTCTACCGAATCAATGAGCAGCATTGGCTGTCTGTGTGGCAGGATTTCCATGATCTGACTGATGTTTAATACTGACATCGCTGCCTCCTTATCTGCAGCCATTGATATCTTTGTCCGATACAATGGTGTATTTTTTTAATAGAATACTTGCATTATGACCGCCAAATCCAAGGGAATTGCTCAGTGCATACTGCACCTCCATCGAAACCGGTTCTTTGCAATAATCGAGATCCAGTTCCTCATCCGGCACTTTATAGCCAACTGTGGCATGAATGTAGTCTTCCTCAATCTCTTTCACACAAGTGATAAACTCGATCGCTCCGGCAGCTCCCAGCATATGTCCGACCATGGATTTTGTGGAATTGACCTTCATTTCACCGGCATGCGCACCAAATGCAAGTTTGATCGCGCGCGTCTCAAAGAGATCGTTATGGTGCGTGGATGTTCCATGTGCATTGATGTAACCGACCTCATCCACTGTGATTCCTGCATCCTGAACAGCATTTAACATAGCTCTTGCTGCGCCGCTGCCATCTTCTGCCGGAGATGTGATATGATACGCATCCGAAGAACAGCCATAACCGACAACCTCTGCATATATCTTTGCGCCACGGCGTTTTGCATGCTCTAATTCCTCTAACACGACCACCGCTGCGCCCTCTCCCATGACAAAGCCGCTGCGTTCTTTATCAAACGGAATGGAACATCTCTTCGGATCGGTTTCTGCTGTGAGTGCTGTGAGTGACGTAAAACCAGCGATTGCGGTCGGACAGATACTTCCCTCGGTTCCCCCGGAAACCATAATGTCTGCCTCACCATACTGAATGGCACGGAATGCCTCACCGATCGTATTCGTTCCTGTGGCACAGGCTGTCACAACATTGATACTTTTTCCTTTTAATCCAAAATGAATGGAAACATTTCCTGCTGCCATATTAGAGATCATCATGGGAACGAATAAAGGTCCCACTCTCCCCGGTCCTTTTTCTATCAGCCTTGTATGTTCGCGCTCGATCGCCTGAAGGCTTCCCACGCCGCTTCCAATGGCACAGCCTGCCATATACGGATCTTCCTGATCCATTTCAAGCCCGGCATCCTCAATTGCCTCCTTCGCTGCCGCCACGGCATACTGGCTGAATAGTTCCATGCGCCTTGCTTCTTTTGCATCCATATAATTTTTTGCATCAAACTCTTTTACTTCTGCTGCAAGCTTACATTTATAATTAGTGGTGTCGAATTTTGTAATTTCAGAAAACCCGGTTTTCTGTGCTTTTATACTCTGCCAGAATTCATCCACACTCAGTCCGATCGGTGTGACTGCTCCCATTCCCGTTACCACTACGCGTCTTTTTGCCATATTGTTCTCCTCATGATATATATTCTTTACATGTGCATGCCGCCGTCCACGGAGATCACCTGTCCGGTGATATAATCTGCCAGATCCGATGCTAAAAATGCAGCCACACCGGCCACATCTGACACCTGCCCTGTCCGCTGAAGCGGAATCTGTTTTTTTACCGCTTCCCTGGAAGCCTCCGGCATAGCTTCTGTCATCTCTGTTTCGATAAATCCGGGTGCAACTGCATTGCATGTGATCCCTCTCGACGCAAGCTCCCTTGCCACACTTTTGGTAAGACCGATCACTCCGGCTTTGCTTGCACTGTAATTTGCCTGTCCTGCATTCCCCATGACGCCGGAAACAGAAGAAATATTAATGATCTTACCGGATTTCTGTTTCAGGAAATAACGAGAAGCATGGCGGATTGTATGAAATGCACCTTTCAGATTCGTATCAAGTACCCTGTCAAAATCTTCCTCACTCATTTTCATGATCAGTCCATCTCTTGTGACCCCTGCATTATTGACCAGAATATCGAGGTGTCCATAGTTGTTTATGATCATTTCCATCATTTTTCCGCAGGCATCAAAATCAGAAACATCACATTGTACAGGCGCTGCCATTCCACCCTGTTTTATGATTTCTTTTACAGTCTGTTCTGCTGCGCCCGGCGAACTGTTATAATTGACAATGACAAACGCTCCACATGATGCCAGTGTCTTTGCAATCTCTTTTCCGATTCCGCGGCCGGCTCCCGTGACAAGTGCCACTTTATTTTTCAAAGAATCTGTTAACATGCTCCCGCCTCCACATGACTTCCGATAAACTGAATAAAATCTTCCATTTTATCAATGCTGCTCACTTTTACATCCCGGTTCACTTTTTTCACAAATCCACTCAATGTTCTTCCCGGTCCGATCTCTACAAATTCATCCGCACCATCTGCAAGCAGCCGTTCTATGGTCTGCTGCCAGCGCACAGAAGAAGATACCTGACTGGCAAGCAATGGTTTCACTTCCTCTTTTTTTGTGACATAGTCTGCCGTTACATTTGCAATATAAGGAACAAATGAATCACTGATCTCTACTTTTTTTAATTCTTCTTTTAACTTTTCTCCTGCACCCTGCAACATTTTCGAATGAAACGGGCCGCTGACTTTCAATGGAACAACGCGTTTTGCCCCAGACGCCTTACATGTTTCTCCTGCCAGATGCACTGCTTCCTCCTGACCGGAAATAACGATCTGTCCAGGGCAGTTGTAATTGGCTATGGAAACCTCGCTCCCCGTCTGCTCTGCTGTATCTCTGCAGATCTGCTCAATTGCCGCTGCATCCAGTCCTAGCACTGCTGCCATTGCTCCACCGGCCGGGACAGCTTCCTGCATAAAAATGCCTCTTTTCCGCACCAGTTCAAATGCTTCCTCAGCAGTCATGACTCCGGATGCGATCAACGCACCATACTCACCAAGACTCAATCCGGCTGTGACATCCGGCTGATAACCGTTCTGTTCCAATGCCATATAAATTGCAGCTTCCGTAGCCAGCATACAGATCTGCGTGTACTCTGTGATATTTATTTTTTCGTTCTCCTCAAAACACAGTGCCGGGATATCCAATCCAGTCACCTCTGAAGCAAGATCGTACACTTCTTTACAAATAGGGATCTGTTCGTAAAATTCTTTTCCCATTCCAATATATTGGGATCCCTGTCCCGGAAACATAAATACTGTCTTTCCCATCCTGATAACCACACCTTTCTCAAATCTTCAAATCTGCGCATGTCAGGTCATTTTCTTCCTGTAAGCAGCGCTCTGGCATCTGTGACAACTTCCTCTATGATTTCCTGACAGGTCTGCTCTTTTTTCACAAGTCCGGCGCTCTGTCCTGCCATCAGACTTCCATGAACTGCATCCCCTTCGATCACCGCTTTGCGCAGAGAGCCAAGTGTCAACTGCTCTAACTCCTCAAAAGAGGCACCGTCCTTTTCTAATTTCAGATAATCTCTTGTCATCTGATTTCGCAGTACCCGGATCGGATGCCCGGTACTCATACCTGTCACTTCAGAATCGATGTCTTTTGCTTTGATAATGCGTTCCTTATAATTCTGGTGTACGATCGATTCTTTTGCGACCACAAACCTTGTTCCCATCTGCACACCTTCCGCTCCCAGCATCATGGCTGCCGCCATTCCTCTGCCGTCCGCAATGCCTCCGGCGGCAATGACCGGGATGGTCACTGCATCCACAACCTGCGGTACCAGCGTCATCGTGGTCTGTGAACCAATGTGTCCGCCGGACTCCATCCCCTCTGCGACCACGGCATCTGCCCCTGCGCGTTCCATCATTTTTGCCATCGCAACACTTGCTACAACCGGAATTACGGTGACGCCTGCCTGTTTCCACATCTCCATGAATTTTCCCGGATTTCCGGCTCCTGTCGTCACAATTTTTACGCCCTCTTCCACGACCACTTTTGCGACTTCCGGAGCATTTGGATTCAAAAGCATCACATTGACTCCAAATGGTTTATCCGTCAATTCTTTTGTTTTTCTGATCTGTTCTCTGACTACTTCCGGCGGAGCACTGGCTGCACCGATCAGTCCGATTCCTCCTGCCTCTGAAACTGCCGCTGCAAGATGATACTCTGCAACCCATGCCATTCCGCCCTGGATCACAGGATACTGACAGCCAAGCAAATCCGTAATTCTCGTTTTCATTGTTTCCTGCCTCTCTTTGAATATTTGTAAATGGTCTTAAGCTTCCACACCTTTTTCTTTGAGATAACCCATAATATCGTTGACTGTTACAATATTCTCAAGATCCTCTGATGGGATCTCAATTCCGAACTCTTCTTCCAGAGCCATCACCATTTCAAATAAATCTAAAGAATCTGCGCCCAGATCGTCTTTGAATTTTGTTTCCGGCTTGATCTCTGCCTCATTTACATTTAACTGTTCTGCAATAATCGGTTTCATCTTTTCTAACATTTTGCTTTTCCTCATTCTTTCCTGGCTTTCGCCTGTTGTTTTTCATATTTGTTTGTTTGACTTTCTAATTATTTGATTATCAAACTATTTGATAGGCAAAGTATATGCATTTCTGTTTTATTTGTCAAGAGGATTTTTCTGAATCACTTTCTTACGCAGCAAAACAGCAAGTGTTTTACTGCTGCGTGAACAGTAACATTTTTCTTTTCTATATACAGAACGACCGATCTGTGCTATATTAAAAGTGCTTCAATGAGTCATGAATGATTGCATTTTATATGCAAAAATTGGAAATGAAAGTGAGGTAGGATTTATGGATATTACAGGTTTAGACGCAGCATTAAGTACGGTTTCTGCATATGACATCGGTTCTTCCACAAGCCCTGTTACATTACAGGAAGATATCGGAGTTGCAATGCTCGGAAAATCTTTAGATATGACACAGACATTAGGTGCCGGCATGGTTCAGATGATGGAGAATTCCGTCACACCATATCTTGGAAGTAATATCGATCTTTATATCTGAAAAGAAAGTCGCAGATTTTGTTCTGCGGCTTTTGCTTTGCCCACAAATTGTTGGAATCTTTGTGATCTTTGTGAGTCTTTGTGATTTCAAGAACTTTTATGAAAATTTCAGGTTGACTTTCCCGCTGCATCTTGCTATATTGATACTCGTTAAGGCATCATAGACCTTAACAGTATTTATAACAGAATCAAAAACGCTAGGGGCGCAAAAAATGCTGCATTTGCCAGACATTCCAACGCTGAGAGATGATTTTTCATCAACCCTTATTACTTGAACCGGATAATACCGGCGTAAGGAAGCTTTTATGATATTTCTCATCAGACGATAGAATATAGAGTTTTTTCCTCCTGGCGCAAAAGATCTGAAACGCAAGGAGGATTTTATTTTATGAAAGAATTTTTTACTACCACGATCGGAGCCTGGGATGATGGCTCTGTACGTCTTACTGCACCTGGAATCGCAGTTGTAGTAGTCATTATCGCACTTCTCGTTGTTGTCGCAGCAGTGATCCGCCACAGAAATGCAGAGAAAAAAACAATTCTCACCACAAAACAGCTTGTCTACTCTGCCGTTGCGATTGCGCTTGCAGTAGTATGCTCCATGATTAAGTTTGCGAATCTGCCAATGGGCGGTTCCGTTACTTTATTCAGCATGTTGTTTATCGCACTGATCGGTTACTGGTACGGTCCTTATGTTGGTCTTATGACTGCCGTTGCCTACGGTCTTGTTCAGTTTGTTATGGAGCCAATTTTCTATACCGTTCCACAGATGATTTTAGACTACCCTCTGGCATTTGGTGCTTTAGGGCTCGCCGGATTTTTTGCAAATAAAAAACACGGACTGCAGATTGGTTATATCGTTGCCGTGTTTGGACGTTATGTATTTGCAGTGATCTCCGGTGTCGTATTCTTCGGTGCATATGCCCCGGAAGGAACACCTGCCATTGTGTACTCTTTAACTTACAATGCAACTTATATCGTACCGGAAGCGATCGCTACTTTGATCGTGATCAGTCTGCCACCTGTTGCAAAGGCTTTGGCTCAGGTCAAGAAAAACGCGCTGTCTGCATAACCGGAGTTTAATTTGCGTAGTGTTGCAGATTCTGCGGTGCTTTCTTAGGGCTTGAAGGGCAGATATAAG
>ERZ773185.2037-NODE-2037-length-13782-cov-3.233919_pt1 | contig 13782 bp, 9 predicted proteins | sample MGYA00580531_ERZ773185 | MGnify/ENA primary metagenome ERZ773185 (study PRJEB29015, sample SAMEA2737799) | human gut metagenome | biome: human gut; feature: human-associated habitat; material: faeces | place: China | collected 2012 ...
TAATATGCCTTACATCCATCCGGAACAGTGATCTTAATCTCTGTTTTTTTATTGTAATCCCCTGATTTAGGTGTTACCTTAGGGGCTTTCGGTGCATTTAAAACAATCACATACTTTCTGCTGATCACATCACTTTCGATGTTTTTATCATTTACACCAAAGGCTTTTAATTCAGTTGTGCCTTCCCTCAGAATAATAGGTTCTGTATATACTTTACTTTTTCTGGTAGGTGTGCTTCCATCTAATGTGTAATAAATCTTTTGGCAGTTACCTTCCAGTTTCAGAGTCTGCGTTGTAGTATAGGTTCCGGGGGCAGGATTTGATACAGGTGTTTCGCAGATATATTCTGCGCAGGCATTCTGCACCTCTCTGTCAGCAGATTTCAGGATCAGTCTGACTTCGTTGGTCTTTCCCTCCTGTGTAAGAAGCTTCACATACTCTTTATATATTCCTGTTCCCGCAGTTTTGTTCTGGATAAACGGGCGCAAAACAAGAAGTGCAGATCGTTTATCGCCTGATTTCTCCATACTTTTGGCCAGAAGAAGATTGGCGGCTTCATTTTTGGGATTTTTATCCAGAGCATTTTCTGCAATCCGCTGTGCTTCTTCATAGTTTTGCTGTGCATATTGTTTTTTTGCCCTGGAATATAAGGCAGAAAAAGTATTTAACTGCCGATAACAAAAGAACCCCAGTAGTGTCGCCGCACACAGAAGCAGACATAGAAGCTGTTTTCTGCTGAATTTCAGCTTTCTTCTTTTTGGATGCTTGAAATATTTTATAATTTTTGTTTTCTGTTTTTTTTCGGATGGGCGGTTCTGCTGCTCCTTTTTCATCAGAGTTTCCACTGTGCTGAATTCTCTTACCCAGGGTATCTCCGCAAGGCAGTAGGGGCAGTACAGAGAGCCTTTTTCCACCTCTTTATGACATTTAGGACATTTCATAGACAGTCCTCACTTACTGATTTTCCAGATAATTCTGAAACTCCTCCATAGACATAAGAACTTTTCTCGGTTTTGTTCCCTCTTCCGGTCCCACTACACCTGCGTCGCAGAGCTGATCCATGATTCTTGCCGCTCTGTTGAAACCAATCTTAAACATTCTCTGCAGCATACCAATAGAAGCTTTCTCTTTCTCTATGATAAACTTACCTGCTTCTTCAAAATGGATGTCCCTTTCATCTCCGGACATACCTGTTGTTACAGGAGAATTTACCTGCTGCTCGATCTGTTGGTTATACTGGACACCCGGATTTTTATCTGCAAGAAATTCAACCACAGCACTTACCTCATCATCAGATACAAATGCACCCTGAAGTCTTGCAGGCTTCTGATATCCCTGAGGATAAAAGAGCATATCACCTTTTCCAAGAAGCTTCTCGGCTCCGTTCATATCCAGAATTGTCCTGGAATCCACACCGGAAGATACAGAGAAAGCAATTCTGGAAGGCATATTCGCCTTGATCAGACCGGTGATAACATTTACAGACGGTCTCTGTGTGGCAATGATCAGATGGATACCTGCCGCACGTGCAAGCTGGGCCAGGCGACAGATAGCATCCTCCACCTCTCCGGGCGCAACCATCATAAGGTCTGCAAGCTCATCCACGATAATCACGATCTGCGGCATTTTCACAGGTTCTTCTTCAGCTCCTGCCGCCTTGATCTGCTCTGCTTTTTTATTATATTCATCCAGATTACGGACACCGTACTCCGCAAATGTATTGTAACGGTTTGTCATCTCCTGTACTGCCCAGTTTAATGCGCCTGCTGCTTTCTTCGGATCTGTCACAACCGGAATCAGTAAGTGTGGAATTCCGTTATAAATACTAAGTTCGACCACCTTTGGATCGACCATGATCAGTTTTACATCTTTCGGATCTGCTTTGTATAAAATACTCATAATAATCGTGTTGATACAGACAGATTTACCGGAACCTGTTGCACCGGCAATCAGTAAATGAGGCATTTTTGCAATATCTGCAACCGTTACATTTCCTCCAATATCTTTTCCGACGCAGAAAGAAATGTTGGATGGATGATTTTTAAATTCCGGCGAATCCACAAGTTCACGGAAAGAAACCATTAGTGTCTCTTTATTTGGAACCTCGATTCCAACTGCCGCCTTTCCCGGGATTGGTGCCTCGATTCGGATGTCAGCAGCTGCGAGATTCAGTTTGATATCATCTGCCAGATTCACGATTTTACTTACTTTAACACCCATTTCCGGCTGAATCTCATAACGTGTGACCGATGGTCCACAACTGATATTCGTGATCGTAACGTTAACGCCGAAATTCTTTAATGTCTGCTGTAATTTCTGTGCCGTCTCCTGAAGATGCTGTTTGGAATCTCCCTGCTTATTGCCTGGCGGTTTTAACAATGATACTGGTGGGAACACATACTTTCTTTCCTTCTGTGCCTCCAGATGAATCTCTTCCTCGATGGATGAGACATCATTTTGAATATCTTCCTCCGTAGCCTTAACATTTTTCTTCGGTTTTTCTGCGGCATCATACGGAATAGATTCTTCTACTGGATGATGTTCTTCATAAGCCGGCTCTGTATGGATACTCTCCTGATATGCCGGCTCTGAGTGAAAGATTGATGCATCCTCTTCCAGCTCTTTTGCCTCAAACGCTTCCTCAGAAAATGCGGACGGAGCAACATACGGTTCCGTCTCCGGTTCCATAGCAGGAAGTTTTTGATATTCTGCGCCTCCGGCTGTGAGTGTCACATGCTTCTCCTCCTTGATTTCCGGCAGATTGGTGTTCGACTGCTCCAAAAGTTTGTCAATATTAATTTCACTGACTTCATCCGAACCCATAGGCTCTGCCTTCTTGTCCGGAAGAACTCTTGTGTCGACTGCCACGCCTTCCACCTTGCGGTCCATGCGGCGCAGCTCACGTTCCTCACGTCGCTGTTCTGCAAGTTCACGATGACGTTCATTGCTCTCTTTTGCCGTTTCATAAACTTTACGGCTGCCTTTCTGCACACCCTTCAATGCGGAACGTTCTGTGATCAGCACCAGACAGATAATCATTGCCACAACATCAATCACATAAGAACCGAGGAGTCCAAAATTTGGACAAAAAATCCCGGCAAGAAGACCACCTAAAAATCCTCCGCCAATTTTATGTACCGAACAATACTGATAGGCACCTGCCGCTCCGGCAACTTCCGCGCCACAGCGCACGATCTCGATAAACATACATAAAAACAGCACAAAAAAGACAGCCGCAGCAATTTTTACCGTTGCGATCCGATTGCCTTTATTGGACGCCGCAAAAAAAGTACCGATCACCAAAACAACCGGAAAAATATATGCGATCAAACCAAATACACCAAAAAAGAAACTGCTGACAGCATTTCCAATTGCCCCGCCGATTCCAAAATTACTGATAAAAAGTAAAATGGAGATTGCAAGGATCACCCACAGAATCACTTCCTCTGTAAAGCTCTCCTGCTGTATATCATTCTTCTTACGTCCTGAATTCGTTTTTCTGCCAGAAGTTTTTCTGCCAGAGGAACTCTTTCTTTTCCCTGTTGCCAAAATATTACCTCCAAAAAATATCTCCTATAATGTATAGAAAAATCCGCCGATTGAGAGCAGTCCGACAATCAGACAATAAACTGCAAAAACACGGAATTTCCGATTGCGCACAATGACAAGCATTGTTTTAATACAGATATATCCGATCACTGCAGCGATCACCATACCAACAATATAGCAGGTGATATCCATGCCACTCACGGACAGGTCTGCAAAATCTTTTAACTCTAATACCATGGCACCTAAAATCGCCGGTATCGACATGATAAACGAATATTTCACTGCAAACTTGCGGTTAAATCCGCTGAGCAGACATGCTGTGATCGTTGTTCCGCTGCGGGATAATCCCGGCAACGTTGCCACGCCCTGAGCAATACCAACGACAAACGCATTGGTGTATGTAATGTCCTTCGGAAGCTTGTCTCCGCCCTTGCAGCGGTCTGCGATAAAGAGCAGGATTGCGGTTACGATCAGACAGATGCCCGGCACGATCAGAAGTCCTGATGCCTGCTCTACCACGTCTTTTCCAACAAAACCAATGATTCCGGTCGGAATGGTTGATACTATGATCAGCACCACAAACTTGCGGTAACTGCTGTTTACAATTCTGCGGTACGGACTGTAATCAACATGATCTTTTCCTCTGTCACGGATCGACAGAAAAAGGTTTTTTATAAGGGCTGCGAAATTGATCAGCACATCTCTCACGATACAGATTCCCTCCACAAAAAGCCTGACGATATCTTTATAATAAACTGCACAGATCGCGATCAGAGTTCCAACATGCAGCAAAACATCAAATAACATTCCTGTATCCGTCTCAACATGGAATAGGATTTTAAAAAGTGCAAGATGTCCGGAACTGCTGACCGGAAGGAACTCTGTCAATCCCTGTATGATCCCCATCAAGACCGCCTGTAATAAAGTCATAAGCTTTTTCCTCCGCTGTATCGTATCTCATATTTTCTAAAAAATATCAGTTTTTTCCATAAGTCACCGATTTTCATACTTTTTAAGTATACCATATTTCATTTTGATTGTCATTAAAAGCTTTTTTTGCCGCCGGATTTTGTCTCTTGTATGAGCTGGTGTAATTTTGCAAATGCCTCATGGATTCCACCGATAGAATCAATGAGTCCTTCCTCGACCGCCTGTCCTCCAACCAAGATCGTCCCAAGGTCTTTTGTGAGGATTCCCGTATTCATCATAAGCTCCTCCAGCCGGTTCTGTTCTGCTTTGGAATGCTGCACAACAAATTTTAAAATACGATCCTGCATCTGCTTAAAATAATCATACGTTGGCTGCGCCCCGATCACAGTTCCATTCATCCGCACCGGGTGGATCACCATCGTACCGGATGGCACGATAAAAGAATAGTCCGTGGAGACTGCCAGCGGCACGCCGATGGAATGGCTGCCACCGAGTACCAGTGAAACCGTTGGCTTATCAATGGATGCTACCATCTCAGCAATGGCAAGCCCGCTCTCCACATCCCCGCCTACCGTGTTTAACAAAAGCAGTAATCCATCCACATTTTTATTTTCTTCCACCTCTGCGAGTTTTGGAAGCACATGCTCATACTTTGTCGTCTTTGTCGCCGCCGGAAGGCACTCATGCCCCTCAATCTCTCCTATGATCGTCAACATGGAGATCCTGTCTTCCCCATGCTCTAACTCCACCTGACCAAAATCCCTGATCTGCTCATTCACAGCCTTCTCTTTCTCATTTTTTTCTGCCATACAATCTCCCTTCCCTCATAAGACTGAAAAAACAGGATAGATTTTTCTACCCTGTTCTTTAGTATTGGAGATTCTTTTTATTTTATACAGTATATCCAAGCAGATAATTATAAAGCCCTTCGTATTTTCCTTTGGAAGACTTCCATGAATAATCGTTTGCCATGCCCCGTTCAACAATCTGATTCCACTGTTTTTTCTTATCAAAATAAATATGCTTTGCATAATTGACAACACCGAGCATCTCTTCCCCATTATAATTTGCAAAAGAGAATCCATCACCGGTATTTTCGTATTCGTTATATGGTCTGACTGTATCCTTAAGTCCTCCGGTCTCACGGACGATTGGAACCGTACCGTAACGGAAAGAGATCAGCTGCGTCAGTCCACATGGTTCAAAGCGGGATGGCATTAAAAATGCATCCGCAGCGGCGTAAAGTTTGTGAGCCAGGTCATCAGAATAACAGATATTGGCAGAAACTCTGTCTCCGTATTTCCATGCATAATGGCGGAACATGTTCTCATACTGTGGATCGCCGGTTCCAATCACAACAATCTGTGTGAAATCATCCACCAGGCGGTCAATCACATAATTGATCAGATCCAGACCTTTCTGATCGGTGAGTCTTGAGATCAGTCCGATCATGAACTTCTTCTTATCGACAGTCAGATCCAGTTCCTCCTGTAATTTTAATTTATTATTGACTTTCTTCTTACGGAAATCTGATGCGTTATAGTTGGTATAAATTTTCGGATCTGTCTCCGGATCATACGCTTTGTAATCAATACCATTTACGATGCCCTGCATATCAAAATGTCTGGCAGCCAGCAGTCCATCCAGTCCCTCACCGTAATAATCTGTCTGGATCTCCTGTGCGTAAGAATCGCTTACAGTTGTAATATAATCTGCATATACCAGACCGCCCTTTAACATATTGGCATCCTTATGAAATTCCAGTTTATCCGGTGCAAACAGATCTGCTGAAAATCCTGTCAGCCCCTTCATCGTCTTCACATCCCATACACCCTGGAACTTCAAATTATGTATGGTAATGATTGATTTCATCCCCCAGTAAAAAGAGTCTGCCTGAAATTCATTTTTCAGATATACCGGGATCAGACCTGTCTCCCAGTCGTGACAGTGGATCAGATCCGGACGGAAATCGATCTGTTTTAACATGGATAAAACAGCTTTATCGAAGAAAACAAACTTCTCAATGTCATAACGGATATCCCCATATGGTGTATCACAGGTAAAATATTCCTGATTATCAATAAAATAGTAGGTAACCCCATCCAGTTCATATTTTAAAATTCCAACATATTTATTCTGGATATAATTTCCTGCACACATATAAAAATGTGTCACATACTGGAACTGGCTTCTGTACTTTTCCGGAATACAGCTATAATTTGGAATCACTACCCTGACATCCCATTCCTCTTTTGAAAATTCCTTAGGTAATGCACCACACACGTCCGCAAGTCCCCCTGTTTTTATGAACGGAACGCACTCAGACGCTGCAAAAAGAATCCTCTTCATGAATTATACCTCCTCATCATCCTTGTACTATTTATGATATAACATTTTCCCCCGGATTTCTACCACTTTATTGTAAAAAAGTGCCCATATGAAAAAACTCTGTTCTTGGATTGCGCCAAAAACAGAGTCTGTCTCATATTATTTATTCATCCCAGTTGTGGTAAACCTGCTGAACATCATCATCATCATCCAAAAGATCTAAGATACGGTTGATGTTTGTGATATCTTCGTCTGCAGATAACTCTACATAGTTCTGAGGAATCATGGTTACTTCTGCTTCTGCCATTGGAATGTTCTCAGCTTCCAATGCGCTTCTTACAGCTTCAAAATCATCTGGAGATGTCAATACTTCAAAGCAGTCCTCCTCCTCATTAAAATCTTCTGCGCCTGCATCTAAAGCGATCATCATAAGATCGTCTGCATCCATCTCACAGTCTTCTTTTGCGATGATGATCTGTCCTTTTTCATCGAACATGTAAGATACACAACCCTGTGTACCGATGCTTCCATGACCTTTTGTGAATGCATTTCTGACATTTGCAGCAGTACGGTTTTTGTTATCTGTTAAACATTTTACAATGATAGCTGTTCCGCTTGGTCCATATCCTTCATATGTACAGAATTCGTAGTTGACGGAGTTTCCATCACCGGCAGCTTTCTTAATACCACGCTCAATCGTATCGTTTGGCATATTGTTGCTCTTTGCCTTTGCAATCACCTGTGCAAGTTTGAAGTTATTGGATGGATCCGGGCCACCCTCTTTTACTGCAACTGCGATCTCTCTACCGATAATCGTAAAGATTTTACCTTTTGCAGCATCATTTTTTTCTTTCTTATGTTTAATATTGGCAAACTTTGAATGTCCTGACATAACTTTATCCTCTCTTTTTCTTGTATTTTCGTCTGTCAAACTTTTTATATGTTTTGTGTGTTTCTCACACAATTACAAAATCTCTCAGAAATATTATTCTAGCACCGTTTCTTCTTTCTGACAAGAGTTCTCTTCCTTATCTGTGGAAACGCCCTCGGCAAGTTTTGTGATCTTCACTTTTTTGATCATCTTATTTTCCACCTGTAAAACTTCGAAATGATACCCGAAAGCATCTGTCTCAAACTTCTCATCATCATTTGGAATACGGTCTAACAGAGAGATCAGTATACCATTTAACGTTTCAAATTCATCTTCCTCCGGAATATGAATTTTCAAAATTTCAAGTGCCTCCTCAGCAGAAGTCATACCATCCATCAGATAACTGCCATCTGGCAGTTTCTCAATCATCTTTTCTTCCTGGTCGTGTTCATCCTCGATGTTTCCTACGATCTCCTCAAGGATATCTTCCATTGCAACAATCCCGGAAGTCTGTCCATACTCATCCACCACGATGACGATATGCGTCTTGGCATTCTGCATCGTCGTAAATAAGGTATTAATATTTCTCGTTTCCGGAATAAAATCAACCTCACGGATCAATCCCTTAATATCTTTGATCGCCGTGTGATAAATCTCCTGTTTCTGGCACAGTGCAAGTACCTCCTTAATATGAAGCACTCCGATTATATTATCAATATCATCTATGTATACCGGATATCGCGAATAGTTATTTTCAATCGTGAAATCCAGCATTTCAAGGAACGTCATCGTTCCATCAATGGCAATGATATTCTTGCGGTGCACCATAATATCCTTTGCATCTTTGTCTCCAAATTCAAAAATATTATGGATCATCTCCGCTTCATTCGCCTGCAGGACACCCTGCTCATGTCCTTCATTTACCATTGAGATAATCTCTTCTTCTGTCACATCATCGGTGTCTACTCCGAACAGCTTCATAAGCCTGTTACTCAACTTTTTCATCCCGGTAGTGGGACTGCCACCATCGTCCATAAATCCTCCTAATTTATATCGAAATTGTATTAAAACATTTGAAATAATACCATTTTGCTCCAGAATAGTCAAGTTATGTAAGAAGCTCTAAGCTTATTTCCAATGCCTTATCAATTTTGATCAGTATCTGATTGTCAAGATGACATACTTTATCTTTCAGCCGCGTCTTGTCGATTGTGCGCAACTGTTCCAGTAAAACAACGGAATCCTTCACCAGTGCATACTTGGTGCAGTCTAACTCCACATGAGTTGGAAGTTTTGCCTTGTTCATCTGGGAAGTGATTGCTGCACAAATGACCGTAGGACTGTGTCTGTTTCCAACATCATTCTGTATAATAAGAACCGGGCGGACTCCACCCTGCTCAGAACCGACCACTGGTCTTAAATCTGCATAAAAAATATCTCCACGCCGAATTAACATATGCTTTACACTCCATAATCTTACTCAGTATTCTCTCTACTGTTGTTTCTTACGGATAGTATTTCCATATTTAACGGTCGTATTCTGTTTTCAAAAATATTTTTCCAGCCTATTCCTCGTCAAAATATTCCTGGCTTGCAATTCTTTTTCCATCCCGATAAAAAACACGCGGAATGCGTTTTCCAAGCACGCAGACAAATTCATAATTAAATCTGCCGGAAAGGCTGCCGACTTCTTCCATGGTGATCACTTCATCCCCATCCCTGCCGATCAGTGTCACTTCATCCCCGATCTTCACATCCGGAATATCCGTCACATCTACCATGAACTGATCCATACAGACTCTTCCGCAGATTGGTGCGCGTTTTCCGTGGATCAGGACACTTCCTGTATTGGAAAGTCCCCTGCAATATCCATCTGCATAACCAACCGGGATCGTTGCGATGCGGCTGTCGCGCTTTGTGATGAAAGTTCCACCGTAACTGATCGCTCTTCCGGCCTCTAAATCCTTAACGTAAGCCACATGTGTTTTCAATTCCATCACCGGTTTTAAATCAAGGGAATTCTGGTCGACTTCTTCCGATGGCCATAATCCATACAACGTGATTCCCGCTCTTACCATATCCATATTTGCCTCGCGGATTTCTGCGATTCCTGCGCTGTTGGAACAGTGCTTGACGGGAATCGAAACACCTCTGTCTTCCATCATTGCAATCATTTTTTTGAATTTTTGAATCTGTTCCTTTGTGAAAGTTTTATCATACTCATCTGCTTTTGCAAAATGCGTAAAGATTCCCTCCACTATCATATGCGGAAGCTTTGCAATCTGCGCCATCTCATCTGCGGCTTCTTCTGTCACCTGATACCCGATACGGCTCATTCCGGTATCCACTGCAAAATGCATCCGGCAGTCTTTTCCAACTTTTTCGGCAGCAGCAGAAAGCTCTTTTGCCATCTCAAGTGTAAAAACACTTGGACAGATTTCTGCCTGGATTACTTCCTCATACTGATCCGGGAAGATATAGCCAAGAATCAAAATCGGTTTTTGGATTCCATTATTTCGAAGGATCATCCCTTCCTCAACCGTTGCAGCTGCATACCCATAAACATAATCTAAATGTTCAATCTCCTTTGCAATTGGAACAGCCCCATGACCATAACCATCTGCTTTGATCACCGCCATAATTTTCGTGTCCGGATCGATGTTCTGATGCATGGCTTCCATATTGTGCATGACCGCACTCAAATCTATATTTGCACACACTCTGCTGTGTTTATTCATGTTATATCCATACCTTTCTATCGTAATGAATCTTTTTTATAATTGATTTTCTGCCAGAAAATTTCTCAAACCATTTACAATGTCGCCTGCCATCATACCACGAAAACCACATTTTTTCAATGCGGTATCTCCGGAAAGTCCGTGAAGGTAAACGCCAAGCGCTGCCGCAGTCTCTGTATCTGCCCTCTGTGCCAGAAGGGATCCTATGATCCCGGTCAGCACGTCTCCGCTTCCCGCCGTTGCCATTCCATGATTTCCGGAAAGGTTCAGATAAGTCTTTCCATGTGGAGTGGCAACGACCGTGTGTTCATCTTTCAGAACACAGGTGACATGAAATTTTCCTGCAAACTTATCCGCAGTATCAATCAGCCGTGTCTGGATAAAGGCAATGGAATCCCCGGTCAGACGGCTCATCTCACCAAGATGCGGCGTGATCACAAGTTCTGTGTGCGCCAAAAGTAAAACACTTGTGTCCTCTGCAATGATATTTAATGCATCTGCATCAAGGACGACCGGAACAGATGCTTTTTGCAGCACTGTTTTAACAATCTGATGTGCTGCATCCCCGGTTCCGATTCCCGGTCCACACACAATCACATCTGCCCATTTCATTGCTTCTGAAAGTTTTGAAGCATCTAATTTTTCAGGGTGATAAGTAGTCAGAACTGCCTCTGGAATACTTGTCTGCAATGGAATGCGGTTTTCCTCAGGCGTAAACACACGCACCAGACCACAGCCTGCCGTATACGCTGCCTTTGCACTTAAAACAGCTGCGCCAGCCATATCCACACTTCCAGCGATCAGCAGTAATTTACCGAAGCTTCCCTTATTAGAATGTGAAGCTCTCTTTGGAAGGAATCTCAGATCTTCCATCTCGAACGCCATAACACCGGGCATTTGTGTCAGAAAACTCTCATCCGTGATTCCAATCTGCTTTGTCACGATCTCCCCGACATATTCATTTCCCGGGAAAAGATGCATGCCGATTTTTTCATAGGCAAATGTGATCGTGCAGTCTGCACGAAACGCACATTTTAAAACAGCCCCTGTGTCCGATGAAATTCCGGATGGCATATCAAGTGCGATCTTTTTTCCTGGTATTTCGTTCATTTTCCGAATTGTATCAGCAAAAATGCCTTCAACATTTCTCGAAAGCCCGACTCCAAAAATGGCATCCACTATTACATCATATGCGGTGTTCTCCGGAATGGCTTCCAATACCGGACATCCATAGGCAAAAAGGATCTCCAGCTGCTTTTTGCACTGGTCTGTCTCCTTCTTCCGGTCACCGATCAACACCGTATGCACCTCTGCTCCGTCCAAAAGTAACAGCCGGGTGAGTGCAAAACCATCTGCGCCATTGTTTCCCGTTCCGCAAACGATCAGAAATTTTTTGCTGCATGGGTACTGCCTTTTGATTTCATCAAAAACTGCAAGTGCGGCCCGCTCCATCAAAAGCAGGGATGGCACTTTAAAATGTTCTGTCGTGTTCGTATCATATTGTTTCATCTCTCTGCTGTTTACCAGATACTTCATAACCTTCTCATCCCCTCAGGCATATGGATAAGATAGAGCTGTCGTGCATTAAAAAATGCATGCGGCAGCTCTATCGATTTCATCCATTATTTATTCTGCTTATTTTTTACGATATTATAGGACAACTGCATCAGGCTGTCAGAAAGATGTACATTCTCAACAACCACATCTTTGTCGATCAGATCAAGGTCCACATGGGCAAAATTCCAGATTGCCTGAATTCCAAGATTGACCAGACGGTTTGCAATGGCATCAGCCTTCTCCTTCGGCATGGTAAGGGCTGCAATATCAACAACATGATCCTTGCAGTAATCATCCAGTTCATCTAACATGTGGATCTTAATTCCGCGGACTGTCACACCCTCTAACGCCGGATTGACATCAAAAAGTGCTGTGATCACAAAACCAAGTTTTTCAAACTTCACATAATTTGCCAGTGCCTGACCTAAATTACCGGCACCGATGACAATAATATTATGTTTCTGGTTTAAGCCTAAAATCTTACCAATCTCTTCATATAAAAACTTTACATTATATCCATATCCCTGCTGTCCGAAACCGCCAAAGTTATTCAGATCCTGACGGATCTGCGAAGCAGTGACATTCATTCTTTTGCTTAGATCATTGGATGAAATACGTTCCACTCCATCCTCCAGCAATTCACCTAAATACCGGTAATATCTCGGCATACGACGGATTACTGCCTGGGAAATTTCTTTTTCCTGCATTTTTTGCCCCTCCCGAAGTATCTCTCTTTCACGGCTCTTTTCTTCTTATGCCGCGATGCATCATTTTTATTATAGTAATTTCAACTGCATCTGTCAATCTGTTAAACTTTTAACAGAGTAAATTTATCTGCCGTATCACCACATTTTCCAGATTTTTACGTGTCCAGCTCAATGGAAAGTTCTTCCCACACTTCATACTGCTTTTCTAATTCTTCCTGATACTCACTCTGCTGTTTCGTCAGTTCTCCTAACTTTGCAGAGTTCACAGCCACTTCCGGCTTTGCACATTCCGCATCGATCGAAGCAATTTTCTCTTCCAGCTCCGCAATCTTTTCCTCTGCCTTTTTCAGGGCATTCTCTATCTTGCGGATCCGTGCCTGTTCTGCCTTCTGTGTCTGCCAGTCCACCTTCTGGGCAGTCTCTTTCACAGAAGCCTCTGTCTGTGCCTCATCCTCCGGCTTTTTGACATATAACGCAACCATCTGGTCATGTTTTTCCAGATAATAATCATAGTTGCCGATATAATTCACAACCGTCTCTCCGGTCAGTTCCAGAATACGTGTTGCAGTCTGATTAATAAAATAACGGTCATGCGATACGAAAAATACTGTTCCAGTATAACTTTTTAGTGCTTCCTCTAAAATTTCTTTTGAGGTGATGTCCAGATGGTTGGTCGGCTCATCGAGGATCAGAAAATTCGCATCGGAAAGCATTAATTTTGCCAGTGCAACACGTCCTCTCTCACCACCGCTCAAATCCTCAATCCGCTTATAGACATCATCATCTGTAAATAAAAAAGCTGCCAGAACGTTGCGCACTTTCGTGTTATTCAGATTTGGATAATCATCCGCAATCTCATCAAAAATGGTTTTCTCCATGTGAAGCTGCTGATGTTCCTGGTCATAGTAACCAATATGTACATTGCTTCCAAGTGTTACCGTTCCCGCATCCGGGGAGATCAGCTCGTTGATAATCTTAAGGATCGTTGTTTTACCAGTTCCGTTATTTCCAATTAATGCTACACGCTCCCCGCGTTTCACTTCGAAATTAACATGATCCAGGGCATGAACTCCAGGAAAGGACTTATCAATATCCTTCATAG
>ERZ773185.2039-NODE-2039-length-13765-cov-3.728519_pt1 | contig 13765 bp, 10 predicted proteins | sample MGYA00580531_ERZ773185 | MGnify/ENA primary metagenome ERZ773185 (study PRJEB29015, sample SAMEA2737799) | human gut metagenome | biome: human gut; feature: human-associated habitat; material: faeces | place: China | collected 2012 ...
TACGATCCTGAATACGGAACGCTTTGTTTAATCCAAACATGCCAACACCGTAATCACGGTAAAATTCAGTTACTGCGGTGAAAAATCCTTCCACGTCTTTTGCCTGCTCCATGCGGCTGCTCAATGCCTGTACTTTTTCGCTGACATTTTTATTGTACATCAATTCTTTTTTCTCAATGGCATGATAATTGGAAATCTGTGTAAAGCAGTCAATACCAAGGGATTTCTCAATTTCAGAAAAATCATACTCAAACAGATTTTTGATGGCTGCAAAATCATTTCTCGCAAAATGGTTGACACTTCCATCATTTGCTCCTACCTTCTCACAGGTAATGCTGAAAGAATTTTCATTTGTCACCATAAGATAGGTCAGATAGTTATGCCACAGGTTTTTATCAAATCCATACTCTGTTGCCAGATTCAGCAGATGCTTGATCTGTGTATAGATATCTCTTACCAGTGTGGCATCGGACGCCTCCTGCAATTCAAACTTACGGAAGATTTCTCCCATCTGATACAGGATCGTATCTTCTTTTAAATCTCCATATAAAATCAGTTTTGCTATTTCTTGGTACATTTTTGTCTTCATCCTCCTCTGTATAGCAAAAAAACTGCCTTTCGGCAGTTCCAAGATTGCTACAAAGCTTCGAATGGGACTCGAACCCACGACCCCTTCATTACGAGTGAAGTGCTCTACCAACTGAGCTATTTCAGCGGACTAAGTTATTATATATGTTCTTGGGAATTTTTGCAACTGTAAAATTTATTATTTTAAAAGTTCGTTTCGCAGAACTGTAGATTATGTAGGAGACTGTAAGACGAAGATGCCATCCTGCAGATCTCCGAAGAAAACATTATAATCAGTTGCGATGCTTTTTGCTGCAATGTTCCAGAGACTGGGTCAGCAGATAGAGCAGCATGGCAATGACACATAACAGTAAGATAGAACTGATCACCATATCCAGCTGGAACACCTGGGAACCGTAGATGATGAGATAACCCAACCCTCGTCTGGCTGCCAGAAATTCTCCGATGATGACACCGACTAAAGACAGACCGATATTGACCTTGGTGGTGCTGAGCAGTGTGGGAACAGATCCCGGGAGGACGACTTTGAAAAAGATATCTCTGCGGTTTCCACCCAAAGTGCGGATCAGAATCTCCTTTTCCGGATCTACCTGATGAAAGGCGGTGTAAAAGCTGATGATGGATCCGAATACTGCCACAGAGATTCCAGCAATGATGATGGTGTTGATCCCGGTGCCCAGCCAGACGATGAACAGGGGAGCCAGGGCAGATTTCGGTAGACTGTTGAGTAGTACCAGGTAAGGTTCTAAAATCTCCGACAGTTTGTCAGAGAACCACAATAGGGTGGCGAGCAGGAGACTGACAACAAACACTAAAAGGAAACTTAATATGGTTTCTAATAAAGTAATGCCGATATGCATCGGAAGAGAGCGCTCGGTCCACAACTGTATCAGACATAGGACGACTCTGCGTGGGCTGGAGAAAAAGAAACTGTCGATCCAGTATGCATCTGCACTGATTTCCCAGAGAATCAGAAAGATTCCCAGGAGAAAGATACGCAGAAAGGCAACCTGTCTATGATGATTTTTGTGCTTGCGAAGATATTGTTCCTGGATCGTCAACGGGTGGTCATTTTGCACATTCTTAGGTTTCATCGGTTAATTCCTCCCAAAGTTGTTTGAAATAATATGGAAATTCCGGGGCGTTTCTGGCGGCGAGTGGAGAACTGTCCGTCAGGGTGAGCTGAATGGGCAATACCGTTTTGATCGTTGCGGGACGGGCAGACAGCACGTAAACTTTATCCGCCAGGCTGATAGCCTCTGACAGATCGTGAGTGACGATGATCATGGTCTTCCCAGCCTTGCGGATCAACTGACAGATATCCGAAGATACCATAAGGCGCGTCTGGTAGTCCAGGGCGCTGAAGGGTTCATCCAGTAACAGCAGCTGGGGATCCAGGGCAAGGGTTCGAATCAGAGCAGCGCGCTGCTTCATGCCGCCGGATAATTCGCAAGGGCGCTTGTTCTTAAATTTTTCCAACCCGTAATCGGACAAAAGTTGTTCCACATGGGCGATGCGCTCCGGAGTGAGGGCTTGATGGATCTCCAGACCCAACGTAACATTCTGATAGATGGTGCGCCATTCGAAGAGATGGTCATGCTGCAGCATATAGCCGATACGGGGATAATGAAGGGAACCGTCGGGATTATTTACGACAATGGTTCCGGTCTCAGGGGCGAGGAGCCCTGCGATAATGGACAGACAAGATCATTGCCGCTGTGAATAAGTCTGCCAGCCGTATCATGTACCGTTTTACAGAGAAGGAGATATCTTTTATGGCATCGGTCTCTCCGGACAGTGTGTGATAGGAGTAACCTATATTTTTAAGTTCGATAAGAGCTCCCATAAAAAGGCATACTTCCTTAACATGAATATTTATAGTTATTGTATGAATTCCAGTGGAAAAAGTGTTTTCTGTAGCGGAAAGTGATGAAATTCACTGTATTGCATTAAAGTGTCGTTTGTGATATGATTAATTGCAATCAATGTCTGTGAGAAATTTTATCTGATAGACTACCAACGTAAAAAGATGGGAGAATGACCATGGCACAGTTATGGGGAGGACGTTTTACGAAACAGACCGATCAGCTGGTATTTGATTTCAATGCGTCCATAACATTTGATAAAAGACTGTTTCACGAAGATGTCACCGGCAGTATCGTACATGCCACCATGTTGGCAAAGCAGGGGATCCTCACCGAAGAGGAGAGGAAGAGTATTGTCGAAGGACTGACTGGGATCTTAGAGGATGTGGATGACGGAACACTGGCAATTGATGAGACCCAGGAAGACATTCACAGTTTCGTGGAGGCTACCCTGATCGACCGGATCGGAGATGCCGGGAAAAAGCTTCACACCGGCAGAAGCCGTAACGACCAGGTGGCACTGGACATGCGTCTCTATACCAGGGCAAGAGTGGCAGAGATCGACGGACTGCTGAAAAAGCTTTTGGAAGCCATTCTTGATACCATGGAGAACAATTTAGATACCTACATGCCGGGCTTCACCCATTTACAGAAGGCACAGCCCATTACCCTGGCGCATCATTACGGTGCCTATTTTGAAATGTTCAAGAGAGACAGACAGCGTCTGACAGATATCTATAAGCGTATGAATTATTGCCCTCTGGGAGCCGGAGCACTGGCAGGCACCACATATCCTTTGGATCGTGAATATACCGCGAGACTTCTTCGCTTTGAAGGACCGACGTTAAACAGCATTGATTCTGTGGCGGACAGAGATTACCTGATCGAATTCCTTTCCGCACTTTCCACGATCATGATGCATTTAAGCCGTTTCAGCGAAGAGATCATCATCTGGAATTCCAATGAATATCAGTTCGTAGAGCTGGATGATGCTTATTCCACCGGAAGCAGTATCATGCCCCAGAAGAAGAATCCGGATATCGCAGAGCTGGTAAGAGGAAAAACCGGACGGGTATACGGCGCATTAAATGCACTCCTTACTACGATGAAGGGAATTCCGCTTGCATACAATAAAGACATGCAGGAAGATAAAGAATGGGCATTTGATGCTATGGATACAGCCAAAGGATGTATCACATTATTTGCCGGAATGTTAAAGACGATGCAGTTTAATAAAGACCGCATGGAAGAAAGTGCAAAACACGGATTTACCAATGCGACAGATGCAGCAGATTATCTGGTAAATCACGGTGTACCATTCAGAGATGCACATGGTATCGTGGGAAAACTGGTACTGACATGCATTGAGAAGAAGATTCCGTTAGATGAACTTCCACTGGAAGAGTACAGAAAGATCTCGCCGGTATTTGAAGAAGATATCTATAAAGCAATCGATCTTGAGACATGTGTGAATAAGCGTGTCACCATAGGAGCACCAGGAAAAGATGCTATGGCAAAATCAATTGCGGCTTATCAGAAATATATGGAAGAATATTAAAATATACATTTATAAATACTAGTACATGTCATACGGATGAAGGTAGCGTAAGGCTGTATTAAGGAATGATAAAAAGAAAGGGAGAGAACAAAGATGGATAAGAAATTAAGAGTAGGTATTTTAGGAGCAACAGGAATGGTTGGACAGCGTTTTATCTCATTGCTTGAAAATCACCCTTGGTTCGAGGTTGTAACTGTAGCAGCAAGCCCACGTTCAGCAGGAAAAACATATGAAGAAGCCGTAGGCGGACGTTGGAAAATGGATACACCGATGCCGGAAGGTGTAAAGAACTTAATCGTAAAGAATGTAAATGAAGTAGAAGAAGTTGCTTCTACTGTAGATTTTGTATTCAGTGCCGTAGATATGACAAAAGATGAGATCAGAGCGATCGAAGAAGAATATGCAAAGACAGAGACCCCTGTAGTATCTAATAACAGTGCTCACCGCTGGACAAAAGACGTGCCGATGGTAGTTCCGGAGATCAATGCAGCACACTTTGACCTCATCAAGACTCAGAAAGAGCGTCTCGGAACAACACGCGGATTTATCGCAGTAAAACCAAACTGCTCAATCCAGAGCTATACACCTGCACTTGCAGCATGGAAAGAATTTGGACCAAAAGAAGTTGTTGTAACAACATACCAGGCAATCTCAGGAGCAGGAAAGACATTCAAAGACTGGCCGGAAATGATCGAGAATATCATTCCATACATCGGCGGAGAAGAAGAAAAGAGTGAAAAAGAACCTCTTCGTGTACTCGGAACACTGGAAAACGGAGAAATCAAACTTGCAGAAGAACCAAAGATCACATGCCAGTGCTTAAGAGTTCCTGTACTCAACGGACATACAGCAGCTGTATTCATCAACTTCGAGAAGAAGCCAACTAAAGAACAGCTGATCGAGAAACTGGAAAGCTTCAAGGGATTCCCACAGGAAGCAGAACTTCCAAGTGCTCCAAAGCAGTTCATCCAGTATCTGTCAGAAGATGACAGACCACAGGTAAAAGCGGATGTAAATTATGAGAACGGAATGGGTGTGTCTATCGGACGTCTGAGAGAAGACAGCATGTATGATTACAAATTCATCGGACTGTCACACAACACTGTCCGCGGTGCAGCAGGCGGAGCCGTACTTTGCGCCGAAGCACTGACTGCCAAGGGATATATTCAGGCAAAGTAGCCAGGGGGACGGGAAAACAGGCTCTTTTAGTGTCCTTGGTGGCACACTCATACTCACCTGTTTATCGTTCATAAGGTGAGAGCATAAAATAATAATAAAAAGGTGGGAACTGCAACATGTGAAAAGGCGTAGTTCTCGCCTTTTTTGCATTATACATCCAGCAAATTCGACCCCGCTTACCGATATCCGGCTTCGCCTGCCGATACCAATCAGATTATAAATCAGATTACAAATCTGAACACAATACATCTCAGTGTTGAGAATAAAAGATGGTTTTGCTATAATAAAGTATACAATAAATTCGCTGATTACAAAGTGCCAATGGCACCAATGGCACCGGCAAGAAACGGAGGCAGACCCTATGGACCGAGAACTATTAAACTACACACAGAACCGAGAACTTTCCTGGTTGAGATTCGATCAGCGTGTATTGGAAGAAGCAAGAGATAAGAGCGTGCCATTGCTGGAACGTATGAAATTCGTGGCCATTTTCACCAGTAACTTAGATGAATTCTTCATGATCCGTGTCGGAAGCCTCTATGATATGGTGCAGACAGACGACAGACACAGAGACAGCCGGTCGGGAATGACACCGCAGGAGCAGCTGGATGCGATCTACGCAGCAGTTGCCCCGTTATATAAAGAACGTGACAAGACCTACGCCGGGATCAAGAAAGAACTGTCCCCATACGGAGTCTGCGGACTAGACTTTAAAGAACTGGAGACAGACGAGAAGAAATATGTTAAGAAATGTTTCAAAGAGCAGATCCTGCCGGTACTGTCACCGCAGATCGTAGACAGCAGCCACCCGTTCCCGCATCTTATGAATAAAGATATCTACGTAACAGCCAATCTGAAGCATATCAATAGCAGGAAGAATAAAGACGACAAAGAAAAAGAACAGATCCTCGGAATCGTACCGGTTCCGACCTATGTATCCGATATCCTGATGCTTCCGGGACATGACATCCGTTATATCCGCATGGAGAAAGTCATCATGGAATACCTGGATCTGGTATTTGATCAGTACGAAGTATCCGACCCGAACTACATCTGCGTGACAAGAAATGCAGACGTATCTCCGGACGATGAAGCACTGGAGGTTACCGATGATTTCCGGAAACTCATGCAGAGTACCCTGCACAAACGCCGCAGGATGGCGGTAGTAAGATTAGAAACAGCGGAGAAACTGACACCGGAAATGCAGGAATACTTCTGTAAGAAATTCAAGATCACACCGGAGCAGATCTTCCGCACGAAGATGCCGATGAAACTGGATTATATGTTCTCCATCGCAGGAAATCTCCCGGAGTCTATGAAGAAAGCACTGGTCTACGAACCATTCTCCCCGCAAAAATCAGCACATGTACAGGACGGAAACATGTTAAAACAGGTGAAAAAGAATGATATCCTGTTGTTCTACCCATACGAAAGCATGGATCCGTTCCTGAAGCTGATCAAAGATGCCGCGGCAGATCCGAACGTTATGACGATCAAGATCACTATCTACCGCCTGGCGAAGAAGGCAAGACTGGTAGAATACCTGTGCGCAGCTGCGGAAAATGGCAAAGAAGTCACCGTGCTGATCGAGCTGCGTGCAAGATTTGACGAGCAGAACAACATCGACTGGTCGGAACGTCTGGAAGAAGCAGGATGCCGTGTGATCTATGGATTCGATGGTTACAAAGTGCATTCCAAGATTTGTCTGATCACATACAGGAACCGCAATGACATCCAGTATATCACACAGGTCGGAACCGGCAATTATAACGAGAAGACAGCTGCCATGTATACCGATCTGTCCTTGATGACTGCTGATCCGCGAATCGGACAGGACGCCGCAGAATTTTTCAAGAATATGTCCATCGGCAATCTGCAGGGCAGCTATCAATACCTGATCGTATCACCGGTCAGCTTAAAGAGCCGTATCTTACAGATGATGGACGAAGAGATAGCAAAAGGAAGCGAAGGACGCATCATTATGAAGATGAACTCCGTGACAGATGTGGACTTCATAAAGAAAGTATCCGAGGCCTCCTGCGCCGGAGTAAGGGTAGACTTGATTGTTCGCGGAATCTGCTGTATACTACCGGGAGTGCCTGGATTTACAGAAAATGTCAGGGTGATGAGCGTGGTTGGCCGCTATCTGGAACATCCACGTATCTTCAGCTTCGGAACCGGAAAAGAACAGAAGATCTATATCGGCTCTGCAGACATGATGACAAGAAATACAGAAAAAAGAGTAGAAGTAGCCTGCCCGGTATTAGACGGGCAGATCAGACGTCAGATCAACCATGATCTGAAGTTTATGTTAAATGATAACGTGAAAGCAAGGATCATGCAGAAAGACGGCACATATATGAAACGGACCGGCGGCATAAAAGCGGTGGATTCTCAGGCAGCTTTCATGGAAGAAGCATTAAAAGCAGCAGAAGAAGTCGACAAAAGTCAGCAGCGTGCCCGTGAGAACTGTGGCGGCGGAAGAGTGATAACCTTTTTCCGGTCTCTCTGGCACAGAAAAAGATAAAAGAAAAAGCCGCTGTTTCACCCTACTGGAAGGAGTAACATGGGAAAATCATTATACATTGCCGAGAAACCCAGTGTAGCACAGGAGTTCGCTAAGGCATTGCATATCAATACACAGAGAAAAGACGGATATCTCGAATCAGCAGAAGCAATCGTAACCTGGTGTGTCGGACACCTGGTCACGATGAGCTATCCGGAAGAATACGATCCGGCATTAAAAAGGTGGAGTCTTGAGACTCTGCCTTTTATCCCGCAGGAGTTCAAATACGAAGTCATCCCGGCGGTATCTAAGCAGTTCCGAATCGTATCGGGACTTCTGAACCGTACAGACGTAGACACCATCTACGTCTGTACCGACTCAGGACGGGAAGGAGAATACATCTACCGTTTGGTCGAACAGCAGGCAGGCGTAAAAGGCAAGAACCGCCGCCGCGTATGGATCGACTCCCAGACAGAAGAAGAGATCCTGCGCGGGATCAAAGAAGCAAAAGACTTAAAAGAATACGACAACCTGGCAGCATCGGCTTACCTAAGAGCCAAAGAAGACTACCTGATGGGAATCAACTTCTCCCGTCTCCTGACGTTAAAATACGGCAACAGCATCTCCAATTACCTGAATACGAAATATTCCGTCGTATCCGTAGGACGTGTTATGACCTGCGTCCTCGGTATGGTCGTACGCAGAGAACGGGAGATCCGGGAATTCGTAGAGACCCCGTTCTACAGAGTCCTAAGCACCATCGGAGAGAAAGGGGCAACATTCGAAGGCGAATGGCGGGCAGTCAAAGGATCAAAATGGTTCGAATCCTTCGATCTCTATAAGGAAAATGGATTCAAAGAAAAGGAAAAGGCAGAAGAACTGATCCGCTTCCTAAGCAACAGCGAGTCAGACGCCAGCCAGCCCCTGACTTGCCAGATCGTGTCCATAGAAAAGAAGAAAGAAAAGAAGAACCCGCCGTTATTATTCAACCTGGCCGAGATCCAGAATGAATGTTCCAAGCGGTTCAAGATCAGCCCAGATGAGACACTCCGGATCATCCAGGAACTATATGAAAAAAAGCTCGTCACCTACCCAAGAACAGATGCCCGTGTCCTGTCGACAGCAGTGGCAAAAGAGATTCACAAGAACTTAAACGGTCTGATGCAGTACGAACCGGCAAAGCCATATCTTCAGGATATCGTGAAATTCGGCAGCCACAAAGGACTGGAGAAGACGAGATACGTCAACGACAAACAGATCACAGACCACTATGCGATCATCCCGACAGGACAGGGTATGGGAGCACTAAAAGGACTTCCGAATCTGTCACAGAGGGTGTATGATGTGATCGTAAGACGATTCTTAAGCATCTTCTATCCACCGGCTGTCTATCAGAAAGTATCGATCGTGACGAAGATCAAAGAAGAATCCTTCTTCTCAAGCTTCAAAGTACTGGCAGAAGAAGGCTATCTGAAAGTTACAGGCGTGCCGGGCAGGAAGAACGACAAGAACGACAATAACGATAATAACGACAATACAGACAGCAGCGCAGACAGTACCGAGGACAAAGACACTGATGCAGCCTTCTTCGCCAGGATCCAGAGACTCAAGAAAGGCATGACCATTCCGGTACAGTCCCTGGACATCAAAGAAGGCAAGACCTCGCCGCCGAAGCGCTACAATTCCGGTTCACTGATCCTTGCCATGGAAAATGCAGGACAGCTCATCGAAGACGAAGAACTCCGCGCCCAGATCAAAGGAAGCGGAATCGGCACCAGTGCCACCAGAGGCGAGATACTGAAGAAATTATTCAATAATAAATATCTGGCGCTCAATAAAAAGACCCAGATCGTCACGCAGACGATGTTAGGGGAAATGATCTACGATGTCGTAGACCACTCCATCCGGCCGCTCCTGAACCCGGAACTTACGGCAAGCTGGGAAAAAGGTCTGACGTATGTGGCAGACGGAGATATCACATCAGATGAATATATGAAGAAGCTGGATGATTTCGTGTCAAGAAGAACACTTGCGGTAAAGGGACTGAATAATCAGTATCAGATGCGGGCGTGCTATGATAAGGCAGCACAGTTTTATAAGAAGCCGGTGAGAAAGACCGGAAAAACTAAAAAATAAAAAAGGAGAACCAATATGTCAGAACAATTAACCATCAAAAACCTCTACAACCACATGGAAGAAACCATCGCAAAAGACATCTTCGAAGGAGCCACCTACCCATGGGAAATCCTTCCAAAGATTAGCGGCTTCATCAAAGAACTCGGAAAGACCCTTCCGGCAGATGAATACGATCAGGTCGGCGAAGACGTATGGATCGCCAAATCCGCAACCGTATTTCAGACAGCCTACATCCACGGACCGGCGATCATCGGAAAGAACGCAGAAGTCCGTCAGTGCGCATTCATCCGCGGAAATGCGATCGTCGGCGAAGGCGCAGTCGTAGGTAACTCGACAGAACTTAAGAACGTCATCCTGTTCAATAAAGTACAGGTGCCGCACTATAACTACGTGGGAGATTCCATCCTCGGCTACAAATCCCACATGGGAGCCGGATCCATCACATCCAATGTCAAATCCGACAAAAAGCTCGTCGTAGTAAAAGCCGGAGACGAAAGAATCGAGACAGGTCTTAAGAAATTCGGAGCCATGCTCGGAGACGAAGTAGAAGTCGGCTGCGGCAGCGTATTGAATCCGGGAACCGTGATCGGAAGCCACAGCAACATCTACCCACTGTCAAGCGTCAGAGGATTCGTACCGGCACACAGCATCTACAAGAGACAGGGTGAAGTAGTGGAGAAAGTAGAAGAGTAATCAGACCACGGAGGAAAAATCAATGAACAAAATAGCATTCATCGGCGTAGGCATCATGGGCAGATCCATGGTCCGCAATCTCATGAAAGCAGGATTCGAATTACACATCTACGCCAGAACCAGATCCAAAGTCGAAGACGTGATCAGCGAAGGAGCCACCTTCCACGACACCATTGCAGACTGCGTAAAAGACGCAGAAGCAGTCATCACCATCGTAGGCTTCCCGACCGACGTAGAAGAAGTCTACTTCGATGCAGGCAACATCTTAGAGAGCGCAAAAGAAGGCACATACCTGATCGACATGACGACCACAAGCCCGATGCTGGACCAGAAGATCGCAGAAGAAGGAACCAAAAGAGGCTTCCACGTACTGGACGCACCGGTCACCGGCGGTGACACCGGAGCGAAGAACGGTACACTCTCCATCCTGGTCGGCGGTTCCAGAGAAGACTACGAAGCCTGCATGCCGTTATTCGAGGCGATGGGAACCAATATCAATTACCAGGGAGGATCCGGTTGCGGCCAGCACGCCAAGCTTGCGAACCAGATCATGATCGCCGGCACCTTATCCGGAGTCTGCGAGGCACTCACCTATGCGAAGGCAAAAGGCCTGGATCTTCAGACGGTACTCGATTCCGTATCGACCGGAGCGGCAGGAAGCAAGCAGTTAGATACCTTCGGACCGAAGATTCTGGCAGGAGACTACGCACCGGGATTCTTCCTGAAGCACTTCGTCAAAGACATGAAGATCGCCCTTACCGAAGCGAACATGAGCAATCTCAATCTGGACGTATTAAGCCAGGTGCTTGCCAACTACGAACTCCTTCAGGCAGAAGGCTGTGGAGATCTCGGTACCCAGGCACTGATTAAGTACTACGAAGAAGAGATGGACGTATAAAACATGTTACCATAGAACGGCTGCTGTTATCGGATGGAGAAGATTATAAAACCATTCATGGCTGGGATGATCTGGATAGCGCAGAAGAAGAGGATGTCAAATTATTTGTAGATCATATCTCAGTGATTTGCCTGTTGTATAATATGTTCTTCAAAAAGGAATGTTTTGCACAGGAACAGGAATATCGCATGGTGTTCCTCTGTGTACATAAAAGAGAGCATCAAGTGCCGGAAAATAGCATTCCGGTGGAATATCGGATAAAAGATGAAGTATTTATTCCGTTTATAAGAATGAAGCTTGGAGATATAAGTTGTTTAAAATCTGTTTGCGTTGGGACGAAGAATACGAGTGATCTGGCGGTTAAGGGATTGCGGCATTATTTTGGAAGCAGAAATCTGGAAGTGCATGTGAGAAAGTCGGAGATTCCGCTACAGTATTGACAGTCGTTGGAGACGGGAACGGGCAAGCTTGGAAGAAAGCATTCAGCTCTTGAGTCATAAAAATTTTTCTGATATCATTATTCTAAATATAAAAATGATAGATTGACAAAATGAGCGAAAAATGAAACGGAGATGAAGAAAATGGAATATACAGAATTTGGAAAGACACAACTTCGTGTATCCAGGATGTGTCTTGGTACATGGGGAATCGGAGGTGCCGGATGGGATTCTTATTCCGACGAAAGCCGGATGGATGCGATCAAGGCAGCAGTAGATTGTGGAATCAATTTTATTGATACGGCACCCGCCTACAACGGAGGCAGGGCAGAACAGTATATCGGAGAAGTTGTGCACAAACTTGGCGTCAGGAAAGAAGTGATCCTGGCTACCAAGTGTGGAAATGAATTTATTAATGGAAAATATGTACGCTGCGGGTCGGCAGATAAGATCATGCGGGAATGCGAAGAATCACTCCGTAATCTGAAGACAGATTATATCGATGTATATCTGGTCCACTGGCCGGATCCGAATGTTCCGATGGAAGAGACAATGGATGCGCTTAATACATTGAAAAAGCAAGGAAAGATTCTGCATATCGGAGTATCGAATTTTACAAAAGAACAGATGGAAGAAGCAGAAAAATATTGTGCTATAGAAGCATATCAGCCACAGTATTCTATGGTAGATCGGAAATGGGAGCAGCTGATCCGGTGGGCCTGTGCTCAGAAAATGGGAGTTATGACTTATGGAACACTCGGAGGAGGCATTTTAACCGGAAAATACAGAGAACTCAAGGAATATGGTGTGGATGATAACCGAAACCGGTTTTACCCATATTTTAAAGAACCGTTGTTTTCAAAAGTAATGCTTCTTTTAAGAACAATGGATCAGATCAGTGTGGAACGAAATGTTCCATTGTCGCAGATTGCATTGAACTGGACCTTGCAGAGACCTTTTATTTCTTCTTGTATTATAGGAGCGCAGAGCCGTGATAAAATTGAGGAGAACTGTAAGGTATTTGAGTGGAAACTAAGTGATGATGAGATGCAGATGCTGGAACAGGCTTTGAAAAAGACTATTATATAAGACTACAAAGGAAGACGAGGAGGAATAAACATTATGGAAGAGAAGCGTACCGGCTTATTTGAAAACGGTCTGATCTGGTTCGGCGCAGGGGTTTCGATCGCAGAGATCCTGACCGGAACATATCTGGCCCCGCTTGGCATGGGAAAAGGACTGGCGGCAATCATAGTAGGACACATCATTGGTTGTCTGATGCTGTTCCTGGCAGGAGTGATCGGCGGAAAAGTCAGAAAGAGTGCAATGGAGACTGTAAAGATGAGCTTTGGACAGAAAGGAAGTATCCTTTTTGCGGTCCTGAATGTATTGCAGCTTGTCGGTTGGACTGCGATCATGATCTATGACGGGGCACTGGCAGCAGACGGTGTGATGCATACCGGCAGATGGATATGGTGCCTGGTGATCGGAGCATTGATCATTCTGTGGATTGTGATCGGAATTACGAATCTGGGCAAGATCAATACCGTTGCGATGGCAGCATTATTTATCCTGACACTGATTCTGTGTAAGGTGATATTTACAGGAAGCGGGGCGGGAACACCGTCTGACGACAGTATGACATTTGGAGCAGCAGTAGAGCTTGCGGTTGCGATGCCATTATCGTGGCTGCCACTGATCAGTGATTACACAAGAGAGGCGAAGGAACCTGTGAAAGCAACTGCAGTCAGTGCGGTTACATATGGAATTGTAAGCTGCTGGATGTATGTGATCGGAATGGGAGCTGCTATCATTACCGGAGAATATGACATTGCACAGATCATGTTAAAGGCAGGTCTTGGCATCCTGGGACTTCTGATCATTGTATTTTCAACAGTTACAACC
>ERZ773185.2048-NODE-2048-length-13725-cov-3.788881_pt1 | contig 13725 bp, 14 predicted proteins | sample MGYA00580531_ERZ773185 | MGnify/ENA primary metagenome ERZ773185 (study PRJEB29015, sample SAMEA2737799) | human gut metagenome | biome: human gut; feature: human-associated habitat; material: faeces | place: China | collected 2012 ...
GGGCGCGGGTGGGTCTCGTTTTCCGCCTCCTCATCAAAGAACGAATCAAGAATTGCCTCGTGCCATGCATCGTCGAACTTATCGTCAGCATCTAAGAAGCTCATGCTTGCCCCTGGCCCGGTTTAATCCCTTGAGATGAGAATACCGCGACGCCCGGACTCAACAATCCGCTCAGGATTCGCGTACCGGAAATTACCTACCTCAAAAGAGACAGGCAATTTGCCTCAATCGCAACCGTTTATTCTCGCTAGTTGGGCAAACGCAAACGGTTGAACAAATTTGCTGCCTCATTTAGGCCAGGCAATTCTGGCCGCGCGGCCCGGCGGTGCTCCGAACTTCTCGCAAGAAAGGAAGCCGTCTGCCTTGCTGGGCGCATAATTGCCCTAGCCGCAAGAGAGGGGAGAAACGCATGGGTCGAACCGTTACGGACGCGCGGGAGGCGGCGTCGGAGCTGTCTGCTGCCATCGATGCCGCAAAGTCAGTGGTGTTCTTTGGCGGCGCGGGGGTGTCCACGGCGTCCGGCATCCCAGACTTTCGCAGCGAGGACGGTCTTTACCGTCAGCACTTTAAGTATCCGCCGGAGGAGATGCTCAGCCACCACTTCTATGTCTCCCACACGGAGGAATTCTATGACTTCTATCGCACGCGCATGATCGCGTTGGATGCCAAGCCCAACCAGGCCCACTACAAGCTTGCTGAGCTGGAACGAGCGGGCAATCTCACGGCCCTCATCACGCAAAACATTGATGGCTTGCACCAGATGGCTGGTTCCAAGAACGTCCTTGAGCTGCATGGCTCCGTCCATCGCAATATCTGTCAGCGCTGCGGCTCTGTGCAGTCCGCCGAGCGGATCATGGGGACCACGGGCGTCCCTCGCTGCCCCGAGTGCGGCGGTCCCATCAAGCCGGACGTGGTTCTCTACGAGGAGAGCCTGGATGAGCATGTGCTTATGGCTTCTGTTGAGGCAATTGCGGCTGTCGACCTGCTCATCATCGGCGGAACGTCCCTGGTGGTCTATCCCGCGGCGGGCCTGGTCAACTACTTCGAGGGCTCCAGGCTGGTCATTGTGAACAAGCAGCCCACGCCGCAAGACGCCCGCGCCGACCTGGTCTGCGCCTGCGACATCGCCGCTGCCTTTGACTTCTAGACGCCCGTAGACGCCCGGAACCAGGTTCCCCGCATCTAGACGCTCGGAACCTGGTTCCCAACATCTGGTCCCGCATTAGGCGAGAAACCCCTCCAGCTCCACGCCCTTCTCGCCGCGCTCGTTCACGAGCAGCCCACGTCTGCCGGGTACAATGAGCCCTTAGGCTCACAAGCTTCCGGGAGGAAACCATGCTCAGAGAGAACTACGGCACCTGGCGCTGCGGCAGGCACGAGATCGGCCTGGCCCGCCCGCGCATCATGGGAATCCTCAACGTCACGCCTGACTCGTTCTCTGACGGCGGCAAGAACCTTGACCCGGAGGCGGCCATCCAACGGGGCCTCCAGATGCTGGACGAGGGCGCCGACATCATCGACGTCGGCGGCGAGTCCACGCGTCCGGGCCACCGGCCCGTCTCGCCCAAGGAGGAGGCCGAGCGCATCGTCCCCGTGGTGAGGGGGCTTGTGGCCGAGGGCGCCGTGGTCTCCGTCGACACGCGCCACGCCGAGGTTGCGCAGCTCTGCGCCCGCCTGGGCGCCTCCATCATCAACGACGTGACCGGCTTCACCGACCCCGCCATGGTGCAGGTTGCCGCCGAGACGGACTGCGGCCTCGTGGTCATGCACTGGGACCAGGGCGGCCTGGGCACGCACGCCCCTCGCCGCCAGGTGGTGCTGGACGAGAGCCGCCCCGCGCGCCCGGAGCAGCCCCGTCCAACCGTGAGCTCGCACCGCTTCACCCTGCCGGACGAGGCGCCCATCATGCGCCAGGTCATGGGCTTTTTGGGCGACCAGGCCCGCACCCTCATGCGGGCGGGTGTCCAGCGCGAGCGCATCTGCATTGACCCTGGCCCTGGCTTCGATAAGTTTGCCGACGAGGACGTGGTTATCCAGCGCGCCACTCGCTCAATGGTCTCCATGGGCTATCCCGTGCTCACGGCCGTGAGCCGCAAGAGGTTTGTGGGCGCGGTCTCCGGCGTCGAGGACGCGGCCGCGCGTGATGCCGCCACCCAGGGCATCTGCATCTCCGCCGTGGCAAACGGGGCCCGCATCCTGCGTGTGCACGACGTGGCGGGCGCCGCCCAGGCCATCAACGCCTACTGGGCGGTGAGCCACAAGGACTCCCGCCAGGGCTTTGTGAGCCTGGGCTCCAACGTGGGCGACCGCCTGGGCAACCTCGCCCGGGCCACGCAGCTCATCGACGAGATTCCCCTCACCTGCGTCGCCGCCGTCAGCCACGCCTACGACACGGAGCCCGCCTACGGCATCGCCACCTCCGTGGCCAACTGCGTGGTGGAGATCCGCACGGAGCTCCACCCGCTGGTGCTCATCGACAAGCTGCTTGAGGTGGAGAAGAGCCTGGGCCGTCGTCGCGCCGATGCCAAGACGCGCGACCCCAAGAAGCCCGGCACGGCCGCCCGCACCATCGACTGCGACCTCATGTGGGTCGAGGGGGAGTCCCACCAGGGCGCCAAGCTGACGCTGCCGCACCCCCGCCTGGGCGAGCGCGACTACGTCATCGTGCCCATGGAGGACCTCATGCACGACCCGACGCGCTTCCTCACCCATGGGGGCGTCACCGTCCTTCCGCGCGAGCAGCGCGTCGGCGCCGTCACGTCCGACCTCGGCCCCATTGCCTGGGAGTAAGAGGAGTTACTTGCATGTCTGATTTTATCGACATCGTTGAGCAGGCCCGCGACGGGGCCCCTGCCGGCCAGAGGAACGTCCAGCTTGACGCAGACACGCTCCTGGTGGAGCTGGTCGTGCGGCCCGCGGTGGGCATGGCCTTCCTGACGGGCGCGCCCTATGCGGCGGCGCTTGGCGTGGCGGACGCCCTGGCTGGCCTGGGTGCCACCGGGATTGGCGTCGCCTGGCCGCACGACGTCTGCGGTTCCGATGGCGTCATGGCGACGGTCCGCAACACGGCCGGCTACGGCGAGGGCATGTTCGTCGTCTGCCACGTGGCCCTTGCCGGCGTGACCCCGCAGACGGCCGACGCCCTGGCGGACGCCGTGGCCGAGGGCGTGCTTGCCCGCGTTGACCAGTGGGCGGAGGGCATCTCCCAGGCCGGACGCGCGGCAACGCCCCTCGGCCCCATCCTCAACGAGCTCTTTGACCGCATGCCGCTCATGGGCAAGCCGGTCGAGGTGGTCTATCCCAACGGCAAGGTGGCCATGAGGGGCACCCTGGTGGGCATGGACGTCTGGGGCCGCGCCACCATCAGAAACGAGTTCGGCCGAGACCTGGACATTGCCCCGGAGCACGCGAGCATTCGCGCCGCCGCCGAGTAGGGGAGGGCGCCCTACGCGCCGCCGTGCTGCTGGAGCCAGATCTCGCGGATGCCGCGCAGGGTCAGCGTGGGGTCCACGGCGTCAAAGAGGTCCGTCGCGCGGCTGACGGTGCGGGCCAGGCCGCCGGTGCCAATGACCTTTGCCTGCTCGATGCCCAGCTCCGCCTTCATGCGCGAGACGAGGCCCTCGGCCTGGGCCGCGGCGCCAATCACCAGGCCGGACTGCATGGCGGTCTCCGTGGTGTCTCCCAGTGCGTGCTCGGGGGCCTCCACGGGGATGCTTGCCAGCTTTGCGGCCTTGCTGAACAGCGCGTTTGCAGAGAGCATCAGGCCGGGCGAGATGGCTCCGCCGCGGTAGGCGCCGCGGTCGTCCACCACGTCGATGTTGGTGGCCGTGCCAAAGTCCACCACGATGACGGGCGAGCCGTAGGCGTTTCTGGCGGCTATGGCGTTGGCGATGCGGTCCGCGCCCACGGTGCGGGGGTTGGGCATGTCGATGGGCATGCCGTAGTCGTGCGTCGCGTTGACCAGCAGCGGGCTTCTGCCCAGCAGGTCTCCCAGGCAGCGCCACCAGGCGCGCGTCAGCGCGGGCACCACGCTGGCCACGGCCGCGGCAGAGACGTCTGCCAGCTCGTAGCCGTCCTTGAGGAAGTACGAGAACAGGCGCGCGTGCAGCATGTCGGAGGTGTCGCTGGCGTTGCTCGTCATGCGCCAGCCCTTGGCCAGCTGCCCCTCGTCGTCAAAGAGGCCGAGCGTGGACTGCGTGTTGCCGACGTCGATGGCAAGGAACATGGTGACCCTCCGTAGGTTGCTGGCGATGTGACCAGTATGCTGCAAGGCCGCACCCGCTCGCCCTGGCATTTTCAGACGAGACACGCGCGTTTCTCCACACTCGGACCACATGCTTTCTGATACACTCAGACAGCTTGACCGTCCTGGTCGGAACCAGGACACAAACCCCCGCTCTGGTCGGAACCAGGGCACGAGAAGAGGAGTCCTGCAATGAAGCAAGGCATTCACCCCAATTACGTGGAGTGCACCGTCCGCTGCACCTGCGGCAACACCTGGGTTACCCGCTCCACCAAGAGCGAGATGACCCTGGACCTGTGCGACAAGTGCCACCCGTTCTACACCGGCACCCAGAAGCTCGTTGACACCGGCGGCCGCGTCCAGCGCTTCGCCGACAAGTTCGGTGGCGCCGCTGCCGCCCAGCTCAAGAAGGCCGAGGAGGCCAAGGCCGCCAAGGCCGCCAAGGCTGCTGAGGCCGAGGCCGCCCGCAAGGCCGCCGCTGAGGCCAAGGCTGCTGCCAAGGCCAAGCGTGCCGCCGAGTACGCCGCCAAGGCTGAGGCCGAGGCTGCCAAGGCTGCTGCCGCCGCCGAGGCTGAGGCTCCCGCCGAGGAGGCCCCTGCCGCCGAGGAGAACGCCGCCGAGTAGCGCGCGTCCCAACGCAACCAAGCGCAACGCAAAGGAGCCCCGCACCCATCCCGGTGCGGGGCTCCTTTTCTCTCCCCAATTTGCGGGCTAGCTGACCTTGCGGAGAAGGTAGACGTCTGTGTAGGTGATGGTCTGGTCGTAGGGGATGAAGAGGAACGTCCCCTTGTGCGGGTAGGTGGTCTGGACGCGGGCCACGGCCTGCGTGGGGTCGCCGCCGACGCCAAAGCCAAACGTCACGGTGACGGTGCCGCCCACCTCCTCGGGAAGGGCCGCAACAAAGGCGAGGTCGGAGTCTACGTCGTCGTTGTGGCCCCCGTAGTAGTTGGCCACGAGCCTGACGTCGGCAAGGGCCTCGTCGCCGTCGCACGCGGCGCTGTCGGCGGAGGGGTGCTCGTGGAAGTGCGCCAGGGCGGAGATGCTGCCGGTCAGGCGCGCGCCCGCGTCCCCGTCGGCCGTCTCGGTCGCCTCGAAGGTGACGGAAAGCGGGCTCGCCCCGGCGCCCAGGCACTTGGCGCCATCGGTCTCCTGGCTCTGGAAGGTGCCCTCCCAGGTGCCCATCAGGGGCTGGAAGGTGCGCGTCTTGGCGTCGTCGTTGACCTCGACGGACTCCACCTCCCAGACGCCGTTGACCGGCCTGAAGGCAAAGTGCGCGGTGAGCCTGCAGGTGTAGGACTCAAAGCTGCTTGCCTTCACGCAGGTCAGAGACACCGTCTCGGTCTGGGCCTCCCCGTCAAAGTCCTCGGACTCCACGCTCACCTTGGCTCTGTCGTAGATCTGCGCCAGCGTGAGCCCGGCGCCGCCCGTGGAGCCGCCCGCGGTCTTTGCCGCCGCCTTGAGCGAGTGCTCGCCCTCGGCCAGAAGGTCGTCCAGGTTGGCCAGGACCTGCGTCCTCGGCACCCCCGCTACCGCCTCGTAGGAGACGCTGGCGTCCGCCTCCCCGCCAATGCCCTGCCAGGTGGAACCTACCTTCGCGTAGGAGAGGATGGCCGTCTTGGTCGCCACCACGGAGCCGTTGCCAAACTTGGCGGTCACGTGCGCCTCGGCGTAGCCGGAGGCGCCAAACTGGGCCTGCGAGCTGTCGTTGGTCCGCACCACCCGGCGCTGGCTGTCAACCTTGACCTCGCTCATATATAGGTTGTCCTGGCTCCCAAAGACGCCCGGGGCGTACTCGGGCGCGCTCAGGCGGGCCCACGCGTCCTTCTCCACAAAGTCCGCCCCGGGGACGTTTCTGGCGTGGAGGGCGGCGGAGGCCAGTATGAAGACGCAGGCCACGAGGATGGCCCCAAAGGCCAGGCATCCCCCCTTGTGGCGCTTGCACGCGGCGAGAAGATCGTCAAAGCTTGCGCGCAGGTAGCTGCCCGTGATGCCCGTCACGTCGCTCAGGTGCGGCCGCGCGTGGGCGACGGCGTCGTCGCGCGCGGCCTGCCCCTGTGCGCGGCCAAGCTCCTCGGTCGGCGGCTCTGCGGGCAGCGGCCGCTCCAGGGTCTTCTCGTCTTCCTCGTGGCTCTTATCCATGTGGTTCCTCGCAAGATATGGGCTGATGCCAATAGTTTGGCATAGCCCGGGGGCTTTGGGCGGGTATCATGGAACCCGTATGACACTATGAGCACAGGAGTCACCATGCGCGAGAGGCTAGAGAAGATCATCGCGGCCTACCAGGAGCTTGAGCAGAAGCTCATGGACCCGGCCGTCGTTTCAAACCCCAAGGAGTACGCCCGCCTTGCCAAGGAGCACGCCAGCCAGGGCGAGCTCGTGACCAAGGCCCGCGAGTACCTGCAGGCCCTCGATGACATCGAGGCCGCAAAGGAGATGCTGCACGAGGCCGCTGACGCGGACGAGAAGACAATGCTCCAGGAGGACATCTCCGCCAACGAGGAGAAGCTCCCCGCCCTGGAGGAGGACATCAAGTTCCTTCTCATCCCGGCAGACCCCAACGACGAGAAGGACACCATCGTCGAGATTCGCGCTGGCGTCGGCGGCGACGAGGCGGGCATCTTCGCGGGAGACCTGTACAAGATGTACGAGCGCTTCGCGGCCTCCAAGGGCTGGAAGATCGAGGTGCTCTCCAGCTCCCCGTCCGATGCGGGCGGCTTCAAGACCATCGAGTTCAAGGTCACCGGCGAGCGCGTCTACTCCGTCATGAAGTACGAGTCCGGCGTCCACCGCGTCCAGCGCATCCCCAAGACCGAGGCCCAGGGCCGCATCCAGACCTCCACGGCAACCGTGGCCGTGCTGCCCGAGGCGGATGAGATCGACATCCACATCGAGCAGTCCGACCTGCGTATCGACACCTACTGCGCCTCCGGCCCCGGCGGTCAGTGCGTCAACACCACCTACTCTGCCGTGCGCATCACGCACCTGCCCACCAACACCGTGGTGCAGTCCCAGGACCAGCGCTCCCAGATCCAGAACCGCGAGGTCTGCATGCAGATGCTGCGTGCCCGTCTGTACGAGATGGAGCTCGAGAAGCAGCAGGCCGAGCAGGGCGCCGAGCGCCTCTCTCAGATCGGCCACGGCAACCGCTCCGAGAAGATTCGCACGTACAACCAGCCGCAGGACCGCGTGACCGACCACCGCATCGGCTTCAACAGCACCTACAACGGCGTCCTTCTGGGCTCCAACCTCGCCGACGTCATCGACGCCCTCGCGGCCGCCGAGCGCGCCGAGAAGCTCGCTCAGGCCGTGTAGCACCCGGCTCCAGAGATCTGTCCCCGCGCCCGTCGGCACCTGCCGGCGGGCGCCATGCCATCCGGGCCCGGTTGCCGGGCCGTCCCGTCAGAAAGGCCAGCCATGCCACAGCAAGAGCCCTGGACCGTCAGGCGAATCCTCGAGTGGACCTGCGGCTACCTGGGGCGTCGCGGCGACGAGCACCCGCGTCACTCGGCCGAGTGGCTGCTGTGCGACGCGACGGGCCTTTCTCGCGTGGAGCTCTACGTCAACTTCGACCGCCCCTTGGCGCCCGAGGAACTCGACCGCATGCATGCCGGCATCGAGCGCCGCGCCGCCGGCGAGCCCCTCCAGTACGTCACGGGCGAGATGCCCTTCCGTCACATAATTCTTCGCTGCGAGAAGGACGTGCTCATCCCGCGTCCGGAGACTGAGGTGCTCGTGGACGCCGCGCTGGAGGGTGTGGACGCTGCCGCGCGCGCTGCGGGCGGGCCCACGCGCGTGCTGGAGATAGGCACTGGCACCGGCTGCATCTCGCTCTCCGTCGCCTCCGAGCGCCCGGGCACCCGCGTCGTCGCCACGGACCTCTCGCCCGTCGCCGTTGACCTGGCAACCCGCAATCGCGAGGCCCTGGGGCTCGCGGACGCCGTGGACATCGTCCAGACCGACCTCGCGGCCGACGTGGACCCCGCCCTCATGGGCACGTTCTCCGTCCTGGTCTCCAACCCGCCCTACATTCCCACGGCCGTCCTGGCAAATGAGGTTCCGGCCGAGGTCAAGGACAACGAGCCGGAGCTGGCGCTTGACGGCGGCGCGGACGGCCTCGACGTCTTCCGCCGCATCCTGGAGCTGGCGCCTCGCGCGCTCTGCCCCGGCGGCATGATGGCGCTCGAGCTCTTTGAGGGCCACCTCGACAAGGCGGCCGAGCTCACCCGCGCCGCAGGCGGCTGGGCCAGCGTGGAGGTCCGCGAGGACCTCACCCACCGCCCGCGCGTTCTTGTCGCCGTGAGGGAGGGGGAGCTGCCCGCCGCCTCCCCGGTCATCGCCCAGAAGGTGGTCAAGGTCAATCCGGCCGCCCCCGAGCCCGAGGTCGTCTCCCGTGCGGTGGAGGTCCTGCGCCGTGGCGGCGTCCTTGCGGTGCCCACCGACTCCGTCTACGGCCTGGCCTGCGCTGCCACCGCAGACAACCCCGCCCACCGCAAGATCTTCTCCATCAAGAGGCGCGAGCTCGCCCAGACCCTCCCGTGGTTCGTGAGCGGCGAGGACGGCCTTGGCCGCTGGGGCTCCGACGTGCCCGACTACGCCCGTGACCTGGCCCGACGCTTCTGGCCGGGCGCCCTCACCCTCGTGGTCACGGCAGGCGAGAAGTGCCCGCCGGAGTACGTGCAGCCCGGCAGCCTCGGCCCCGATGGCCTGCGCGGGCCCGCGTCCATCGCCCTGCGCGACCCGGCCTCCAAGGTCGTCGAGGCAATTCTCGCCGAGCTGGGCGAGCCCCTGGCGCAGACGAGCGCCAACCTCCACGGCTGCCCCGCGGCCACCTGCGCGGCCGAGCTCGCCCCTCAGATCCTCGCCGAGGTGGACCTCGTGCTTGACGCGGGCGCCGCGCCGCTGGCCGTGCCCTCGACCATCGTGGACTGCACGGGGGCCTCGCCCCGCGTCCTGCGCGAGGGCGCCATTCCGGCGGCAGACGTCCTGTAACCCAAGGTCCCGTCCCCTGTGGGCTTCTGGGTCTTTATCGCTGCTTTATGCAGGAGCTGACTCGGGTTGCGGCGTGCTAACCTAAGTGCGATTGTGAACCAGCGCGAGCTAATTGCCGCACGAAGGGAAGGAACTCACATGCGCATTGCCGTTGCCTCCGACCACGCGGGCTTCATCCAGAAGGCCCCCATCATCGAGCACATCCGCTCCCTGGGCCACGAGGTCATCGACCTTGGCCCCGCCACGGACGACCGCGTCGACTATCCCGACTTTGGCGACAAGGTGGGCCGCATGGTGGCTCGCGGCGACGCCGACCGCGGCGTCGTCATCTGCGGCACCGGCCTGGGCATTGCCATGACCGCCGACAAGGTCCCCGGCGTCCGCGCCACGGCCATCCAGACCGTGCAGTTTGCCGAGCTCTGCCGCGAGCACAACGACTGCAACGTCATCGGCCTCTCCGGCCGCTTCGTGCCGTTGGAGCTCAACGAGCAGATCGTTGACACCTTCCTCACCACCGAGTTCGGCGGTGGCCGCCACACCGGCCGCGTCCAGAAGATCATGCGCGAGGACGACCCCTCCTTCGAGGGCGTTCCCGTCGACTTCACCGGTCAGGAGTAGGCCTGGCCTCGGCGATGCGGGCGACCGCATCTTCGGAACGTTCTAGAGCAGCGAGAAGCGCGCGCTTCTCGCTGCCCAGCCTCCTCAGGTCTCCGCTGAGGGGGCTTTTTGGAACCGTTTGGGGCATCGAGGATTGACAAGGTCCCGAATTGTGACGAAACGGAGCCGCGGAGAAAGATTTTGTTGATTTTTGACTCGCGTTCAATTACTGTACATGCGGTCAAAAGAGACACGCCCGGACAGGAGGTGCCCGGTGGACATAGCGCCCGAGGTCATGGCCGGAGTTCTGTGCGGTCTGGTCGGTTGCGCGGCCCCCGGATTTTTGTTTGAGCGTGCCTTGAAAAAGGGTAAAAGGGTGAGCGTCAGCCTCGGGGTGGTCAGCATCCTGGCGTCGTTTCTGATGCTCTCCCTGGCCCTGCTCGCGGTGAGGGTCCTTGCCGCCGAGAAGGTCCTGCCCTTTGGCTGTGCGATGGTTGCGGCCTTCCTGCTCTTCTGGGCTGTGGAGGCCGTGAGGGGTTGGATGGCTGCCAACGGCAGGCTCTAGCCCGCCTGATAAGGAAAGGAAGCGCAAGTGAATCCTCTTGACGCCCTGAGCGGTGAGGTCGACGAGCTCGTCTCGAGCTTTACGTCTACGCCCATCGTGGGCAACCTGGACACCATTGGCTTCACCCAGTACTCGTTCTGGTTTGCCGTGGCCGTGGTGCTCATGCTCGTGCTGCTCTTTGCCTTCAAGAAGAAGCAGTCCGCGAGCCTCGTGCCGCAGGGCCGCTTCGTGAACGCCATGGAGTACCTGGTCGAGTTCGTGCGTGACGACATGTGCAAGGGCCTTCTGGGAGACACCTGGCGCAAGCACTTCCCGTTCATCGCCTCGCTCTTCCTGGTGGTGCTTGCCAACAACATCGTCGGCATCATCCCGGGCTGCAAGCCGGGCACGGGCACCATCTCCACCACCGGCGCCCTGGCCATCGTGTCCTTCGTGTACTTCATCGTCTGCGGCATCAAGAAGCACGGCGCCCTGGGCTACGCCAAGAGCCTCGCCCCTGCCGGCGTCGCCTTCCCGCTCAACGCCGTGGTCTGGCTCATCGAGGTCTTCTCCACCATCCTGCGCCTGATTACGCTTGCCGTTCGTCTGTTCTGCAACCTCTTCGCCGGCCACGTCGTCATGGGCACCTTCGCCATCCTGGCCTCGCTCTTCTTCCAGCCGGTGCTGACGGCCTTCTCCGCCGCCGCCGTGGCTCAGGCGGGCGCCTCGGTCATGTGGGTGCTCATCCTGCTCGTCATCTACGTGGTCGAGATCATGGTCGCAGCCATCCAGGCCTACGTCTTTGCCCTTCTCTCCGCGGTCTACATCCAGATCGCCGAGTCCGACGAGGAGTAAGGCCCAAGCAAGGCAACTCGCGGGCGCACGTCCGCAGTTCATAGCACGTCGTAAGTTTGTTTTTGGAACTCGCCCCCACAAAACAAGAAAGCAATGGGGCGAATGACAAAGGAGGAACAGTGGGAGCTCTCGGTGTCGTTGGTTATGGTCTTGGCGTTATCGGCGCTGGCATCGGCATTGGCCTGGCGGCCAGTGGTGTCGCACAGGGTATGGCTCGCCAGCCTGAGGTCCAGGGCCGTCTGTTCACGGTCTTCATCCTCGGCTCTGCATTCGTCGAGGCACTCGCCCTCATCGGCTTCGTCGTCAGCCTTATCGTTAAGTAACTGACGCGGAACCCTTTGGAGGCACTTATGAACAGCAATACGAGAGGTCTTCTCGCCCGTGCGGGCGCAGCAGCTGCCGCGGCCGTCCTGGCGACGCCGACCTTCGCCTTGGCTGAGGGGGTCGGAGCAGACATCCTCATCCCCAAGCCCGCGGAGTTCATCCCGGCGCTGATTGCCTTCCTCATCATCTGGATCGTCCTGGCCAAGCTCGTGTGGCCGCAGGTCCTGCAGATGATGGATCAGCGTCAGCAGAAGATCCAGGACGACCTTGATGCTGCTGCCAAGTCCAAGCAGGAGGCGGCGGAGCAGGCCAAGGGCTACGAGGACAAGCTCGTCGAGGCCCACCGCGAGGCCGAGGCCATCATCGCCAAGGCCAAGAAGGAGGCCGAGGAGGAGCGCTCCCACGTGCTCGCCAAGGCCCAGCGAGAGGCCGCCGACATCATCGCCAAGGCCCACGGAGCCGTTGACTCCGAGCGCCACAAGGCCATGATCGAGCTCTCCGGCTCCGTGGTCGATCTCTCCGTCGAGATCGCCACCAAGATCATCGGCAACGACCTGAGCGAGGCCGAGCAGCGCAAGCTCGCCGAGAAGTACCTCGCGGAAGTGGGCGCCCCCGATGACAAGTAAGCGTGCGGAGGCCGAGAAGGTCGAGGCATACACCAGGGCGCTCATGGAGGCCGCCCGCTCCGAGGGACGCGCCAACGCCGACCTCGTGCAGTGGCAGCACGCCCGCAAGTTCTCCCCGGAGGTCCTGGAGACCCTCGCCGCCATGCAGCGCGAGGACGACCTCGACCTCGTGTCCCAGGTAGCCAAGCAGTACAAGGAGTACCTGGACGCCGAGGACAAGACGGTCTCCGTGACGGTCACCACGGCCGTCCCCCTGGACGACGACCTTCGCGAGAAGGTCCGTGCCAAGGCCGAGGCTGACCTCAAGGCTCCCGTGTACCTCGTGGAGCGCGTCGACCCCAGCATCATTGGCGGCATCATGCTCGAGGCGCGCGGCAAGCGCTACGACGCTTCCGTCCGCGCCCAGCTCGCAAACATCCGTAAGACGCTCTCCTCTTCTTTCATCGGAGGTGAGGAATAATGTCAGACTCCATCAGCTCTGGCGAGATCATGGACACGCTGCGTGACCAGCTGTCCCAGATCAACGCCACCGTCGACCACCAGGAGGCCTCCGTCGTCACCGAGGTCGGCGACGGCATCGCGCACGTGACCGGCCTCAAGACGGCCATGGCGGGCGAGCTTCTCAAGTTCACCAGCTCCGCCACGGGCCGCGACGTCTACGGCCTGGCCCAGAACCTCGATCGCGACGAGGTCGGCGCCGTCCTCTTCGGCGACGTCGAGGACATCAAGGAGGGTGACGAGTGCCGTACCACCGGCCGCGTCATGGACATCCCGACCGGCCACGCAATGCTTGGCCGCGTCGTGAACCCCCTTGGCCAGCCCATCGACGGCCTTGGCCCCATCCCGACCACGCACCGTCGCCCCATCGAGTTCAAGGCCCCCGGCATCATGGAGCGCCAGCCGGTGTGCGAGCCCGTCCAGACGGGTCTTCTCGCCATCGACGCAATGGTGCCCATCGGCCGTGGCCAGCGTGAGCTCATCATCGGCGACCGCAAGACCGGCAAGACGGCCATCGCCATCGACGCCATCGTCAACCAGCGCGACACAGACATGCTCTGCATCTACGTCGCCATCGGCCAGAAGGCCTCCACGGTTGCCGCCATCAGGGAGTCCCTTGCCCAGCACGGCGTCCTCGACAAGACGGTCATCGTGGCCGCCACCGCAGCCGACTCCGCGCCCATGCAGTACATCGCTCCCATGGCCGGTGCCGCAATCGGCGAGTACTTCATGTACAACGACCAGTACGGCAACCCCGCGGATGAGACCCACCCCGGCGGCCACGTCCTCGTCGTCTACGATGACCTGTCCAAGCAGGCCGTCGCGTATCGTCAGATGTCGCTTACGCTGCACCGTCCGCCCGGACGCGAGGCCTACCCCGGTGACATCTTCTACCTGCACTCTCGCCTGCTCGAGCGCGCCTGCAAGCTGTCTGACGCCAACGGCGCCGGCTCCCTCACGGCACTCCCGATCATCGAGACCCAGGAGGGCGACGTCTCCGCGTACATCCCGACCAACGTGATCTCCATCACCGACGGTCAGATCTACCT
>ERZ773185.2052-NODE-2052-length-13703-cov-10.670941_pt1 | contig 13703 bp, 8 predicted proteins | sample MGYA00580531_ERZ773185 | MGnify/ENA primary metagenome ERZ773185 (study PRJEB29015, sample SAMEA2737799) | human gut metagenome | biome: human gut; feature: human-associated habitat; material: faeces | place: China | collected 2012 ...
CCACGTCATGCAGCGCGCACGCCATTTCCACGGAAACCAGCGTCGGAATGCCGATGGACACGTTGGCGAACGGGCCGCCGTGCACGTACACCGGAGAGCCGTTCACGGTCTCCGTCTTGGCTGGCTTCACGGCGTCGCCGAGGATGCCGGTGATACGCCACAGGTCAACGAATTCGCCGAAGGTCACGGCCTTGCCATCCTTCGTGCCGGCGACCATCTTGGCAACGCGCTCGGAGATCTCATCCATGGAACGCGACAGCACAACGATCTGCATGAGCTCGCAGGTCGGGGTGAGCACCACACGCTCAGCCACGTCGCCCTTTCCACGGTCCACTGCGATCTGGCGCAGGGAACGGGACGGCACTTCGGAGACGCGCGGTACGAGGATGATGTCCAGCTTGCCGTCGTCAACAGCCTTCTCCGCAAAGGAGACCAACAGGTTCTGGGCGGCCTCGATGGCTCCCATTTCACCGCACAGACCCCAGTCGATCAGCTCCGGGTGGGTCAGGGAGGCCTTGCCGCCGCCCGACGCGCCACCCTTGGAACCGGCTGCGGTGATGCCCATGCTCGGCTGGCGCAGCACGGCTGCCGCGTCGATGCCACGTTCGCGCAACGCGTCGATCAGCGCGATCGTGGTGGTGGTCTTGCCTTCGCCGCGGGACGCCTTCAGCGGGGTGTCGGCGGTGACGAGGACGACCTTGCCATGCTTGCGCGGCGCATCCGGATTGTTCTTCAGATAATCGAGATAGCCGAACGCATCAATCTTCTGCACCAGACCGTATTGGCTGGTGAAATCCTCAATGCTGGTCACTGGGTTCCTTTCTTGGGAAAGCATTCCGCTGTATGGCGCACAACGTACGCGACAGACATCGCCTATGCAACGCGTGCCGGCACGAGCGGAAAAGCAAAGACGATCGCCATTCTAATAAGCACGCGCCACCAAAGAAAACCGGCTCCCGCACAGCGGACGCGCGCCGACCGTCATACGGAACTGTTTGTGGCGAACGCTGTGCGGAAGCCGGTTGCTACGCGGGTTTTCGTGGAATTTCTTGCGATTGCGCAATCGCAGAAAATATCAGAAGTCGGACATGTGGAAGCCGTTCTTCATGTTCATGCTGGTGGTGTAGAGCACGGAGTCGAGCAGCTTGTCGGTTTCCGCCTTAAGCTGCGCGGCCATGGTCTCGTTGGCGGCGGCGAGCACTTCGCGCGCTTCGCCGTTGCGCACGGCTTCGATGATTTCGTCCGGTTCCATCGGCTGCACGTCGCCAGTCTCGTCGTCCGCGTCGAATTCGTCGATGACGTCTTCCACCAGACGGTCGATCTGCCCGTCGGTAGTGGACACCATGCGGTGGCCCATCGCGCCGGTCTTCTCCTGGTAGCGTTCGACGGCATTGGCGGTGTCGGCGAAGCTGGCGTCGCACAGGGCCGCGATGATGCGGTTCTCCCAGTAGAAGTTTTCGGAGGTGACGCGCGTGGTGGTGTCCTCAAGATACTTCGGCGTGGAATCGACGTTCGGGAAGAACGGCACGAGCGTGTTGAACGGGTTGGAGCCGTAGGCGATCCACTGCACGGCACGGTTGACCTGCGGGCGGTACGGGCGGATCTGCATGACGGACAGCTGGCTCTGACGGTTGATGCCGATCGGACGGAACATGTGGCGCGAATGCTGGTCGCCGAGCTTGCCGTACGGATCGTACGGGGTGCCCTGATAGTGGGAGCTCAACACGTACTTCACGTCCTCGATGGTGATCTTGCGATCGGGCTGGCGGGCCCACGGAATGTCGTCCGAAGTCGGCTGGTGGTCGGCGTCCCGACCGTCCCACTGCTCGTCGTACGGGTTGAGGAAGCGCTGCATGTACCAAGCGCGCGGGGTGTTGTAAACATGGTCGGAATCAGAGTGGGAGCCGAACGCGTCACGCGGATTGAACGGGGTGACGTTCTCCACGGCCAGGTCGAGGTGGTTGCGTTCGATGAATTCACCGAGGTCCGCGGAGCACATATGCTCCTCCTGGTCGCCGAGGGCATCGTCAAGGTCGAATTCGTCGATGCCGAGCTGGTTCGGCATGGTCACGTACGCCTCGTCCGGCACACGCTTGGCGATCCAGTGGTGGCCGCCGACGGTTTCAAGCCACCAGATCTCATCCACATCGGAGAAGGCGACACCGTTCATTTCGTACGTGCCGTACTGTTCGAGCAGCGCGCCGAGACGTGCCACGCCTTCACGGGCGGTCTTGACGTACGGCAGTACGAGGGTGAGGAAGTCCTCTTCGCCAATGCCGCCGGGCACTTCCGGCTCGTAGCCGTCTTCGCCTTCCTTGCCCTTGGCCGGAGTGAGCTCCACGAACGGGTCGGCGCCGAGCACGCGCTCGTTGGTGGTGAGGGTTTCGGTGGCGCTCATGGCCACATTCGCCTCATTGACGCCGGCTTCGCCCCAAATGCCTTCCTTCAGATCCGCGTTCGGCACGGCCGTGTACTGCAACGGCTCGTCCGGCAGATCCACTTCCACATGGGACAGCACGCTCTTATAGTGGCGCGGCTGCTCGTCCGGCTTGACGACGATGAAGCGCTTCGGGCAGAATTCGCCGTTCGCGCTGTCCTCATTGCGGGCGATGATGGTCGATCCGTCATAGCTTGCGTCCTTGCCGACCAGAATCGTGGTGCATGCCATATATGTAGGTTCCTTTCGTTTGTTTTGTTTACGTTTGCGGTATTCTTTGGTATTATCTTGCGATTACGCGGTTTGCGCCTTGCCGGCTGTTCTCGCCGGTTTCGCCGGTCACGCCTTGCCGGTCAGGAAGATAGCGCCTTGGTCCGCGATCGCACCGGAATTACGCAACGCGCGTTCCATCTCGTTGAGCCAGAAGCCTTGATTGAGACCATTGAGAGGCGCGGTGGTGCCCCATACGTGCAGGTAGTATTCGTGATCCCGATCAGGCGGATACGGACCGTTGTAACGCATGGTGACGGCGGGATCGCCGCTACGGCCTTTCAACAACGGCGATGCGGCGGACGTGCGTCCCTGCACCGTCTCGGGAATCATCGCGGAAACCGTGCGGGAAAAATCGGCCGGAATCGCCAATGCATGTGAATCGTTGAAATCGTACATCAGCGCGTCCACGGGCAGATTGGCGAGCGACCAATGGTTCCACTGGAAACCGCACACCGGAATGGAATCGGGATCGACGAATTCCCAATGCAGAAACTGCACGGACGGGTCGAGCTCGTCGATATAGAAGGGGAAGGAAACGATCGGAGTGCCGTCGATGCAGTTCTCAGGCGGCGCCGCCTTGGCGAACACGTCGGGAATGACGGTGAAATCTGCGGAAATCTTCATGCTTCCAGTATCGCGCATGCGCGTGACGCGACGCGGCCGTATGACGCGTCTACGCCGGTGGCGCAATCGACGCAATCGCAGCAATCGACACAACCCGCAACCGAAACGACCCCGTCCGCGCGGCGATCGCACGGAACGGGGTCATTCCGGGAAACAGGGCCCATCAGAACCGAATCGCTCTCATAGGCACATTTGCAGTGGCGGAACCCTGCGGCCGCGATGACGCAGCCGCAAAGTCCGGAATAGCCGAGTGAAGGAAAGAAGGGAAATCACTCGGCCGGCTTGTAGAAGTCGCCATTGAGGGCTGCAGCCGCCTTGGCCTTGGCCTCTTCGAAGGTGACTTCGGCGAGGGAGGCGCGCACATCGTCCAGCGCCACCGGGGTCATGGACAGCGAGTTGACGCCGAGACCGGCCAGCACGACCGCCAGATCCGGATCGGCCGCGGCCTCGCCGCACACGCCCACCGGCATGCCCTTGGCGTTGCCCGCGTCGCAGATCATCTTGATGGCGCGCAGCACCGCCGGATGCCATGCGGTCTGATAGTTGGCCACGGAGCCGAGGGTACGGTCGGCGGCAAGGGTGTACTGGGTCAGGTCGTTAGTGCCGATGGACACGAAGTCGGCCACGTCAGCCACCTTGTCGGCCATCAGGGCGATCGACGGCACTTCGGCCATCGCGCCCACGAACTTCAGACCGAAACTCTTGCCGAGCTTGACGAAGTAGTCGGCCTCATGCTGGTCGGCGACCATCGGGGCCATGACCCACAGGTTCGCGTCGGTTGCGGCGTCGGCTGCGGCGAGCGCCTTGAGCTGGCCTTCGAGCACGTCCATGTGGGCGCGCAGGGTACGCAGGCCACGCAGGCCGAGGGCCGGATTCGGCTCGTCTTCCGGAGTCAGGAACGGCAGCGGCTTGTCGGCGCCGGCGTCGAGCATGCGGATCACGACCTTCTTGCCCGGGAACTGGCTGAGCAGCTCGGTGTAGGCCTTGGTCTGCTCTTCGACGCTCGGCGGCTCGGAGTTGCCGATGAACAGGAATTCGGTACGGAACAGGCCAACGCCTTCGGCGCCGTATTCCAGCGCCTTCGCGGCGTCGGACGGCTTGCCGACGTTGGCGAGCAGCGGAATCAGGTGGCCGTCCTTGGTGGCGCCCGGCTTGCCACGCAGTTCCTTGGCTGCGGCGGCACGGGACTTGGCGGCTTCGGCGGCGGCGATCTCGTCTTCGCTCGGGTTCACCACGATCTCACCCTTGGCTGCGTTGACGATGACGTTGGTGCCGTTCTCAAGTTCGGCGGCTTCGGCGGCGGAGACGACCGCGACGATGCCACGGGCGCGCGCCAGAATGGCGGTGTGGGAGGTCGGACCGCCCTGGGAGGTAACGATGGCCAGGGTCTTGCTCATGTCGAGCGCGGCGGTGTCGGCCGGGGACAGGTCTTCGGCGACGAGCACGAACGGGGTTTCGCTGACCGGCAGTCCCGGAGCGGGAGCGCCCATGAGGTCGGCGATCACACGCTGGCCGACGTCATGCAGGTCGGCTGCGCGCTCGGCCTGGTAGCCGCCGATGGCGCGGAACATGTCTTCGACCGCGCCGAAGCCTTCCAGCACGGCGCGCTCGGCGGTCTTGCCCTGGTTGATGAGGTCCTTGATGGACTGCGCAAGGGACGGATCGGAGGCGAACATGGCGATGGCCTGCAGAATCGGGGCGGCCTGCTTGGCGCCTTCGTCGCCGTTGGCGGCCTCTTCGGCGCGACGGTTCAGGTCGGCGTTGACGAGGGCGAGCGACTTTTCGACGCGGGCGATTTCGGTTTCCGCGGAGATGCTTTCGGCGCGCGGAGCGTCCGACGGTTCCGGCAGCGGAGCGGCCATGCGAATGACCGGGCCGACTGCGACGCCACGACCGATACCAACACCCTTAATGTTCATGAGAACTCCTTTTCCTGTTTCCTTGGGAAAAAATATGGATACGCAAACGATTGCAGGATTATGCCCGCCTTGCGTAGGTGAGTTACTGCAATGATCCCCACCGTCTTTGCCGGTAAATCATTTTCAGCCTGCGATTAGTATACACGAAATTCCCGCAAAACAAAACCGGTAAACGTTTTCTGTGTTTCGTAAAAACTGTGCTATGATAATCGCAAGAAATGCAGATGCCGGCAAAAGCCGCATAATGCAATCGATATGCAAAAATCGATATACATCGACGTGTAAATATCGAGACAACCCAACGTAAGCAAACCAACCACCAACCACAACAAAGGAGACCATTATGGCAACCCGCAATCTCGTCATCAACGATCCGGTCGGCATTCACGCCCGTCCGGCCGCCATGTTCGCACAGGCCGTCACCGCTTCCGGCCAGACCGTGACCATCGCCAAGGAAGGCGGCAACGCCGTTCCGGCCGGCTCCATCCTGTCCATCATGGGTCTGGGCATCAAGCAGGGCGACACCGTGGTCATCAACGTCGAAGGCGACAACGCCGAGGCCGTGGCCGACAACCTGGCCAACATCCTCGTCAACGCCGAGTGACGCACCGCGCATAACGCACTGACGCACTGACGTACGAACGTTTCGACCGCCCGCCATATTCGACGGGCGGTCGTTCTATTCTTAATAGGTTCTTCGAGGCTCGAACCGGTTCATCAGACCAGACCTTTGACCGAGAAGCACACAGGGGTTCAGGGCACCCTCTAGGGCATTTTGAAAAACACTTAGGGAGCCGGCAAACGCAAGCCGGACACGACGGAAAGGACAGCGCATGGCAGGCAGAACCGACAGCGGCAGCTCAATCACCAACGTCGCGGCGACGGCCGGCGTGTCCATCGCCACCGTCTCACGCGTGCTGTCCGGCAAACGCGGCAAGGACGACGATATCGCCCGCCGCGTGCGCGAAGCCGCCAAACAACTCGGCTATTCAGTCAACTACGCAGCGAGCGCGCTGCGCAGCGACGTGACGAAAACCATCGGTCTGGTCATTCCGAGCGCCACGGAACCGTTCGCCGCGCAACTGCTCGACGAGATCGAGCCGACCATCGACACCGAATCGCAGCAACTGCTGCTGGGCATCGGAGCCACGCAGGAAGCGCAGGCGGAACGCATCGAATCGCTGGCCAACCGCCATGTGGACGGGCTGATCGTGGTGCCCGCGGCCGGCGCTGACCTTGCCGGAACGCTGAACCAGTACGCGAACACGCTGCCGATCGTGCAGATCTGCGGACGGCAGACCGCGCCGCGCGTGTCCGTGGTAGGCATCGACGAAAACGCCGCGATGGAGGCGATCGTCAAACATCTGGCCGAGCAGGGCATCGCGTCCGCCGCATACATGGCCGGCAACGAGCTGTCTTTCGAATCGGCGGAACTGTTCGCCACATTCCACACGCATATGCGCACTTACGGGCTTGCCACCAGCGAAAACTGGAACCAGTTCGGCGAACGTACCGTGCAGCGCGGTTTCGATTGCGCCATGCGGCTGTTCAACGGGCCGCTCGTGCAGCCGGAGGCCGTGGTCTGCGCCGACGATGCGATCGCGTTCGGTGTGATGGTGGCGTTCGATGCGTTGGGAATCCGCGTGCCGGAGGACGTGCTGGTGGTCGGCTACCATGATTCCGCCATAGCGCGTACCACCATGCCCCGTCTGACGTCGGTGCGTGCGCCGTTTGAGCGTATTGTGTCGGAATGCTTGCGATTGCTGGCTTCCGGTCCTGCCGGAGGCGCGGCGGAGACGGCTGCTGCGCCAGGCGGCAGCGTGCGCGCGCCCCGTGTCATGCTTGCCCCGCAGCTTATTGTGCGGGATTCCTCGGTGTTCCGCCGGTGAATCGCGAATCGAATCGCCGGTAATTACTGGAAATTACGAAAATCACGGAATCAGCGCGCAGAACAGCGCTTCGAACACCAAAACCGGATTGCCGTTGCCATTGAGCCTGCGGCGCGCGGTGGCGATGTCCTCCAGCCGGCGCACGGCCCCCGTACGGTCGAGCCGTACCGACAATTCCGTGATGGCGGAACGGTTTTCGAGGTTGATGAGTCCCACCGCGTCCTCGGCGTTGTTCTGCAGCACCGCCACGTCACGGTAGATACTGGCGACCGAATTGAGCGCACGGTCGAGCACGTCACGCGTGAATCTGGTGGCGCGTCGTTTGAGCTCGTCTTTTTTGGCGATCGCATTGTATGCGCCACGCAGTTTCGGGGGTATGCGGTCTTTGGGTCCGAGCCCGTTGATGCGGCGGAAATCGGCTTCCGCTTCGGACGCTTTGACGTTGACTTCCGCTTCGGCCTGCGCCTTCGCGTTGTCGATGAGGTTGCCGGCCAATAGCACGGCATCCGACGCGCGATGCAAGCCGAGCACGCCGACGATGAGCTCGTCGCGGTCCGTCATGACGCGTTCGTCCTTGGCATACAGGCTCGCGATGCCGATGTGCCCCTCCGACAATCGTGCCGCACGCGCCGCGATATTCGGCTCGAAACCTTGCGATTCCAAGAATTTCGCCACCGCCTGGTTGGACGGTACGGCCAAGTTGACGATGCGCGTGCGCGAGCGGATGGTCGGCAGCACGTCTTGGGCGCTGGGCGCGCACAGCAGCCAGATGGTGTGCGGGCTCGGCTCTTCGATTTCCTTCAACAGCACGTTGGTGGTGCGTTCCATCATGCGGTCGACGTCTTCGATGATGATGATGCGCCACGGCGCGGTGCCGGGCATCTGCTCGGATGTGGTGATGATGTCACGCACCTCGTTGATGCCGATGGTCACTTTGTTGGTGGCCAGCACGCTCACGTCGGGGTGGGTGCCGGCAAGCACCTGCTCGGTGGTTTTGGTCGGCTCATCGTTCAGGCCATGATCGGGGCTTTCGAGCGCGGCGGCGAACGCGCGGGCAACGTTGGAACGGCCCGATCCGGGAGGGCCGCAGATCAGCCACGACTGCGCGATGGCCTTCGGGTCGCCGCTGGCGATGGCCTTCAGCTGTTCGACCACCTGCGCTTGGCCTACTATGGAGTTCCACACGCTCATGCGATACCCCCGTCAGCGGTGCTCACGGTGTCGAAATCGGCTTTGATACGCGCCCACACGTCTTCGATGGACTGGCTTGCGTCAATGACGTGGAACCGTTCCGGCTCACGTTCAGCCAAGTCGAGGAACGCGACGCGTGTGCGACGCTGGAAGTCGTTGCCGGCCGCCTCCATGCGGTCTTCGGCATGCTGCAGCCGCGCATGCGATTGCGCCGGATCCATATCCAGCAGATACGTGCGTTCCGGCAGCAGACCGTTCGTGGCCCACATGCTCAGGTTTCGGATTTCCGCGGCCGTCAGCTCGCGGCCGCCCGCCTGGTACGCCAAAGAGGAATCGAGATACCGGTCGGTGATGACCACCGCGCCGCGTTGCAGAGCGGGCAGAATCACTTCCGCGACGTGCTGCGCGCGGTCGGCGGCGAACAACAGCGCCTCCGTACGCGGGGCGATGTCGGCACAATCGTTCTCATCCCCCATATCCACGCCGTGCAACAGCATTTTGCGAATCGCCACGCCCAATGCGGTGCCGCCCGGCTCGCGCGTGACCACGCATTCGCGGCCCTGAGATTCAACATATGCGCGCAACCGTTCGACCTGCGTGGTCTTGCCCACGCCGTCAACGCCTTCAAACGAGATAAAAGTGCCCTGCATGCCTTTCACTGTACCGTGCGCCCCTGCCGTGCCCGGCCATTCGGCCCACGGCTTGGTGTCGCACGATGCCGATTGTCTTGCGGAACATCAGATCGTGCGACGTTTCGCGCGCCGCATAACGTCAGCGTGCGGGAACGACTTCAGGACGCGCGTAGCCTTCGTTGGCGGTCAGCCAGTCGACGTCAGCCTTCACGGTGGACGCGGTGGAGCCGATCTCCTTCGCTATACGCGTATTCGCCCAACCCTTGTCGGCCAGTTCACGCACCTTGGCACGGCGGTCGGCACGCGCCTGTTCGGTCGCGCTCACCTTCTTCGCGGATTTCGCTCCTTTGGCAGCGCCCTTCTTGGCTCCCTTCGCAGCCGTCTTGCGGCCACGACGCTTCGACGGCCCCTGCGCGCGCTTCTCCGCCAGTAGGCGGAACGCCTCGGCCGGTTCGATCGATTCGGGCGCATACTGCTTCGGCAGTGTACGGTTTGTCTCGCCGTCGGTGATGTACGCGCCGTAGAAGCCGTCCTTGATGGTCACGTGCTTCTGGGTTTCCGGATCGGTGCCCAAGTCGCGCAGCGGCGGCTTGGCCGCGCCACGTCCACGACCGCGTCCGTACTTCGGCTGCGCGAACAGTTCCTTGGCCTTCTCCAAGTCGACGGTGAAGATCTCGTCTTCGGAAGCCAGCGAACGCGTGTCGGACTTGCCGTCGGCACCGGTCTTGGTCAGGTACGGGCCGTAACGGCCATTGTTGGCCATGACCGTAACCGTTTGCATTTCGCCGGTTTCGGCGTTCGCCTCATCGTAGGAGCCGACTTCGCGCGGCAGGCTCAGCAGTTTCAGCGCGTCTTCCAACGTCAGCGATTCGGGACTCATCGTCTTGAACAGCGACGCCATCTTCGGACGGTCGGAAGCCGCCTTCTTACCGCCGGAACGCTTCGTCTTGCCCGCCTTGCCTGCGGCGGACTCGGCAGCGGTATCGCCGGCATCTTCCGCGCTCGGCATGACCAACGCCACGTACGGGCCGAACCGGCCATTGCGTACCTCGACGGTGCCGCCGGACACCGGGTCCTTGCCCAGTTCACGCGGCCCACCGGAATGGTTTTCAATCAGATCGTGGCCGACCTCGACGGTCAGCTCATCCGGAGCGAGCGTATCCGGCAGCGAGGCGCGCTTCGGATTGCCTTCCGCATCCAGATGCTTCATGTCCTCAAGATACGGGCCATAACGGCCGACGCGCACGTGCAGGCCATCGCCGATATCGATGGTGTTGATCTCACGCGCGTCGATCTCGCCAAGCTGCGCCACCTGCTGCTGCAGGCCCTCATGCGCCTCGTCGGCGGACTGGGCCGCGCCATCGCCGGAACCGAAGTAGAAGCGGGTCAGCCACGCCTTGCCGGTCTCATGGCCACCAGCAATCTGGTCGAGGCCGGTTTCCATATCGGCGGTGAACTCGTAATCCACATACTTCGGGAACTTCGTTTCGAGCAGTTTGGTGACGGAGAACGCCAGCCAGGACGGGATCAGCGCACGGCCACGCTCGTACACGTACCCGCGGTCGATGATTGTGGAGATGATGCTCGCATACGTGGACGGACGGCCGATTTCCTTCTGTTCCAACGTTTTGACGAGCGACGCTTCGGTGTAGCGCGCCGGCGGCTGGGTCTCGTGGCCGTCCGCGGCAACGTCCACGGCGGCAAGCTCGTCGCCCGGCTGCATCGGCGGCAGGGAAACGTTGTCATCGGTTTTCTTCGAAGCCTTCGCAGACTTTTCGGCCTTATCGCCAATCTTCACGCCCGCCGCCTCGGCGCTCTTCTTCGCGTCGGCAACGCTACGGCGGCCCTCGCCGGTGGCCTTCATGAAGCCGGGGAATTCGATGACGGTACCGGACGCCTGGAACATGGCCTCGCCGTCGGATTCGGTCGGCGCGGACAGACGCACGGTGGCGGTGGAACCGGTCGCATCGGCCATCTGGCAGGCCAGCGTGCGCTGCCAGATCAGGGTGTACAGCTTGAGCTGGTCGACCGGCACTTTGGTGGCGATTTCAGCCGGATCGCGGAAATGCGCGCCCGCCGGTCGGATACATTCGTGGGCTTCCTGCGCGCCCGCCGTCTTCGTGGCGTACTGCTTGGGCGCATCGGACAAGTACTTTTCGCCGAAGTGCCGCGACACCGCTTCACGGGCGGCCGCGATCGCCTCCTGCGACAGCGTCACCGAATCGGTACGCATATACGTGATGAAACCGTTTTCGTACAGCCCCTGCGCGGCACGCATGGTCTGGCGCGAGCTCATGCCAAGGCGATTGCCGGCCGTCTGCTGCAGCGTGGACGTGGTGAACGGCGGCACCGGACGGCGACGGTACGGCTTGGTTTCCATCGACGAGACGGTGAACGTCGCATATTCCAGCGATCGCGCGATCGCATTCGCGTGCGTTTCGTCCAGCTGCACGACGTTGTCTTTGACGCCGGCGGCGGTCAGCTGGCCATCATCGCCGAAATCCTTGGAACCGGCCAAACGACGGCCACCCAGCGACACCATGCGAGAATCGAACGCAACATTGTTGCCGTCGGCGTCGGGCGCTTCCAGCGTGGCGGTGACATCCCAATAAGGGGCACGCACGAACGCCATGCGCTCACGCTCACGTTCCACGATCAGACGGGTGGCCACGGACTGCACGCGGCCCGCGGACAGGCCCGGACCGACTTTGCGCCACAGCACCGGGGACAGCTCATAGCCGTACAGACGGTCCAGAATACGACGGGTTTCCTGGGCGTCCACCATGGCGGCGTCCACATCACGCGTGTTGTTCAGCGATGCCTTGATCGCTTCCGGCGTGATCTCGTGGAACACCATGCGCTTGACGGGCACCTTCGGCTTCAGCGTCTGTACAAGATGCCATGCGATCGCCTCACCTTCGCGATCCTCATCAGTGGCGAGGTAGAGGGTGTCTGCCTTCTTCAGCGCGCTTTTCAGGTCGGCAACGGTTTTCTTCTTGTTGCCGTCCACGATGTAATACGGCTTGAATCCGTCTTCGATATCCACGCCGAACTTGCCGTACTTGGCTTTCTCGGCCGCCGGCACCTGGCTGGGCTGGGCAAGGTCGCGGATATGGCCGACCGATGCCATGACCGTGTATCCGGAGCCCAAGTATCCGCCAATCTTCTTCGCCTTGGTAGGAGACTCCACAATAACGAGCTTGCTGCCGGTAGCCATAGCCACTCCTTATTACTAGTGTTTGCAACGCAATAATACTCACTGAATACGGAGAAATGGCAAACCGCCCGTGTGGCGTATGGACGGCAGCATGCCCGGAACCGGCTGTTTTCAGCGCTTCGGCGGTGCGGGCGGCGCTCCCACCAAACCCAGTTTCGTCAACGGCGAGGCGGTCAGCTGACGCATGGCGAGCGTTATGCCAAGCACCAGCGCGGAAACGGCGGCCGTCAGCAGCGCCGTGGAAACGTACGCGCCGGCATTCGTCCATTCGGCGCTCATGGCGAGTCCCGGCTGAATCTGCCAGATGATATACGCGCCGTACAGGATGCCCAATACGCCAATCGTCAGCATCACACTGCCGACGATCTGCACGCTTGCCGACGAGACGCGCGTGCCCGGCCCATCCATGCCGCTGGCGAACGTGGTGGCAAGCGCCAGCAACGCCAGTCCGCCGACGATCAGCAGCGCCATAATCACGTCGGTCGGACGATGCCATTGCGCCGCGATCACCGACAATCCGACCAGCACCGTATACGCCCAACCAATCACCGCCACCAGCGCACGCAGCACGCGCGGTACGGCGCACAGCAGCATCACGCTTGCCGCAGCGGCAAGGATGACATGTCCGGAAGGCGCGGAATTATTAGGATTCGATTCCAAATTAATAAGATACGGGCGTGGCAGCAGCGGCTTCAACAGTTCGGCCGCGGCGAAACACAGGCCTCCGAATACAGCGAGCTGCGCGATCGACAGCCACCGTTTGCGCACGATCAGCACGGCAAACGCGATTGCCCCCATGATGACGCTGACGGTGATGACCACTGCGGAAATGGCGAAGACGTGCACGACCGGTGCCAGCCAACCCGGCAACGCGGCATCGAATTTCGACCAGACGATATCCTCATAGCTTTGGCCGTCCATGGTACGCACGCCAAGCCACCAGACGCCGGCGGAAGCGGCAAGCATCAGCAGACCGAACACCACGCACAGCACGATGCTGGACACGCGCGGATGGCGGGTCAGCGGATCCGCCTGAGCCAAGCCTTTGTTGACATCCTGCGGAGAAAGCACCGCCTCGACTTCGCGCATATCAGGGAACGACAACGATTCCAACGGTTCCGCAGGCGTTGCTGCCGTGGGCTGCTGAAGCATGTTCACAGGCTGCTGTGGATCTCGGACAAGTGGCTTGAATTCGTTGGTCATAGTCACCGAGAATACGGCATCGCCCCTACTGTGGGGAACGAATCGGAGAAGATATAGAAAAACCTCCACGCACCCGGAAGAGGCCACTTACCCTTGCTGCATTCCTGCCCTGGGGGAGTTGGGTGACATACCGCCACGCGGAGGCTCTTGCCATATTACACCATGCCCGGACCTCGCCGCACCGACTAGACGCACGGGTACACTTGAGAAGGAATCGCACGCCGCCCCTGTGCGTTTGCGTGGCTGCGATAAGCATCGATAACGTTTGGAAGGTTGTTTTGTTATGACTGATGCGGTGGAGTATCCCGATCTGGTGGT
>ERZ773185.2057-NODE-2057-length-13688-cov-7.940219_pt1 | contig 13688 bp, 9 predicted proteins | sample MGYA00580531_ERZ773185 | MGnify/ENA primary metagenome ERZ773185 (study PRJEB29015, sample SAMEA2737799) | human gut metagenome | biome: human gut; feature: human-associated habitat; material: faeces | place: China | collected 2012 ...
GCGCCTGCTGGCTCATCGGCTCCACAATGCCGCTGGTGCCCAGCACCGACAGGCCACCCTCGACCCCCAGATGCGGGTTGAAGGTGCGCTTGGCCGCAGTCTCGCCGCCTTCGATGGAGATGACCACCGCGAACCCGCCGCCGTAGCCGACGGCGTCCGCCTCCCGCAAAAGCGCCTCGGTTATCATCTGCCGCGGCACACGGTTGATGGCCGCCGCGCCGACAGGCTGGTCGAGGCCGGGCTTTGTCACACGGCCCACCCCCGCCCCGCCGTCAATCGTAACGGTGCGCGGCGCGTCGGGCAGCAGTGTGACCGCGGCAATGACCGGCAGACCCGTCGTGGCGTCGATGTCGTCGCCGCCGTCCTTGACGATGGCGCACGCGGCCCCGTCTGCCGTCAGACGGCAGAACTGCGGTGCGACCTCCACGACGATGCCCTTGGGCGTGCGCAGACCAACGCTTTCCGGCGCGTGGCCGGTCAGCAGCAGCCGCGCCGCGCCCGCCGCCCCCAGCGCCGCACAGGTGCCGGTGGTGTAGCCGCAGCGCAGTAAACGCTGCCCGCTGCGGATGTAGTGCTCAAATTGGGGCTTCGGCTTTGCGCCGCTCCCGGCAAACAGCACCGCGTATTGGTCGGTGGTCAGTCCAAACAGCGCACAGATATTGTCCTGTGCAAAGGCGTCCTGCGGTGCCAGCACAGCGGACACGCCTGACGGCGCAACGCAGACTACGGCATCGGCCAGCCTTTGGGCCAGCTCCAGCTCATGCAGCGTCACGATGACGGCCACATTCTTCTCATGTGCCAGCACTTGGAGGATGTCCATGAGCTCTGCCTTGCCCTTCACATCCAAAAACGACGTTGGCTCGTCCAGTAGCAGAATCTCCGGCTGTTGGCAGACCGCGCGGGCCAGCAGCACGCGCTGGCGCTGGCCGTCGCTGATCCTGGCAAAATCGCGGTCCTCCAGCTCCTCCGCCCGGACAAGGCACAGGGCGTCATGCACCTGCTGCCGGTCGGCATCGGACAAAATGCCCAGCCGCCCGGTGTAGGGGTAGCGCCCTGCGGCGGCGACCTCAAAGCAGGACGTCAGCTCGGTGCGGGCCGTGTGGGGCAGCATCAGCGCCAGCTTGCGCGCCCGGGCGTTGGGGGTGTAGGCCGTCAGGTCTTGCCCGTCCAGCAGCACCGCGCCGCCCTGCGCCGCCAGCTGCCCGGCCAGCGTTTTTAAAAGGGTGGATTTGCCCGCGCCGTTCGGACCGATGAGCGCCAGAATTCTGCCGCGCTCGGCGTGCAGGGCAATGTCCCGCAGCAGCGGCGCACCGTAGCCGACGGCGAGATTTTGCGTTTCACAACAGCTCATACCGTGCCCTCCCCGCTGTGGCGGCGCACAAGCAGCCAGATGACCACCGGCGCACCGAACACCGCTGTGACCGAGCTGATGGACAACTCGGTGGGAGCAAACAGGCTGCGGGCGATCAGGTCGCACAGCAGGCAGAATGCCGCGCCGCCCAGTGCGCAGCCCGGCAGCACCCGCAGCGGTTTTGCACTGCCCAGCGTATGTTTTACCAGATGCGGCACCGCAATGCCGACGAAGGAGATCGGTCCGGCAAATGCCGTGACGCAGGCCGCCAGCAGGCTTGACAGCAGCACAAGCACCACGGAAAACGCCCGCACCGGCACGCCGACGCTGGCGGCGTAGCTTTCGCCCAGCTGGTAGGCAGCCATCGGCTTGGAGAGCAAAAACGCGGCGGCCAGGCAGGGCAGAACGATGGCCGCCGCCGTGGCGACATTGCCCCAGGTCATGCCGGAGAAGCTGCCCATCGACCAGTTGTGCAGGTTGACGATGTTGGAATCCTGCGCGAAGGCGACGACAATATCGGTGACGGCCGAGCAGATGTAGCCGATCATGACGCCGCAGATAACCAAAATGCTCATCTGCTGCACGCGGCGCGCCACAGCCAGCACAAACAGCATGGCCGCCATGGCCCCGGCAAACGCCGCCAGAATCAGCGTCAGTGAGCCGGTGAGCAGACCGCGGTTCAAAAAGACGACCATCGTCAGCGCCACAGCCAGCTTGGCCCCGCTGGAAATGCCCATGACGAACGGCCCGGCAATCGGGTTGGCAAAAAACGTTTGCAGCAGATACCCGGCCACCGAGAGCGCCGCCCCCAGCAGCACGACCATGACGGCGCGCGGCAGGCGCAGCTGCAGCAGGATGTCAGCCGCCAGCGCGTTTGTGCGGCGGCCCAGCAGGGCCGCCGCGATGTCCGCCGGGGAGAGCGCAATGCTGCCCCAGAACAGGTTGAGCGCAAACAGCGCCAGCAGGGCCGCCGCCATGGCGAGGTATGCAATTGTCATGCGTTTGGAGATGTGCATGCGTGGTTTCCTTTGCGGCGGGCGGCAATGGTGCGGGCGGATAGGGAATCCGCCCCTACGGATGCGCCACGGTTTTGTGCGCCCGTTTTTGCCGCCGCGTTAAATTTTCAGTGCAGCTTCGTCAAAAATGTCAATTCACTGTCGTCAGGGTCATCCTCGGTGAACACCCTGTTCATATCCAGGATCAGCTCCGGCAGCTCCATGCTCTGCTGGAAAAGGCTCTGCGACGTACACCAGACGCTGCCGCTTTGCACGGCCTTGAAGTCCGCCAGCATCGGACATTTGGCGAGCAGCTCATCCATTGTGCGCAGCTCGCCCTCAATCGTGCTGTTGTAGAGCAGCACATCGGCGTCACGCGCCCCGGCGTAGAAATCCTCGAGCGAGATATTGACAGTCGCCAGATTGTTGCCGCTGTCGGTCAGGTCGGCAAAGACGTAGCTGCCGCCCGCCAGCCCGATCATCTTGGCGACGTAATCACCGCCCTTGCGCACCGTGGCGAGATTGTTTGAGGTGATGGAGAAGAACGCCGCAGTCTTGCCGGTGGGTTCCTCGTCCAGCAGCGGTGCAATGCGCTGCACAGCGTCGTCAAAAACGCGCTCGGCCTCCTCGGTTCTGCCCAGCAGGATGCCGTACAGCTTGACCCATTCCATCCGGGCCAGCGGGTCACTCTCGTAGCTCGAGCGCTCGACGAGGACCGGCACGCCGAATTTTTCGAGCTGCTCTTTCACCTCGGGCGTGTGGTAGATCATTGTGTTCTCGATGGCAAGGCCGCAGTCGGCAGACAGGATCGTCTCGTAATCGGGTGCGCTGTATTTGCCCGCGTAGGCGATCTCGCCCTGCTCCATGGCGGTGCGGGCCGCGTCGAGGTACCAGTTTTCGGCCTGCGTGCCGGACAGCGCCACAGCCCCCAGCCCGCCAATGCTGATGATGGGGTCCATCGCGGACGACGACACAAGGTAGATATTTTGGATAGGTTGCTGCAAAACGGTGATGTCTGCGTCCAGATCGGCGGGCGCAGCGGCCCCCTCCGGCACGACGAGATAGCGGCTGCCGTCAATCGTGATGAGGTCATAGCCGCCCGCACACACATCCACCGTGAACTGCTTCGCATATTCCAGCGGATAGCGGTTTTCTATCGTCAATGCGTCCGTTTGCGCGGGAGCCTGGGATGCAGCCGCGCACCCTGCCAGCAGCAGGGCGGGCAGGGCAAAAGCTGCCGCGCGCCTCATTCGGCGGCGGCCAGCGTCGCGCTGTCAAAGGTCAGGGTATAGTCGATCTCGTGCGGGGTGCTCATGGCGACGGTGTCCGCCGTGACGGCCAGCGCGGTATCCAGCGCGGCAACGGGGATTTCAAACGTCGAGTTGCCGTCGGTGTTGACGGGCAGGTACTTTTCGCCGTCAACGAGCATATAGTCATAGTTCGGGCTGCTCCAGACGATGGTTGCGGTCATAATACCGTCGGCCACAGTCAGCGCGGCGGGGCTTTCGACGGTGGCGCGTCCGCTGCCGCCCTCCAGCGTCACAGCGCAGGTGTAGCTGCCGTCGGCGGGGAGTTCGACGGCTGCCGCTGCCGCATCCTCTGCCGCAGGCTCGGCATCGGAGACGCTGACCGTATGGTCATACCAGGTGCCCTTGGTGCCCAGAATGGCCAGCTGGAAATCAGCATCGACAGCCGCAACGGGGATGTCAAAGCCGTATACTTCGTCGCTGGTGCCGTCGGAGTAGGTCACCGTGTCAACGGTAGGCTGCAGCCAGTCGCTCTCGTGGGCGGGGGCGTCGGCGGCCATGCCCGGATACAGGTTGACGATCTTCTGGGACTGCAGACTGACGTGGAAGGTCATCGTGCCGTTTTCCACCGTCAGCGTGCCCATGCCGTCCACGGCCTCGTTGGCGTGGAACATGCTGCTGTCGGTGTTGAACTTAGCGGTGTATACGCCGTCCGGCAGCGCGGCAGCGGGGGCCTGGGCTTTCGTGACGGCAGGGGCCGGGGCCGCGGTGGCGGCAGGAGCGGTTTCTTCCGTGGAGACCGCCTCGGACGTGCTCTCGGCGGTGGACGCTGCGGACGCACCGCAGCCCGCCAGCAGCAGGGCAGCGAGAGTCAGGGATGCGAGTTGGAGCTTTTTCATGCTTTCCTTACCTCATTCTATACATATTTATCAGGCAATAGCGGGAGGCAGCGCGGGCGGATAGGGAATCCGCCCCTACGGCGTGGCAGGGCATCACATCGGACGCAGGCCGGACATGCCCGGTCCCTGCCGTGCTTTCCCAAAAACCAAAAAACTGCCCGGAGCTTACCCTCCGGGCAGAATGGGTCTTTCTCAGCCGTTCAGGGAATCGATGGCGGCCCCGGCATGGTCAACGTAGAGCTGCTGGATGTCGCCGATCTCGCCCAGACCTGCAATCTGGGTGTCGACGCTCTCAAAGCAGTCGGCGGCGTTGAACTGGCTCAGCCAGGAATCGTCCTCGGCACCGGCCATGTCGTTGTTGGCGTGGTCACCGGCGACGACCATCAGCGGGCGCAGGATGACCTTGGTGTAACCGGCCTCCTTGACCTTCTCGATAACGGCATCGCAGGCGGTGTCCTCGGGCTCACCCTCGACGGTGCCGATAAAGACATTGTCATAGCCCAGCGTCTGCATTGCGGTCTGCATCTGGCTGTAGCTGACCTTGGCGGTGTGGGACGTGCCGTGGCCCATAAAGACAAAGGCGGTGCCGTCCGCAGCGGCGGCAGCGGCGTCGTCATATCCGGCGGTCTTGACGGCCTCGGCGGTGATGGCGGCGGCTACGGCCTCCTTGTCGGCGTTGATGACGGTGGCATCTTCGCCGACCTCGCCCAGCAGGGGTTCGGCAATGGCAACGCTGTCGAACTTGTCCCTGTACTGCTCAACCGCCTCGCACATCTCGTCGTACTCGGCGCCGTGCATCAGGTGCGTAGGCTGGACAACCAGATTCTTGACACCGTTGGCAACGGCACGCTCAAGCGCCTGGTCCATGTTGTCGATCTTCTCGCCGTCGCGGGCCTGAACGTGGTTGATGATGATCTGCGCGGTGAAGGCGCGGCGGACGCTCCAATCCGGGTAGGCGGCCTGCAGGGCGTCCTCGATGCCCTTGATGTCAGCGGCGCGGCTGCCGTTGAAGGAGGTGCCGAAGCTGACGACCAGCAGCTCATTTTCACCGATGTCGTCGGCATTGCGCGGGTCGTCCTTGCCGGCGTCGCCGGTGTCACGGCCAAAGTAGTCGGGGTCTGCGTTCTCACCCTCGACCAGCTCCTTCTGGGTGTCGGTCAGGGCATCCCAGGCAGCCTTAGCGGCCTCGCACTGGGCATCGGTGTCGGCGCTGCGCTCCTGCACGTAGATGGCGTCGATCAAATCGGCGCAGTTCTTGGCGGCCACTTCGTCTGCATCTCCCTCGTCTGCAGTCTTTTCTGCATCTTCTGCGGTGCTTTCTGCGGTGCTTTCGCCGGCGACGGTGCTCGCGGCAGCGCTGTCAGTGCTCGCGGCGGTGCTGCCGCAGCCGACCAGCAGGGCGGCGGACAGTGCTGCGGCCATGGCGACGGCGGCAGCTTTTCTGTAGGTGATCCTTCTCATGTGTTTTTGCTTCCTTTCCTTGTTTAAAGCTGGGAGACAGTACGGGAGAGAACAGCAGGGCACACGGAAATTGACCCCGTAAAAAACGAGGTCCTTTGCGTGCAGAATGGCAACACAAAAGACCCCGTATTTTAAGCAGGTGCTTTGCGGTACAACCAATTCCTCGTGATCTGGGGCGGTGCGCCCCCGTACCCGGCAGCAGGCAGGTTTCCTGGCTGAAAGCTCAACGCCTGCCGCCGCCTTCCCGGGTCAAAACCCAGTGACCGGTGCAAATGCACCCTGGCGGCAGGCTCCCTTATCACAGTGACGAGATCGTGCGGGATTTGCACCCGCTTCCCTTTTACCCTTTCCCATGCGCCGAACGGCGGCATAAAAAGGCACCTGCTGTCGTATTCAGTTTTACGGTGTAAAGTATAACACAATGCGGTGAGAAACGCAAGAGTGCGTCGGTTTCAATTTTGCCTTTATACGATTGTGAACTGGCACGCCCGCATGGCGTCCAGCGCCGTTTGGTGGGACTGGGGCGTGACCCCGGCGCAGCAGTCGGACAGGATTTCGATTTCCGTCTCCGGGAAGGCCGCGCGCAGCACCATGGCGTTGCTGATGACGCAGATATCGGTGCAGTAGCCGTAGATGACGATCTTTTCAATGTCGTCCACGGCCTTGTTGTGGGCCATCAGCTCGTCAAGGATCTCGCTCGGCAGCATATAGCTGCCGAAGGAGGGCTTGTTGACAATGTGGCAGACCTCGGGCTCGGTACCGTCCAGCGCGTTCTCCAGCTCGGGCGCAAAGTTCCAGCCGTCCTCGCCCTCGATGCAGTGCTCCACAGGCAGGTGGCGTCCCTCCCGCGTGGCAAGGTAGTTGTCGGGGTGGGTGTCCCGCGTCAGGAACAGCCAGTGCCCGGCCCGGGCATGGGCCTTAACGGTCTCGGCCAGGTGAGCCACGTTGGCCTGTGCCTGGGGGTTCGCCAGCGCACCCGTGATAAAGTCCTTTTGTACGTCCACAACAATATCCAGAATCATAGCGACAGCTCCTGTTTTTATAGTTTGCTATAGTTTGCTACCAGTATACCGCAGACGGTGCGTAGTGTAAAGTGCGCGTTTCTCTGGCCGCAGGGGTGCGGATGTGGTATAATGGAAGAAAAAGTTCAGGAGGCCCTTCATGACTCCGCGTGAAGCGTTAAAACGATATTTCGGCTACGACTCCTTCCGCCCCGGGCAGGAAGAGATCGTCAGCGCCCTTATGGCCGGGCGGGACGCGCTGGCCATCATGCCCACCGGCGCGGGCAAGTCGCTCTGCTATCAGGTCCCTGCCCTGCTGCTGCCGGGGCTGACGCTCGTCATCTCGCCGCTGATCTCGCTGATGCAGGACCAGGTCAAGGGGCTGAACGCAGCGGGCATCCATGCGGCATTTATCAACTCGTCGCTGACCGAGACACAGATCGCCCGTGCGCTGGACCTGGCCGCCGAGGGCAGCTACAAACTCGTCTACGTCGCGCCAGAACGGCTGGAAAGCCCGGTGTTCCGCAGCTTTGCCGCGGGGGCGGACATCTCGATGGTCACGGTGGATGAGGCGCACTGCATCAGCCAGTGGGGACAGGATTTCCGCCCGAGCTACTTAAAGATCCTCGACTTCATCGACAGTCTGCCCCGCCGCCCCATCGTGTCGGCGTTCACGGCCACGGCCACGCGGGAGGTCAAGGACGACATTGTCTGCACGCTGCGGCTCCACGACCCGAAGGTGCTTGTGACCGGCTTTGACCGGCCCAACCTCTACTTTCAGGTCGAGCGCACCCGCCGCAAGGACGATTTTGTCATCCAATATCTGCGCGACCACCCCGGCGAGAGCGGCATCATCTACTGCGCCACCCGCAAGAATGTGGACAAGCTGCAGGAGCTTCTGACCGAATACGGCTTTGCGGCCACAAAGTACCACGCGGGCCTGCCCGCCGAAGCACGCCGCAAAAATCAGAACGACTTCATCTACGACACCGCGCCGGTCATTGTGGCGACGAACGCCTTTGGCATGGGCATTGACAAGTCCAATGTGCGGTTCGTGCTGCACTACAACATGCCCCAGAGCATGGAGAATTATTACCAGGAGGCGGGCCGTGCCGGGCGTGACGGGCTGCCGTCGCAGTGCGTGCTGCTTTTTTCGGCGCAGGACGTCATCATCAACAAATTCCTGCTGGACAAAAAGGATTTTGCCGAGATGGACGACGAGGAGGCCGACCTTTTGCGCCAGCGCGACCTGCAGCGCTTGCAGACGATGGAGCGCTACTGCCAGACGACGGAGTGCCTGCGCAACTACATTCTGGCCTATTTCGGCGAGCATCCCACCGCGCCGTGCGGCAACTGCGGCAGTTGCAGCAACGATTTTGACGAGGTCGATATGACCGACGCCGCCAAGTGGATGATCAACTGCGTGGCCGAGCTGCGCGGGCGGTACGGCAAAGCGATTTTGTTCGGCACTTTACAAGGCGCGAACCGTGCGCGTCTGCGGGAGCTGGGAGCCGAGCGCTTCAAGAGCTACGGCCGGATGAAGGACACCCCGCGCGAGACGCTGGAACGCCTGCTGGCCCAGCTGCTGGAGGATGGATATTTGGTGCAGAGCGACGACCAGTATGCCGTGCTGCACATCGGGGATATTGCCCCGCTGAAGGCCGGCGGGCAGGTGCTGGTCAAGCTGCCGCCGCAGCGTGAGCCGGAGCAGGCCCGCGCACCGAAGCCGAAGCGCCGCAGCCCGATGGACGCGCTGACGAGCGCCGGACTGGAGCTGTTCAATCAGCTGCGCCAGCTGCGCTTCGACACCGCCCAGCGCGAGGGACTGCCGCCCTACGTCGTGTTCGGCGACAAGTCGCTGGTGGATATGTGCCTGCGCGCGCCGCGCCGTGCGGAGGATATGCTGGGCATCTACGGCATGGGTGAGCGCAAGTATGAAAAGTACGGTGCCGCGTTCTTTGCGGTCATTGACGCCTACCGCGCCGACCACCCCGACGCCGTTTTGAGCCTGGACCCGCCCGCACCGGAGCCGGAAAAGCCGCTGCCGTCCGAGAAGAAGAAAAAGCCGCCGAAGGCCGAGCGCCCCGCGTTTTACCTGACGGCGGAGGACGCGCACAGCTTCAACTATCAGGACAGCTATACCGGCGCGGAGCTGAAGGCCGCGCTGATCGAGGCCGCCGGTGACCCGGATGTGAAGGCACCGACCATCAAGGAGATCGACGAGTGGCTGCTGGCGCAGCGGCTCATTGGCATGGAGCGTCTGCCGACGAAGGGCTTTTACTACGTGCCGACCCCTGCCGGTGTGGACGCCGGTCTGCGCAGCGAGGACAAGGTCAGTGCCCGCGGCACGCCGTATTCAGTGCTGCTGTTTACGCCGGAGGCGCAGCGGATGGTGGTAGAGCATTTTATAAAACTGGACTAACCGCAAACCGGCAGGTCCCTGCTTTCGCACACGGCCACGGCGGCATGTGGGCATGCCGCCCTACGTTCCACTTTCCCCGTTATACGTAGGGCGGGGTGCCCACACCCCGCCGCCAGTTCGCGGCATCTGCCGCTAATGAGTTTACGCGCTCTTTTCGTCAACCTGCCCGTTCTTTCGTCAATTCTTTGTCATATTCGTCGATTGCGGATTTTTTGACACGATGTTAAAATGTTAGCAGAGACCGTATACCAATTTATAAGGAGCACCCCATGGACAACGTGAAAATTCTCGAGGTCAAGCAGAGCATCTTTGCCTCCAACGACGAACAGGCCGCCGCGCTGCGGGCCGAGCTGAAGCAGGAAAAAATTTTTCTGCTGAATTTAATGAGCGCACCGGGGTCCGGCAAAACCACGACACTGCGCCGCACGATTGCTGCGCTGCAAAATGAGCTGCGCATCGGCGTGATGGAGGCCGACATCGACTCCGACGTGGACGCCCGCGCCATTGCCGAGACCGGCGCCAAGGCCATTCAGCTGCACACCGGCGGCATGTGCCATCTGGACGCCGAGATGACCCGGCAGGGACTGGCCGGGCTTGGCACCGGGGGTCTCGATTTGGTGATTCTGGAAAACGTCGGCAACCTTGTCTGCCCTGCCGAGTTCGACACCGGCGCGGTGAAGAACGCCATGATTTTGTCGGTTCCCGAGGGTCACGACAAGCCGCTGAAATATCCGCTGATGTTCCAGGTCTGCGACGTCGTTCTTGTCAACAAGATCGACGTGCTGCCGTATTTTGACTTTGACATGGACAAATGCCGCGAGTATGTGGCCCTGCGCAACCCGAACGCAAGGGTCATCCCGATCTGCGCCCGGACGGGCGAGGGCATTGACGAATGGGCCGATTGGCTAAAAGAGCAGGTCAGAGCGTGGCAGGCGTAAATAATCCAGCCGCGTTGTAGGGGCCGCACATGTGCGGCCCGCGGCCTTGCCGCAATCGCCCGTCCGCCATTTACAACCGGGCCGGGCATGCCCGGCCCCTACTGTGCAAAAACGGAGCAACGGTACAAAAAAGGAGCACACCATGAGCAAACCCACTGCGTTCCCGCTGGATGAGAGCAGGCTGCCCTTCGAGATTCCGAGGGACGAGCCGTACCGCGAGAAAATTGCCAGGCTGGGCCGGATGATCACGGATCGCATCCCGGCCAAAAAGGGCATTCTGACGAAGGATGACCCCGAATACTGGGGCTTGGCGTCCATCGTGACCGACGAGATGGCGGACGTTGCCTTAAAAATGAAAGTCCGCAAGCCCATGACCCTGCCCGAGCTGGTCAAGGCCACGGGCAAGCCAGCCGGGGAGCTGGAGCCGCTTTTGCAGCAGATGGCCGTCGTCGGTCTGCTGGAGTACAACTGGGAGAATCCCCGCCGCGAAAAGCAGTACATCCTGCCGATGTTCGTGCCCGGCAGCGCAGAGTTCTTCAACATGAACAAGCAGCAGATCGCCGACCACCCCGAGGTGACAGCCTTCTTTGAGCGGATGACGTTTCTGCCGCTGGAGCACATCACCGCCATGGTGCCCCCGGGCGGCGCAGGCATCGGTATGCACGTCATCCCGGTGGAAAAAGCCATCGAGACCGAGAACCGGTCCGCCGACATTGAGCACATCTCTCACTGGCTGAAAAAATACGACGGCAAGTATGCCGCCGGTCCGTGCAGCTGCCGTATGTCCCGCGCCGCCATGGGCGAGGGCTGCGGCGACGACCCCGACGACTGGTGCATCGGCGTGGGCGATATGGCCGACTACCTCGTCGAGACCAACAAGGGGCATTACGTGACCTACGATGAGGTCATGCAGATCCTGCAGAAGGCCGAGGACAACGGCTTTGTGCACCAGATCACGAACATCGACGGCGAGAACAAGATTTTTGCCATCTGCAACTGCAACGTCAACGTCTGCAATGCGCTGCGCACAAGCCAGCTGTTCAACACGCCGAACATGAGCCGCTCGGCCTACGTGGCGCGTGTCGAGCCGGAGAACTGCGTGGCCTGCGGGCGCTGTGTGGAGTACTGCCCCGCGGGCGCGGTCAAGCTGGGCCAGAAGCTCTGCACGAAGGACGGCCCCATCACCTACCCGAAGCAGGAGCTGCCCGACGCCGTGAAGTGGGGCCCCGACAAGTGGGCCATCGACTACCGCGACAAGAACCGCATCAACTGCTATGACACCGGCACGGCCCCCTGCAAGACGGCCTGCCCCGCGCACATTGCCGTGCAGGGCTACCTGAAAATGGCCGCACAGGGCCGCTACCGCGACGCGCTGGCGCTGATTAAAAAGGAGAACCCCTTCCCCGCCGTCTGCGGGCGTGTCTGCAACCGCCGGTGCGAGGACGCCTGCACCCGCGGCACCGTGGATCAGGCCGTTGCCATCGACGCCGTCAAGAAGTTCATTGCCGAGCAGGACCTGAACGCCGCGCACCGCTACGTGCCCGACGTTGTCCAGCCGTCGCTGCAGGGCCCGTGGCCGCAGAAGATCGCCATCATCGGCGGCGGCCCCGCGGGTCTGTCCTGCGCCTATTTTCTGGCAGTGCAGGGCTACAAGCCCACCGTATTTGAGAAAAACGAGCGTCCCGGCGGCATGCTGCGCTACGGCATCCCTTCGTTCAAGCTCGAGAAAAACGTCATTGACGCCGAAATCGACATTCTGCGGGAGCTGGGCGTTGACATCCGCTGCGGTGTCGAGGTCGGCAAAGACGTCACGCTGGCCGAGCTGCGCCGACAGGGCTACCGGGCGTTCTATATCGCCATCGGCTGCCAGGGCGGGCGCCGGGCCGGTGTGCCCGGCGAGGACGCCGCGGGCATCGAGACTGCCGTCCACCTGCTGCGCACCGTCGGCGGTGACGAGAGCCACAAAATGACCGGAAAGACCGTCGTCATCGGCGGCGGCAATGTTGCCATTGACGCGGCGCGTGTGTCTCTGCGCTGCGGTTCCGACGGCGTGACGATGGTCTGTCTGGAGCCGCGGGACAAGATGCCGGCCTCGCCGGAGGAAATTGCCGAGGCCGAGGAGGAGGGCACCAAAATCACCTGCGGCTACGGCCCGAAGGAGTTTCTCTCCGAGAACGGCCATGTGACCGCCGTCGTGCTGAAAAAGTGCACCGGCCTTTACAACGCGGATGGCCGTTTTGCGCCCACCTACGATGAAAACGATACCATCACCCTGCCGTGCGACAACGTTGTTTTAAGCATCGGCCAGTGCATCGAGTGGGGCGATTTGCTCAACGGCGAGGCCGTGCAGCTGGGCCGCGGCCAGGGCGCTGTGGCCGACGCGCTGACCTACCAGACCGCCCAGCCGGACATTTTCGTCGGCGGCGACGTCTGCACCGGGCCGCGGTTTGCCATTGACGCGATTGCTGCGGGCAAGCAGGGGGCAATTTCCATCCACCGCTTTGTGCAGCCCAACACAAGCCTGACGATTGGCCGCAACCGCCGCGACTTCCACGAGCTGGACAAGTCGAATTTGGCGCTGGGCGAGTATGACCGCGCACCGCGCCAGTCCGCCGCGCTGGATGCGGGCATTGACGCGCACCGTTCCTTCCGCGACGCGCACCTGACGCTGACCGAGGATCAGGTCAAAATCGAGACAGCGCGCTGTCTGGGCTGCGGTGCCAGCGTTGTGGACCCGAACAAGTGCATTGGCTGTGGCGTCTGCACGACAAAGTGCGAGTTTGATGCCATCCGCCTGCATCGCGACCTGCCCGAGTGCAGCAAGATGGTCAGGAGCGAGGACAAGTTCAAGGCCATTCTGCCCTACATGGCGAAGCGCGAGATCAAGATCCGCTTTGCCAAGAAGGAGAAGTAATGCACGAGCTTGGCATTGTATTCCACATCATCCGCACGGTGGAGGACGTGGCCCGGCAGAACGACGTGACGCGCATCCGGCGCGTGACGCTGCAGCTGGGCGAGGTCTCCGGCGTGGTGGAGAGCTATCTGCAGGACTGCTGGAAGTGGGCGGCGGCGAAATCGGAGCTTTTGCCCGGCGCGGTGCTGACCGTGGAGACCATCCCCGCCGTGACCGTGTGCGAGGACTGCGGCCAACAGTACCCCACCGTGCAGTTTGGCCGCACCTGCCCCCACTGCCAGAGCCCGCGCACCCACCTTTTGCAGGGCCATGAGATGTTGATCAAAGAAATCGAGGCCGTGGAGACAGGCCCCACCGCCCCGGAGAGAGCGTGAAGCTGCATGAAATACAAAATTTTCCGCATTGAGGAACAGATGTACGGCTGCGAGGAGCCGCCCGCCGACCAGCCGATTCTGGTTGA
>ERZ773185.2060-NODE-2060-length-13659-cov-3.038739_pt1 | contig 13659 bp, 8 predicted proteins | sample MGYA00580531_ERZ773185 | MGnify/ENA primary metagenome ERZ773185 (study PRJEB29015, sample SAMEA2737799) | human gut metagenome | biome: human gut; feature: human-associated habitat; material: faeces | place: China | collected 2012 ...
CTCGTTCTGGTCATGGCGCTGAGCCTGTTGTTGAGGAACAGCCCGTTGAGACTGCCGAGCCCGTCGAGTTGACAGTCTTCGCTGCCGCCTCCCTGACTGAGTCCCTGACCGCCATCGGTGAGAAGTACATGCAGGAAAATCCGAACGTGACGATCAGCTTCAACTTCGATTCCTCCGGCAAGCTGCTCACCCAGATCAAGGAAGGTGCTGTGTGCGATCTGTTCATTTCCGCCGCTCCCAAGCAGATGAATGCGCTGGACGGCACACTCAAGGACGACGCTGACAAGAACCCTGACGGTCTTGATATGCTCGTCGAAGGCAATGGACTGGTATCCGCTTGTTAACTCTCTGCGCATCGCCGCCATCAGCGCGGTGGTCGTGTTCTTTGCGGGCATTGCCGCAGCGTATTACATTGCAAAATTCCCGCGTCTGGTCAAAGGCGTTTTAGACGTATTTCTTACACTTCCGCTGGTATTGCCGCCCACGGTTGTTGGGTATCTTCTGCTGCGCGTCCTGGGCCCGAAGCGCCTGATTGGCGCGTGGGTGCTGGAGACGTTCGGTATCCGGCTGGTGATGACCTGGTGGTCAGCCATTTTCGCCACAGTCGTGGTCGTGTTCCCGCTGATGTACCGCACAGTACGCGGCGCGTTTGAAGCCTTTGACGAGACGCTGGCCTATGCAGGCCAGACGCTCGGTCTGTCCAACACCTATATTTTCTGGCACATCCGCATGCCCTACTGCCGTCAGGGCGTTCTGGCAGGCGCGGTGCTGGCATTTGCCCGTGCGCTCGGCGAGTACGGCGCAACAAGCATGATTGCAGGCTACACGCCCGGCAAAACCGCAACCGTTTCCACCACGGTCTATCAGCTTTGGCAGATCAACAACGACGAATTGGCTCTCAAATGGGTCATGGTGAACGTTGGAATTTCCGCTATCATTCTGCTGGTTGTAAACATGCTGGAAAAGAAGAGTTTATCGGCGGCAGGCCGGAAAAGGAGGCAGTGCGCATGAGTTTGCTCGTAGATATTGAAAAAAGGCTGGGGAATTTTATGCTCCGCTCCAAATTTGAAGCAAGCAGCGGCACTATGGCTCTGCTCGGCGCATCCGGCTGTGGAAAGAGTGTGACGCTGCGCTGCATTGCGGGCATCATGACACCGGACAGTGGCCGCATTGTCCTCGACGGCGAGACACTGTTTGACAGTGAAAAGCACATTGATCTCACGCCGCAGCAGCGGCGCGTCGCGCTGGCGCGTATTCTGGCCTCGGAACCGCGCGTGATTTTGCTTGACGAGCCGTTTTCCGCACTGGATACGTTTCTCAAGTGGAATCTGGAGTTGGAGTTAGCCGATCTGCTTGCGGACTTTCCCGGCCCGATTCTGTGGGTCAGCCATGATCTCGGTGAATGCTATCGCAACTGCAAAACAGTCTGCGTCATGGAAAATGGCCGTTCCGGTGCAGGAACGGATATGCAGGCGCTGGTTCTCCATCCTGCAACACAGGACGCTGCACGGCTGGCCGGCTGCCGCAATTTTCTTCCGGCGCACCGCTGCGCAGAGGGCGTCCAACTGGACGGCCGGGCGCTCACACTGCCGCTGCAGGCAGAAACAGAGCAGGTTACTATCGCTGTCCCGGACAGCGCAGTCACGCTGCACACAGGGCCTTACAGCGCCGTTGTCTCCCGCGTAATCCGCGATTTGGATGCGTCGATCGTCCTCCTGCGCCCGGAGCATCAGAACACCCCGCTGCTCCGTACCGCGCTGCCCAAGAACGCGCCCGCAGAACCGGGTCAGACCATCCGCTTTGACCTCCGCCCGGAAGCATGCCTCTGCTACCCGTCCGAGCAGGCACGAGCAGCCGCTTTCAAATAATCAAAGCAAACAAAAGCCGCCCTTTGCTGTGCATAGCGCAACAGGGGCGGCTTGGCGTTTCCAAGACACCAAATGGAGCCTTTTGTACGTCAGTCTGCCGACGTGCTGATATCGGCAGGGTTATAACTCAGCAGCACGTCGTCCTGACCGTCCACGTTTTTGGAGTACATGACGCCGTTTTTCATGTCTTCCAGAATGCCTTCATACAGCGCAATCGTCTCGTCGATCTTCTCCTGTGTCCAGATGAAGCTGCCGTCGCTGCTTGTCCATGCCTCTTCGCCGAGCAGGCTTTGCAGCTGCACCTTTTCGTTGTCGAGCCATGCCTTGTATTCGTCATACGTCCACCATTCGACGTCCGGTGTCGGGAAACGCGCTTCAAATTCCGCGTCCGTCATCGGCTCAAAGGTCTTGCTGCCATCGAAGCTGTAATACGTTTTGCCGTCCGACGGATCGACGTAGGACATGAGCGTGTTTTCTGCGGACTCGGGCTCTATAGCGTTCATGTGACGATCCGCCAGTTCACGGCACTGCTGCTTTGTGACGATGGTTACCTCTGAAATACTGCTGCGGCTGCCCCGTATGATATGCAGATAAATGCCGTCCGCGGCTTCCCCATCCATATAAATACCGCCGTTGTCGTCGTAAATCATGGCGATGGGCTACTTCTGATAGTACCACATGGTTTCCTGTCTGCGAATGCCGGCGGCAGCATATTCCGCGCTCGGCTCCAGCGGTTCGCCGGTTTCGACGGCCACAGAGCTGCCGGAGCCAGCCGCGCTGTTTTGTTCCACAACTGCGCCTGTCCCCTTGACCGGCACACTGGGTTCCTCTGTTTTCGCTGAGGTTGCAAAAACCGTTACCGTTCCGGCTACGAGCAGTGCTGCCAGAAGCAGAGACATGACTGTAATTTTTTTCGTTTTCATAATTGCTGTGATCCTTTCTTCAATCGCATTTCTGCTGAAGTGATTGCAGAGCGGCGCGAAGCCGCTTCTTGTTTCTTCCATGCTAATCAGAATATTTGCATAGGAGGCTCTTGCGTCGCTGCCGAAACGGCGAACAACGGATTCATCGCAGGACAACTCCATGTCCCGGTTTGCCAGCACATACATGACCCAAACCAGCGGATTGAACCAGTGTACACATGCAGCCGCGATCAGAAGCAGCTTGGAAACCGCGTCGAACCGCCGGATGTGTACAAATTCGTGCTCCAAAACGTATTGCAGCGCCGTTTCGTCGTTCCAATCTGTCTTTTTGGGCATCAGAATGACCGGGTGCAGGACGCCGAAGGTCAGGGGCGACGAAATCTGGTCAGACTGCCGGATGCAGATCCCGCGCCGCAGCGGATGCGTTTGCAGCCACTGCCGGGACACATCATTGTCCACTGGAAAAGACATGCGGAACTCCCGGCAGCATTTCCAGTAAACCGCCGCGAAAAAGGCTGCGCAGAGAACCACCCCGGCAATCCATACAATGCTCCATACGGAGATTGTCTGCACCGGTGCAGCGTCTATCTGCGGCAGGGCGGCGACAGCCTGCCCCGGCAAAAGGGCCGGAGTTGCCGCTGCGGGCACGTCTACCACGTTCAAGGCTGTCTTCTGCCCCAGCAGTGAATAGATGCTCAGGGTAGAGGACAGCGAGACCGGCAGCACCAGCCGCAGCAGTGCCGCGCCCCAAAGCACCAGGAACGTCTTTTTCGGCACATGGTTCATCGCCAGCGCACGGAGGACCGTAATTGCAAGGATCATGACGCCGCCCGTGACGCTCATTTGCAGAAGGCTCATACCGGGCACCTCATTCCAGTTCCCCGACGATCTGCCGAAGCCGCTCGATCTGCTCGGCGGAGAGTTTTTTTCTGCCCAGCAGCGCGGCGAACAGCTTGTCGGCAGAACCGTCATAGACCTTGTTGATGAGTTCATCCGTCTCCGCCTCCTGCACCGCTGATTTCGGGATCAGCGCATGGCACAGAAAGCCCGGCTCACTGCGCTCGATCGCACCCTTTTTCATGCAGCGCTTGATGAGCGTATAAGTCGTATTGACATTCCAGCCCAATTCATTTGTCAGCTGCCGCGCGATCTCCTTGGCGGGGGTATCCCCCTCGCGCCAGATCACGTCCATCACCTTCAGTTCAGAGTCAAATAATTTGATGTCCATATACATACCTCTTTTCATAAGACTCCAGTAGTGGCCACGCATACATAATACCACAGTCTTATTTTGTTGTCAATACTACTGGAGTCTTAAACACAAAATACGAAAAAAAGCCGCCCCGTTGCGAAGGGGCGGTGGTATCGGTGAAGTCGAGCCGGAGAGGTTGTGCAGCAGAGTGTTGCAGACTTCACGTTGATTTTCGGCGAATCTGTATGTACTTGCATCTTCGGTTGTAGGGGCTGATTCCCACATTGGTCCGGCAAAACGTACCGATTTTACGGTAGTCTTCGGCAAATTCGTTGCTCCCCAACAAGCCGAGTGGGCATTGCCCCCTATGACGAAACGGGTAAGTGCAGTACGAATTTTTCCTTGTTCCGTGGAGAGGCGGCAGTTACTTTTTGCGGTGATAGCCGCAGTCGCAGTAGGGGCCACCGGAGGCAAGGGTATATTCGCGCACGAAGTCGGACGCACCGCCGGCATCGCTCATGGTGTAGTCCAAGCGGCACATAGCAGATGTCAGGTCGTACAGACCCAACTCCTGCATCAGCGTACAGATGCCGCAGCGGTCAAAGCGCGCCTCATAGCCGCTGCCGTCCGGATATTCAAACAGTTCCATGTTCCACGAATAGGGGTTGCGGTCGGCAGCGCGTAGGGCTGCGGTCGCACGCATGGAGGCAAGATCCTTTTCGGAGAACTTGTTTTTCCCGCTCTTGCGGCAGAACCAGCGCATGGGTGCGGTTATCATAGACTTTGCATAGTAATCCGTCAGACGCTGCACGTCCGGGCGCTGCGGCATGCTGAGGACGAACGCGCACAGCATCGCACAGTTCACGATGTTCATTTTGAAGCGATCAGCCTTTTCAAATTCCGGCAGACCGGCAATGATCTTCCGGTAGCGCGGCTTTGCGTTTTTCGTAATTTCTTTGGCCGCAGCCGCATCATAGCCGAAAACGGCGGTCAGTTCCCTCCGGAACGAACCGGCGAACAGCGCCCACATCCCCATGGGCATCCCTGCATATTTCATAGCTTCTTCTCTCCTTCCGCAAATTCCAGCTGAACGATCTGCATGCGCATCATGCCGTCGCCGACTTTTGCAAGAAACCGATAAAAGCCGGGAACCGACGGGTCATCCAGACTCTGATAGCCCAGCATATAGCCCCGGCTCGACACGCGCAGGCGCGGCGACCAGCCGGAAAGTTCCTTTTTCGCATCGGAAACAGCGAAATATGCGCCGACATCCTGAATTTCAGCGGTTTTGATCCAAGTTTTGAGCATCAGGCGCACCGCCTTTTGATTTGCCGCGTCGAAGACCAGCCTGCTGCCGGGGAACGCTTTCGTCATGGCCTGTACGAGCGCTCTGACCTGCTCCGTCAGGAAATAGTAGAATACGCCCGCGGCAAAGAATACCGCGCCGCCCGACGCGTCGATGCGGCGGAACTACGATGTGTCGTTCAGGTCGCAAGCGATGTTTTCCTCCTGATCCCCTGCGGGCAGGAGTGCGTCGCGCACGGCAATCACGCCGGAAAAGTCTAGATTGTAGATTTTACACGTTCCGTTATCGCAGCTGCGGCCCGTATCGTCCAGTCCGCAGCCGAGGTTGACAACCGCTGCGTTCGGATGCCGGCGCAGATAGTCCCGCACCTCCCACGCAAGGTCGTTTTGGCGCATGGCGGCCTCCAGAAAGCCGAACTGCTGCATGAGGCTCTTTGATTTTTTGGACAGAAGTGAAAAATCGTAATCGATCTGATTGATCAGGCGCAGGGCCGTCTCGTCACGGTAGAGATTCGGATATAATTCCGAGCACATTTTCCGCCCGCAGAGCGGAATAACGAGCGTTTCCTGCACGGTGTTTTTTCAATATGGTATTTCATGGATTCCTCCGTATCTGCCAGTTAGTTTTATCTAACCAGCATCCTGCTGAAAAGCCGCCGCAGCGGTTTTTTTATTTTGACACAAGCTTCGGCTTTTTTCAAGAGGCTGGAACAAATGCGGCATATTTTTTTCAAATCGCTTGCAAATTACGCCCATATCGTGTATAGTAGCAGACGGAAAAGCACAAGATTTTGCTTTTTCCAGCGTCAACTGACGCACAATTTCATATTGCCATCCGATGTACAGTAACCGAGGCATGCCGCTGGGCAGGTTTTGGCGTAAGAGAAAGGGAAAACCACTCGACCGGAGCTGTGCGCACAAGACCGTTCCGAAGCAGCAAAAAGCTGTCTGGGCGAAAGCCAGTCATTGCGGATTGAACCGCGAGAAGACAGGAAACGGGCGCGGAAACAGAGATTCTGTTTCCAAAGTGCAAGTCAGAAGAACTGCTGTCAGCGCCGCATATTGCGGCGAAAAGGATGAATGCGTGGGACGAGCTCTGCCTGTAGCATTCGGGACATGTGCGCCGTTTTTCCTCACAAGAAAAGCAGCGTTTTTTTGTTTCTACAGAGATCCGCCCGCCATTTTGAAAAATGGCGGGTTTTCGTTTCTCCAAAAGCCGTCTGCGCTCCCTGTTTCCGCCCCTACATTATAAGGGGCTCACGATAGATATTTTGATTCTGGAGGAAAAATGTATGAAGAAACGAATTCTGAGTCTGCTGCTCGTGTTTGTGATGCTGCTGAGCCTGCTGCCCGCAGGCGTTCTGGCAGCAGAGGGCGATGTCAGCGTCACACTGTCCGGTATGCACGACGCACAGGTCAAGTCCCTGAAGCTGTATACCTACATGGACGGCGTGAAGGGCGCGGACGATCTGCTGGCCGCGAAGGAAGCCGCAGACGGCGCGTATACCATCGACCTTGCGCCCGGCGCTTACTGGGCCGACGGTTACGACGCAAACGGCGACTGCAACGGCGGCGTGTCCATCAACGTCAGCAGTGAGAACAACAACTTCAAGCTGCAGCGGATGTACCAGATCTCCGTCAGCCCCAGCAAGTGGGTCAAGGACACAGACTATACCCTCTCGCTGCGCGTCACCGATGCTTCCGGTGCGGAGCGCAAGGCAGCGTTCGGCTATACCGTAAACGGTAAAGGTCAGTCTTGGGAAAGCACTTACATGAGCTGCCTGTTTGTCGTGGGCGATACGGTCAGCGTGACAGCCACGCCGAACGCGGAAACGCATCCGAACTACAACCCGGCTACCGCTTCCAAGACCCCGACGATGAACGACAGCCTCAGCCTGACCTGCAAGGAATTCGTCACGGTCACGGTCACAGCGCCGAAGGGCTCGACCATCGACGCCGGTACGCTCGCAAAATACTATGTGTTCAGCTTCCTTGAGCCGTTCGCGCGTTCCGTCGAGGACGGCACGGCCACGTTCCATCTCGACAAGAACACGGATTACTTCTACCGTGTCCGCCATCCGCAGGGTGCAACATACTGGAACTACGTCAGACTGAGCGCCGACGCAGCGTACACGGTCACGGAAGAGGATCTCGGCCTGAGCGGTGATTTCAACAAGAGCACGATCTATCATTTTGAAAACAACATCTATGACCGCGCGGGCATTTACCTGAACATCAACACCAAGGGCTATAAAAACATGGCCGTCGGCGAGACGTTTGAACTCAACTCCTTCCGCAACTGGTTTGCGATCGAAAGCTTTATGAACGCCAAGGTCGCGCTGCCGGAGATGCACTATCAGGTCATCGATGTGAACGGCAATGCCAGCGACGTCGTGACCATCACGCCGAACGCGCTGAACAGCAACGTCGCTGTGATGGAGGCCAAGCACGAGGGCACGGCAATCGTGCTCGTAACCTATGACGCAATGACCCATATGGTTGGCCAGACCAGCACGACCTCACATCGCTTCTCCGCCATCTGGCCGGAGTTGACGGGCGTGTTTGTCGTGAATGTCGGCGCGGACGGCAGCGCCATCCAGACCAATATGAATCTTGACCGCATGGATGCGGTCATCGAGAAGGATGAGGCGCGGCAACTCGATGCGGAGCATGACATTCTGTTCTACACTGGAACAGAGGGTGCAAGTTACAGCTTCAAGCCCGAAGCGGGCTGCACCGTGAGCGTCCTGCGCCCCACCGTGACCGCTGCGTCTATGACGTATTCCGGCGGCTTCACAAACACTGGCGTCACAACCGCTGAAGACGGCACTGTGACCGTCAGCGGTCTGATCACCGGCCGCAATATCATCAAGGTCACGAAGGGCGGCCTTTCGACCTATCAGGTCGTGACGGCACGCGGCGTGAGCTACAAGTTTGTCAACGCGGAGGGCACGGAGCTGACGCAGGAAGAGCTGGCTGCCATCAAGCCGGGCGATTCCGTCACGATCCAGTTCTCCAACCTGATCAGCCCCAAGGAAAAGCTTTCCGGCGCGTATAACTTCAACTTCTCCCTGTATATGCAGGGCCCGGACGGCACCTTCTTCAAGAGTGATCCCGGCGGAAACTTCGGCGTTTATGACTTCAGCGGCAACCCTGAGCGGCAGAAGCTGACTGTCACCATCCCGAAGTTCTGGGCTGAGGAGACCTACACGCTGAGCGGCGCGATCAAGCAGGCGGGCTGGCCCGGCGTTCCGACGCACCGCGGCATCACCTATGCTGTGGGCACGAATCCCGGCTTCGATGCGCCCAAGACGGCAGGCATTCTCAGCCGTCTGCCGGAGATCACGATCCCGGTCGTAAAGCTTGACTTCCTGACCGGCAAGCTGATTTTCCGGGATCAGAATGGCACATCCATTGACCGCAAGAACCTGACCGTCACGCTGGCGGACAGGCAACGGCATTGCGGTTGCGGAAGACGGCACGTTCAAGGCTTATGCCGAGGAATACTTCTACACCGTTTCCGGCGCTGGCGCTGAATACGCCACTGGCAGCGTCACCATGAAGGAGGAAGACCCCAACGAATTCATCATCACGCTGCAAGCGACCGCAGCGGGCGCATGGGACGGCAAGACGCAGACCGAACAGCAGACCGACGAAAACGGCGTTTACCAGATCAGCACCGGCGCGGAGCTGGCATGGTTCGTTGCGAAGAGCAAGGACGCGGACGTTACGGGCGTTCTAACGGCCAATATCAACCTCGGCAAATACGCATGGCTGAACATCAGCTCCAGCAAGAAGGTCACGCTTGACGGCGCAGGCTTCGAGATCACCGGCCTGAACGCCACGGCTGGCCTGTTTGCGCAGATCGGCTCGAATTCCTACATCCATGATCTGACCATCCGCGGCGCAGTTTCCGGCAAGGGCAACGCAGGCGCGATCGCCGGCTATGCCAGCGGCACTGCTCCGAAAATTGCGAACTGCTTCAACTACGCAGTCATCACCTCTACCGGCAACAACGTCGGCGGTCTTGTGGGATACACCTATCAGAACGCCGTGATTGAGAACTGCGCGAACTTCGGCGCTGTCACCGGCGGCAGCAGCGTCGGCGGCATTATCGGCGGCACAGTCGGCAACGGCTCGACCATCCGCAGAAATTTCCGCGACCGGCAGCAAGGCCGGCGGCATCATCGGCGGCACCAGCAGCGAAATGACTGTTACAAGCTGCTACAACACCGGCAAGATCTCCGGCACGGCCTCCGGCGGCATTGCAGGCGAGGTCAAGGGCAATGTGAACTGGAGCGGCACTGTGCAGGGGAAAATCACCATCTCCAGCTGCTACTCCACCGGCGAAGCGGGCAGCGCCGTATTCGGCACGGTTGACACTGCTTCCTCCGAGATCTCCAAGTGCTATTATCTGAACACGCTGAACGCGGACGCGAACGCCGAAGCGCTGAATGAAGCTGACCTCAAGGACGCCGACCTGTCCGACGCATTCGGCCCGGTCTGCGGCGGCTATCCCGCGCTCAGATGGCAGAGCGATGTGACCTTCCACGAGGCGAACGGCGAGGGCACGGTCACGGCTCCGCTGTGCACTGTGAAGGGCTACACCAGCTACTCCTGCAGCAAGTGCGGCGAAAGTTACCGCACGGCCTATGTCGCGGCGCTCGGCCACGACTTCTGCGAGGATCTGGACGGCAGCGACAACAGCTGTGTCCTGACGGCTCCCACCTGCACGCAGCCGGGCAAGATCGTCCGTACCTGCCGCAGAGACGGCTGCTCAGAAACGAAGGAAGACATCGTTCCCGCCAAGGGCCATACGCCCAAGGACGGCACCGAGCAGGTCTTCACCGGCTATAAGACCTACGAATGCGCCGTCTGCGGCGAAACCTACACGGTCTGGGACGACGACCGCCTCGGCCACGTCTCCTACCCCGAGCAGACTGTCACCTCTATCAGCGTTTCCGACAACGGCAATTACCCCTGGGTCTACAATGCCGATCTGGACCGCTTTGAGAGCAGCAACCAGGAGCAGGACAAGACAAGTTCCACGACCTCGTTCGCCTTTACGCTGAGCGCCCCCACTGTTCTGCGCTTCGGCTACGGCGTTTCCTCGGAAAACGGCTATGACAAACTGACCATCACGCTCGCAGCCGACGGCGGCAGCACGGAAACGCTGGCTGACGCTGTCAGCGGCGAGAAGAGCGGCAGCATCAAGAAGCAGCTTGCAGCAGGCAGCTACACACTGACGCTGTCCTATGTGAAGGACGACGCCTCCAAGGGCGGCTCCGACACGGCGTATGTCAGCGTTCTGACGCTGGCCGGCATGGCCCGCGTGATCGTGGAGAACACCACGTTCCCGAAGGCGGAGGGCGCTGCGTGGGAAGGCACGCTGACCGACACCTGGATTGAACTGACCGACGAATCGACCATGATGGGCTGTGTTGTCGAAGCGCTGGACGGCCACACGATCGTCGGCGCGGAAAGCAACTACATCTCCTCCATTGACAACTTGAAGGCGTTTGACGGCGGTACCATGTCCGGCTGGATGGGCACGCTCAACGACTGGTTCACAAACTTTGGCTTTGGTGAATTTACCGTTGCAAAGGGCACGCTCTGCGCGGGCGACGAGATCCGCATCATGTACACCCGTACCGTTGAGGATCTTGGCGGCAGCTGGAACAATTCCGACACCCGCCTCAAAGCGCTCACGTTCAGCGCAGGTAAGCTGGCGCCCAAGTTCAGCGGCGACACCTTCACCTACACCCTGACTGTGCCGGAAGGCACGACCTCGCTGCTCGTCACACCGACGGCGGCAAACAAGAACTATCAGGTCCGCGCCTATCTCGGCACGCAGGCTACGGGCCGCGAATATTCCCGCACGTCCCTGATCCCCATTGAAAACGGCAGCGTCATCACCGTCGTCTGTGCAGACGACAGCTGGCCCACCATGAATGAAACGAGCGACGGCAAGCGCACCTACACCATCAATGTGGTTTACGGCGAAGTCAAGTCCGACGACGCGGGCGTCACATCTGTCAAGGTTGCAGGCGTTTCTGCAGCAGCCGGTACGGCTGAAAACAGCTTCTCCGTAACGCTTCCGGCAGGCACGGAGGTCACGGCAGACAGCTTCGAGATCACACTTTCCGACAGCAATGCCACGCTTACCGGCCCGGCCAAGGGTGAGGACGGCGTCTGGACGTTTACTGTGACCGCTGAGGACGGCACTGCCGTGACCTACTCCGTCACGGTCACGGTGAAAGAGGCCAAGACGATCCACGCGACCATTTCCATGCAGGCAGAAAATATGTTTATCATGGTTCCGACCCGCGTGGAAGTCTCCAGCGATCTCGCCGAACGCTATGGCTACGCTGATGATGTCACAGACGGCGTTTCCGCGCTGGACGTGCTCGTCAAGTACCACGAGCTCACCTTCGGTGAGGACTTCACGAAGGACAGCAAGAGCGATTATCTCGTCGTCAGCAACGGCACGATCACCACGGTCAACGGAGAAAAAACCTCCGCGTTCAGTTTCGCGGTCAACGGCGAGTTCCCCTGCGACAAGAACGGCGAATACAACACGCAGTACGGCTACACCGGCTACACCATCAGCCAGACTCCCGTTGCGGAGGACGGCACCGTTGAGTTCTTCTTCTATCAGGACACCAGCATGTACATGGACTATTATACCTGGTTCACGGATGCGGACGGAAACCGGCTCAACACGCTTACAGTTCAGGCCGGAACGGACTTCACGCTCGGCATGGATGGCTATATGTACGCCTACGGCGGCAGCCTGAAGCCGGAAGACCGTGAGACGCACGGTGCAGCGCTTGATCCCGAAGATCTGCAGATATGCACAGTCGGCGAAGATGGAACGCTCACGCCGGTCGAGGGCAAAACAATCGGTGAAGACGGTCAGGTCACGCTCTCGTTCGCAGCAGCAGGCAGCTATGTTCTGTCCGCAATCGGCGACGAGTACACCGATATTGTCTCCCCGTGGCTCCCCGTCACGGTCACAGCAGCGCCGAAGTCCAATGACGCGGGCGTCAGAAGCGTTACTGTCGCGGACATCGAAGCAACAGCAGGCGAAAACAACACCTACACTGTCACCGTTCCCTATGGCACAGACGTTACGGCGGACAGCTTCGTGATCGTCACGAGCGACTCCGGCGCGACCGTCGGCGCTCTGACGCATGACGGAAACGTCTGGTCCTTCACCATTACCGCTGAGGACGGCGTGACCTCCAGGACCTACACTGTCACCGTTTCGTTCACTGAAGCGCCGAAGTCCAACGACGCAGGTGTCAGAAGCATCACCGTTGCAGGCGTTAAGGCTAAGACCAGTGTGAATAACGAGTACACCGTCACCGTTCCCTACGGCACGAACGTCACAGCCAGCAGCTTCGTAATCATCACGAACCATGCTCGCGCAACCGTCGGCGCTCTGACACACATCAAAAACGTCTGGTACTTTACTGTCACAGCTGAAGACGGCGTGACCACCGCATCCTACACCGTTACGGTCACGACCGCCGCGCTTCCGACACCGATCAAGCCGGCTGTTGACAACACCAAGCCCGCTTCGGACTCCAAGCCCAAGCTTCCGTTCACCGATGTCTCCACGTCCGACTGGTTCTACAGCGACGTCATGTTCGTCTACGAGAACGGCCTGTTCTCCGGCACGGACAGCAGAAGTTTCAGCCCGAACGCATCTATGACGCGCGCAATGCTCGTCACGGTTCTCTACCGCCTCGAGGGTGAACCCGCCGGCACCGGCAGCAGCAGCTTCTCCGATGTGCGTTCCGGTTCGTATTATGAAAAGGCCGTCGCATGGGCAGCCGCCAACGGCATCGTCACCGGCACGGGCAGCACATCCTTCTCCCCCGATGCAAAGGTCACGCGTGAACAGCTTGCCGCGATCCTGTACCGCTATGCGCAGTACAAGAAGCTGGACACCGATGCAGGCGCGAAACTGGACAGCTTCTCCGACGCAGGCAATGTTTCCGGCTATGCCAGCGAGGCGCTCAGCTGGGCTGTCTCGGAGGGTCTGATCAACGGCGCTTCCGGCAGACTCATGCCGAAGGGCGACGCAACCAGAGCACAGGTCGCCGCGATTCTCCACCGGTTTGTGGAAAACGTGATGGACTGATCGCATAACCCCAATTTGCAGTACAGGACTGCCCCCCTTCGGGGGCAGCCCTGCCTGCTGCATTTTAGGGTGCATCTGAAAACCGGCCGTCCGGCCGGCTTTCAGATACATCCTAGCAACACAAGACATGCGGAGTTGATTTGAATGATAATCCGGAAAACGAACAAACAGACAGCCGTTTGGGCGCTGCTTACACTGGTGCTGACAGCCGTACTTCTGACC